>Ga0209541_10002351_pt1 | contig 35921 bp, 34 predicted proteins | sample RifCSPlowO2_01_FD_184027 | JGI IMG/M metagenome (GOLD analysis project Ga0209541, IMG submission 184027) | Groundwater microbial communities from Rifle, Colorado - Rifle CSP2_plank lowO2_0.1 (SPAdes) (version 2) | ecosystem: Environmental > Aquatic > Deep subsurface > Groundwater | place...
TTACTCTCTACAATACAGATGAAAAGGATGACGAGAGCGGCTACAGTCCTCTGCGTGATCTTGTGCTCACGCTAAGAGAGAGTGGTTGGTGCCCTAACTGGTACAAGGGCGATTATACCCTAAACCAAGGAATGGTTCACGATTTGCACTGCTATGAAAACTTGATTTCCACGGAAAAAGACAAGGCTGTGGCTGACCAAGAATTGTTTCAGATTGGTAAATTTACATTCGTGATTGCCTACGCTCATCCATTGCTTATGGATAAACAAGTTATCCGGGCGCTGCGTGATCAATGTGTTCTCCAACCTATTGATGCCTATATCTTAATCTCTTCAGAAGAGGTCAAGATTGCCTTAACTGAAAGCAGCGCATTTGACGGGAAGGGTTTTGCCAAACAACCGTACTTTGAGGGCGGTGGCCGCATGGGTGATGTTTGCGGCATTACCCTCAAGACACCAATTACCAAAGATATTCTCGCAGAGTATCTTACCAACTTTATTTAATCCTTAAAAATTTTTGCTATCGCATTTTACTCCAAAGTCCCATTATTTCTTGGGGCTTTTTTCTTTTTATAAAATAATTTTGTGTTATATTATCTTACATTTTTATTATAATTATGGCAAGTTTGGTGGTTTATAAAAAAATACCGAGGCAGGTTTTTAATCCTCCTCGGCCGTAATTCCACTCTAATGCTCAAAACTACTAATTCGCCCTGCCTTGGGCAATTGTTTTGTCTGTCTTGGCGACAAAGCGACCCCAATCCAATAACGAACCGAATGGCTGACGCTCAATCAGCTCTTTCAAGCCGCTGGTTTCAAAAGGCACCCGACTTAATATAATCCGCTCTCCGGGCGCCAGCTCAACCCAGTTGAGCATCATGACTCCGTCACGAGGCGGCCCGCCAGCGGCGCCGCTCTGCACCCAATAATAATAGCCAGGCTCAATAGCGACAGTCAGCGACGCATCTATTACAGATAGAAATGAGGTAACCACATCATCCAGTGTGGGGTGTTCAAGTCCGGCACGAACGCGATGCACTGCCGGAATATGGTCATGGCCCGATAAAATCACCGGCCATTGGCATTGCGCCCAAGCGGCGAGTTGCGGCTCAAAATCTTGCGATAGATACTGGAAGTGATCTATCGTAGGGTTCTCTCCGGGTTGAGGCAGACAAAACGGCGAGTGGTGCGTAACCACACACCCCGCTTTTGGTAAATCTATCAACAGAGGAAGCCCGGCCAGAAACTGCCTTGACTCCGGCTCACGCGAAAGCGCTCCGGCTGAAAAAGCCGTGGCAATCTTCCGAGCCGTCTGATTCGGCAAATCAGGAAATGCGTCAAACGCCAGCAAATCATGATTGCCAGCCACCGCCTCCTTAATGAGGCCACCTACCATCATGCTCATTAAGAGCTTAACGCATTCAATCGGCTGAAAAAGCCAGCCGACAACATCGCCGCCAAAATACCATTCCCATCCGTCTTGGCGCGATTGAACAACAGCCCGCATTGCTTCCATCGCCCACAAATTACTGTGGACATCCGAAAAGTAACCGATTTTTTCTTTCACGATTCACTACCTCCATTATTGTAGTATTACAAAGAGCGCTTAGTTCGCTTTTGTATAAGTGCCAGTACCATATCACAGCTATACGACTATGTCAAGAAATTTTTATTATATTTTTCTCGCCACCACCCATAAATGCGACGAGAGCAAATTGGACGCCAAAAAATATTGAAACGATTTCCCCAATTTTTCCCATTCGTTAATCAAAATGTGCCGCAAGAATGGCTGGCCGCTCACATCAAAATAACCGTTTAAAATTTTATTATGGACAATTTCTGCGTCTAGTTTTCCCGGCGTTAAAATTTCTATCACTTCAAAACCACACCTTTCAAGTAATATTTTTATGGACTTTGGATAAAAGTAATTCATGTGGTTGGGGCCAATAATATTATCCGAAATCGGGCCCAGCGTCATCAAATCAAAACCTTTTATATTTGGGGTTGTGACGATGAAAAGGCCGCCGTTTATCAAGGCGCTATGGCAAGCTTTTACAAAGTCTATCGGATCAAATAAGTGCTCAATGAGTTCAAAGTTAGTAATGACGCTTATTGCCTGATTTAAATCAGCTTTTTCAATGGTTTTTTCTATTACCTCAATTCCTTTGTTACGGCAAGTTTGCGCCAAACCTTGAGCGGGCTCAACCGCGATTACTTTCTGAAAAATATTTAATTTTGTTGCTTCTTCACAAAAAGTGCCAAACCCCGCCCCTACATCCAATAACATTTTCGCTTCTGTTAAATATTTTCTGCATAAATCACCTACTCTTTGCGCTCGCGGGGCAAAGATACTTTGCCGCCGCGTGTCCTCCGAAGCGGGAAAAATTTTATCGTTCCAGAATTGGATGCTTTTGGAATTAGTATAAAAATCGGCAAGCATGTTATGGGTTGGCCGCGGATTGATAAACAAAGTTTCGCACCGCTCGCACTCGCAAAAGCTAAAGATTCCTTTTTCAAATTGGCGCTTATAGCTAGCTGAATGACAAGCCGGGCAATTAACCGTCACGAACTTGCTGGTATCGCTAAAAAAGACTTTTAAATCTTCCTCGCGCAATTCATCGCACTTTTTTTCTAAGTCCTGCGGCCTGATATCCCCTTCTTTAAAGTTCATATCTTAAAAAATTAATGATTAAAAATACTCTATATTTTTATAACTACCGTAGTCATAATATAAAAAATATTTTATAGTATTTTTTACCATATTTTTCAAATTTTTCCCCGGGTAATCTTTAAATAATATGTTTTTTATAATATTTTTATTTATATATTCTTTATATTTATTCCACCTAAATAAGTTATACTCCGGACCAACAAATCGTCCGATGATATGCATATATTCCTCTCCCAATCTAAGGCGAGCGTCTTTGCGCAACATTCTTTTGTCAACTTGCCCGATGGCGGCCGGAATGTCTTGGTGCGACTGGTCGCTACAATCCCACGGCTCTTGCCCGCAATGGACGGTGGGGCGCAACAGGCAATCACTGAATTCAATATTTAAAAAATCGGCTACTTGCCTCATCACCTGTTCCGTATTCTCAACTAAATTTTCATATTTAACAAAATAATACTGTTTGGGATATTTCTTTTGATATTTTATTCCTATAGCCAATGACTTTTTCCAGCTATAAATATAACTCATTAATCCCTGCCTATTTTGGTTTTTTAAGATAGACTCTATGACGTCAAAAGGATCCCTGACTAAATGCAGAACTTTCGCCTGCGGAAACATGGCAAAAATTTTTTTTAAATGAAGCTCATTATCGGGCGTCTCCTCTAAAATATACCTCGGCGAATAATTATATTTCCAAAAGTATTTTCGCAAAAGACTGAATAACTGCAAAAATATTTTTTTGTCATCGTTGGTTTTAATGGCTGATTTCAAAAAATCCTCATCTGCTTTTATGTTAGAAGATGCATTTTGGATGCTTGTCCATAGTTCATGAGGCCGCCAATTTTCATCTCTTTTTATAATATCATCTTTTGGTTTTTTAGTTTTATTTTCAGATTGAAATTTATTGTCCGTAAATTTGCGCCCGATTAAATTTAAAAAAAGCTGGTCAATATCCTCCAACCTATTTTTATTTTTTACATTAATAAAATTTACAAAAAATCTGGTTTCTCCGATTAGATGAAAAATGTCAGGATGCCCGTCAAAAAGGCAAGCAAACATTGACGCTCCGGAGCGCTTGTTGCTTGCGATAACAATAAGGTTTGGTTTATTTTTTATTTCTTCATTATGCATAATAATTTTTAATTGACCTTAATATATTTTGCGCCGCTTTTCCGTCTCCATAAGGATTATGCGCTTGAGCCATTTTTTCGTAATATTTTTTATCTTTTAATAATCGGCTAACTTCATTAAATATCTTTTTTTCCTCAGCGCCAATAAGCTTAACTGCACCCGCTTTGACTGCTTCCGGGCGCTCGGTTTTGTTGCGCATTACTAAAACCGGCTTGCCTAAACTCGGCGCTTCTTCCTGCACTCCGCCCGAGTCAGTTAAAATAAAATGGCAGTGATTTAATAAATAAACAAATGTTTCGTAATCAAGCGGCCTAATCAAATAAACGTTAGGCAGGCCGCGCAGGCGCTGATAAACCGGCCGACTAACGTTGGGGTTTAAATGTACGGGATAAATTATATTTACTTCCGGCTGTGAGCGGGCAATTTTTTTGATAGCCGCAGTAATATGTTCAAGTCCTTTGCCGAAATTTTCGCGCCGGTGCGCGGTAACGAGAATAAAACGTTTGTCGGAACGCACGACCTCATCAGCCGATTGCAGCCGTCGTCGCCAATAACCGGACGGATGACGCGCGTTTTTCTTTACAGTCAAGAATAAAGCATCAATTACGGTATTACCGGTGATAATAATATCTTTAGCAGAAATATTTTCTTTAAGCAAATTCTGATAATTTAATTTTGTGGGCGCAAAATGCAATGAAGCTAAATGGCTGATGAGCCTTCTATTAATTTCTTCGGGAAACGGCTGATACCTATCCCCGGTTCTTAGACCAGCTTCAATGTGGCCAACCGGAATATGCGCGTAGTAGCCGGCTAAAGCGCCGGCTAAGGCGGTTACGGTGTCGCCTTGAACCAAAACCATGCCCGGATTTTCTTTGCTTAAAATCGGAGTTAAGGCATTTAATATTTTAGACATAACATCTGCCGGATTCTGATTGCTTTGCATTACTCGCAAGTCATAATCAGGCGCGATGTCAAATAAATCCAAAACTTGCCGCAACATCTCCTGGTGTTGGCCGCTCACGCAAACTTTAGATATAAGACTTTTGTCTTTTCCCATTAGCTTAATAAGCGGCGCGAATTTAATCGCCTCGGGGCGTGTGCCGAAAACAGACAATGTTTTTATTTTTTTATTTCTTGCCATCTAACGTTTCCTTAAAATAATTTATCAGCTTCGCCGTAGTGGCGTCCACCGCGAACCGTTGTAAAAATTCCTGATTAACATTAAACGCGACTTCTCTTTTTATTAATACTCCTAAATATTTTGTCAAGGGCCCTGCCTCGCTGTAGTTAAAAGTCCGATAACCAAGCTGGCGTAAAAAATCAGCCGTTGGACTGCCCGCCGGCGTGATGCCTATAATCGGCGTGCCGCTGCCGGCGTAATCAACTGCTTTGGAAGGTAAAAATGGGCTGTCTTTAATGTCAGCGTCAATAACGAGCAGGCAATCCGCCAGCTTCATTTGCCGTAAACTTTCCTGATAGCTTACGGCCGGCAATAGTTCTACTACTTCATTTAAACTATATTTATTAACTAATTTGAGCAAATTATTTTTTTGATACTTTGAATAGTTATCTGCGCCGCCAATAATTTTTATTAAAATCCTATTTCTTGGTTCTGGATCTTCAATTAACATTAACTTTATGGCCTTAAAAAACATCTCCGGCGTGCGCTGTTTATAAAAAACGCCAAGGTAACTGAAAACAAATTTGTCCGTCTTCGTCTTTGTGATTGGGGGGTAATCGCTCTCTTGATAACAATGCGGCACTACCGCCGTCTTTGACAACCAGCCTATCGGATACTTGGCCATCACTAGCTGCTTTAACCGCTCACTGACGAAAATAACTCTATCGCTATTTTTTATAATATATTTTTCTTGTTTTAAAATTTCTCGCCGCGACCAAAATGACAAGGAATGATACGGATCATCATACCAAGGGTCGCTAAAATGAGAAATAAATTTTACGCCGGTTGTCTGTTTTAGCATTGCGCCTAGCACATTGCTGTACTGGGGGTTGGAAAAAGAAAAAATTAAATTTATTTTATTTTCTTTAATCATTTTTTCTATCTGCTGGCAATGCTTTTTGGCATTTTTACTCTGGATAAATTCACGAATGACGGGAAAACGAGATGTTTTAAGTGGTTTAATTTCATAAACAGGCGCTTTTATGCCCCATTTTTTATCTTTGACATAAGTTACAACTACCGGGTAAACGCCCTGCCTTATCCATTCCGAAATCATTTTGCCGATTAAAATCGCCTGCGGCCGCGGTTCCGGCGGCGTGCGCAGGCTTAGGCATAAAACTTTTAATTTTTTTTTGCTATCCATAAATAAAATTAAGGCACGACTCTAAAAATAGCTCTATTTTGGTCCTTTTGGTAAGAATCGCTCTCCCCTATTTTTTTAACTTCACTAAAACCGGCTGATTTTAAAAATTTCAAAATCCATTCGTGCGGATTTTTCCCCATATCAGGCAGTTTTTCAGCCCAGGAATTTTTTAATTCATTAGATTGCCCCATTTCAAAAATCATTGCTTTGTTAATTTTTTTCTTCAATTTTTTTAAAAAATCAAGGCAATACTCTTCCCCGTTAGAGTACATCATGTGGTGCATTACTGACATAAATATAATTAAATCAAAATTTGGCATATTCTCTAAAAATTCACCGTTAACTTCTGCCAATATAAAACCGGCCGGCATAATTTTTTCAGATGTTATTTGGTTTTGTGCCATGCTTAAGCGCCTGATGTCTGCATCAACGCCTAAAGAAACGCAGTTGCATTCTTTAGCCGATTGCAATACATAGAAGCCTTCAGCGCAACCGATGTCTAAAACTGTTTTAATTTTTAAGTTATTAATTTCATTTCTGATTAATTTCCACCTGTCCAAACAATTCCTGTCTGATCCCTTTATTAATTTTCCTTTATAAAATACGGGCTGATAGTTGGAATAAGATCTCATTAATTGTCTGGCATATAAATCAAAGAAAAGTGTCGGCAATTTTTTTATCTGCCTATGATACATATAATTTTTTAATGGCATCAAAAGCCACCTTAGCCGCTTTTGCTTTATTATAAATTAATTCATTATCTATAGTAGGGGGATTTTTTTTGTCAAAACTACTATTTAGCATGTTTTGAATTAAATTGTTCATTTCATTAGCATCTTTGACAAGGTAACCATAAGTATTTCTGAATTCTCCTAATGAATTTTTTTCATACTTTTGAAAAAATTCGGGGATATCTAAAAATATAATATCTTTTCTTAATAAATAAAATTCAATCCAAATCGTGCTAATATCAGTAATGGCAATATCCGTTACCATAACATATTCAGCCGAATCCTCGTTTAAGGCATTATAAATCCTCTTTTCGCGTAAATGGCTGGCCTCAAAAAAAGTTTTCCAGTCTATGCCGCCGCTGAATCTTTTGCTTTTTGGGTTAGTATATACACCCGGATGCATTTTTATGATCAAATTAACCTTGTGTTTTTCCGGAATTGCTAAAATATCCTCAAGCCAGATTGGGGTGCTGGCCTCTTGATTCCATGTCGGTGCGTAAAAAATTGTTTTTAAATCAGGATCAAATCCGATTTTTTCTAAAAGTTCCTTTTTATTAATTTTTTTATTAAATAAATAATCTGATTTTGGAGAACCGACATTGTGGAGAGCGGGTATTTTTTTTATATTATTATTCTTGCAGTAAGTTAATAAATCTTTTTCGTAGAATTTTCCGGGAATAAAAATATCAGTCATGTCTTCAATGACGCTGGAAAAAACATCGTATTTTGTTTTGGAAGTAATGACATGCGGGAAATGAATTTTATGCTTGGCGTTTGCAGGAACTTTAACGTCATATGATAATGTTGCGTTGACATAGAAATCTAAATGGCTAAAACTGTTTCTCCACAATAAATTAAGCAGTTGTGGCTTTTTATTTTTAAAAGCAGACTTTATTAAAGCGCACAAAAAATAATAAAGCTGGCTTTGCTCGGTAAATTTGCTGTGTGATATAAAAATTATCAATGCGTTATTTTTATATAAAATTTCTAAAACGGGCTCCAGAAAAAAAAATTCATTAGTAGTTCTTAATTCAACTAATACGACTATTCTCTTATCGCGACGCGCTTTTTTAATGGAAAAATTCAAAATAAAAACTTTGGGGAATTCCATTATAAACAAAAGAAACTTCTTAGGGCTTTTTAATGATTTGTGTATTAACTTAGAAATTTTTAAAGATTTCTCCATGAATATTTTTAAGAAAACATTTCCTCCGCTTTTTGCGCATCCTCGGGAAAGTCTATGTCAATAAATCTTGATTCTTTTATATCATGCACCGCCACTATTTCGCCCATCTTTACAAGATTAGAAATCACATTTATAAAAGAAGAATTTATATTCTCTCTAGCTGCTTTTTCTAATTCATTAATAAACTTTTGCGAACCGACTTCTGAAAATTTGGCAATGCCGATAAATTCTACGCTTCCCTGCGTGGAAATGCTTTTACTAATTTCTTTAATTACTCCCCGCTCTTCCAATACTTTTTCTGCTTCTTCTCTTGGTCTGTTCCTTTTAATAGCCAGACACATATCTTCCTTTGTTTCTAATAAACCTTGAATTGCTTCTTGATCGAATAATATATCAGCATACATAAAAATAAAATCTTGCTTTAAATGCTCTTTAGCTTCCCATAAACTAAGGGCTATGCCTGAAACATCATAAAAGGGATTGAATAAAGTTTTAATCTTAAGCTCTGTGCAAAATTTTTTCAATTTTTCCGACATATATCCGGTGACTACAAATATATCCTCAGCTTTAATACCCGCTTTTCGCAAAATTTCAATTTGTCTTTCTAATATAGTTTTTTGCCCCACCTTAATCATTGATTGCGGAACATCTTTTGTTAAAGGCAGTAATCTTGGCGATCTGCCGGCTGATAAAATAATAAATTTCATATTCTTAATTTAATACTTCTACTTTTGTTATCTTTTTTCTGATATAGGCGCTGAATCTGTCGATAAATGTAACCATGGCGACCATTATAATTAAAATAGTCAGGACTTCCCGGCTTCTAAAAAGCCTCATGCTGGTTAGTAACTCCATACCGATGCCGCCGGCGCCGACTAAACCTAATACTGTAGCCGCTCTAAAATTATTTTCTAGATAATATAAAGCATAGTTAATGAATAATGGTTTAACTTGAGGGAAAATTCCTCTGGCAATAACCTGAATTCTGCTGGCGCCGGTTGAAATAATCGCTTTAATTATTTCAGAATCAACAGTTTCAATCGCCTCTGAAAAGTATCTTCCTAAAGCGCCGGTTACATGAGCCGCTAAAGCTAAAACTCCCGGGAAAGGACCCAAACCAACCATGGAAACGAATATTAAGCCCCAAATAACTTCATTTATGCCTCTGCATACATCAAAAATTGTCCTTATGAAATGATAAATTATTTTATTCGACATAACATTTCTGGCGCCCAAAAATGACAACGGCAAAGCAATTAACGCGCCTAAGGTTGATCCCACTACTGCCATTTGCAAAGTCTCGACTGCCTTTAATAAAAACTTTCCTAAATTGCTTATGTCTGGCGGAAACATCCTTTGCACAAAATCCGCCATAAAAGGAATTCCTTTGATAAAATTTGTTATGCTGGTTTCAGTGCCCATAATAGCCCAGTAATAAACAGCAACTACAATAATTCCTATTACCAAACTTTTATGCTTCTTTGACAATATATTTGTATTTAACATCTGTTTCGTAAATTATTAAAATCCTAACTTTCCATAAAGGTACCAATCTTTGGTTTTACCGTAAATATCAACGGTGTCTTTTTCAGTCAAATCATCTTTACTGCCGTCAAAGACAACCTCACCTTCTCTGATGCCTATAATTCTAGTGCTGTACTGCTTGGCAAAATCAAGGAAGTGCAGACTGGAAATTAAGGTGATATTTTCTTCCTCGCAAATTTTTTTCAATAAGTCCATTATTTCTTTCATTAACTTAGGGTCTAAATTAGAAACCGGTTCATCAGCTAAGATAACTTCGGGCTTTTGAGATAAGGCCCTGGCCATAGCCACTCTTTGCTTTTGTCCTCCGCTTAAATTTGCAACTCTATCTTGTTCGTATCCCCCTAAACCAACCATTTGCAGGCTTTCTTTGGCTACTTCATAATCGTTATCGGAAAATATGCCAAGAACAGTTCTAAAATTAGTATTGTATCTGGACCGACCGTCCAGCACGTTTTTCATTACAGTTTCTCTCTCAATTAAATTAAAATTCTGGAAAATCATGCCTATCCTGCCCCTGACTTGCCTGACCGTTTTATTGGGTATGGATAAAATATCTTCGCCGGCAATAAATATTTTACCTCCAGTCGGCTCAATCGTCCTGTTAATCGCTTTTAGTAAAGTTGACTTGCCGGAACCGCTTGAGCCGATAATAACCAAACTCTCCCCTTTTTCAATGTGGAGGTTGATATTGTTTAGCGCTTTTTTTTCACGATCTTTATAAGTGTGGTTTAAATTTTCTATCTTTATCATTTTAAATTATTTAGAAGCTGCTTCAGCGCTACTGACATCCATTCCCAAAATTTCAGCTGTCTTGCGTATCACATCATAATCGCTGTCGCTGACAGCTTGGTAACTTGTAATATCTCCCCAGCCGTCAACTTTATGAATTGTCTGATTGTCCATGTCAATTAAAGCCTGCTTTATCTTATCTTTAAATTCAGCCGGCAAGTCGCCCCTGACAACTATGGGGGAACCGGGAATTTCTTCTGATGTATAAATTATTTTGTTGACTTCGGGGTCGATTTCGCCCGCCTCAACCATTCTGTCGTATGAATTATTGCTGTCAGCGCCGGCGTCTACCTTGCCGTTTGCCACGGCATATTCGACTGCGTTATGAGTCCCGGCAAAAAAACTGACGCTGAAATCATTGTCAGGATCAATTTCATTTTCAATTAAAATTTTTCTTGGTATTAAATTTCCTGAAGTTGAGGCTGGGTCTACAAACGCGAATGACTTCCCTTTCAAGTCCTCTAATTTTTCAATGCCGCTATTTGCGTTAGCTACTATAACTGATTTATACGTCGCGCTTCCCGTACTTTCTTTTACGCCGTTAACAATTGCTTCGGCATTAGCAATGTTAGCCGCAATTATATATGAGAAAGGTCCGAACCAGGCCATATCAATATGCTTTGACCGCATGGCTTCAATGGCGGCGGTATAGTCTGATGTAACGCTTATTTCAACTGGCATCCCCAATTTTTCAGATAAATATTCTTTTATCGGCTCATAATTTCTTAACATTTCTTCCGCATCGTCAGCCGGGATAAGGCCCATTTTTAAAATCTTAATTTCCTGCCCATCATTTTGTTGTTCGTTATCAGCTTGTCCGCCTATTTGAGCTCGGCAACCTGAAAAAACGACAACTAAACTTAATAATAATCCTGTTAGAAATATTTTTTTCATATTTTTATATAATTAGTAAATTAGTTTATTTGAATTTTTGTATTTTATGTTTTATGTTTGTTGATGACAGTTTTGGAAAATATGGTAAAACTATGACTTTGCCGCCAATACTTTCCATATACTTGCGATATTTTTCAATATCTTTTTCATTATGGCTCGCGCTTTCCATCAAAACATCCGGCTTGATTTTTTGAATGTTTGGCAAAGGCGAGTAAGTCTCCTGTGGCACAACCAAATCAACATACTTTATGGCCCCAGCTATTTCCAGTCTTTCTTCAAAAGGAATTACTGGCTTTGGTTTTTTTTCCATAGCCGCCTGGTCGGTTAAAATGCCGGCTATAAGCTTGCCGTTTTTGCCAGCAACAGCTTTGGCGTTTTTCATCAGTAACAAATGGCCTTTATGCAATATATCCAGAACATAATATGAATAAACAATTTTTGGCTTTTTTTGATTCATAAATTTATGCTTATTAGTTAATTTTTTTATTCTTTTTCTTCGTATAGATGTTGTGAAAAATTAACTCCTCTTTCTTCTAAATTTCTGTCAAATAAGGCCCGCATTATATTCAAGCATTACATGATTAAATATACCTTTCCGCTTCTCCTTGTCAATCACATTCCAGTGGCCTGCGCCTTTTGTCATAAAATTCACAATCTTTCCCTCTTGGTCACAACTTTGTTTTTGTTCTCCGCCTAGTATTTCTAAAGATTTTTTATCCGGTAAAAAAGTCATATGTTTTTCATTAATTAATTTAATAAATTCTCTATTTCTTTTTTATACGCTTGCCATAATGGCTCTAAAGATTTATCTCCCCGCCCCTGCTCCCAGGTCTTATAATAATCAAAATCAAATCCGGTATCGTAAACGGCTGCCACGAAATTTTCTAATCTTCTTTCATACTCGGCTGTGTTTAAATTAAACTTTAATACTTCCTTAATCTTATTAGCCAAGGTTGTCATGTTAGTGTGTTTAACAACGTTAGGTAATTTTAAAGTCGTGCCCAAATCGCCTAACTGAATGACTGGTTTGTTATAATAAGCGGCCTCGGCAATAGTCGTACTGTTTGGGCTGACTACTAAATCCGCTTTTCTTAGAACTGCCTCGCTCGGAATTCTATAATCAATTAGCTTAACGTTAGGGGTCCTAGTTACTTTTTCTAAATATGACGGCGGTCTTAACCCTACCATATGAGGATGCTCTTTAACTATTAAGGTATAATCGTCCGGCAGGGACATCGCGATTTGTCTCGCGGTTTCTATCTGGTTGCTAAAGTAAGGAGCGGCCACATCAATTGCTTCTTCGGGCTGAAACTGTAAGGGGAAATAAACATATTGTTTTATCTTATCAAAGGGATGATAATTAAAATTGGCTGCAAATTTTCTGTATCTCTTCTGGCAATAATGATCTCTGAACAATATGCGTGGCGGGCGGTAATCTAAACTAATGCCTGTGCTGGCTATAAAGTTTTTTGGCGGATTGACGTACCAGCGCAATGAATGGTAAAAAGGCGACAGTTCATGCCTGATTTTTTGGATTAATGTTTTTTGCGTTTCGTTCTTTGTGTAAACGGGTTTTTTAAATTGCTCCCGAAAATCTTTGATATACTGTTTAGCTTTATCTTTATTACTGCTTTCTGCTTGACCATTATTAAGAGCGTCTACTCTCTCATAAAAAGCGCCTTTATTATCTTGATAGCTCTGCGAAAAAACACAATAGCCGCTCACTTTGGAATCAGTAACCGCTATCATAGGCACGCCTTGCTTTTGAGCAAATAAGTTAAACATTACATGCGGCAAAGCGACGAAGTTGGGAGCAATAATCAAGTCCGGCTTAAATTTATCAAAAAAAACATTGATGTATTTATAAACAGCCATGACATAATCTATAATTCCTTCGTCGGGAACGTTTTGTTTAAAACCGTAATAATATTTATCTTTATACGATTTAACGTGGTTGCGCAAAGTATACACAGCCGGCCAAATGGAATCCACTCCCAAGGCGTCGCAAATTTCCGCTAAAGAGTGGCTATCGCCTTGCAAATAATCTCGGGGCCGGCTCATAACTTCATCGTTGTTCAAAATCAAGTCATACTTTACTTCAGTTTGTTTACAAATAAATTCATGGGTAGTATTCTTAAAGGTTAGCGCCGCTAATTGACACCCTTCCGCTTGTAATTTTTTAGCTAAAAAATGGCCGATGTTGCCAGCCCATCTTCTTTGTTGAAAAATTAAAATTTTTTTTCCTGTTAAATTCCCCATATAATTACATAAATTAAGTTAATCTTCTAAAGCCGGCGTAGGCAATCGGTCCTTGCAATAAAGAATTTACTTTATCTTCGGCAACGGCTTTTTGCAGTATGCCAAAAACTTCGTTCATAACAGTTAAATACTTTTTAACATGTTTTTCTTTTAAACTGTAAGTAACATCAATGCTACCAGAAGCCAATATGCCCCAGCGCAGCATTTCCTGCGTAAATAGTGTCATAATCGCCTGGCTTTTCTCGCCGTAATTAAAGGAAAAGGAAATTAGCGGTGGCAAGCCGACTATTGTAACTTTTAAGCTGTTAATCATAGCGGTCTTTTGCACCCCCCGTTTAAGCATCGTGCCGATCTTATTAAGATGACGAGGAACATTTAGACGGATCATTTTTTTGATGGCCGCCAACGCCGCAGTCGGGCCGATTCTTTCCGTCCAATATGAACTGCTGATAAAAGTATTTTGCGCGGCCTGCATCACTTTCTCCGTACCAATAATGGCGGCCATGGGGAAACCGTTGCTCATGCCTTTGGCAAAAACAGCCATGTCAGGATTGACGCCATACTTCAGATGCGCACCGCCGGACCCGAGCCGCCAGCCAATAGTTATTTCGTCAAAAATGAGTACGGCACCGATGCGTTTAGCAATGTATTTTACCTGGCGTAAAAAATCATCTTTCGGCTCTTCAAACCGTATCGGTTCCATTACAATCACGCCAATGTCTTTGTTTTTGCGCACTATCTCTTCCAACTCTTCAATTTTATTGTAATTAAACGGGATGGCCGTGCCCTTCAGTCCCCTTGGGACACCACTTGGTTCTAAACCGGGCAACAAGTGCCCATTCAAATTTTTGTCATCAGCCAGGTTAGCGGCCAAATACCAGTCTTGCCAACCGTGGTAGCCGCAAAAAGCTACCCCGTCTTTACCGGAATAGGCACGGGCGATTCGCACCGCTACGGCCATAGCTTCTCCGCCGCCGCGGGCGTATCTGACCATTTTGGCCCAAGGATGAAGTTTGCACAGCAATTCGGCCAATTCCACTTCTTCAGGACAATTAAGGGTCGCATTATTACCTCTATCAATCGTTTTTTTAACCGCCGCATTTACATCCGGGTCAGCATAGCCCAAAATGCAGGCGCCAATACTGCCGTGTACATCAAGATATTTATTGCCGTCTAAATCCCAAACTTCCACTCCTTTGGCTCTTTGAAAATAGGCCGGCCACTGCTCGGGCAAAAATCGTTCGCAACGTTTGGAAAGCAATTGTGAACCGCCAGGAATAATTTTTTTTGCTTTCTGCCAAAGTTTAATGCCTTTGATTGGTTTCATAATTTTATAATTTTAATTTTTCAAAAATTAGCAATGATTATCTTTAATTTCTAATTCTTTGTCTTTCGCCAAAGCGCTTTGCCAGCCGGCGTTTCGTTTGGCTTCGGAATTAATGCTTCTGATGTCCGGATTAGTGTCCAAAAAATTTATAATGTCTTGCGTGCTGAAATCGCCATTTTTGCCTTGAGCATTGAAATGTTCATAAATTTTTTTCAGCAGTTCATAATCTTCTTTGTAGTCTAACGTTAAACGGTAGCCGGATAAATTTCGCTCATTCTTATCATAATATATTTTAAATTTTTCCGTATTTTGCCAAAAATAAAATGTAACATGTTCGCGGTGTGACGGCAGTTTCGCTTCCTGCCACGCTTTTTCTAAATTGCCAAAAGAAAAAATTTCCACATCCATGCCGTCCGGCCAGCTGTACGGCTCTAAAGTATTGGAAACAAAATCATATTTATTATCTAAGTAAATTTTAATCAGTTTATCAATATTGCTTGGATCAATAACCGGACAATCGGCCGTTAGCCGAATAATAATGTCATCGGGTCGAGCGCCATATTGTTTGGCTGTTTGATAATATCTGTCTAAAACGTCATTTTCATCGCCGACAAAATATTTTTGATTTATACTTTCTAAATGTTCAATTAACTTTTTGTCTTTGGGATTTTCAGTAGTAGCGATAATGATGACATCAACTAACTTCGCCCGTTTCACTCTGTCTATCATGCAATCTATGACCGTTTTCCCAGGCAACAGCTCAAGCAAAACTTTATCGGGCAAGCGAATCGCACCCATTCTAGCCTGAATGATTGCGTATACTTTTTTGTTTTTCTCTAACATAACCGCGCTCCTTTCTTAATATAATAATTTTTATTATGATCTCTTTTTATTATTTCATATTTAATAATTTTTAAACAACCGTTAGTAGTTGAAACCAAAAAACTACCGTCTTTATTCACCTTTAATATCTTCCCGGGCGAGGCGACAATAGGATGAGAATTTTTTTTCACCAGTCTGGCTTGCCAAATAATTAAGTCTTTATCAAGCACTGAAGCCAATGCGCCCATATATGGCTTGGTAAATAAACGAACCTGATTATAGACATCTTTACTGCTTTTATACCAATTAATCAAACGCGCGGCGTTATTAAATTTTCCGTAATAAGATCCGACATTCTTATCTTGTTTTCTTGCCTTAACTTTATTATCAAGAATTGCTTTCAAATTCTTCATTAATAGCTTATAGCCCTCTCTCATGATTTTATTATTTAAATCAAAACCGGTGTAACTGTCTTTTATTATAAGTTCTTTCTGGTCAATAATTGGTCCGGTATCAATGCCTTCGTCAATATAATGAATGGTTACGCCGATCTTAGATTCCCCGTTTAACAAAGCCCAAACGGTTGGGATGGGACCGCGGTAATATGGCAACAGGCTGGGGTGTATGTTGACACAGCCTAATTTAGGAATTTCTATTAATGTTTTAGGCAAAATTTTACGGTAGTAAATTGATAAAATTAAATCAGGTTTAATTCTTTTAACTTGGGCAATGAATTGCTTATTTATTTTTTCCGGTTCATAAATGGGAATTTTGTATTTTTTGGCGATATCATAAACCGAGGCGTAACCATAAACTTTATCCATCGGCAATTCATACGTAACTATAGCCGCGATTTGACCGCCTTTTTTGACAATATTATCAATGCAGTCAACCGCTATTTGCTGACAGCCAAAGACAATTATTTTTTTATTTTTGATATTCATATAATATATGTCTCAACTTATCAAGCATGCTAATAAGCTCTCCGATATCCTTATAATACTCAATGGTTAAGTATTGCAAGTTAGGACAAAGTGGTAAAACCTTTGCAAAAAAATTCCAATCATGCTCGGTTAATATATCATGGCTGTCTTGACAGCCGCTCTTTGATATGAGCGGTGAACTTAAATGAATTTGGTAAACCCTATCCAAAAAAAAATTTTTTACGTAATCAAGAGCATTAACCTTTTGGTAATAAGCAGTAATTTCCGAGTGTCCCAAATCCAGTAATAATTTAATGTCTAATTTTGATATTACATTATTAACGAATTCCGGTTCAGTGACGATGTCGTAAGCGCCAGTGGGAAAGTAGTTGTTGTTTTCAACGCCGTAAACGATGGTTGCTGGCAGATGCTTTTTAAGAGTGCCTAAGTTGTTTAAAGCGTTTTGGAACATCTCATCTTTTGACATCTGCGCAATACTGGAACAGAATTGGCCTGCGGCGTTAGTCGCTAGATCGGCGTAATTTGAAAGCAGGTGCAGAGAAATAAAAGAAACATCCGGATTCCGAGCAACAACGGACCTGACGTGATCCACACTCTTGCCAGACCACGGGTGGATGAGGCTAAATTCACAGTGGTAAATCAACGGCAATCCATAATTTGTTTTTTTAGATAAGTCTCTTACCTCCAGCGCATCAGATAACGCCAGTATTGCCTGAACATTTGCTTGGTTGCCACTAAATAAAGTTGATATAGGAGTGGCAATTTTCATAAACATAGGATAAATTAAATTTCAGTGGGCCGGCGAAAAATTTTCGCGCCCTCTTCTTCCGGCAACTGCCTGATTTCTCCACTGCCCAGTATCATTTCCACCTCTCTGATTTTTTTGCATAATGCAAGCAAATCTTGCGGGTCAACCGACATTTTTTGGTCCGGACCTGCTATATTCCTATCTAACGTAAAATGCTTTTCAATGATATGAGCGCCGGCGGCCACCGCATATATGCTCGCGTCCAAATCCAGCGTATGATCGGAAAAACCGACCGGACAGCTATGGACAGCCTGCAGTGTATGCATCATGCGCATATTTACCGCTTCTTTAGGAGTCGGGTAGGCGGAAACGCAATGCAATATGGCAAAATCAACTCCATAATCCTTAAAAATTTTAACAGCCTCATCAATTTCCTCCTGATTAGCCATGCCTCTGGAGGCTATCACCGGAATTTGGGTTTTAGAGACGGCGTCCAATAATTTTTTATTAACAATGTCAAACGAAGCGATTTTCATCAGCGGCACATTGAGTTCCCGCAAAAAACGCACGCTCTCTTCGTCAAAAGGAGTAGAAAAAAATAAGATACCGACTTTATCAGCATACTCTTTTATTCTTTTCTGCTGCTCTTGAGACAATTCGCATTTTTTTAAAATGTCGTATACCGGATTGTCGCGCGCTACCCGCTTGTCCGTTTCGTAAGTCTGAAATTTAATCGCGTCAGCGCCGGCTTTTTTTGCTTCCGCCACCATCCGCAAAGCCAAAGTCATGTCGCCGTTATGGTTAATGCCGGCTTCGGCGATGATAAAAGTTTTATTGCCCGGCCCGATATGTAATTGCGCCAAAGTTTTTTTCTCCATAGTGTTAAATGTTATTGATTAAGTGAAAAACCTCCGTCTAAGGTGATATTTTGACCGGTAATGTAGTTTGATTCATCCGAGGCTAAAAAGCAAACCAGTCCGTAAAAATCTTCAACTTCCGCCATCCTTCCTAGCGGGGTTTTCGCGACATAGTTGTCTACAAAAAATTTTTTCTGATTGTTGAAGATGCCACCCGGACTAACGGCGTTTACCTGAATGTTATGTTCGCCCAAGTAAGCGGCTAAGTATTTGGTCAGCTGAATCACGCCGGCTTTGCTCGCGCCGTACACCTCGGAGTTGTTGCGGCCCGAGTCGCCGTAAATTTTTTTATCCGCCGGCACCACGCCGTAGACCGAGCCAATGTTGATGATTTTTCCCTGTTTTTTTGCAATCATTTTTCTGGAAAAATTCTTGGCGCACAAAATAGTGCCTTTCAAGTTTACGTTCAGCACCCAGTCAAGTTCTGCCTCGCTTCTACCCTCAAAAGGCGTGAACACCGAAACGCCCGCGTTATTAATGAGAATATCAATGTCTTTAGCCATGTTTTTCATTACCTCTCTGATTGAAGTTTCAGAGGCAATGTCCATCTTAAAGTACTGATAATTTGATAAACCGACGTTTTGTAACGAAGTTGCCAACTCTTTATTAATTTCCTCCTGAATGTCAGTAACATAAACAAAAGCGCCCTGCGCCAGCAAAGCAGCAGTTAACCCCCGACCCAACTGACCGTTCGAGCCAGTAATAACGACAGTTTTATTTTTTAAATCGTATGAGTTTGGCATAAAAATAAATTTGCTAATAGTGTAAATAATATCACTTTTTACCCAAAATATTCTTAATAGTTTCCGCTATCCGCCGCGCATCAACTAACGAAAATTTGGCGCTCAAGGGGATGGATACGGTGCGCGCGCCAATGTATTCAGCATTTGGAAAATCCCCTATTTTGTAACTCCAGCGATTTCGATAATACTTGTGCCGATGAACCGGATTAAAATGAACGCCGGTGCCAATTCCCTGTTCGTGCATTTTTTTCATAAACTCGTCTCTAGTTATGCCAGTTTTTTTCTTATCAATTAAAATAGTATATAGGTGCCGGGCATGTTTTGTTCCTTTTTCGGATTGAGCCGGCAGTGTGACAGGCAAATTTCTCAGATTTTTATCATAAAAACGCCAAATTTTTTCCCTAATTTTTCCGTAATCGTCAATTCTTTTTATCTGATGAATGCCTAAGGATGCCGCGATGTCGGTCATATTGTACTTGTAGCCGGGGAAAATTACTTCGTAGTGTTTGTAGCCCTTGTCTGAATATCTTTTCCACGCATCTTGGGACATGCCGTGCAAAGCGTAAATTTTAACGGTGTCGGCTATTTTTTTGTTACTAGTAGTAACCATGCCGCCTTCGGCAGTGACAATATTCTTTGTTACATAAAAACTAAAACATGTGCTATCGCCGATTGAACCTATTTTTTTACCGTGGTATTCAGCCCCGAGAGCGTGCGCCGCGTCTTCAATCACTATCAATTTATGTTTCTTGGCGATTTTTAAAATTGCGTCCATATTGCAGGGCCGTCCGGCAAAATGAACCGGAATAATCGCTTTGGTTTTCTTGGTAATTGCTTTCTCAATTTTATTTTCATCTATATTCATGGTCTCTAAATTAACATCAACAAAAACGGGCTTAGCTCCGGCATGCACAACGGCATTGACGGTAGCGCAAAAAGTCAAGGGCGTGGTAATGACCTCATCGTCGGCGCCGATGCCGTAAGCCAAGAGCGACAGGTGCAGACCGGCCGTGCAGGAAGACAACGCCACGGCGTAGGGAGCGTGAACATAAGCGGCAACTGCATTTTCAAATTTTGTCACCTTTGGCCCAGTACCGATCCAGCCGGATTTTAAAGTAGCGACTACTTCTTTTATTTCATCGTTTTCGATCCGAGGAGACCCAAACACAATGTATTTTTTATTCATATTATTCATACTTACTAATCTCAAAATTATTGATAAAATCTGACATATCTTTTTTGAACGCTTCTCGGGAAAAATATTTTATTCCTCTAAAGTACGGCCAGTATTCTCCGCCAAAACCTCTTTTAAATAAAGCGATATTTTTTTGTTTATTATCTGGATAATAGTCAAATTGCGGTGAAGGGCTTGAGGGATTACCGGTGTCTATATAACAAACCCCCGCCTTTTTTAAGTATTCCATTCCCATATAATATAAAATGTGATATAAAGGCAGACTGTCATAATCCGGATCATCAGCCGCAGATACGGAAACAGCTTTATCGGCATTATAGTCAAAATAAAGAAAAGCGACATTCTTTTGTTTAAAATTTAGACCAAATAAAACAGCTTTTCCTTTTTTTAATTTTTCATATTGTGCGTCAAAAGTATCTTTCGACCTCGTTATCCTGCCAGAACACTTATGGTGCAATGTCCTATATTCCTCATGAATTTCATAAGAGGGGCTATTGTTATCTATATAAAATACAGTAAAATCCTTATTATCTCTAATTTTTTTTATATTTCTTTTGTGGTTCCTCCGGCATGAATCTAACAAGTTCTCTTTGGTTAAATCAAAAACATAGCTTAACATTGACGTGTCTAAGTAGTTGTATTTTTGTAAATAGTTGTAGCGGTTATTATCTAACGGATCTATGCCAAACATTATTTTCCCGACTTTATGTTCTGCCGCTATATTATCTATGGCTTTAAAAATTTTTTCTTCTACTGATTTATCCTGCGTCATCGGCGCGATAACATAACCGCCGGCAACGCTAATAGTTTTATTTTTATCTTGCTTTTCAATCGGTAAAAATACTCCAGCCACGGGTTTGCCTCTTAACAAGTAAATAAAGCTTTTGTCAAAACAAAACAAATTTTTATTTTTAGAAATAGTAAGCCAGATTTCTAATTCAGTTGGCAAATATCTTGGCCCGGACTTCGTAGTATCAATCAAGCTGCCCCAATGTTTCCAAAATAAAACCTGATTTTTTTCTTTAAACAAAAAATTATCCCACATATTTTGGCTTTTTAAAACTTTTTGAAACCGCCTCCGTAATATCGCTGAACACATCGTCGGAAATACCGCTATGGCAAGGCACCCAGACGCAAGATATAAAATTTGGAGACAACATGTTTCTGTTTTTATCAAAATGATACACTCCAGTCAGCACTCCCACCTTTCTTAACGCGTTAACCACTACTTTATTCTTTGATTCCGGGCAATGGATGGGGATCACATACGGCGTGACCCCTTCCCTTTCTAAGTGATCACAAATGCCCAAATCTTTCGTTTGATCTAAAAAATAACGGTAGCGTTTCTGCCTGACGCTGACTTCATTTTCAATTTTTGACTCCAATAAGCGCTGTGCCCTGTTTCCGGGTCTCACCGCCTCCCCATACAAAGCGTATGACATGCTTAATAAAAAATAGGCGTACTGCTGCAATTTGCTACTAGCAGAAAATGTACTCCACTCATATAAAAGTTTGGTTGCATCTTTAATTATCGTCAGACCAAAAGGTGTTTTGGCTACCGCTGTTTCAACGTAAGTTTTAAAGTCACCAAATGTTGAAGTGACTCCTCCCAACGCGAAACAAAAAAACCATTTGGAAAAACTAAAGATTGAAAAATCACCCATTGAGCCAAGCGGCTTGCCTTTATAAAAACTGCGCAAGGCATGCGCGCAGTCCTCAATTACTACCAAGTTCTTCTCTCTAGCAAATGCCAAAATTTTGTCCATATCCTGCGGAAAGCCATATTGATGATACGCTATAATTACTTTGGTCCGATCGGAAAAACGCTTCGCCGGAAACGCAAATAATTGTATTTGCGCATATACCAAAACTCCTATCCAATCGGCTACTAATACTTCGTCAAGCTTATCTTTAATAATGTTTCTGGCGGTTAAATACTTCAATATCAAGGCGATAGCGCCTTTCCCGGATCCCACCACATTAACGCCACTTAAAAATTCTCTCGCAATCCTATCGCGGTCATTTTTGATGATAAGAGTACGGCGCCCCAATACATCACGCAAGCGGGGCTTTTCTACTTCTCGTAATATCATAATTAGTTATGCTAAGCCCATTATTTTTATACATTATAAACTCTATAAAAATAGCTTTTGGTATCTTGTAACAACTCCTGCGGTCTGCCAGTTTCCACTATTTTCCCTTTATCCAAGGCGAGCAATGTATCAGCATTTATAATGGTAGATAATCTGTGCGCCACCACTAGAACAGTTATCTTCCCCTTCAAATTCTTAATGACTTGTTGGATTTTTAGCTCTGATTCATTATCTAAAGCGCTCGTTGCCTCATCTAATATTAATATTTTTGGCTGGCGCGCTAGCACTCGGGCGATCACTATCCGCTGTCTTTGCCCGGCAGAAAGCTGAACTCCCCGCTCTCCCACAATCGTATTGAATTTGTCTGGGCAATTTTGGATAAATTCATCAATATTAGCCATCTTAACTGCCTTTTTTATATCCCCATCAGCAATGTTTTTATCATAAAATCTGATATTATTGGCAATAGTATCATTTATTAAAAATATGTCTTGGGAAACATAGCCGATGTTTTTGCGCCATTCCTCTATTTTGATTTGTTGGATATTTTGTTCGTCTAATAAAATTGCGCCGTTAGTAGGAGTTAGCAACCGTAAAATCAAATCAACCACCGTAGTTTTACCCGCGCCGGAAGGGCCGATTAAACCAAGCATTTCTCCTTTTTTGATACTGAAACTTACATCAGATAAAATATCTCGTTCTATATTGTAAGAAAAGTTTACCCCCCTAAATTCCAAAACATTATAAAACTTAAAAGAAGCGGAGCCGCTGGTTATTTCTTTATGTTCTTTAATTTTAGCTTCCTGGTCTAATACGCTTCTGGCAAAAGGAACCATTTCGCTTGCTTTATGCAGGTTGATCTGCAGTTGCTGAAAATAAAAGAAAACTTTCTGCGTCAAGTAAATGACTGTCAACAGAGAAGCGAAATTAAAATTAAACAACTTATAGGAAAAAGCAAATATTACGCAGACAAAAATTAAGCTAATGGGTTGCAGCAGGTTGCTGGTTATTTCTTTCAGTAAAAAAATTTTTACTCTAATTTTTTTTAATTTATTAAAATATTCTCGACCCATCTTAACTACGGTGTCTTCAGCCCGTATGGATTTTATCGTCTTTAGACCGGTAATATTTTCATTAACATAATGAGCGATTTGCCTATTTAAGCCCACTAAACGTTGCGCCGTGATTTTTGTTTGATAGATAAATGGTTTGAAAAAAAGAAACAAAATGCCACCCAAAACTAGAGTGGCGGAAGTAATAACCAAGGAAATGTTAAAAGCTACTAAAGTATACATCAATAAACTAGTCAGCACCATTATGATCAAGCCAATTTGCTTTAAGAGAGTGGCGCTGTTAGCGATATCTATCACTAATGTAGTTTCCAGATGTCCTAACTTTTGCTTTAATAAATAAAGCCAATCGGCTTGCAGTGTTTTTTGCAGTAGCTTATTACGGGTTTTTTCTTCATAATCGGTAATTATTTTAATATTTACATAGCTAAATAAAATTAAAGCGACCGCTTTTAACACAAATGATAAGGAAATAAAAATGAGCAAATACTTTAAACTAAAGTTAATATGAAAAAATAAAAACAATTTTTCAATTGTTTGGGAGATAAAATCGCTGCCAGTATCAGCGTTACCGGTAATAAAAGCAAACAAAGGAATTAAGGCATTGATGCCAATACCTTCCAGCAAACCGCTAATAAACCCCAATATCGTTAAAATAGCTATCTGCAATTTATATCCGCCGAAGGCTTGTTTTGAAAGACGCAGAATTCGGATAATTTTATTGTTCTGCAAAATGGTTACCATTTATTTATTGTATCAACAACTTTCTGTTTTAATTTTAAATATGATTTAACGGCTTCTTTTTCCACCTCTGGCGACACCAAGCGCAGTATTTCTTTACCTAAAATGCGATATTGTCCGCCGATTTTATTGGCTCTTATCAAACCCCTCTTTAATAAGCGCTTAACGGTGCTATTGCTGATTTTTAATAGTTGCCGCGTTTCTTCAGTAGTATAGACGGCATGTGGTTGTATCTCTTTATGTTCCATGATTTTATTATAACAATGTATCAATAAGTGTCAATAGGTATCAAAAAAGTTTATTTTTTACAAAAAAAAGCTAAAATTAGAAAAAATTTATTTAAATGTATATAGAAGCCAATTCTCACTTTTAAATATTAAATCTAAATGGCTGTTAAGCTGTGCATAAACTTCTGCCGGCATTTGCCCATCCGAAAGAATATAATCAAGACGATATTTTTTTAATTGAGAAATAAAATTTTGTTTGTAAAAATCTTTATATCTTCCCGGCAAACTATCTATTACCTCTTGGATTCTTGGGTTAGGTGGATACATTGCCGATTGTTGAGAAAAACTATACCAATCAGTCCCTATAATGCCCCGCACTTCACTTTTATGCTCTGCTAAATATGCCGATAGCTTATCTGGCTTGACGCCTCTGATACGCAAAAAAATAAAATAATTATGAATAAAACGTTCTTCTGGATTTGGTATCAAGCTATATTTATACCCTGAATAATAAACGTTCGCGTGAGTAAAAATTGGGATGTTTCTAGCCATATCGTATTCTTTTTCCTGAACTAAAATAACGCTGTCTAAAGGAGTATTTTTATTTATCCAGTTGAATAAAGGCGCTAACTTTTGCATTTCCACATAAGGTGCTTGGGCATAATTATAGACATACCAATTATTGTATGCGGCGTAGGCAATGGGAGCTATAAACAAAAAGATCATCGCTAAAACCCATAATTTATCCCATTTTGGTCTGATAATGTTATAAAACAAAAGCATCAGTACTATAATTGATATGGGGATTGAATATTGGACAAAGTGCGGCGGCCAAATAGCCAGCCCAGTTACGACTTGCTGGTTAAAAGCCCATAAGCCGCCCAAAATAAAGGTTAAAGAAAAAGAATGCCAATGCTGCCACAAAAACTTCTGACCACTGCCATGTTTCTGCCAGGCTGACCAAATTAATATAATAATAAAAATGGCTAATGTCGCTAATAAAAATTTATTGACAACCGGCAAATGAGTATAGGTTAAACCAGCGCGTTCGGCCGCGGCCGAGTACCAAGGACTGCGGCTATTTCGCCAAGCCAAGTAAAAAAACGGCGAGGAAAAAACAGCGGCTGAAATCATCACCCCTAGTAAATTTTTAACTGCCAAATAGTTCTTTCTAAACAAATAAATAATGCTTAACATTCCCAAAACCGAGAGCGCCATGCCCCAGCTGAAAAAATAACTGGCGACCATTAAAGCAAAAAAAATCCCGGCGGCAGCTATAATGATTTTGCGGTGCTTAGTTTGATTGATGATTGACCATAGGCATAATAAAAAAGACGATAAATAAATGGCGCCAAAAATAGGGTTAACCGGTCTGCCCCAAATCAGCCAGCCACCCGGGTGCCGTGCGCCGGTCAGGATAGACCACATATAACCATAATCCACAAAATCATATCCTAAAGTAATTAATAAAGCGCCGGCGACGGCGTTTATTTTATTAACGGCCAGCGGTTGAGCGCCGGCAAACGAGCCGCTGCCGCCTGTCAATCGATAAAACAAAGAATAAATCAACAAAAATAAAGTGAGGGGCAAGACAAACTTACTGATAATTAAAATATTAACCAGGGAGGTTTTAAACATCAGTGCGGGCAAAGCGTAAAAGAATTCCGAAGCCGGCGGCATCAGCGGCCACTGATTTTTATATTCGTAAAAGTTAGGCGAGCCGACAGCCGGATGCCCGTCTATAATTTCATGCATGCGCATTTGATAGTTATCCTCATCATTAATCTGCATGAAGGGGATGCCTTGGTAGTCGTCGCGTAAGGCAAAAAATAAGTACGGAGACCCATATATGAGTCCGACTATAATTGCGAAAATCAACGCCAGATAATGCGATTTGACAATTATAAATAATTCACGCATAGATTGTTTTTATTTTTTTGCCACAATAAACGCCGAAACCCCGAAAGGAAAGGATAAAAATTTCAAAAAAGATAACTCTTGCTTAAAAATTACATGCCAGATAGAATCCGTTATTTTGTTATTAAGTTTTTTTCCGGCTATCAACTTAACTCTCAATAAATTCATGACAACAGTAAGTAAAAAAATTAATGGGAAAAGAAAAAAATTAAAGTATGTTTTTCTAAGAATGGTAAAATTGCTACTGATTTTGTTAGTTAGTTCCGGCAAAGTATAACGGCGATAATGATGACTGATCTCGTCATTTTTGGTCCATAAAAAATTAAAGCAAGGCACGAATATTATCACTATGCCTTCTGACTTTAATACCCGACGAGCTTCGCGTAATACCCCACTGTCATCTTGAACATGTTCCAGCATATCTAAAAGCAAAACAACATCAAAAGTATTGTCGCTGAACGGTAACGCACCGGCATCAGCTAATGATACGTTTTTTAAGCCTCTTTTTTTGCAGAACTCCAGAGCGATCGGAGACAAATCAACTCCAAATATTTCTCGGCCGTTATTTTGCAACTCTGACAGCAACAAACCAGGGCCGCAGCCGATATCTAAGATTGTAGTCGTCTTATTTGCGTATTTAGAAATTAAATCTTTGACTAACTGTCGCCTTACTCGATACCACCAGTGGCTCCCCTCAACCTCATAAACCATGTTATAAATTTTCTCTTTCATATAGATGCTTGGCTGCCGTTCTCTTTGGTGCCATTCACGACAATAAAACCATAGCCAAAAAGAATTTTATTTTTCCAGCGGCGGTGATCGTAAGAGTAAGAAGTTTTGTTTTTATTATGCTCCTGCGCCTTGCTATCGCTAATGTTAGAAATCCTGTGAGCGCTTATAATATGATTGGTTTGAAAAAAATTATTTATAACCTGATGAGGACTATAGCGGCGCAGGATTGGAACATACAAATAATCAAGAATTTGGTACCGCCAAATAGGGTCGAGTTTAAACCAATTAATAAACCATTCTACTGTTTTTTTAGAGATAATGGGAATAATAACAGTTAATACTCTGGCCAAACTTAAACAATACGGAAATAAGCCATGCTTGCCATATACTCCTAATACTAATAACCCTCCCGGTTTTAATACTCGGGCCATCTCTTTAAATCCTTGAGCTGGATTAATGGTATGATGTAAAACGCCAGAAGATACAACCACATCAAAGGAGTTATTAGTAAAAGGCAAGTCCATTAAAGAGGCCTGCTTAAATTCAACATTACTGACATTAAAGAAAGGATCCACCGGTGGACAAGGCCATAAATCAATACCGACAACATGTTTAGCCTGCAACTGATGCAGTTGATAAACCAAGGAACCATGCCCGCAGCCGGCGTCAAGACAAATTTTATCCTTGATTATATCTGCATCCAAGCTTAGCTGGTCAGCCAGCAACTTCCCTTGGCTAAGCCACTGCTCATAATGCAATTTATTAAAACAATCCGCGTATAAGGAGCCGGTTTCTTTTTCAATAGCGTGAGCACTGGCTGTTTGCATAAAAATTACTTTAAGCTATTATACTTTAACACCTCGTCCAAATTGAGCAAAGAAATGCTATGGTGTCGCTTACCGGTCCGCCCTAAAGAGATTACCTCAACAAATTCTATCTTGATGTTCATATCCTCGCCCAAATGCTTTTTTATCTCATAGATTATTTTTTCCAACACGCCGTCATGATAAAGGTTGGCCTTGACTATCTTAACGGTAATAGAACCTAACTCGGATTGCACCACTTGGAACTGCCGTACCGCATAATCATGGTCAGCAAAAAGGCGAGCAAAAAAAGTGCCGGGAATTAACTGTCTTTTAGTGCCGACGATGGTCGCTTGAATTCTGCCCTGCACTTCGCCCATCAGCGGTAAGCCGCGCTCGCAAGCACACCTCTGATTCGGGTCTATAGCGACCGCCAAATCTCCTAATTTATAACGAATAAGCGGCATGGCGTAATTATTTAATTCTGTAACCACAATTTCCCCTACTTCGTTAGGAAGAGCTGGCTGACCATTTTCTTTAATAATTTCAATAATATTGCATTCAGCTACAATATGATAACCATTTTGTTCGCTACATTGATAAGCTATGCCGCCAGCAAATTCCCGTGAGCCGTATTTGTCATAAACTTTGCAGCCAAAAGCGTCTTCAATTCTTTGCCGGCTAGATGGCGGCAAAGTCTGGCCAGAAGACATAATGCCTTTCGGCTTATGCCCCTGGTAACTGTGATGGCGCAAATACTGAGCAATAATATTGTATGACTCGGCGTAGCCATCCAAAAGAGCCGGCTTAAACCGCATAATGCTTTTTAAAAAATTGCCGATGTTTTGTTCGCTGATTTCGTAAGCAGGGATAAATTTCCGACGGCAGAACCAAGCGTCCAGCCGTTCCTTCCACACTTCTTTTTTTTTCATGCCTAAATGTTTGTGCCATAGCCTGACCTGGCGGTCGCCGAATCTGTAGCCGGTCCATTCCGCGCTGCGCAAGGTTGCCGCCCAGCGCATTTCCAGCTGTTTTTTATCGGCATATACAACGAACGGCTCGCCGGTGGAGCCGCTGGTGGTCACCCGCAATATCCTTTTTTTATCGTGGCCGTTGGACATAACGCCTAAATGTAAATTTTCTCTGATAATGTTTTTATCAATGATGGGTAATTTTGCTAAATCTGCAATGGAACGAATGTCTTCCGGCCGCAAGCCCCGCTCATCAAAAATTTCGCGGTAAAAGGGCACGTGATAATAAGTATGACTGATTAAATGGCGAAGCCGCTGCTCCTGATAGACCTTGATTTGCTCAGGGCTTAGCCACTGGCTCTTTTTTAAGTCCTCGTAATATTGGGCGGCGTTGTAAGAAATGGTCCAATGATGCAGAGGGAAAGTCAATTTAAAAACGGCAAACCAAAATTTTCTGAAACCGGTTAGAGGAGAGTCACTTGCGGCCGGCTTATGATGCTCCATAAAATCCTTCAACGTAGTATCATACCAATCAAAAAAACGGAATTCAAACAAGGCCTTAATGATATCTGTAAAAGTTAGCCAGGTTACTTTGATGTTGTTTGAGTTAAGATAGGAGCGCCCTGACATTCTATCAGCGAATAGCGTCTCTATTTGACGGATAGAATAATTTTTCGCCTTAGCCGCGACAGTAATAAAGGTCTGAGGATGATGGTAATCGTGTTTGTGTTTTAGAATATCTTCTAATACCTCTTTGCGGGAAATAACGAAACCGGATTTATTGTCGCGCAACTGCATTTTAAATAGTTTATTCAATAAAAAATTCAAAACGCGGCTTAAAAAATAGCGATGGTCCTTAATGGTTTTCCCGACCTGATTGCGCCAACCCTGCACCATATCAGCGTTGGTAAAAGTGATTTCCTGATACAGGCGCCAAACGTCTTCGGGCAAATTCTGCAAATCCGTATCCATTAAGCAGACATACCGGCCGGCCGCCTGGCGTAAACCTATTTTCCAGCTGCGGGCAATGCCTTGGTTGGTTTGATTATGGATAACGACGATGTTAGGATATTGGACAGCCAAAGCATCCATAATTTGGCCGGTATCATCAGTACTGCGGTCATTAATTAAAACAATCTGGCCGCTGATGTTTTTCCGGACAAATACTTTCTGCAGACGCTCCGTTAACTCAATGATGTTTCTGCTTTCATTATAAGCTGGGCCAATCACCGTCAAATCATAGCTTATTTCCGGCATAATTTTTTAGGTATAAAATAAAAAGCTTATTTTTAAGCTTATGCTGAAATCATTATAGCAACTTTAATAAATAACTCAACTGCCGATATTTTTTAACTAAAAATTGACCTGACTGCCTTATTTTGATAAATTGATACTATAAATTTTACAAGCTAAATTTATGTGCGGCATTGCTGGCTTTATTGATAAACAAAATCAGCTTAATCAGGCAAACAAGCAAAAAATTATTAAACAGATGATGCAAAAATTAGAGCATCGCGGCCAAGACGATGTTGGTTTTTTTATTAAAAATAATATCGTCTTGGGCCACGCTCGCTTAAGTATTTTAGATCTTACGAAACGCGGCCACCAGCCATTTCTTTCCGCTGATAAAAAAATTGTTCTTACTTATAACGGCGAAATTTATAACTTTTTGGAGCTAAATAAAATACTAGCAAAAAAATATAGCTTCAAGACCACGAGTGACACCGAAACGTTAATGAATGGTTATCAAGAATGGAATCTAAAATCTTTAAATAAATTTAAAGGCATGTTTGCTTTCGGCATTTATGACCAGTTAAATAAAACCTTAACTCTTGCCGTTGACCGTTTCGGGATAAAGCCGCTGTACTATATTAATAATAATAATTTTTTTGCTTTCGCTTCGGAAATCAAAGCGCTGTTTTGTTTGCCGGGCGTTAAAGCGGAACTAAATACCGATGCGCTGGGAGAATATCTTTTATACCGCTGTACCGCTGGCGCCGATACTTTGTTTCAAAAAATCAAACGTCTTTGCCCAGCGCAATGTCTGCAATACAACGTTAAAACTGACAAAACAAAAATGGTGGTTTATTATCAGCCGCGCAAAATCGCCCTTCCGGCTGACCAAGAAAAATTAACGAAAAAATTTTTAAACATATTACACGCTAGCACCGAACAACATTTGTTAGCTGACGCGCCGCTTGGCCTGCAATTAAGCGGCGGGGTTGATTCCAGTCTTATCGCCGCTTTGGCAACGCAAATTAAACAAAAAAATTTCCATTCTTTCTCCATCGGCCTAAAACGCCCCGGCTGGAACGAATTTAAATATTCGCGTTTGGTGGCTAAAAAATTGCATACCATTCACCATGAGTTGTATTTTACCGAGGACGATTTCTGCCGCCTGCTGCCGCAACTTACTTATCATTTGGATAAGCCGATGAATCATCTTCATTCGGTGCCAATGTATTTATTAGCGAAATACGCGCGTCGCTATGTCAAGGTTTTAATGAGCGGCGAAGGCGCGGATGAGATATTCTTCGGCTATCGACGATACCAAAAGATTACCAACGCTAAACATATTTCCGATAAATTATTAATTCAATCTAGCCAATTTGCGGATAAAAAAATAATGTCCAAAATAGTCAATGTTGATTTTGAACCCTCCATCGTCAAGCGCCAACGTCTAATAACCAATCTGACAAATCCTTATGATAAATTGTTTAAATTAGAGATGCTTACTTATCTTGTGCCGCTATTAATCCGGCAGGATAAAATGGGCATGGCCGCCAACATTGAAAATCGCGTGCCGTTTTTAGACCACAATTTAGTCGAGTTTGCTTATTCCCTACCCCTAAAATTAAAATTATCTAAAAACGATACAAAAATTTTCTTAAAAAAAATAGCTGAAAAATTTCTGCCTAGACAAATTGTCTGGCGACCAAAAGTCGGTTTTGGCCTGCCGCAAAATGAATGGCTAAGGCATAAAAACGGGCTAGGAGAATATTTAAAATTCTTTACTACCAATATCCAAACCAAAAGACATTTTATAAATTATTCCGAGCTACAAACAATCATTACAGAACACCAAACTAAAAAAGCTGACCATAGCCAACTCTTATGGATTTTGATCGCTTTAGAAATTTGGCTGCAGATTTTTATTGACCGGCGCCCTTACCAGGACATTTGGCCAGGACTCAACCAGTAGCAACCGGCAGCAATTTCGATTTTACTTCTTACAAATAAACTCAAATTCAATTTCCTCAAAACCGCCCACCCAAAAGCACCAGATTCGGCTACAAAAATTCGGACTTAAGTTGGCTAACCGAGAAATAACAGCACTCACTGATTTTAAAATGCCAATCAGCAACCGGCCGTAGCCGAAATACGGCAGTAGATAAGCAAAAGCGAGCCAATGCAGCTCTAGTTTTTTTAACTCAAATTCAACCTGGACGATACCGGATTCGGTGAACCCCTTTCTAAAGTAGGATGGAAAGGTGACATCAAAACCATGGGCATGCTCGGCGTGCGTAAAGCCACGGCTGAAATGCGGTACTTTAATTATTAACCGACCGCCGGGTTTTAAAATACGGTGCAGTTCTTTCATGACTAAAAATGGCCGGTCCAAGTGCTCTAAAACATGGCTCGCCTCAATAACATCAAAGTAACTGTCTGGAAATGGGTACGGGAAGACATTAAGGTTATGCACAATATCCGGATTAACTTCCGGCCTGAAATCAAGAGTGACATAGCCTTCTTTTTTCCGCTCGCCACAGCCTAAATCTAATTTTTTCATATTTAATCCTTTAAAAAATAAAAATAATTTAAAAACTATCAGCCAATAAAATTTAAAATTGCTTTTACTCTTTTTTCCCAAGAATATTGTTTGACGTCTTTTTGGGCCTGGTTAGACAATGCGGCTGCTAATCCAGAGTCAGTTAAAACTTTATTCAAACCATCGGCTAAATGACGCGAGTTATTGGGCGTTACTAACACGGCATTTTCCTCATTTAAAATTTCGCGCAAACCGGCTAAGTCCGAAGCGACAATCGGCCTGCCGCTCGCCATATACTCAAACATCTTCAAAGGCGAAGTGTATTGTTCCGACATTATGTCTCCGGCTTTATTCGGCAACACCAAAACATCCGCTGCCGCTAAATAATATGATATTTTAGCGTATGGTTGGCGACCAACTAATAAAACATTGTCGGTAGTTATTTTGCTTTTTATGCTCTGAACTTCCGCTTCACTCCCCCCTACTAAAACGACTATGGCATTATCAGGCAAATAGTGAGCCGCTTCTAGCAAGACATCAACTCCTTTCCAGGAGTATAAACTAAAACTGCCACTATAAATAACTAACTTCTTGTCCGCCGGCAAACCAATGGCTTGCCTTGCTTGCGCCGGCGATAGCGGCAAATTAAAGTCAGCCACATCTACTCCATCCGGCGCGACTAAAATTTTTTCCGCCGTAACTCCGATCGCCGTCATTTTGTCTTTTATAAAATTAGTTAGAACCACTAACGCCTTAGCTCGTTGCCAAAAATAGAGATTGATTGATTTAATTCTCTTTGGCAAAACATGCGCCTCTAAAATAAAATTTTTCCAAAACAAACCGGCTAAGGGTTCGCGGGTATATAAAATGTTAAATTTTTTTAAAGACAAAAAAAATTTGGCGGCTACTAAAAAACTTAATTTTTCCAATAAAAAAATAAGTTTACTGGCTGAAAGTGGCATTAAATCAATACAAGGCAACTTGGTGATTTTAAACTTCCGGCGGATATTATAATATTGAAAAGGGTTTTCTTTTATTTTATTAAAGCGTCGCGGCACAACTAATTCCACTTCTATTCCTGTTTGGGCGAACGCTTCGCACATTTTCATAATTTGAATGCCGTGCGCCCAATCAGTCGGCAGGCGCATGTCTGCGAGATATATTAATTTCCGGCGCGATAAATTAGCGGTGGTCATTTATTTATTTCTCTAATTCCATAATTAAACTCAACCCCATGATAAAAAAAAGATTCTGCGCTGCACTAATAAACTTCGGTGATAGGCCAAATAGTCTGATTAATTTTCCTAATCCGGGAAAACAGTGAAAATCGGTATAAATTTTTATTTTGGTGAAACCGGCATCCAGCGCGATACGTTTTAAACTTTCTTTGGTAAAGGGGCGCTCATGCGTATAATCGTCCCAAAAAAAACGCGTTAGGGCATAGGGACAATTAGGCGTTAAAATTACTGCCTTACCGCCCGGCTTCAGCATCCGATAAATATTTCTAAAAAAATATAAAGGGTTACATAAATGCTCAACTACCTGTTTCACATATATGCCTTGATAAAAATTAGCGGGTAATTTTTCCAATTCATTTTCTACATTTATTTTTTTTACTTTAAAACCGCGCTCGCGGCATACCTGCAATGAATCCTCGTCTACTTCAATCCCTTCAATGATGTCCGGCCTGACCGCGATAAAATTGCCCGTAGCGCAGCCTACATCTAAAATTGGGCCTAGGTTGCCCTTAAAAAATCTTTCAAAATAAAACTGCTCAAACCAAATGTTTTCTTTAGCTTTATACTGCGTATTGGAATAATAACTCATAGAGATTGATATAATTTTAGATAACTATCAATAGTATGCCCCCAAGACATTTTTTTGGCAAACGATAGCGAATTAACGCTTAATTTTTGCCTCACCTCCGGATTGCTCAATATTTCGTGTACCCGCGCAACGGCAGCGTCAATATTATCCGGCTTTAATAAAAATCCGTTTTGCCCGTTCCAAATTGCGTCTTCTGCCCCGCTGTCAGAAGCGCCGATTACCGGCAAGCCAAAAGCAGCCGCTTCCAAAAAAACCAGCCCAAAACCTTCTACATCGTAGTTGATATTCTGCGGCAGCAGCATAAACAATTCTGCCTGCCGGTACCAACAGGCGAGCTCTTCATCGCTGACATTTTTTTTAAACAATACTTTATTAGCAATGCCTAATTCGGCAATAATTTTTTGCAACTCACTATAGTAAACTCCCCTACCGCTGCCGATAATAACATAACGCAAAGTGGGATGTTGAGCGGTTAGGGCCGCAAATACTCGCAAACTGATGTGGTAACCCTTCCTTGGTTTTAACCTGCCTACCGAGAGCAGATACGGCTGGAAAGTTTTAATGTCTTCTAAATGTCTTTCGTCATTTCCTTGGACGGAAAAATACTCGTAGTTAATGCCAAGTGGAATAACTTTTATATTTAACATAGACGCTTTCTTTTTTATTTCTCGAGCTGTATAGGAACTAATGGCTACCAACGCATTAGCCTGCCGGTACGCCCACTTCAGTATTCCTGCTTGCCACTGATAAAGCGGCTGTAAAGAGCCGCTGCCGATGACCGTGATTACCAACTTATTTCTTAAACCAATATGCGCCAGCGCCGCCATTACCCCATAGGGCCAGCCGTCAAAGGCATGGATGATGTCATAGCGCTGGAAAATTTTTCTCAACTTTCGCAAAGATAACAATAGTTTTATTTTGCTTGGGTATAAAATGCTCTGTTCGCCTTGGTAGTTACTGCCGGCGGTAGTTAAAATAACAATTTCTGCTTGTGGCAGAGTATTTTTTAATTGGGCAATAAATTCGAAAGTAAGTCTGCCAGTGCCATTTTTTATATCCACATTATGCGTCAAAAAACAAATTTTCATATAGCAGCCTACTCTTTTAATAAATTAATGTCTCCGCCCCGGCAATCAAAAACATAGCTGCTGACTCTTTTGTCCTCTGCCTGCGCGACAGTACCGCAACTTTGTAAATACCGCCAAAATACCGACTGCTTATTAATTTCCGGAAAATCAATAATAACATAAAATCCGAAGTAATCTCGCATTTTCCTTTTGCTGCCTTCAGCAAATATCGGCTGGGTGTAAAAACGCCATTGGTACTTGCCGGCGCTATCTAATTCATAGACGCCGGTATCATTATAAGTTATTACTTTGTCAATTGCTTTATTAGCTATGGTTGCCTGTAAAATGCTGACGGCTGCTTTATCCGGGGAACCATATAACCAGCCGTAAGCCAATTCAGCGTTAAAGAATACACAATATATCAAGGCGGCTGTGAAAAACACGCTATTGGCTATAATTTTAAACTTAGCTGACTTATA
>Ga0209541_10002352_pt1 | contig 35913 bp, 38 predicted proteins | sample RifCSPlowO2_01_FD_184027 | JGI IMG/M metagenome (GOLD analysis project Ga0209541, IMG submission 184027) | Groundwater microbial communities from Rifle, Colorado - Rifle CSP2_plank lowO2_0.1 (SPAdes) (version 2) | ecosystem: Environmental > Aquatic > Deep subsurface > Groundwater | place...
CATTGCCCAGATTGCGCTAGCAGTATTTGGCTGCTTTGCTCTTTATAAACTTGCCAGGGGGAAAATGTATCTTTTGGTTTTCGTAGCTACTTTTGGGGTTTTAGCTGCGGGAATCAATCGTAATTTAGTCCTTCTAACACCAGCTTTGGCGGCTTTTTCAGTCGCTTTGGCTGCCGGATTGCGTTATCTGTACATGGAATGGAAGAGTGTTTTTCCATTAAACCCCATCCCTAAATATATGGCTATTGTTCTTATTGCCAGCCTGGCGCTCCTGCACGTTAGCTATGGTCTACGCTACAGCCTATCGGCTTGGCCCAATACTACGGAAACTCGGGCTACCTTCATGCTAAAATAAAAACCAATGAGCAAAGAGCAAAAAGCAATAAGCACTGAAAGGAGCGCTGCGTGAGTAAATTTGACCAGGCTAAACTTCTAATGAAAGCCCGAAAACTTCAAAAAGAGCTGCAAAATGAGATTATTGTCGCCGAAGCTGGCGACGGGGCGGTAAAAGTCGAAATAACGGGCGAGCAAAAGATAAAGAAAATCCACATCGACCCCGAAACCATAAATCTAGATGATATCGGCCAGCTAGAAAACTGGCTAGAGGAAGCCGTCAAGGCGGCCATAACTGAAAGCCAAAAATTGGCGGCTGAGAAGATGCAGCCAATGATGGGAGCGCTTGGCAATCTTGGACTTTAAGCCAAGGATTGCAATTACCAATTCACAATTTCCAATTATCAATGAATTACCAATTATCAGCCAGATCACCTATCCCGCAGCCGTTGGCGCGGGTGATTGAGGCGTTTGGCCAACTGCCGGGAGTGGGGCCCAGGACAGCCGAGCGCTATGCCTATTATTTACTGCGGGCTGATCACATGAAGGCCAAAGAAGTAGTCGAAGCACTTGCTAAACTACACGACGGCGTTTCATATTGCCCAAAAACCTTCGCTTTAATAGAAAGCGGTCAGAAGTTAAGCCCGTTATACACTAATCCCAAACGGAACAAGCGGGTCGTCGCTGTTGTCGCCGATCCGTTCGATATCATGGCACTGGAAAAAACCAGCAGTTTTTTCGGCACTTATCACGTTCTGGGCGGACTGGTTTCACCGATAGAGGACATCGGCCCGGACGAACTCCATATCGCCGAACTATTAAAACGTATCGATGAAGACAAAGTGAAAGAACTAATTTTGGCTACTAACGCCAGCGTCGAAGGCGAAAGTACGGCACTATTAATAACCCAAGCTGTCGAAGGTAAGAAAGTTAAAGTCACCCGCCTGGCGCGCGGCTTGCCGGTCGGCGTTGACCTGGAGTATGCTGACCAAATTACCTTAACTCGGGCCCTAGAAGGCAGACAGACCCTGTAAAACTGCTACCCAGCACCTAGGACGCGTTGTATTACAAATATCTTGGTTGTATTGGGATAGTCGCGGACTCAAGGCGTCTGGGTTACAATAAGTTGCAAGTGACCAACTTACCTGACGCTAAAAAAATTGGCCAGATTATTAATTCGGCCACCAAGGTTGTAGTTGTACAGGCCGATAACCCCGATGTTGACAGCCTGGCTAGTGCCTTAGCCCTTGAAGCAATTTTGGAAGAACAAGGCAAACAAGTCCTGCTTTACTGCGGTGTCGATATCCCCAGTTATTTACATTATTTGCCGGGATGGGGAAGAGTTGCTAAAGATATGCCTAGGTCGTTTGATGCCTCGATCATTATCGACACTAGCAGCGACAGCCTGCTCGAGCAGCTTGGCAAGAATGGTGCTAAAGCTTGGCTGGCCAGCAAACCGGTGATAGTCATAGACCACCACGCCACAGATGCTACCATCACTTTTGCCTCCGTAATATGTAATTACCCGGCTGTGGCCACCGCGGAGATTGTCTATGAGTTGGCCAATAAACTCAAGTGGCCTCTTGATAAGCAGACTAAGGAGTTGCTGGCCATGGGTATTTTAAGTGACAGTCTGGGTCTAATGAGCCAGTCCACCTCGGCTCGGTCGATTCATATCATAGGTGAGCTGGTAGAAGCCGGGGTTAACCTGGCTGAGCTGGAAAGCCTGCGCCGTGAGACATTGCGCAAAGACGCAGAACTTATCCACTACAAAGGCGAACTACTGCAAAGGGTTGAGTTTTATGGTGATAATCGCGTGGCCATAGTCTCTATTCCGTGGGATGAAATCGAAGAGTATAGCCCACTTTACAATCCGTCAATGTTAGTAATTGATGATATGCGTTTGGCCAAAGGTACTGATATTGCTATTGCCTTTAAGATATATAAAGATGGCAAAGTGACGGCTAAAATACGCTGTAACTACGGTTACGGTATCGCCGATAAACTGGCCGAGCATTTCGGCGGCGGCGGACACCCCATGGCCAGCGGCTTTAAGATAACTGATGGCCGCGGCTACCAAGACATCAAAAGAGAAACCATTGATTTAGCTATCAAACTCCTAATGGACATTGAGCAGGAAAAGGCCAATGAATCCCGTTAGAACCCAGGAAGCCTACAATATTGATATGTGTATTGAAGCGTGCACACGTGTTCAGACGTTAACCAATGGTTATAAGTTAGGTAGGTTTCTAACGAGATGAGACTTTATAACACTCTGTCGCGCCAGGTTGAAGAACTTAAGCCGATCAATAAAAGCGAGGTCAAGCTGTATACCTGTGGTCCGACAGTTTACAGCTATTACCATATCGGCAACTTGCGCAACGCTGTGTTTAACGACACGCTTCGGCGGACGCTTGACGCCTCTGGCTATAACGTAAAGCATGTAATGAATATCACTGATGTCGGTCACCTGGTTAGTGACGCCGACGAAGGCGAAGATAAATTAGAAAAAGGTGCAAAAAGTGAAGGAAAATCTGTGTGGGAAGTCGCACGGCATTACACTGAAGCATTCAAATCAGATATGAAACGACTGAACGTTTTAGAGCCGAATGGCTATAGGGGAAAAGATGATAGCTTCGCCAAAGCAACCGATTTTATTGCCGAACAAATTGGAATCGTGAAGATACTGCTTGAAAAAGGTTTTGCCTACCAATCGAGCCAAGCAATTTACTTCGACGTCACTAAGCTCCCAAGTTATGGTGAGTTAACTGGCCAAAAAATATCTGACAAAGAGGTAGCTGCCCGGACTGAAGTTAGGTCAGATAAGAATAAGCGCAACCCCCAGGACTTTGCGCTGTGGTTTTTTGCTGTTGGCAGATTCGCCGAGCATGACATGCGCTGGCTCAGTCCTTGGGGCGAGGGTTTCCCCGGCTGGCATCTGGAATGTTCGGCGATAATTCATGCGACTCTAGGCGATCCGATCGATATACATACTGGCGCTGTGGATCTGATAGGAACTCATCATACAAACGAAATGGCCCAGACCGAGGCCGCCTTTGGCCACAGGTTGGCTAATCTTTGGATACATAATGAATACTTACTTGTTGATGGACAAAAAATGAGCAAAAGCTTAAAAAATGACTATAAGCTCGAAGATATAATAAATAAGGGTTATGATCCGCTGGCGCTGCGCGTACTTTATCTGCAAGCGTACTACCAAACTCAAATGAATTTTACCTGGGAGGCGCTGGACGGCGCCCAAGCATTTTTGAAGCGGCTGCGAGCCTGGGCAGACCTTAAGTTTCAACCCAATCTGGGCCATAAAAAAGGCGCTGGGCGAAATTATCTTTCGGCTCTGAATAAAATTAAACAATCGTTAGCCGACGACCTAAACACGCCAACAGCGTTAGCTGCAATGTCCAATTTAATTTCACAAGCGGAGCAAGAAGGCGTTGATATTGACAAGCTCCAACCGTTGCAAAAAGAGCTGGATAAACTGTTTGGCCTTGACTTGGCTAATCGTAAAGATATAGAAGTCTTAAGTAAAAATTTAATTTTGCAACGTGAAGAAGCCCGGCAGGCCAAGAATTGGTCAAAAGCCGATACAGTTCGAAAGGAGCTAGCGCTGCAGGATATTGAGATAAACGATACACCCCACGGCCCGGTATGGTCTCGTGCTTAAGAACCCTTGGTGTTGATGCCGCGATGGGCTAGCTGATCTTCTAAGATAATTTTTACTGTTGTGGCTGCCGGTATGGCGATAATTGCTCCCAGTATACCGGCAAAGCCGACGCCTATAAGAGCCGCGACAAAGACCATTAGCGGTGATAATTCCGTTAAGCGGGCTTGGATATATGGCTGGAAGGTATGATTTTCGATAAAAAAGTAGATTACAAAATAGATGGCCATAACTAAACCAAGCGAAACAGAGTTAAGCAAACTGGCCAAAACTACCAAGGCTGCGGCGATAGGATTGCCAAATAGCGGGATTATGCCAAAGACAGCCACAATGCCAGCCAGCGCCACGGCGTTAATGTTTACACCCATTACCCGGCTGGCGATCTCCAGCGCCAAAAAGGCAAAGAAGCCGGCCACGACTGCTAAAATAACCTGACCGTTCACAAAAGCACTGACTGCTCTATACATCCGTTCCAAAATCAGTTTTTGGCGGTTACGCTGTTTATCGCGCAGTGTGCCGAGATACAGCTTGACCCACTTTGGGCCTTCAACCAGCATCATGAATGTCAGGACCAAGACTACAAAGAATGACACCACGGCTTCGATTACGCGCTTACCAGTATCGAGAATTTTAGTGCCGAAATTGCCATAGTTGGAGGTAAAGTCTCTAGCACCCTGGGTTAATTTTTCATCCAGGTTATATCGCTTGGCCGCCCTGGCGAGCGACGAGTCCTGCCGTTGGAAATTTTCGATGGTTTGGGGAACATCTTTGATGAAATCACGGGTTTGGCTTACCAGCGGCGGTATGATCAAAGCAAAAAATGCCGTTAAAAACGCCACGACCATTAAATAGGCTACGGCTGTTGCCCTTACACGGCTATGAATGTGCAGACGGCGTCGTATCCAGCCCACCACCGGATTAAGAGCCAGAGCCAGAAAGATAGCCCCGGCAATCAAAGTTAAGACGTGTGTTATATTGCCGATAAAGCGATAGGCCAATATGGCTGCGACTACCCATAGGATCATCCGCACGATTGTACGGTTAGCAATACTGACAGTTACTTCCCTGCGTTCCATTATGTTAATTATGCCGGCTTCGGTTCTGTTTAGCAATTGCCCTCTTGTATACTTCTACCAGGCTGGGTCCGACAGTTTCAATATCATATTTTCTAACGAGCTCATTTTGCCAGGTATGGATGCCGTCTGCCAGCTGCCCATCCGTTAAAAATTTTTCTAATGTTTTGGCAAACTGCGCGGTTTTTTTAGGGTCGAAAAGAGTTTTCGGCCGCTCACCAAGCACGCTGGTGTAGCCCGGATTATTACCACCAATAACAACCCCAGCGCCAGCCGCCATTGCTTCGATTAATACTATACCAAAGCTTTCGCCGCCCAATGAAGGAAAGCAAGCAATGGCCGCGCTGCCCAAAAGCTTGGGCTTATTATGTTCATTGATAAATCCCTGGAATGTTACGGATGATTCCAAATGATTATTTTTGACAAAACTTTCGAGTTTGTTCCTTTGGGGTCCATCTCCGGCAATAGTCAATTTGGCTTCAGGCACAGTTTTAATTAATAGTTTGAAGGCCCGCAAAAGTTCCCCGCAGCCTTTGCGTTGAACTAGCCGGCCTAAAAAAACTACGTGGTTCTTCTGGCCGCTTTTTTTTGCCTTTTGATACTTCTTTAGTTCAACAACATTAGATGATAATTCGCTATCTGCAGCGAAAAACTGTTTTGCGAATTTGGCGGCTGGCGGGCTGACGCTAAGCACACCTCTAAATTTTTTTAATGATCCCCGATATACCAGTCTAAGAAGCCTTGAACCAACTCGAGCCAGGGCCCCGGCAGGATATATATGGAAGGTACCTATAACAGCAGTGTGGGGATTTACCAAGTTAATTACTTTCTGCGCCATAAACGGTGAATAGGGCATCTGGACGTGGATTACGTCAAAGTCGTGTCTATCTAAAACGCTGCTTATTAATTTCTTACTGGCAGGCAAAGGTGTATTGACGAGATTACCGTTAAATTTTACTGTTAAATTTTTGGACAAACTATAAACTGGCGAGCCTGCCCACTGTGTCATTGTCGTTTCGCCGACCAGATATATCACTTTGTGACCCTGGCTGTTTAACCAGGCGCCAACAGTCTTGACGTACTGGGAAACTCCGTCTGGCCTGTCCAGGCTATCGTCGTATAAAAAGCCGACGGATAAAACTTTTTCGCTCTTTTTCATTCTTGCTTAATGATCTTTCCAGATCCTCGCCATTTCTCAATAAAAGCGCTTGTTTGTAAGCTGCCTCGTACTGATCAATAATTTTTGGGTAGTCATATTGTTTAACTTCATTTAATGCCCACGTTATCATTTGTTTACGTTGGTCATTATCAGATAGAAAAACTGCTATCCGGTTGGCGAAGTCTTTGGTCGCTAGCGGGTCGACCAATCCGATACGGCCGTGGCCCTTCATAACGTTGATATAGCCTAAATTATTGCCAGCCAGCAGTGGCGTTCCCATTGCCATGGCTTCTAATAGTACGATACCGAATCCTTCGCCATAAGTTGAGGGGAAGCAGGCTAAATCAGCATTGCCCAAAAGCCGGTATTTTTCTTCATCAGATATATAACCAGGAAAAGAGACGTTTTTAATTTTTTCTATATCTACAAATTGTCGTAGCTTATTTATTCGTAAACCCGAGCCGGCAACGATTAAATGTGCCTGAGGCATTTCATCGGTCAGTTCGGCAAAAGCTCGCACCAGCCAATCGACACCTTTTCTTTTTTCCAGTCGACCAATATAGATGATCGTTTTAGTGTCGGGACCGCTTAAAGGCTGTCTTTTTTTAACCGGCTTATAAACGCTCAGATCCACTCCGCAGGGGATATATTTAATGTTCCCGATCAAATCTCTGTCTTTTTGCAATTTCATGTTCGCCCTGCTAATTAACATCGCCGAGGAGGCTGGCGAAGTAGCCGTAAATAAATGCATTTTTTCCAGTAGGGGGCGGGCATATGGTTTAAAGACGCCGCTTGTCCAAGATTTTCCGGCAGCCGTATCAGCTAGGTTGGCGTGGAAAGTGGCCACATGCGCGGACTTGGAGTGCTTTATCATTTGCCAAGCCAACATCGGCATCCAGGGTTCATGAAAGTTTATAACGTCAAATTGTTCTTTTTGCAGTACTCGAGCTATTTCTTCGCCATTGGCGGGCATTCCCCAATTGCCTTCAGTGCCAAAACCGCCTTTAAAGGTTCGCGTTATGCCAAGCAAGATGTAATCCTCCGGAGCTTCGCCTTTAAAACTGGAAGGTCGCTGGGTTATAACCTTTACGTTGTGGCCCCTTTTCTTTAGGCCATCACATAAGTGCATGACTACCTGAGGGACACCACCCGGCCTATCGAGCATGTTATAAGGACAAACCAGTGCGATTTTCATTACTCTCATATTAGCTTATCTTCTTTAATACGCGAATGAACTCTTTAGGCATAAAAAAGGCGGCGTCTTTGGCTGTGGCGATTATCGACGGCGCATGAGAAGCGGATTTAATCTTACCATGAACAAAATCAGCGTAAATCATGCGCATATGCTGCTCTACCCGAACGTTATTAAAGTAATGGTCGCCGTCGACTCCAGCATGATAGATAGGCAAGCCGATATGGCCTTTGCCGGGCAGTTCAAGCCTAAACATCATATTGCCCGTGGCCATATAGGTCCTGGGGTCATTGCTGCGCCACAGATTGACTTCCATTTCTATGGCGCGGGCCAGTACCAAAGCCTGCTTACCTTTAAACTTTTGCTTGGCATTGAATAAATGACGGTATATATACCTGATATATAGCGGCCGTAAAATAAGAAGCTTGTATAGCGCCGCCGTAGGCCTTTGGGAGAAAAAGGCCGCTCCTAGACGGTAAATCCAGTAGCGCTTTTTAGAGAAGTTAAAGTCATCTTTATGGGTAAAACCGGCGACAGAGATTAGCATTTGGATTTTTTGGCTAAGCTCAGGATATTTTTGCAGCATCCGAGTGATTATCGGTACGCCCAAACTGTAGCCGGCGATTACGAATTTTTTGTTACGAAAGCGAAGCTTGATAAAAGCTGCCAGATAATCGGCAAAGCTGTCGATATTAACTCTTTCGCCAATTTTATAAAACGGTTCCATACCGCCAAAACCGGGGAGATCCGGAATCGTCACCCCGCCATAGATATTTAGCAGCTCGGCTACGCCGAAGTAGCGCTCTAAGCTGGCGTGATGGCCATAAATAAACAGTATTTCGCGTTTTTTATTCTTAGGCGGCGACATGCGCAGCATTCGCCCAGCCAGACCATTCATATAAAGAGGCAGGATATAATCTGCCGGAGTTTTGGCAGTTTTAGGCATAACTTAACTACAATTATACGACGATAATGTACTTTCAGAAACAATAAAATTGACAAACTCTTGTATAAAGTCCCTAATACTGCTAATATAGCACTATGACACATGAGTCATTGGCTCCAAAAACGGATGTTTATGAGTTTGCCGATCAGGCAGGAATTGACATGGCTGCCGACATCGGCCCAAATACGCATTGGCTGCCTAGGTTAGCGATTCTTGACGAAGAAGGAAGCGTTAATCAGCATGTAAGTAAACCCGGCGCTGAGTACACTTTTACAAAACTTGAATATTGCGAAGGTGAGACAGTACGCGCCAATCGAATGATTGCGACCATTTACCCTGGTTTCCGTACTGAATTAGCTTATTGGACCGAAGCCGCGGACCGTAAGTTTCTGACAGTCCATAGAGGCAATGGTGTATTAGTTGTTGGTAATCCGGAGAACGGATCAACGAATGTTTTCCAACTCGACCCAGAGATCACGCCGCAAGTAACACTACCACCCGGACGTTTTTATGCGCTTGAAGCCGTTGATTATGGTGCAGGACCTTTGGTGATATCTGGTTACTACGAACCGCCGGCCAATTTTGACGAATTAGAACTTTATGTAAACCCGGGAGACTATGAGCTTGAAGCTCCTGAAGGCACGGTTCGAGTACCGGATGAGTTTAGAATATACTTTGCTCAGCACTAGAGTATTTTTAGAGACTCTGACAAAATAACTATACGGTGGGGAGTGGCCCCGCCTTCGCTAAAGCTACGGAGGGCAAGCAAGCAGGGTAAAATAAGGCGCGGCAGGTTTTGCCAGCCCAGCACTAAAACAATCAGGGAAAAAGAGAAGCCCGAGCGTCGAATTCATTTCGCGCCCGGCGCGATGAGGAAAAACCGTAGGTTTGTCCTCATAAGGCGAAGTCGCAGTTCGGGATCGTCTAACGGTAAGACACGGTGGGTTTTGCTCGTCCCGCACCTCTATTTCGAGGTCGTCTAATGGTAGGACATCAGATTTTGGATCTGATTATCTAGGTTCGAATCCTAGCCTCGAAGCCATGAGATTGGAAGATGATTTATTCATCATCGCCCAATCTCACAGCTCTGAACTAGGATATGAGAACCGTAGGTTCGGCGAACGCAGCCGCGGAGACAAAATTGTGTTTACATGATTTTACCGAGCAGCGAGGGAGGAGCGAGAGTGAAACGAGCGCGATATCCTAGCCTCGAAGCCAGACTCGAAATAATGGTGCGGGGGTCCCAGCAATCTTGGTTCGAATCCAAGTCCCGAAGCCATCCTCCGTCGCAGACCCTTCACGGGTCAGCTATGGAGGATTGCGGAGGGCTTCGAAGCTTTATGCGAAGTAGGCCGAAGCCATATTTTTTGTTTTGCAGAATCTACTATAAATATTCTATAATTACAGATAAGAATGACAAAAATAAAAAGAAGGTTAATATTGCTTTTTGGTCTTTTGGCATTAGCTAGCCTAACTTTTCCAATCCCAGCTTTGGCCGACGATACTACTAACTACCCCTGGATTAGGCCTGACAATTGGCTTTCGCAGGTAATTGTTAGTCCCACCGGCGGTGCAGGCAGTGGGCACATCGTGGTTGATCTATTGCTCGAAAAAAGTGGCCAAAGTTATAATCCGTGCCAAAACTCAGCAGATACATACTATGGTGCCTGTGACGGGGGAGTTTATAAGGTCGCCAGATATACCTTAGGCAGTAACGACTTTCCTTATGGCATTTTTATCGATAACAGTAATAACAACCTTAGTCACTTTTGGGCACGGCGGGTCGGCGCCATCTTTTTGGAAGTCTATCCCTATTCGGTGTCCGTACCAGCGCCTTTAGATGGCTACAGGTTAGACCCGGGAGCCTGTAATTGCACTGTCACCGGTGGTTTTCAGGTAATTATTAATGACTGGAAGGGCGGCTATTCGGCCAATATCGGCAGCCTTCATGCCATGGACTTATCGGACTCTGATGCCGGCAGGCTTAATGGTTTTATAAAACGCAATGGTAGCCCGGTAATGCAAGACGACGTTAATATTGACTGGTTTGGCCAAGAAAGCACCGTCTCCCGCACAAGCACCGGTTATCCGGTACAAAGCTTTGCTTCTTGGCCCACTAACAGTGACGGTTACTACACTTCCGGCCCAGTGCTTAAGGGTAATTATCATATTTACGTGCTTGATAAAGGGGCTAATCGTAAGGTCGAATGCCTGGGGATCAACATCAAAGGTACATATGACAGGCTCGATATGGAACTCGCGCAGCAGCATTTTGGCCTCGATGGGCCAGGCCGCCAATGCTACGATCGGCAACCATAGATTAAATTACAACATATAATCACAGCATAAGCAGTTGACAGGACGTTCGTGTAGGAGTAAATTTTGGGATACCACCGTGAGGTGGCGATGGAACAACTAGAAATAGTTTCTCCATCGAAAAGGACGCTCCGTAAAAAGAGCGCCCTTTTCATTTGAACTTTGTTTTGGCGGACGGATTTGCCGGTTCTGCTTGGGGTTGACAAGTATAAAAATGTATTTCCAAGGAGTCTTGTTTTATCATGCTAATGTTTTATTGTTAGATACAGAAGTGTAAAAAAAATTACAGCAATATAATTACTTTTCGCTTATATAAAATATGTTACACTAATGGCACAAAGCCTAAAGTTGGGTGAGGGATGGAGCTTAGAATGGTGAGGTTTGGAGGTATAAAAGGTGTTCCGACTTGGCTCAAAACTAAAGCCGGTATCGCTGGATTGGCAACGATAATCATCGCCCCCGCTGGAGCGCTAGCTCTGCGCGCCCAAACGCCGGACGATAGTACTCTTCAGAATGAAATAACCAATTCTGGCGTAGCCGCTCAAAGCACAGACCCGGGGCAGGACAGTTCCGGCACCGCTAAAGTTGATCAAACGACCAGCAACGCCTCGACCGAAACTTCCGTAACCGTTGACGGCCAGACCATAGACGTTCCAGCTAACGGCACAATTCATAAGGAAATCAAGACAGCTAATGGCTTGACAACTATTGATATAACCACTCAAAACAGCAGTTCGGCGGACAACAGCTCGACACTCTCCCAAAATAGCCTGCATGTTTCCAGCCAAAGCCACTCGACCGTTAAGAGCCAGGGGCAAAGTGCTAGTAACTAAATGGAAGGATATGCTTATAGCTAATTAGTGATTTTACTCGACTATAGTCCCGACTAGTCGGGACTGTGGTCGGGTTGAATACCCGGGGAAAATAACTAAATAATATCTAAGAAAGGAGTAACTATGAAGAAGTTACTTAAAATTCTGTCAGCTGCCATGGTTAGTGCTGGCCTGACCACTGGTTTTGCTGCAGCTCAATCCGGGTCTATCGACACGACTGGGCCGGACTCAGACAATCACATAACAAATACCCAAACCAACGAAGCGACCGTTACTAATGACAACGACGTCGATATCAAAAGCAAAAACAAACAAAAAGCCTACAGCGGTGAAGCTGAGGTTGAGCACAACACTACCGGCGGCTCAGCTACCAGCGGCGACGCCAGCAACACAAATTCTGTTAGCAGCGACGTAAATGTCAGCAACTCCGGCGGCGGCACATGGAGCCTAAGCCCGCCCGACATTGACCAAAGTGGCTCGATTGAAAATACCGGTCCTGACTCACTGAACACTATAACTTCGACCAACACCAACACATTGACTGTTACCAACACCAATGATGTTGATGTTAAAAGCTACAACTACCAGCGGGCTTCAAGTGGTGAAGCAGAAGTCGAAGACAACACTACCGGTGGCGATGCCACAAGCGGCGACGCTTCCAACAGCAACACTGTCGAAAACACCGTTAGCGTTAGCAACTAATTACAATTTTAGTAATTAGAAATTTCTATACCAAAAAAAGGGGGGTTCCCGACTTCGTCGGGACACCTCCTCCCGGGTGGGATAGAAAGAGGAGTAATCTCAGTTTTAGAGGAGATGAATTAATGCATGGAAACTACCGGAATTTTATCAACAAGCTTTTGAGCGCAGTTGTCGCGGTAATCTTACTGCTGAGCTACCCCCTCGGGGCTGTTGCCTTGGCCGATCCAACCGATCCGGGCAGCACCGGCCCAACTTCACCTACAGGAGCCGATTCCTCATCTTATACATACAATGCTTCAACCGGGCTGTGGGAGAACGATTATTACACCTGGAACCCGCAAACACACCAAACCAGCCCTAAAACACCGCAAGATTACAGTTATAACCCAAATACCGGCATGTGGGATACCACCGAGTGGCTTTGGGACGCACCGTCCAATAAATATATCCCAAACACCGTCAGCACGGCTAGTAACCCCAGCGGCAGTGTTAATGACCCCAGTATAACTAACGCCGGGCCAGACTCGACTAACGCTATTGACCAGACGCAGAGTAACAACGGCACATTTGACCTTTTTTATAATGCAGCTATCAGCAGCGACACAACTTCCAGCGCCCAAACCGGCAATACCACAGTTGCCGGCAACACCTTGGCCGGCAGCAGCACCAGCGGCGCCGCCACTTCGATTGTTAATATTATAAATTTGCTGCAATCTAACTGGGATCCTCAGTCAGCCATGCCGCTGCTTTTCAATGCCAATATTAACGGCGATGTAACCGGTGACTTGATTCTCGACCCCAACCTTATCAATACAACCGGCCCGGGATCGACCAGCAGTATTGATACTCAGAAGAACAACAGCCTGACAATAAACGCCGAGGCTAACGGTGCGATATCAAACAACCTTATCCTCGAGGCGATAAGCGGCGATTCAATCGTTGCTGGCAATACCGAAGCCGGCAATGCTGTTACTGGCGATGCCCGGGTTGTAGCCAATATCATCAATATGCTCAATAGCGCTATAAGCGCCGGCAAATCCTTTATTGGCAGCCTTAATATCAATGGTAACTTTAATGGCGATATCCTTTTGCCGCCAAACTTTATAGATCAGCTAATTGCCAGCAGCGGGCCGAATTCCACGGTTGATCTTTCACAAATAACCAACAACGACATTGTGGCGAATTTTGATAACACCCAGTCAATCAGTAACAATACTAACCTTAATGCTGCTACTGGTTCTGCCGATGTTGCCGGCAACACGGCCGCCGGATCAGCCGCGACCGGCAGTGCCGCAACTAACCTAACAGTCTTAAATCTAACAGGTAAGCAAGTCATAGATGCCAATACGCTGCTGGTATTCGTCAACGTTTTGGGCAGTTGGGTCGGGATGTTAGTTAACGCGCCGAGCGGCAGCAGTAGCGCGGCTTTTTGTGGCGGTGATTGTCAAATTTCTTCATCAGTCGATAACAATATAAATATCGACGCCAAGTCAACTAACACAATCACTAATAATTTGGACCTTAACGCCCTAAGTGGCAATGCTCTGGTTAGCAATAATACAAAGGGCGGTAATGCTACATCTGGTAATGCCAGCGCCAGTGCGAACATTGCCAACATATTAGGCAGCCAGCTGCGCTCGACGGATTGGCTGGGTATTTTGTTTATTAATGTTAATGGCCTTTGGAATGGCAGCTTTGGTATCAATACAGCTGCTGGAACCCTTGGCGGCACAACTGTGGGCGGCATGGGCGGCGGATCAGCGCCAACTATAGCCAAGGTCTTCCAGTTTGTACCAGACCCTGCAGCAGATGACAAGTTTACCCCAATACCATACTTTGGCGGCACTAGCTCTGGTGGCGCTTCTGACTCCAGCCAAGCCCAAACGGCTACCGCAGCCCCGACGCAAAATTCCGATCAATCATCAGCTGCTGTTAAACCAGCTGCCAATAACCGAGGTGGTATACCCGGATGGCTACCCGCCGTAATAGGCGCCACTGTAGCACTGGCTGTCTTGTCGCTAGGCGCGGTCACTGAACTTTACGACAAAGTGTGGGCCGCCCGCGTTACGCGTGCCTCAATCCGCAAGACCGGGGCCGGCAAAACCGGCATGAACATAAACCTGCCGCTATCGATTAGGAAATGGCTAGCCAGCCTTAGCTGGAAGCTCCCTTTGTTTTAGCAGCGGCAAAGATATAGAACCTTTTCTTATTACGTTCATAAACCGTGTAGCTAAGTTCAATATAATTCCTACGGACTCAATATAAGCCATAACGAAGAACAGGCTGAACATGGCCGGCGCCAGTGCGGTGTATTTGATTTTTTGGACTAAGTTTAACTGCTCGACTGCCCAGGCGGCGATAATCATAAAGAAGGTGAATACGCCCCAGCTGATCACTAGAAGGTTAGGGTATTTTGAATTGAGCGCCAAATAAGCGCTGTACCAAAGAAACACCGGCAGTATTAACAGCTTTGTAACTAGTTTTATTAACTTAAATAATTCCAGCACCGGATTTAGCCCGGTATCAACACTTTTCGAAACTAAATGATAGTAATCTAGTCCTGGCTCGGCTATGCCGGGGATATAGTCGTAGTAGATGGTCACATCACTCGTGTAGACGCCGCTAAGGGCCGTTTTTTTGTGTTTGAGTAGTTGTGAGCGATAAAATATGCCAAATTTGAAACTGCGGCCCTGGTCGCTGAGTAAACTAAGAGTTTTTTGTTTACTTAGACTGCCGAAATTCTTATACCTGGCCCACAGGTTCAGTATAAACGGCTGTTGGCTAAGAATAACTGCAGGCATCAAAGCATCGACATCATTGAGTGCCAGGTAATTAGCGGCTAATTGCAGGGCTTTTGGCTGGACTTTATGGTTTGGTTCAAGGATAAGGACCAAATCGCCGCGGGCTGCCTTTAGAGCCGTTTTTACAGCTTCTGGCAGGGGGCTGTGCTTGTATTTACTTATAAGCTTGATGTCTTTTTTAGGGTGGTCTGCCATAAACTGTTTGACGTTAGTTTTGGTGTTGTCTTTGGAGGCGTTATCCACGATTATAATCTGAATTTTGCGGTGCGTACTTTTGACCAAGCTAGCTAAACATTCCAGCGTTTGCTCTGGCTGTTTGTAACTATAGACAATGGCTGTGATCAAAGGGCGCTTTTTAGCCTTCAGCCCATGCTTCAAGCGTGATAGCGAACGCCTTTTTAATGAATAGGCAACATCGTAGACGCTGCTACCTAATATGACGGCCGCTGAGCCCAATAAACCGGCTCCAATCACCCCGAGGCTAATATTATGTAAAATACCGTCTATCATTGCTCATTGAAATTTTGGAATTTAAATGTATACATCTGGCGCTTCTCGTTCCAGTTACCGCTGCAAGTCTGGATAGTCAAAATAGGCGGCCCGCTGTAATCAAAAACAGAGGTGTCATCAGGCTCTACGACGACATTTGATAGGTAGGAATAAGTAAACACATAATTATTGGCGGTATAGACTATGGCCTTTTGGCCCGGCTGGATGGATTTGACGGGGCCAAAGACGTATTTGTTGTTGTGCCCGTAAATAAATGTATTACCGTCATGGTTGTTAGGCAGGGTAGTGACCATAGCGTAGTGGGCTCGTAAACCACTTAGCGTCCAGGAGTTATCGGCTTGATTGTAAAAGCCCGGATCGATTGGCAGGTCAATACCCAGGTCAGGCAAGACTATACGACTAGGCAAGCCAGCCATAATCTTTCTATAAGGCGAGTTAGGTATGGGCGCACTGGGTAAGGCCAGAACCTTGCTCTGGTGAATGACACCAGGGTTAATGATAAACCATGCGAAAAACAGCGTTACTGCGTAAACGATAGTAACGCTGCTTATATAACGAGCTTTTGTGATTGCTTTGGGCTCGCTTCGCATTTATTGTTCCAGTTTGGTTGGCTATTTAAAGCGCAACTCGTCGGAAAGTGCTAGCCGCCAGGCGTGAAGCCAGGGCTACGCTACCTAGTGTAGCCCCCAAAAGGCCCGTCAGAGCCAATGGGTTAGTACCGGTCTTTGGCAGTTCACCGGCCTTTGCCGCTGCGACCTGCTCAGCTGCACCCACGCCACCGGCCGCTACAGCTACGCCGCTAGGTGCACCGCCGCCTTGTCCACCTTCGGTCGGGGCCGCTGCAGCCTCGCCGCAAGACGAATCTACGTTAGTGTTGGTGCTGTTGCTATTGCTGGCATTGCCGGAAGTAGCGTCACCAGCAGTAGTGTTGCCGCTAGTTTCGGTGTCCCCAGTCGATGAACTCTGAGAGTTTTTATTCGATACGCTGATTTTGTTATCGCACGTAATAGTAGAAGTATTTGTTTGGGTGTTGGTTATTGTGTTGTTTGAGTCTGGTCCTGTATTGCTGATGGAGCTTTGTGCTGCCGCACCGGCTCCTAAAGCACTAACAGAAACGATTGCTGCTGCTAAAAATTTAAGCAGTCTTTCCATGTTTCCTCCCTCTTTGGCCGCCTAAATTTCTCCGAAATTTGTGTGGCCAATCCCGCCATCCCGACTATATCGGAACGGCGGGTTATTTAATTTAATAAATAGCCCCTTATTTATAGGTGCTTTAATTGTTACATATGTATGACAGCTTGTAAACAATATATTTTAGCTTAAGCACTTTAGGCTGTTCATAAATAAGTACTAGACTAACTTTGCTATATTATGGCGTAGATGGCTATCGAATTTTTCACAGTTTTGTCCATCGAGCCAGCCGTGGCGCACCTGGTTTTGAGCATCAGCCGCCACTTGGCCGCAAACGATAGGGTCTTATGGCTGGTCTCTGGCGGATCTACGGTTAAAATCGCCGTGGAAACGGCAAACAGATTAAATAGTGAGGGGTTAGATAACATTCGCAACCTTAGCGTCTCGCTGGTCGATGAGCGCTATGGCCCGGCTGGCCACTCAGATTCTAATTGGCAGCAATTAACGGATGCTGGCTTTACAATAAAGGGTGCGAATATGCTGATCGTGCTTACGAATGTGGGCTTAGAACAGACCGCCAAGAACTACGCTGAACTCATTAAAAGTGCTCTTATGAAGCACGATTATATACTTGGGTTGGTCGGCATCGGTGCCGATGGGCATACTTTGGGTATTAAGCCCCGTAGCCCAGCTACCAGCAGCAATGATCTGGTTTGCGCCTATTCATGGGACGACTACATACGTATGACCTTAACGCCAAAGATAATCCCGCAGTTTGATGAAATTGTGGCTTACGCGGTCGGTCAAGAAAAGTATAAAGTACTTGATGAGCTGGATAAATCGATTTCTCCAAAGCAGCAGCCAGCCCAATATCTTAAGCTAGCACGGCAATTCACAGTCTATAATGATTACAAAGGAACCAAAATATAATGCTGCGCATCAAGCAATTAGCAATTAGTAATCAGAAATTAGCAAAAATACTAGTTCCTAGTTCCTGTTTTCTAGTTTCTGAGCCGACACAAGGAGGCGAACTGTGAGGATTGTAGTCGCCGGCTTGGGCCGCATGGGTACCCAAATTGCTCGCAAACTAGTCGAGGGCGGACATGAAGTTATTGTCCATAACCGCAGCCGCGAGCCAATCGACGCAGCCATAAAATTCGGCGCCAAACCGGCCTATAAAAAAACTGATGCGCTCAAATCTTTTGCCAATGAACAATTGGTTGTCTGGTTAATGGTTCCGGCGGATGTCGTTGATGGCCAATTAGACGAGTGGCTTAAACTACTGCCCAAATCAAGCATTATAATCGATGGTGGTAATTCCGATTTTAGATTGACGCAAAAGCGATTGGAGCTTGTCGTTTCCAAAGGCTCAATTTTACTTGACTGCGGGACCAGCGGCGGGGTGTGGGGTTATAAAAATGGCTTTTGCATGATGGCAGGTGGTGATAAGACTGCTTTTGATGCAGTTGAACCAATCCTCAAAACGCTTTCTGCACCCAACGGTGGGTATCAATACTTCGGCGAATCTGGTAGTGGGCACTTTGTTAAAATGGTCCACAATGCTATTGAATACGGTATGATGCAAAGTTTAGCCGATGGGTACCTAATACTTAAAGAAGGACCCTATAAAAATCTGAATCTCGGCAATGCAGGCAATGTGTGGCAAAGTAGCAGCGTTATAACATCTTGGCTTAATCAGTTGGCCGCCAAGGCATTGGCGGAAAATCCTAAAATGGAGGGAGTAGAGGGGATAGTCGCGGAAACCGGCGAGGCCAGATGGACACTAGAGGTGGCAAGAGAAATGGGTATACCGATGCCGGCAGTGCAGGCGGCATTTGACGTACGCATCGCTTCTCAGAAAGGCAAAATAAATTACGGCACTAAACTATTAGCCGCCATCAGGAATAAATTCGGCGGTCACGAAATTAATCCAAAAACGGATTAATTTCCAGCCTTTAGCTGATAGCCGTTAGCTGGATAATCACTATAGGCTGGAAGATCGAAGAATTGCTCCAGCGTTTGGCCCGATTTATTAATCTCAGCCGCTAGTTCTGCACCAACGTACCGGAGATGCCAGGGTTCGTAATCGTACCCGGTCAGGCTCTGTTTGTCTTTTGGGTAGCGAACAATAAAACCGTACTTATAGGCATTGGCGGCCAGCCATTGGCCCTCAGGCGTGTCGCCAAAACATTTTTCCAACTGACAAACGCCGCTGGTGGCGCCCACGTCTGCCGCTAAACCGGTCTGGTGTTCGCTATGACCAGCCCGGGCGCTGGTTGAATCGGCAAAGGCCTGGCCACGGGACGAAACGTAACCGCTATAAACGCTACTTTGTGTCGCGTAAGAACGGTAGCCGCTGACCAGCATTAACTTCAGCCCTTCAGTCTTGGCCGCGGTAACCAGTTTTTCTAGCGCGGCCGAAACACTGGCTTGCAAATGCATGTTATCGGCCGCTGAAGAATCACTTAAATCGGTATTGGGCGATGTTAGATTGGCCGGGATGTAGTCACTTGGCAGAACTCGGCCTTTGTTGACAACCGCCCAGAGGCTGGCCGGGTCATTGACCGAGTATTGCTTTTTGTTAATGCTCTCCTGGGAAGGTGCGGTTTGAACTTGGATTGTCGTAGGGCTGGGGCTGGCGGCTTGTTGCTTAAATTCAGAGCGATCGGCGCGCCACCAGACAACTGCGGCCACCGCTGCTGCCAAAAAAACAAACAGCAATATTTTTCGTGTAACGTGCCAGGCCAGGTGCATGATTACATTATAGCGACCCAGCAATTTTTTGCTTGGCCGTCATCTGTTTTTTGGCGTGGGCCTTGGCGTAATGATGGCGGCGCAGCAGCGGCGTTATTTTTCTTTCAATAAGACGCACCAGATATGGCGCGCTAAAATAGGCTCCCAGGGCATAAGCAATTCCGGCCAAAGCATCAATCACATAGTGTTCGCCCTGGTAGACGACAACAAAGGTGATGACTAGCGGATAAGATAGAGCCAAAAGACTCCACCGGCGGCCATATAATCTAAGGACAAATATGTACAGAAGGATCGCCCAGGCGGCGTGCAGCGAAGGCATAGCAGCCACCGGATTAGGTGATATTTGGTTATATACCGACGGAAAATCTGAAATTCCTAAGCTGAGCCAAACATCACTGGAAATCCGCCGTATATCCTCTATATAGCCATTCTCGACTGCCAGCCAGGGCGGCGCGGCCGGAAAGAGTATGAAGGTAAAAAAAGCCGCAAAGGATACGATCGAGAAAGCCGCTACGTAATTCCAATAGTGTTTGCGGCGGTTCTCCCAGATCACGATAGCCATACCGACCGGCAAGACGAAATGGAGCATATACGGCAAATAAAGGGCGATGTCAAACCATTGGATATGACCATTCCATAACCAATTCTGCAAGGTGACAGTTGGCAGATCGCCAAATAAAAACCGGTCCGCCCCGATCATGAATGTGTAATTAACATGGGTGTTCAAGTTGTCGGCAATACCGCGGAACGAATCATAAACCAAAAGTATGGCGACAAAGGGCAACAGGCGCTTTAAAACAAAAAATGCCTGCTTGAATATCATCATGAAGAAAAACAGAAATATAATGAGCTTATCGGGCGTTGGAAAACTCGGATTAGCAATAAATACAAAAAGACCGGCGGCCGTCCCCGCTACGCCGATAGCCTGCCCAACTCTTTCTCTGGAAAGTTTCATCTTACTCCATATTGTACCTCAGGGAAACTGACGAAAATACTCAGATATTTCTCAGGTTAAGAGGTACAATATAAGCAATGACTCCGTCCTTCCAATTACCAAGTATCAATTACAAATTTTCATTCAAGACTCAATGCAACAATGAATCAAACATTTTGAAAATTAATGCTTGGAAAATTGATTGCCCGTCCTCCGCAGTTGCGACGCAACCGCTACGGAGGATGGATAAAGTGCAAAATTGTAAATTGAAAATTGCGGCGACGCAAGGAGCTGCGTGGTGAGAATCTTAGTAGTTGAAGACGAGCATAAATAGGCCGGCGCTATCAAAAAGGGGTTAGAGCAGGAAAAATACGCCGTCGACATCGAATACGACGCTGACAACGGCTACGGCGCAGCCCTCCACGAACCATACGACGTCATGATAATCGACCGTATGCTGCCCGGCAGTATGGAGGGCGTAGACATTGTAAAGAAACTGCGTGAAAAGAAAATTCACACCCCGGTACTGCTACTGACCGCCAAGGACCAAATCCGTGACCGCGTCACCGGGCTCAATGCCGGTGCCGACGATTACTTGGTCAAGCCTTTTAGCTTCGAAGAGTTGCTGGCCCGTGTACGGGCTCTGCTGCGCCGGCCGAGCGAAACCAAAAGCAACATACTAAAGGTCGGTGATCTAGCACTTGACACCACCAACTACAATGTCAGCCGCGCCGGTAGACCCATCAGTTTGAGCTCCAAAGAATTCGCCTTGTTGGAATATTTGATGCGTAACTATGGACAGGTCCATTCCAAAGACAATATCATCGCCCATGTCTGGAATTTCGACGCTGACATTCTGCCCAACACCGTAGAGGTGTACATCGGCTACCTCCGCAACAAAATAGACAGACCCTTTAAGGGCCGTCCGCTGCTGCATACCTTGCGCGGTTTTGGCTACAAAATAGAGGCCCGGTCGTGACTGCGTCACTTCCCAAGCTTAGAGTCCTCAGCTTAGAGTCCTCAGCCGCTGCAGGTTCTCGGCTCTCAGCTCTTAACTCTCGGCTTTTAGCTGAAGCGACTGGAGGGAGCGTTTGATGTTTAAATCGGCAGCACTAAAATTAACGCTTTGGTACTTGGCCATCATAATGGCGTTATCTATTGGCTTTTCTTTTGCAATTTATCGGTTGTCTAGTTCGGAATTGGAGGCCAGCGCCAGCCGTCCGTCCGACCTTTATAACTTGTTATTTGGCCCCAATAACCCCGGCATTAACAGCCTGCGCGCCGCTCAAGCCCAAAAGGATAAAAACCATTTAAGGTCCAATTTAATACTGTTTAACGGAGCCGTTTTATTGCTGGGCGGCGGCGCCAGTTATTTCTTGGCGCGGCGGACGCTTAAACCCTTAGAAGAAACGTTGGAGCTGCAAAAACGCTTTACCGGCGACGCCAGCCACGAACTGCGTACGCCACTGACGGCGATGCAGACCGAAATAGAAGTAGCTCTGCGTAACCCTGGGCTTGGCCAAGCTGAGGCTATCGACCTGCTAAAAAGTAACCTCGAAGAAGTTGGTAAATTAAAATCATTAAGCGAGGGGTTGTTGACGCTAGCCATTGCCGGCAAGGACACGCCGCGAGAAACAGTATCCGTCAAGAATGTAGCTAACGAGGCAATCGGGCAGGTGAGCAAGCGGGCCAAGGCGCGCCAGATTTTAATTAAAAATTCCGCTCGTAACGTGATAGTAACCGGCAACCATCAACAAATACTTAACTTGTTAAGTATTTTACTTGATAACGCCGTGAAGTATAGCCCGAAAGGTGGTGAAGTGAAGGTAGCTGCGAAGGTCAAGGACAGACAGGCGCATATCAGCGTCACTGACTACGGACAGGGGATTGCGGCCCGAGATCTGCCGCACATTTTTGAACGATTTTATAGGGCTGATAAAGCACGCTCTAAAGCCGTAACCGGTGGCCATGGCTTGGGCCTGGCTATCGCCCAAAAAATTACGCAGTTACACAAAGGGCAAATAGATGTTCGCTCAGTGCCAGGCAAAGGCTCGACATTCACTGTCCGCTTACCACTAGCGCGCCCACTGAGGTCCAGCCTTGGTAAAATGTAGATATAAAAAATAATGGTTTTTGCAAAAAAACACCCTGATTTTACGAAGGCTGGACCTCGCAAGCAAAACAAACACGCGTTCGACACCCACCGTAACTTGCCAGATAAACACCGGACTCCGCCAAAGCATTCCGTAGTTCCTCACGTGGAGGAGCCCAAACCAAAACGTCCGCTTTGGAACCATGCCCTAATTTGGTTGTCGCTAAGCATCCTTAGTTTTTTCATAGTCATTGGCGTTTGGGACGCTATCAATATTTCAAGAGCCTCCGCCGGCATTTTTGGTTCCGGAAACCTCTTTAGCCTAATCAGAGACGGCGAAGCCCGCAGCCAAAACGGCCGCACTAATGTGCTACTAGTCGGCTATTCGATTGATGATCCCGGCCACTCTGGCGCCGACCTGACGGATTCCATCATGCTGCTTTCAATGAACAGCAGCAGTGACAGCGGCTATATATTGAGTATTCCGCGTGATCTTTATGTTAAAATCCCAGGCTTTGGTTACGGCAAAATCAACGAGGCCTACAAAGGCGGAGGAATCGGGCTGCTGAAGCAAATAGTTGAGCAAGACTTAGGAACCCCGATTAATTATTACGCCCTGATTAACTATTCGGCTGTGCGTGACACAGTTAACGCCTCGGGCGGGATCACTGTAGAAATTAAAAGCCCGGATCCCAGGGGGCTTTATGACCCCAATATCAGTCCGGTCGACGGCGGCCCGCTCAAGCTAGCTAATGGCCAGCAAAAAATGGACGGCCAAACAGCGCTCAACTTTACGCGCGCCCGCGGCGACGCCTATGGCTCATACGGTTTCCCGCAAGCCGACTTTGACCGTACTGGGCACCAGCGCCAAGTTCTGGCAGCCATCAAGGATAGGTTGAGCTGGACACTAATTCTCAATCCCTTGAAGAACGGCCAGCTATTCCAAGCCGTCGGTAAGAATGTAAAAACGGATGTAAAACTGGGCGAAGCCCGTTCACTGCTACAGACCTTCAACTCTATTTCGGATGACCAACTACTATCTGTTTCACTGCGTAATATCAATGGCAAAAACCTGCTGGCCAGTTATGCACGAAGTGGCCAATCGGCATTAATTCCAGCCGCCGGCTTGGAAAATTACCTGCAAATCCAAACAGCCATTGATGAGTTGAACCAGTAATTAAATTTATCAACAGTGAAAGTGCAGGCAGCATTAAAATTGTTGTCAGAAAATAAGAATATGCCCAGTAGTGAGCTTTCGAGATTATTCGACTTAACTTATACCATTTAGCTCGTCAGCAAGATATACAGAAACGCTATTTATTTCAGCTATTGATAACCCTGCTGTCGAATAAAAAATCTCACCTAACGGCGAGCTGACTCGAAAGTCTACTACTGGGTAATCTTAATGTTGGCATGCTGGTGTTGTATCAATGGATTAGCCGGTGTAACATAAAAGCATAAGCTAAAAAAGGATGGGGTAAAATGTCAGTTAAAAAATATGTCACGGACGCTAGCATGTACACTTGGGCTATTCTTCGGATAGCTCTGGGATACGTTTTTTTATGGTCGTTTTTGGACAAACTATTTGGGTTAGGTTTCGCCACATGCAAAGCTAGGGCTACTGGCTTGGTGGATGTTGGTTGTAGCTCAGCCTGGATTAACGGTGGTTCGCCGACAGAGGGTTTCTTGGGTAACGCAGTAACAGGCCCATTCGCCGACTTCTACCACAACCTCGCTGGACAGGCCTGGGTTGACTGGCTATTCATGCTCGGCCTGCTTGTTGCGGGTGTAGGCTTACTGCTAGGCACATGGATACGCTTTGCGTCACTCGTTGGCATCGTCATGATGCTTCTGATGTGGAGCGCGCTGCTTTGGCCAGCAAACGTTCCGGGTGTTGACGAGCATATTATCTATGCTCTCATTCTCTTTGGCGTAGCCCTGACAAGCGACCATCAAGCCTGGAGCTTAAACTCCTGGTGGGCAAAAACTAAGCTCGCCAAAGCCCTTCCGTTCCTGAAATAACCATTAAAAGTGCTCCCGAATATGGCTCATGCTGAAGTCCCAGTTGGCGTCGGTTTTCTTGTGCGGGTTAAAAATATTTTCCGGATCAAATATTTGTTTGGTCTGTTTGAATAATCCGAATATTTCTTCGCCGTACATTTGCTTAAGCCACGACCCGCGAATCATTCCGTCGTTATGTTCGCCCGAAATACTGCCGCCGTAACTCAATACCAAATCGTTGACCTCTCTCATACACGGCGCCAGCTTGGCTCGTTCCTTTGGATCTTCAATTTTCATCAAAGGAATAACGTGAAAGTTGCCGTCGCCCATATGCCCGGCAATCGTTGCCAGCAAGCCGTATTTTTTTATAATCGCCTGCAGTTTGGGTAAAAACTCCGCCAGGTGCGGCGGCGGCACCACGAAATCGTCAATGAACGGCGCCGTGTGTTTATCTTTAACCTTCTTACGCAGTAAATTAAAGCTCTCACGGCGCATTATTCTAAACTTCCAGGCTTTAGCTTCGGTTGCGTCTTCTTCTGTCGCTGCCAATTTATACGGTTTTAATGCCAGCTTCATTTCATGTACTTTTTTGGCAACCTCATCTGGCGTTTGGCCACTAAATTCTATCAAGAGCACCATTTTAGGAACACCGCGAAACAGCAGAAACGCGTCAGGAATTAGCTGGAAGGCCAGTTTAATCAGGCTGCCCCAGCCAAGAGTTTTCCGAAAATAAGGGAAGAACTTAATCGCCAGCATCAAAGTATGGTTATCGAAGGCCTCGAAACTAGCCGGTCTTCTGGCCGTGACTGTGTTTATTAGCTCGCCGAGGCCGTCCAAATTTTTCATAAAGCAGACCAGCACCCCTGAATACGGCTTGTCGTGAACCAGGCGGAAATTAATATCAGCCATTAAACCTAATGTGCCCTGAGAGCCGCTAAAAATTTTAGTCAGGTCAAAAATGCCGGTTTCGCGGTTCCAGACATCCCACAGGTTGTAGCCGGTTGAGTTTTTAGTCACGTGCGGCTTAGCCGCTTTAACCTTTTCGTAATTCTTATCAAGTAAATCGAACATCTGCCCGTATATCTGGCCCTCAAAGTTGGACTGTTGGCATTTAGCTTTTAGCTCCTGGTTATTTAGGGCCTTAAGTTCGTAGGTTTGTCCATCGCTTAATACAACCTGAAGCTTTTGTACATAATCCTCGGTCTTGCCGTACTGCAGCGATTTTTCGCCGCCGGCATTATTGGCAACCATGCCGCCAATGGCTGCCAGCTCGCGGCTGGCGGGGAAAGTGGGCAATAGCGCCCCCTTGGCTAGCGTGGCTTTTTCAAAATCGCGGTAAAGGGCACCGGGCTGGGCGCGCGCAGAGAAGCCTTGCACGTCTTCAATATTGTTCATGTAACGCGTGAAATCAACGATTACCGAATCATTGATAGCGCCACCGGACATGCAGGTGCCGGCGCTGCGGGCCGTCAAAGACAGGTTTGGCAGTTCGTGGCGCGCAAGATGCGCAGACACGACCAAACGTTGAAGGTCCTGGGTATTTTTAGGGAATACCACTAGCTGTGGCACCATCTCAAACAGCGAAGCGTCGTGACTATAAAATTCCCGCGTCTGCTCGGAGTTATCTATGTCACCTTCAAAGCCTCTTTGTTTCAGCAGGCTAACAAACTTATCAATCCCACTCATCTGCTACAGATAAGCTTAAGTGTTAAGCGCTGTTGGCGCAAGACAGATCTAGGCTTCGGCGGAGCTTCTGGCGCCGCTGTATTGGTCGCGGATAGCGAACAAAAAGTAAAGCACAATCGCGCTGACGACCAGCTGAATTATTAGAGAGCCAGCGCCACCGTAGTCATTAAAGGCTGAGAAAACGCCGTAAACTGCGTTTAAAAGCGCGCCATAAAACAGCAAGTTCCAGCCGGATTTCGCTCGGGCTTTTAGGCCTCTGTAGGCGGCCAAAAGCAAGACTGCATCGATAACCAGTACAACAAGGCTTATCCAATATATAACACTAAGGTTGCGGACACCGAGGTCTGTGCCGAGATAGGAGTTAAAGACATCAACCACTTTGTTGACACTTCGGCCCCAGTCATATAGTACCCAGGCAGCCCATAGCTGCAGCACTCCAAAAACCAAAGCCGCTATTGGCCAGATACTTACTATTGTTTTTTTGGCGTTTTGTGAAAGTTTTGGCGCGCCTTTATATATGCCGGCGAGCGCGGCTTCGAGCTTGTTGAGTAACTCCACTGTCGTAGTCCCCCTTAAGAATTGATACTCCTAAGCATATTCCAACTGCCAGCTTAACGCAACAACAATGGAGTTATTTAGCCAGTTTGTCTAATTTTTCTAGCTTGTATTGGGTGGCCAGTTCGGCTGCCATCCTCGTTAGCTCGGGATCTTCATCCTTATTTACAAACTGCATTGCTGAAGCAATACCCGGATGCACACTAGCGATGAGTTCGTGCATTTTGTTGACTACTCGGCGATATCCCGGATGGCCCTGCGGCGTAGAACGTAATTCTATAAAATGAAAGGCAGCGCGGGCATTGAGCATAAATTTATAGCGCACCCGATGGCCGAAAAGTACTGCATATTGGGCTTCAGCTTCGTAACCGGTTTGCTTCATCTGTTTGAACAATTTCTCGGACAATTTAAAGCATTTCATAAAATCAGCTTGCAGTTTCGCCTCTTTAACCAGTTCAGGCACTTCATAGCCGTAATCTATACCTAGTTTCTGCCACTCCCAGCCATCAACAACCCGGTGGCGCTGTAAGTCACGGAAAGTTCCGTAATCGGCCACGATTTCAAAAAGATAATGAGCGAATTCAAAGGCCCGCCCAGGCTTGTGACGCCGGTTCAGCCTACGGCCAAGGTACGCGGCGAAGATTTCATCTTTTTGTTTTTTACTTAGTTTGCTTACTTGTTTTATTAATTCAGGCGTCGAAAGGTTCGATTCGGCAAACAGTAGGTGGGGGACTAGGACAATTTCCCGTTTTGGCCAAAAATCCAAGAGTTCAACTGATTCTTTTTTGGGTACTTGCGATCTTAATGATAAATGTTTTTGGGCCAGGTTACCCAGTTCGGCTTTGGTATTTGCCCAGTAGGCAGTTGTCGCTCCGCCGCGGTCGGGTTTATCAGCTCGTTCTAAAAAGGATGGGATGACTTTTCGGGTTTCTTCGAGTATTTGCTGACCGATAACTCTTGGTTCAACCAGTTCTTCAGCCAGCAGGTTCATAATCAGGCTTTCCAGCGCCTGCGCCGAAACAAATATACCGACAGTTGATTTCGTCGCGATGGGTAAAACCGGACGGATAGCATCGCAGGCTTGGGCTTTAGTTGCGCCATTCCAGGCAATTTTTTCGCGCGGGTCAGTTGGCTCGCCGGTCTTTGCCCGCACATAGTCGGTCAGACTCCTGACCATTTTTGAATACAGAGCGAATACCTGATCTAGGGTCTTTTTGTATTCCGCGGCGGTTTTCTTATCTATATTCGGCGGCGTATAGTATTTAAATTCGCCGGCTTCATTCTTTTGGTCGTAATAAATGTAGCGGGTCGACTGCTCAAGATAAGCCGCGAAGCGTCCCCACTCCAGGGCTTTCGTTAGCCAGTTGGAAGCATCTTCAACAACCAAGTGCAAACCGACTAACTGCTGGACAGAATCATCGCCATAAGCTGTTACAACCCGGTGGATCAGGCCGCCGGCATCCTCATCGCCGGTCATGGCAAACTCATCGAGATAAATTTCGCGCATATCACTGTCGCGGCGGGAAAGGCGCGCCATAGCCGCCGCTACCATCAGTGGGGAAGCCTTGCCATAAAAAGCATAGACCGGGCCATCAGTACTGGTAACGAGTTTATCTAGGAACTTGCGGCCGGCAGTACTTATTTTGAGCCGGTCGCCGATTTTCTTAACGTATGGGTTTTTATTTTCCATCTCAAATTCTCCTCCTGCCTTATGATACACAACTAACGGCCGGTTAAATGACGTATTTGTAGCAACAGGTTAGAATTAACTCATGGTTTCATTTATTGTCGCAGTAACCGAAAATGGCGTTATAGGTAAGAACAACGTTGTGCCGTGGTATCTGCCAGCAGATTTAGCCCACTTTAAGCAAACCACCATGGGCCACCCGATCATTATGGGTAGAAAAACGCATGAGTCTATCGGCAAAAGCTTACCTGGACGCTATAACGTTGCTATAACCCGACAAGAAAATTACAAAGCTGCCGATGGCTGTGTGGTAGTGCACTCACTCGATGAAGCTCTAAATCTGCCTAAAGTTAAGGCCGCTGCCGAAGTCTTCATAATCGGCGGAGCAGAAATATATAAGCAATCTTTACCGCTCGCCGATCGTATCTACCTAACCCGCGTACTCACGAAGATTGAGGGCGATAAATTTTTCTCATTTGACGAATCAAAGTGGCGCGAAATCTCCCGCGAAGAACACCAAACCGATAACAAGAATCAGTACGACTACGATTTTATTCTTCTCGAGCGAGACTAATAGAACATATTACCAGCTACGTCAGCTAGTGCCCACCAACAGGCTCGCATGATTGCATGGACCTGCCTTTTTTATAAGGAGCGCATTAGGCGGCGGCGGCCGCACCTACAGGGTGTCGGCTCCAGTCATACTTTGGTAGTAAAGTTTTATCTTCTATCTCGACTATCCCGATCTCAGCCGCAAAAGCTTTCCGCAATAGCGCCTTCGCCCCCGTGGTTGCCTCTTCTAGGGGGAGAACATCAAAGGGGTAAAAATTAGGTTTTTTGCCTAACTTTTGCCAAAGCCTCATTCTTTCAATAGACACTTCGTATAAGAATGGATCATTTAATGCCTGAGCTGATCTTCCGATCAAGCTTGTCACAACATCTCTTGGGGTTATCTTTGGCTCTTCCAGTTTAGAAATAGCTTCATCTCTGCACGCAGTAAAGAAATTTATACGCTCATTGATATCAATTTCTAATAAATCAGATTGTATATGAGAGAGGCGACCAAGCTTTTTTGTAGATATAGCTAAGCCGGCAACAGCATACCTCAATAAATCAACTACATCGAAGTCCCTTAAAGAGTCTTCTACAGTCTCTTGGCATAATGCTTCTGGATCAACAGTACCGAATTTTTTATGAAGATCCCCTTCGTCGAGCGTAAGTAGTATAAGCCTGTTATAGCGTAATTTTCTAAAGTCTATTCGTAACTGCTCGAGTGGGGTCCTATCTTCAGGAGCTATATGTGGCTTGTTCCATTCGTCGCGTTTAAAATATGCGTGATGATTTTTCCATGTCCCATTGCTAAATACACCAAAAGGTACACCGACACTATTTGGCGGGTAAAAACGTCCAAGCGCAGCAAAATTGATTAAACCATTATTGTGCCGAGGGATTTCACCTCTAGCCATTTCTTAGCCTTTTGGCCTTTTTGTTTTATTTCCCATAACGCTTATTTTTAGAATCGCACGATAGTGCAATAAGTGCAACCTCAAAAATTATCCACAGTCAAGAAACATGAGCACGATAAAGTCCGGAAGAAAGACTAACCAGCACCAATCTACTTGATGTAGTAAACGACGCTTACACTGTAGCTCAGCTCGTTCTCGCCAGGCTGCACGGTTAATTGCCCTGAGGCCTCGGCCGCGTCTGTCGATACGGCACCGCCGCGCAATAGTTCGATGCCGCCAAAGCCGGCCCCGTCATCAACGCTTTTAACTTTGGTTATTTTGAAGCCGAGGTTTTTGGCCGACTGGTCGGCCTTGGCCCGGGCGTCTTTAGTAGCTTGGTCACGGGCCTGGCTTTCCAGCTGCTTCGTTTTTTCTTCGCTAAAAGTTGTCTGTGGCGAAATGGCGCCGCTGGGGCTGGTGGTAACTAGATAGTCTTGCACTTTCTGCGATAACTCACGGTTTGCCACTGTGATGGTTAGGCTTAACGTATACGTAGTGCTGCCTTCGTCAATAACCGGATAATAAATCCCTTGCCCGTAGCCGCTGGCGTTGGTCTTGATGGCACTGTCAGGGACGCCTAACTTCTTGATTGCCGCGACCAGCTCGTCGCTCTTTTTGGTCATTTCGGCCAGGGCAACAGCTTTGTCGGCATTTTTGAATTCGTAAGATGGATAAAAGACGTATTCGTCTGGTTCGGCCTTAACGGTGGCTTGCCCGGTAACACTGACCGTCCGGTCGGTAGCTTTGGGCGATAGGTCCCATGGCTTCCATAAATATGCCATGACTCCAATGACAACCAAAAGCACAGCTATAATTATCCGCGGATAAAGCGACATGCTGAGCTGTTTCTTAGGTGCTGGCGGAGCAGGCATCATTGCTGGCGGCTGGGTGTTTGGCGGCGGCATATTTTTGTCCTCTTATACTTTTAGTGTGGCTGGCTTTTTGGCAAAAGTAAAGCCAAGTGCTAAAAGCCCTAGTTTTTTATCTACTGCGCCGGAAGCAGAGGGACGAACACAAAACCCGGGTGTTTTTGTATATCAACATCTTTATCGGAGATCTTTTCTATTTCCAAGATGTCATAATTAACCGGGATAACTAGCTTGCCGCCGACTTTCAGCTGTTCGATAAGCTCCTGGGGCAGACTCTCGGCCGCGGCGCTAACTAAAATCCGGTCGAACGGAGCTTCCTTGGGCAGGCCATATTTTTTACCGGCTTGGTAAAAGTGGACGTTCTTAATGCCGCTACGGCGGCAATTTTGGCGGCCGAACTCAACTAGTTCCGGTATTAGCTCCACTGCATAAATCATGCCCTTAGGACCGACTAGGTGCGCCAACAACGCGCTTGTCCAGCCAGAGCCAGAGCCAACGTCAAGCACTTTATCACCACGCTGCGGCTCTAGCCATCCAAGCATCAGCCGCACGGTAGTCGGCTGGCTGATGGTTTGACCAAAACCAATCGGCAGCGGCATATCCAAATCGGCGCTGCCGGTAAGCTCCGGCAGGACAAACCGCGAACGCTCAACTTGGTCGAAGACCTTATCAATTGTGTCCATCCAGGCATCCTCTATCGTAATTATTAACTATATATATTTAATCCGCTATGACGAAACTCACAAACAGAGGCGCCTATGCACACAACTTGACTAAGGATGCTTAAGCACAAGCGGCTTGCAGAGACGTTGTAGTTGATGCTACACTCACAGATATTAATCTCTAAACACGGGGTGGAAGGACCAAGGAATATGAAAATTACTAACCAAAATGGTTTTGCCCACATAACAATTGTAGCTGCGGTTGTGGCAGTAGCGGCAATTGGTGGTGTTGGCTACTTTGTATATCAGAAAAATAATGACAATAACAAGTCAAAGAGTACAACTGCCGCCACAAGTACCTCAGCTAGTTCAGAAGAGACCAATAAGGCTAGCGATGAAGCAGCTGTTAAAGCAGCGGCCAAAGCACACTTTACGCTGGTTTACCAGAAGAAAATTCAAGAGGCTTACCAGACTACTTGTCAGGACTTCAAGGATTTGTCGCCTTACTCTGAATTCCAGTCATACTTAAGTAACCCCGGCTTTCAAACCATTGACCTCTCATTAGTGGAATATACATCAGTTGACGCCCGCAATAACCAAGCCAAAATTAGCGGCCCCGTCGGCCCGCTAGACCCGGACTCGACTTTGGAAGTCAGCTTACTGAAGAAAAGTAACCAATGGTGCGTTTACGGTTATTCAATTCAATAAACCAAGGGGTGGTGTAGTGGCCGGCAAAAATCAGAGTGGTTTTCATCTCGTCGCAATAGTTTTAGTGATTTTAGTCCTGGGCGTTGCTGGGCTAGCCGCCTGGCGAGTTTTTAAAAGTAATCCTAAAAACCAACCGTCCGCCGCCAACCAAACCGCTTCAACGGCCGGCACGTCTGGTAAAATCAACCAGATCGATACGGCCAAACTAGCTTTTGATCAGCAGGCGGCAGCTAGTGATCCGATCGGCGATAAAAACGGCCCCTTTTACCATGATGTTTATACCGCCAGTTCGTCAGATGGGTTGAAGTTTAGCTCAACCGGCAATAAGATCGCCGAGCATGCTTCCGTACCAGATGCCATCAGGCTGCCCTCCGGGCAGCTGGTGTTTTACGCCGTGGACGGCGCCCAGCATTCTAAGTCTGGGGTACTAATGGGTGTGTCTAGCGATAATGGCAAGACTTGGGAACTTGGCTCGATGCAGCTAGGCGGCGCTAGCGGCGGCATCGCCGACCCACAAATCACCATCACCGACAATGGCCAGCTGCGGCTTTACTATTTGGTCTTTCCTGGTCCACCAACTCCCGGCCAACCGCCAGCCAGTGTTAACACAGTCGACAGCTCTACCTCAGCCGATGGCATTAACTTCACCAAAGAATCAGGCGACCGTTTTGAGTATGCCCAGATTACCGATCCAGATGTAATAAAAATCGGTAGCACCTGGTTTATGTACGCCGCTCAGGGCCAGAAGCAAATTTATGCTACTTCTTCAGACGGCCTGAGCTTCAGCTACAAGGGAGTAGCTCGTCAACAGGGTTCTGTATCCAAGACCGTGGCAATCAGCGGCGACAAATTCCGCCAGTTTTATTGCGACAAAGGCATCAGCAGCTCAACAACGTCTGACGGTATTAGCTGGAGCGATGAGGGCGTCAATTTGGCCGCGCCGGCCGATAAGATTATCTGCGACCCATCGCCGCTGCAGCTCGACGACGGCAGTTGGCTGATGATTTACAAAGTTGCCAATCCGCAGCGTTAAGGGCTATTATCATAACTTGTGGTTTCTGTCGCTCTCTCAATCATTGTCCCTATAGCTATCTATAGTTATTTGCCGCGCTGGCTGCAAAATCTAGGTTATAAGCCCGCCCCCAAGAATCTACTGGCGGCCGCCTGTGTGCTTTATTTCGTCTCGTTTTATCTGCCGACCTTCCGTATAGAAGGCCAAGATACTTCCTTTGCTACCCATTTTGTGGGCGGCGGACTTTTTAGCGGCTTTTTGTGGCTATACCTTAAGCAAAGCCTAAGATGGAAAATGCTTGGCTGGCTGGAGCTGATCAGCCTTTATCTCCTGGTTAGCGGACTGGGCGTCGCCAATGAACTGTTTGAACTCTTGATCGAAAAAACTGGTATTACCTACGTCGGGTCTTGGGATACCTGGTGGGACCTGCTGGCTAACTCTCTTGGCGCGCTGGCCTTTTGGCTAGTCTACAAATTCGTGCAATCTGGTAGGCATTTTTGATATTTGTTATGTTAATGTAAAATTACTGTATTAACGGAGGGCGTGGAGATGGAAACGGAAAATCAGGGGCAGGAGCTGCCGCAGCCGCCAAAGCCGCAAGACAGCGAGAGGGACTCGAAGAAAATAGTAAAAATGGTCGTTTTGGCGCTGGTGATGCTGGCCTTTGGCGCCGCTGGCGGCTATATCTGGCGCGATCGCGAAGCTAACAACCTGGATAAACTTCGCACTGACGAAATATCCAGTCTCAGGCAAAAAAGTACAAACCTGGAAAACGACCTGGAAGCGGCCAAGAAAAAAGCTGCCGCCAGCAGTTCTACTATTGAAAACACTGCGCCCAGCGCCGCGACGCTGGATAGCATCAAGGATGCCATCAAATCCGGTAACACCGCGGCCCTGGAGGGTTACATGGCTGCCAGCGTCAATGTAATACTGGCGGCATCAGAAGCTTACGGACCCCAAACCCCGACTCAGGCCATCAAAGACCTTGATTATCTTAATAGTGCTACTGACCCCTGGGACTTCGCACTATCTAGCACCACGCTTGCTAAATACCAATCTGGGGACTATAAACAATACTTCCCGACCACGGCCTTGGTCGGCCAATCAGCTAATGACTATGTCGTGTCGTTCCAGTTTGATTCCAGCGGCAAGATAAATGGCATTTTCATGACCGTCAGCGCCGACCTGTTGTAAATCGACCCATAAAATTTTGGCAGCTGCAGAAAAATCTTCCTACTTAAAGGTTGCATAGTAGATGCCTTTGGTGTGCCCGCCGTAGTACATGTACCAGTTGTCACCGACTTTCAGCAGCGTCGGGTCGCCGGGCGGATCCTGGGGAAAATCTTGGTCGCCGGTAGCTGTGCTAAAGGTTAGTTGCGGTTCAGAAAACTTATCGCCGCTAAGGACCGAGTAGTAAATTCCTTTATACCCCCAGAAGTAAAGGCGATTCTCATTGCCGTCCCACGCCACCAGCTCCGGCCCGTCCATCCAGCCTTTGAATACATTGTTCCGGCTATCTAAAGCTATCCCCTTCTTTTCAAATGTCAGGCCGTCTTGGGATGTTGCCCACAACAGAGGATGAGTCTCATTATTAGGAACCTTTCCCGCGGCGGTGTATGGCTCGTTTATCGCGCCGAAATATACCATTACGTATCGGTCGCCAATTTTTGCCACCGTAGGAGCACCGACATTCGTCAAGGTAAGGCCCGCGGGATTGCCGGTATCAATCCTTGTTCCGGATTCTGCGCTCCAAACCAGACCGTCCGCAGAAACAGCGCTTTTAATTGCCCCGGCGTTTTGGTAATACATCCGATACGTTCCATCCGAAAGTTTAAGGACGGACGGGAAGGTTGCTTGCTCGATCCTGGTACCTTCTTCCTTGGTCCACTTATTTCCATCTGTAGAAACAGAAGAGTAAACCTGCCCATTAAATCCGGGCACTTCGGGTTCTAGCGAATAGTAAAGCCTGTAACGCCCATCGCCTAGGGTGACGGCATCGGCGTCAGCATAGTTGCCAGAAATGGCCAGATCACCTTTCTGCCATGTCTTGGATTTACTGGCCTCAGCGGAACTAGTTTCATTGGAAGCAGTACTCGTCTTCTGGCCGGAGTTATCTTTTTTATTTAAGAAGATCCGGTAGCCGGCGTAACCCACGGCCGCCAGCACCACCGCGATGACAATTATTTCGATTACCCCGATTAGCCCGTTTTGGTCTTTTATTTTTTTTCCCACATTCTTCATGACACCCTCAAATTAATAGTTTAATTCTAACACACCGCTTATGTTTGACGATCAATAGGTACTTCTCGAAAATTTCCCGTCCAGTGTTATAATTACGAACGTTAACAACGCCCCACAGCCTGCCAGCAGCCTTTGGCAGAAAGGATTTTTTATGTCAAGTTACAAAACTGCCGAGAGTGTTTCTCCGAAACACCCGGATAAGTTGTGCGACCAGATTTCCGATGCCATTTTGGACGCTTATTTAGCAGTTGACCCTTATGCCAGAGTAGCGGTAGAAGTGGCGGGCGGCCACGGCGAAATTTTTGTGGTTGGCGAAGTGACCGCCAAAGCCAAAATAGACATAGAACCCATTGTCAAGCGTATCGCCGGCGACATAGAGCTTAGACACAAACTTGTCCACCAAAGCCCGGAGATCGCCCGGGGTGTTGAGCATGGCGGCGCCGGCGACCAGGGAATCATGGTTGGTTACGCTACGAATGAAACGCCGGAGCTCATGCCGCTAGAGGTCATGTTAGCCCGCAACTTAAACCGG
>Ga0209541_10002353_pt1 | contig 35903 bp, 41 predicted proteins | sample RifCSPlowO2_01_FD_184027 | JGI IMG/M metagenome (GOLD analysis project Ga0209541, IMG submission 184027) | Groundwater microbial communities from Rifle, Colorado - Rifle CSP2_plank lowO2_0.1 (SPAdes) (version 2) | ecosystem: Environmental > Aquatic > Deep subsurface > Groundwater | place...
CACTCCTCCAGAGGTGGCATAAGGAGTATCGTAACCTATGCACTCCCCATTAGCATTAACACAATCTGTTGGCTTAGTGCATAAAGCACTTCTTTTCTTTAGGTTTTCTGGTTTTAAAGAATTAGTATCATCAGACAAAGTTCCGCCAGTACCAATGAGTTTAATAGAACTAGTAATGCATTTGCCTGTAGCAACAGAAAGGCCTTGACATTCTGAATCTTTACAATCTATATCTCCATCTTTATCATCATCAATCTTATTATAACATATTTCTATACTCACTTTTTTAGTCCAGCCATTTTCTGTACAAACAAACTTTCCACTATCACTAAACACCCCTTTATTACTGGTAGTGCACTTAAGCCAACGGTTCATAGTTCCACAAATCAGTTGTTTATCATTTAGATTAACAGTATCATAAGCTACAGCTTTATGATTACTACCTATACATTGCTGTTCAGAACTACAACCAACTGTTCCTGTTTTTTCTGCAGTTTGTAACACCGAATAAATAGGTTCAGTTAAATTTTTCAAATATTCATCACTAAAAATGCATTTCTCCCCTTTTTTACAGGATTTGCAATAGGTATTGGATATCCACTGAGTATTATGGTAAACATAATCACCACTAATATTTCCTTCTTCCCCTTTAATCCAGTTATTCAGATTACAAAGATAACCAACTCCTAAAACACTTTTAATATCACCCTTGCTAGCGGCATCACATACAAACCAGTAATAATCCAATTGTTGACTTTTAAAACAAAGAGCATTACTGACTATTTTACCATACTCTTCTTTTTTACAGTTATAAAAATTACTGTTATAACAATAAATTTCAGGAAAATCGGATGGAACATAATTACCTGTTTTGGGAAAACAGTCATACCAAACATTATTTGAACCGCAATATCCTTCTGCAAGATAGTACGGACTATTTTTATTCATTAAAAAATCATTCTCTAAAACCTTTACTTCTTTACCAGTTTTATTTAAGAATGTATACCCATTGCTGGCGTCATCATAGTAATCAAATTGATTATTTTTATAAAAACAGGTAAAGCCATAAGGCGAATACTCTTTAGATACATCATAATCATGTGCTATTTGCGTAATATCATGATTAGTATTATGTGTACACATATAATCATATTGGCAACAACCCCAATGAGGAACACTCAACCATCCTTCTTCCCCCCTATAAACTGAACTCTTAATCAAGAATTCCCCAACAGGACATTCATATTTTGTATTAGACCCCTCCCCAGAATATTCATAAAAAGCTTGACCCGTGATGGACCAATCATAATTAAATATAATAATTGTAGTAATTATCACTGCTACAATCAGAAATAACCAAACCTTATGTTTATCTACATTCATCTATCCCTACACCTGTTTTTAGATAAAGTAATTTTTTCTCATTTATATACTCTTCGCTTTTCTGAGATTAAAAACTCAGATCACTGTCCATTCCCGAGTTTTATACTTCATCTCCCAGGCCTTAAGGAAATCTTCGAAATAACTGGATTGAGATAAAGGAATCAAGACCGCACCTGCACTCACCCTTATCCCTTTCGTTTTAACTAAAGTTAAACGCAAAGCCTTTCCGAAAAGTGTTTTCTGGGATTGATTCAGGTGAATAAGATCATAAGCATACAACCGCTTTGGTTTTGTACCTAATAATTCATTTAAGTATTTTCCTTTAAGAACACTATATCCTTCATTAACCAGGCTTAAAAATAAGGTGTTGTAAATCAATTCATCTAAAAAGATAAGTTCAAGATGAACCTGATTCAGGCCTAACTCTTTCTTAACTTTAGAGATCAGGCCTAAATCTGATTCTGTAACTAAAAGGGCCAAATCTAAGTCTTCTGGGTTACTCCTGCCTTTAACTAAAGATCCAAAGATAATGATATCTTTAATCTCTTTATAACTTTTTAAGATCTTCAGCAAACTCTTTCTCAATTTTTCCAAGCTGGGAAACTTTTTTAATTGCATCTTTAATTCTCTCACTATCGATTTTAATCATTAAATGATCATAAGATTCGCGATAAATGCTAAATACACCATCAACAACCTCATAGATTTGGGGGAAAGAGACCCTAAGGAAAAGAAATATTTCCGTATGATTCCCTGGATATTTTCCCAACCTCTCTTTAATTAGATAGGAACATAGAAAAGTGAGGGCTTTGTAATAATTGCTTACTGCCGGGCCATACCGTTTCTTTTCTTCTGCAGAAACTCCCTCTGCTATAAAATCGCTAAATATTTTTAGTTCCATTTTTATCATCAAAATAAGCGGTATATTCTCTTTGAATAGTTTATGATATTCCTAGTAATATATAAATATTTCTAAAAAAAAATGAACGCCACGGCCCGGATTTGAACCGGGAATCCCAGAGGGACGGGATGTTTGACTGGTAAAGAAGGAAATCTGAAGGACAGATTTGCCCATAGCAATCCCGCGCATTACCAGATTGTGCCACCGTGGCTTGAGTCTGAACGAAAGGCATGGTGACGACGACCAGAGAACGCTTTCTCTGTGTAGACCATCATCATCTAAGAATTATTTTTTATTTAGTTTATTTAAACCTATCGGTAAAGATTAATAGCTAATGAAAAACAAGTTAAAAAAAAATTAAACCGTGCTAACTTTATACCCATTAACATAAACAGTTACTTCTACTCCTCCTAAATCTTGGGCTGCTGCTAATTTGCCATCACTGAATAAGCCGTTGAGCCATTTCATTAACAATCCGTATAAATCGTAAGTCTGCTCTTCTTCATTAACCGAAACTGTCCAGGTGCCATCATCATTTAATTCGCTGCAGACTTTTTTCCCGTTTAATTCTGAACAGCCTAAACGAGTGACAAAATATTCTCCTTCTGCTAAAGCAGGATATTTAGAGGTTTTTGAAAGCGGACCTTCTAAAATGGTAGGAGAAACTATAAATGATTTAGCCAGAAAATTATTGAAAGTTTTTTCTTCGCCCAGCTCCCCTTCCGGGTCAAGTAAGATATTAAAATGATGAATTTTCGATTCCAAACTGGACACCTCTTCAAAAGGATAATTGTAAGATAAAACTTTAGAATCTAACTTAGCGGTTTCCTCTGGCTGAAGAGTGATAAACCAGCCTTCAATTTCCAGACTATGCTCTTTGGAATAAAACTCTTCTGCTTCTTTTAAAGCTTTAACTTTTTCTTCAGGAGAAAGTTCTAAGCGTTTTTCCAGCTCCTGCAATTTTTTATCTAAAGCTTCTCCGCTCAAGGCTGGTTGCAGATAACTAACCTTTTCTTTTACCGGATATTGCTCAATTTTACTTCCATCAGCTGAAACAATTTCTACTGCCCGCACGGCTTTATCTATCCGAGTATCGACATAGAGTGAAATTAAAGGATAGGTTCCTCCTGATTGATCATTATCAAAATAAATTTGTGCTGGCAGCCGAGTTTTTACAGCTTCCTGACCAATATTCTGTATAAAAACATTGAGATCCATAACTGCTCCCGGCTCTCCTGGTTCAGCGATAATAATTTCCTGCACTGCTAAATCAGGCAGGGCTAAAATCAAAGAACTCCATCCAGATATAATTAATATTAACAAAAATAGTCTCTTCATTTTCATAACCCACTTTAAACAATAGATTAAAGTTTATAAATGTTTGCTGAGTCTATCTGCGAGGTAGTTTATCATCGATAGTTTAACTTTCCTAAAACCAAAAAATCTTCTTTCAGCTTCTCTTTGAATTTCTTGAATCTTAAACCCGCAGAAGGATGATAAGTAACAAAATATTTCAGTCCCTCTTTAATCATAATCTTTCCATGAATATCTTTGATCTTATCCTTTCCCAATAATTGAGAACTGGCCACCCGGCCTAATACTACTACCAATTCTGGCTTAATCAGTTCTATCTGCTGCTCCAGCCATTCCCGACAATTTTTTAATTCTTCTTTTTGCGGAGCCCGGTTTTTAGGCGGCCTGCACTTCAGGCAATTGGTGATAAAAATATCTGAGCGTTTCCATCCTGCAATTTCTAACATTTCATTCAACAATTTTCCTGCTCTACCCACGAAAGGTAATCCTTGCCTATCTTCTTCCGCTCCGGGAGCCTCTCCGATGACCATGATCTTAGCTTTTTCAGCCCCATCGCCAGGAACTGCTAAAGTCCTTCCCTTCCAGAGCGGACATTTAGTGCAGCGCCGGATTTGTTCAGCTAGATCATATAAAGAATTCATTTTTAACCTCTTTCAGTATACTGGTCCAAAAAAAAAGTATTATTAGTCATATATCCTAGACCTTTTACCAACCTTAACTATTAAGATTAAATCTTCGCCATCTTTAACCAGGTATAACGCACGGTAATCCCCGATCCTATACCTAAAGATTTTATTTCCCTCTTCATCTCTAGATATGAATTTTGCATCACTAGGAATATGAATTTCTCCTAACTTTTTTAACCTTTCCTCTATTCTTTCTCGTAAATGTTGATCTAATTTATCTAAGAACTTCTGGACGCGTTGGGATGCTTCTACTGCATACAATTTAATTCAACCTTTTTGTTTTACCTGCTCTCAGATCAGCTTTAGCCTCTTGGATTGCTTCTTTGTCATCATCAGTTAAAACCTGGTCAAGGTCAGAAATATGTTTTTTGATAAAACTTAAATCTAATTCAATATGGTTTAATTTTTCCATAATCAATTGTACTTCTGAAGTCATATATTAATAATATCCTCTTTAATTTATATATCTTTCTATTACTTTTATTTCTAGAAAATTATAAATACTCTTAAATATCTATTAAGACCTGAGCCATCCAACTTTTGCCTTTTTTCTTAATCTCAAATAGATGCATGGTGATAGCTTTTACGTCCACTTTCTGCTCATGTTTTTCCGGATTTAGTTTTTCTCCGAAAGCAGAACAGTTCAGTTCATAGCCATTTTTACCTTCCTTAACAGTACATTTAAATTTGCTCAATAATAATTGCTGGGCATCTTTATAGAATAATAAATCGTTAAGGAAATCAAAAAGTAAATATTCTAATTTTAGATTCTTACCTTTGATCTTTATTTCTTTTTTCGGCTGGATTTGTTTAAGTTTAATCATCGATTCTTCTACTGCTAAAGCGCATTGTTCAAACAATTCTCCCAGAGTTTCAGCTTTCGCCTGGAATAAGATATCTGCAGTATGCTCTAAAAATTTATACGTTGGCTTCATCTTAAATCCAGAAAATCAGCCTCAATTAAATACTTTTGGTTTTAAGCAGCTCTTTTTCGCTCTGCCTCTCTTTTCTCTTATTCTGGATGTGCCGATAGATAAAATATCCCCCCACGATTAAAAGCAGCAAAGCCGCTGGGATACTAAAATATTCCGAATAATGTTTAACCTCATTCCATCTCTCTCCTAAGAAAAATCCCAGATAGGCTAAAAACATGTTCCAGGCTGTTGCTCCTAACACCGTATAAACAGAGAACTTTTTCAGATCCATCTTAGCGATTCCTGCTGGGATAGAAATCAGATGTCTGACTACCGGAATAAAACGGCTGATAAAAATAGTTTTCTCTCCGCTTTTTTGGAACCAAGCCTCGGTTTTCTGCAGATCAGTTGCATCTAAAAATAAATATTTTCCATAGCGAAGAATCAAGGGATTACCGCCAAACTTACCCAGATAATAAGAGATCAACGAACCGAGCAGACTGCCCAGCGAACTGAACAAAGCTACCAGCCAGAAATTAAATTTACCCTCTGCTACTAAAAATCCAGCTAGGGGCATGATCAACTCTGAAGGCAGGGGAAAGATCATACTCTCCATGGCCATCAAGATCACTAATCCCGGATAGCCCAAAACATAAATCAGCTCTTTAGAGAAATTACCTAGCCAGGCTAGAATTGAACCTAACATTTTATTCCAGCACCGCCTTGATTCTTCTGATCCCGGCCGCAGAACTTTCCTCTTTAAGTATTTTGAATTTTCCCAATTCGCTAGTATTTTTCACATGGGGGCCCATACAGATCTCTTTAGAATAACCTTCTTTTGCCCCAGGTCTGCCAATAGTATAAACTGAAACCTGAACTGGATATTTCGCTCCGAATTCACCATGCGCCCCTGACTGGAACGCTTTTTCTACCGGCATCTCTTCCCGCACCACTTCCAGCTTCTCTTTGATTCTTTTATTCACTTCCTCTTCGACTTTCCGAACCTCATCATCAGTTAATTTTCGATCGAAATTAAAATCAAATCTTAGCCGTTCTGGAGTGATATTGCTGCCCCTTTGCCTAATCTCTTCTTTGAGAACTTTACGCAAAGCCTCATTGAGCAGATGGGTTGCCGTATGCAATTTCGTAGTCTCGGAAGAGGTATCGCTTAATCCCCCTTTAAATTTCTTCTCTGCACCGATCCTAGAAAGCTGCTGATGTTTCTCATATTCAGACCAGAATCCTTTTGTATCTACTTTAATTCCCTTTTCGGAAGCTAATTCTTCAGTCATTTCTAAGGGGAAGCCATAACTTTGGAATAATAAGAAAGCATCTTTTCCGGAAATAAGTTTATTCTGAACCGCCATTTTCTCTAACTCTTTCAGTCCCGTCTCTAAAGTCTTCTCGAATTTTTCTTCTTCTTTTTCCAATTCTATATAGATACGATCATGATTCCTCTCCAGCTCTGGAAATGAATCTCCATAAATCTTAACCGCTTCTTTAGCTATCTCAGCTGTAAAGAGTCCTTTCAATCCCAGCAATTTACCATAACGCACACTTCTGCGGATTAATCTGCGCAGGATATAACCGCGATCCACATTTGAAGGGGTAACAAAATTATCCTCTCCTAAAATAAATACAGAAGCCCGAAGATGATCAACAATAATCCTCATCGCTTTCTGCTCTTTTGCATACTTTTTTCCGCTGATCTTTTCCAATTGATGGATCATCGGCAGAAATAAATCTGTCTCATAAGCGCTTTTCTGGCCAGAAAGCGCAGCTAAGGTCCTTTCCAAGCCCATGCCCGTATCCACATTCTTTTGTTTCAAAGGAATTACCCTGCCCTCAGCCTGTTTATTATAAGCCATAAAGACATCGTTCCAGGTCTCTACCCAATTATTATCTTCGGGATTAAATTTCGCTGGGGCTTCTTTCTCACCTTTCCAATAAAACATTTCCGTGGAAGGACCACAGGGGCCGCTCTCTCCGGCGATCCAGAAATTATCTTTTCCTAGAAAAGCGATTCTAGCTTCAGGAACTCCTAAACTTCTCCAGAGCGCATAAGATTCCTCATCCCGGGGCACTCCCTTACCTCCTTCATAAACTGTAACAGCTAATTTTTTTAAGGGAAGGTTAAGCCCTTCTTTAGAAGTAAGGAATTCATAACTCCAGCTGATCGCTTCTTTCTTGAAATAATCTCCGATGCTCCAATTACCTAACATCAGGAAAAAAGTATGATGAATATCATCTCCAATATTTTCAAAATCTACTGTGCGCAGGCATTTCTGGACATTTACTAATCTTTTCCCTAAAGGATGTTTTTCTCCTAAAAAGAAGGGCACTAAAGGCTGCATTCCAGCGGTATTAAATAAGACTGAGGCATCATTAGCTGGGATGAGGGGCGCGGAAGGGATTACTGCATGCCCTTTATTCTTAAAAAAGTTCAGGTATTTCTGTTTGAGTTCTTGAGCAGTATTAATGGTCATAATACCCCTAAGAAAAGCTTAGTTTTTAAATATCTTACTGAAAAAGGTTAATTGGACTAATCACTTTAAAAAAAATCATCAAACCAGCACTTAAAACTCTCCTAATCTCTTCTGTTTCTCCCGGAACTCTTTGATTTCTACCACTTTTCCCGGAGGAACCAATTGCCCGTACACTCCCCCTCCGCCAGGTACATACTTTATTTTTCCTTCCCGGAAATATTGCACGTACTCAGCCACCTTAGGATTAATCTCTTCTAATTTTTCGTAAGGCACATTTAGGAGAACTTTAATTTCCGGGCCAAAAACAGTAATAAACTTTTTCCATTCTAATTGAACTTTATCTGACCAGGTATTCTTGACCCCAAGCGCCAATCCAATAATCTCATTCAAGGGAATAATATATTTATAATCCGGACGATGCTCTGGATGCACTCCCGCTTCTAAACTAGCTAATTCACTAACTCTAAAATCCACTCCCTTTTTGATTGCGTTTCCGCAGGAAGGACATTTCCAGTTAAAACCAACTGCTTCCTTTGGCTCAAAGAAGGTTAGACATCCCCGGCATCTAGTTTTATGATATCTTCCTTCTAAAGGATTAAACCCTGCATTCAAGATACATTTCCTGCCCTGCTCCCTCTTTAATGCTTTCTTAATTTCGACAAAAGAAACATCCTCAACCAGAAAAATATTGAATTCCCTGCCCAGTTTGTTAGGCCAGGGAGAATGGCAATCAGAATTGCTCAGGAAAGTAAGATGATGCAATTCAGAAATCCGATCAGCCATATTCGTATCTGCACTTAAACCCAACTCTAAAAATGAAATCTCTCTCCATTTATCTCCATAGCAATCTTTATAAGAATTGAATTTGCTGTAAATCCCGAAATAGGGAGTAAATCCATGGGCAGGACCAACCAAACATCCTGCATCCAGACAGATTTCTGCGATTTCAGTTCCATTTAACCAGAGTTTCGGTCTACCATCAGAATCCAAATTCTTACATTTCGATTTTAATTTCTCTCTGACTTCTTCTACTTTAGAAAAAGAAGGAAATAAAATAATATGGTGCACCCGATTATTATCTTCCACTTCTGTTTGCAGAATAAATTTAGTTCCGTTCTGATGTTCTAATATCGCTTCATCTTCGGTTGGTTTCAAATGTTCTTTAACCAATTCAATCCATTTCGCATGCAGAATATCCGCTGTACCCAACAGCTGCAGGCCTTTTAAAGGAGCTTGCTCGGCAATAGTTTTAGGGATCATGCTCGCGCTTACTGCTCCGGAATATAGGCCGTGCAGATGTAAGTCTGCGTTGATTCTAAAAAAATTGTTTTGAGACATTTAATCTCTAAAGAAAGAATGATTTTATTAAGTTAATTGTGATGGAGAGAATAATTGAAAGAATCCTCTATCGAAGATACTCTTTAACCTCTAGGACCATCTCAGATAATAATACACATTCAGGTTTGCGCAGTGCTTTAACCTTTAACCTCTGAAAATCATAACCGCATTGTTCCACACATTTTCTCTCTAGTTCAGCCAACGATTCAATAGTATAAAATACAATCGGTGTCTCAATATTATGACCACTAGCCCTAATCTCTCTTACTAAAGATAACCCGGTTTGGGTCAAATCAGTATCGCTCTCAGGAGGAATAATTATTGGTTCCATCACAATCAAATCATAAGGTCGAGATTTTACCGCAGTTCTAAAATCAGTCCCGGTATTAAAATGATCAATCTCAGTTCCCGGAAAAGTATTTTTCAGCCCATCTTGATAAAATTTAACATATTTCGGTTCATAATCAACCCAAGCGATAGTTTTTTTAACCATATTAAATTACCCCTAACCATACTTTAATCCAAAAAAAAATGAAGAATAGTTAACCATTTATAAATGTTTTGCGGGTTATCCTCATATAGTAGTACTGGTATTAAGTTATCTCAAAATTTGCTCTAAATCAATATCCCTTACATTACCATGAACAGAATCTAGATCAAAATTTGCTGCTAAATCTTTTACAAATCCTCTACTATCAACGACAACTACAAATGGATTTATTAAAAATCTCATGTCCAATAATCTGGTGCTTTCAGGTAATTCATCATATTGGTGTCCTAATGAATGGTCTAATTTCCTAACAGATTTTTTTAATTCTGTCATTCTTCCAGGGGATACTTTTAATTCGTCATGTCCTTTCACAAAACCGGTCGGCTCTAAAAATTCTCCGAAGGGCATTATTCCCGTAGATGGCTCTCTTGCCCAGGACCAGAAATCCAATAATTCATCTTGATTAGCTGAATTTATAACCATATTCAATGCAAAATGGTCTGAAGAATATCCTGCATCTTTCAATCTATGAATATAATCAGGAACAAGCATTCCATTTAATTCAGCATAGGTATATCCATTATCACTACAGCCAGAAATTATAGAATTTTTAGTTGGGTTTAAAGAATTTAGCTTAGCAATTAAAGTGATCCGATTATCATTAAATTTTCTGGCTAATTTACCATCAATTTTGGATCCATTCGTAAACATTGCAATTGAAAAACCAGAATCTCCTGCGTATCTTATTACCTCAAGTAGTTGGGCCTCATATAAAGTATTTTCTCCTTCACTAGAAATGACCAAATTCTTAATACCACTTTTTCTAGCTATATCTAATAGGCCTACATGCTCATCAGCAGTTAAAAGATTGGCAATCTTACTTGTTCTGTGACGATATTGTTCCGCTAATCCTCTTACTTCTTCTCCTGCTCCAGTAAAACAATATACGCACTTAAAATTACATCTATCTCCAACCTGCAAATCCAGAAAACTTCGGGGTCTTTTACTAATTTGGGTATAAATATCAAAATCTACTCCTTTAACTTGAGGTAATTCTCGGTAGGACATAATTCAAAAATGAATTTACTATTTATAAACTTATCTACACTTTTACTACTATTGGATAAATACTTAAAAGAATAAGCCCATCTACTTCCTATTCATCTCTACATAGCCGCACTTGCCGCAGACATCTCTGTCTTTATGCTTGCCCAGGTACATTCCCGGACCGCATTTAGGGCAGAACCGATTCTTGCGCTTGAAGCTCTCTCCAGCTAATTCGTATAAAGCTCCTAATTTCTTTCCTGCTTTTTTAGCCTTCTGAGTAACCTTGCCTTTCTCAATTTTTTTCGCACCTGCTTGTTTCGCCATAAACTTTTTACGAAAAAGTTTAATCAAAAAGAGGATGATTTCTGTGCTAGAAATCATTAATTTTGATCTTCTCTTAGGTAACCTCCGTTTAAATCACGCTATGATAATATCTCTGCTTTTATCCTTATTTCTGCTCACCGGGAGCAGCTTTCTTCTCTTTTTTCTTCGGCTCAGCTTTCTTTTTTGCTTCTTCAGTAGCATAAACTACCGCTAAAAAATCAACATTTTTACTGCCAAAATGATTATGAATCTTTCTGACTACCACTAAACTAACTTCTTTAGTTAATTCTTTAGCTAAGACTTCTGCTAATTGGGTATTGCTGGGAGTGACCTTATCCGCTTCAATCGTACCTTTAACTTCCATCCTTTTCAAAAATAGATTTTCTTTTTTCTCTTGAATATTAACTTTCATGATTTATCTCACCTTGATGGCATACTCGCCTTTGACCTTAATTCCCAACTTCTCTGCAATCAGGGATTTATTAGCATCAGCAATATATAATCTACCCTGCCAGCTGGTGCTGAATGAGTCTGAACCGCAGCCAGGGCATTTCTCTCCTTCTACAAACAATTTACAACGTTTGCAAGCTTTTTTCTTGGCCATTTTAATAATTATATTTTAAGTTTTATTTTCGTAAATAAAGTATGAAATCGTTTATTTACGATTAAAAGGCTTTTCGCCTTTTTTTTTTGATTAAGTTCTATTCACTTTTACTCTTCTTTTCTTTCTTCTCTTTTTTAGGTTCTACCGCTTCAGCACTCTCTTCTTTCTTTTCTTTAGGCTGCGCTGCTTGGTCTAACCATTCCAATTTACCTAAACCTTCCTGACGCATACTCAACCCGATTTTCGGATTATTCATATCTTTATAGCTAACCGCAATAATTCTGGCTCTACAATTATCTCCAACTTTTAAAGATAGGCCGGTTTTCTTTCCCTGTAGGACCTTATCTTTACTAAAGGAAACGAAATCATCCATGCTCTGGGAAATATGGGTCATACCTTCCACTCCCCCCAATTCCATAAATGCCCCGAAATCAGTAACATCTCTAATTTTAGCGAAAACTAATTCGTTCATTTCCGGCTTGAAAGTTAATAATTCAAATTCAGAATCATAATAAGCTGCCCCATCACCAGGTACAATTACTCCCTCTTTAACCTGGCCTACACTAAGCACGTTGAGCACAAAGCCTAATTCTTTAGAGATAAAGTTTTCATAGCTGGACTTAACATTAGCCAGTACCGCCTCTGCTCGGCACAAATTAAACATTTTCGGAGGTACCCGGATATAATCCTTAACTTTTACCTGATAGAACATTTTAGACTTAATTTAAAGGCTTGATTTATAAACGTTTCGATTCAGTTTTTATAGGGAAACAAAAACAAAATTAAAAAAAAAGAAAAAGAACTAATATCCTCGGCAGTCGATGCAATAATATCTGTTGGCATTTTCCACTACAATTCGTTTGCCACAGCCTTTGCAACACCGCTGAATTTTAAATTTTTTTACCTCTTGAAAGACGTGTTGCTTCAGTTTCAATCACCTTCTTTTTTTTAAGAGAGTACAGAGAAGTATCCTTCATCCGCACCTTCTTTATTTTTCTTCCGATCCGACCTTTGATTAGAAAAGCTCGCTAATTTATAAAGTATAATCATTAAGTATATAAACATTTCGCTGCTTATCGTCGAATATCACCCCAAATTGCTGGTTTTTCCTAAATTCCAAACATAAATCCCAGCCCGAAAACCACCATCCCCAGCCAGAGGGGCGTGCTCCAATGGAATATTTTTATTCCGTCGAAGTTCCCGAAAGGGATCAGATTAAACAATCCCAGCCAAAGATTAATGGTAAAACCGGTCAGAAAAATAAATCCCAAGGTAGGAACTAAATAATTCAGCCCATAAAAGATCAGAGCTATAACATAATTAGTTAAAGGCCCAGCCAAACTAATAATTCCGTTTTCTTTCCGAGTGACCATCCCCGAGATCATTACCGCTCCGGGAGCAGCAAAAATAAAACCAACTAAAGCTGCCAAACCTACCGCTAGATATAACATTTGGTCGAAAGCCCGGAACTCTGCGGTGCATCCATAATGCTGGGCAGAGAATTTATGGGCCAGTTCATGCAGCAAAAAACCCAATCCCGCAGTAAATAAAGAAACTAAAAAAATCAGCAGAAAATTAACTGAAAATATCTTCACTACATCTCCCCCTAATAAGCTTGCCCCGGAATAAACCAAGGCAAAAGCTAGAGAGATAGCCAGCCAGGCTTTAGTAATATCAATTAGTTCAATTTTAGAAGTATTAATCTTCCCTAATTTAATCGTCGGATACATCTTTAATATTCCTTTTAAGTTTGCTTTTCTTCTGTTCCAGCATGGAATCTAACTCCTGTTCAGTTTCAGATAAATCATTCATTTTTTCCTGTAGTATCCTCTTCAGCTGCTGGGCTTCCTCTTCCACTTTCACTAATAAGTCTAAATCAGAAAAACTATCTTCCGCACAGTCTTGGCAATAAAAATCGGTAGAATCTTTTATTTTAAACTTCGCTTTACCATCGCAGAGAATGCATTTTTTAGCCATTTCTCTTCCATAAACAAAACCCATTTAAAAACATTTCTTTGGTAGAAGAGAGATTAATGGTTATTTCTAGAAACGTAATCGTTTACCCAAAAACAAAAAGTTTTAATACTTTTAGATTGGTAGTACCAATAATGATTAAACTAAAAAAAGATAATTTAATCACCGCTGGTGTAAATATAATTGTACTAACAATGATTGTACTCCTAGTGAGTTACTTTTTTGTGGCTCAAAAAATAATCATCGGGCCTATTTTAATTGCCGGGGGAATATTAAGCCTTCTTCCTCTTTATCTATCCAGAGTTCCGATACAAGCAGTGAAAGCTGAAATCTGGTTTGGAATAATAGATAATGGAATTCTGGCAATCTTTGCCTTGTCTGGTGCAGAATTGTTTGGTATTTTGGGAGCGATAGTTGGGGGTTTGGTTGGAAATGCTATCACTGATGGGCTTGCAGGTTTATTTGAAGGTTATCAATGGCAGAAAATGAGCCGATTAAAAATAAAAAGCCAGAGGACAATACTAACGGTGGCAATTGGTAAGTTTTCTGGTTGTTTGTTAGGCGGAGGAATCGTGTTAACAATGGCTTGGTCAATTTTAAATTTGGTCTAAATCAAAAATTTTCTTTCTATTATTGATATACTTCAGCAGATCAAAAACGATTAGCAAGAACAAAGAAACAGAAATAGCCAGTATAAACCCATTTAATCGCAGAGGCACAGTTTCAAACACTTTACTCAAAGGGGTGTATATAATCATTAAAGTTGCAAACAGAGAAATCACTGAAGCATAGAATAAATAAGGATTAATCAGCACGCTGCGGGTTAAAACTCCCTTCCTGAATGACCTAAAATTAAAAGCAGAAGCAATTTCCAGGCAAATTAGAGAGAACAAAGCCACTGTCCTTGAATATTCTAAACTTTCTCCCAAAACATTATGGGCAAAATAATAACTAAATAAGACTAAAAGCGCCAGAATTGCACCTGTAAAAAAAAGAATAGCCATTAGGTTCCGATTTAATATACCTGCTTCTTTTCTAGGCTTCTTCTTCATAATATCTTTTGAAGAAGGGTTAAAACCTAGAGTTATCGCTGGAAGATTATCAGTTACAAGATTCATGAAAAGGATCTGTAATGCGATTAAAAGCGGTACTTGCCAGCCTAAAAATGGAGCTAGTAAAGCCCCTACAAATATAATTGCTAGCTCTGCGAAATTACAGGATAGCTGGTAAGTTACAAATTTCTGGATATTATTAAAGATGGCCCTTCCCTCACTAATCGCTAAGACAATCGTATTAAAATTATCATCTTTTAAGGTTAGATCTGCAACCGAACGGGAAACATCTGTGCCATTTTTTCCCATAGCAATCCCGATCTGCGCTTCTTTTAAGGCTGGGGCATCGTTAACACCATCACCAGTCATAGTTACTATCTCTCCTTTTGCTTTTAATGCCTTTACTATCTTTAATTTATGTTCCGGCTTAACCCGGAAAAAAATTGAGATAGAAATAATGATTTTCGCAAGCTCATCATCAGTAAGGCTCTCCAGTTCATCTCCCCCCATTAATTTTCCGTATAGTCCTATCTCTCTAGCAATCGCCAGGGCAGTTTCTTTATTGTCCCCGGTGATCATCTTAACTTTTATCCCCGCATCTTTACATTGCCTGAGAGCTTCTTTCACTCCCTCGCGCGGAGGATCCTCCATCCCTACCAATCCGATAAAAATAAGATTTTCCTCCAAATGAATTTTAGTAACAGAATTAACGATTTTATATGCAAAAGCCAAGGTCCTTAAAGACTTCAGGTTCATAGAACTATTTGCTTTCAGGACTTTTTTTCGCTCTCTTTCGGTTAACCTGATGATTTTGCCTTTTTTTTGAATAAAATTACAGTGTTTAAGCAAATATTCTGGCGCACCTTTTGAATAAACGATTTGATCTTTATTTACCTGGCATAAGACTGACATCATTTTTCTTTCAGAATTAAAAGGAAGTTCTTGAACTCTTTTAAAGTTCAGATCCTCTCGAAAAAGACCTGCTTTGGCAGCAAGGACCAGGAGCGCTGCCTCTGTAGGAGAGCCGATAGCCCGAAATTCATGGTCTTGCCCGGTTCTTTCTATGCGGGCATCATTACATAAAACTAAGTTATTAAATAATGCAGTGAAAAATGGCTTTTTATTAAGATTTACTTTGTTATTTTGATCTAAGAATTCCCCTTTTACCTCATAGCCGGTTCCAGAAACGTCAAAAAAAGAATCGTCTGCGTATATTTTTTTAACCGTCATTTCTCCTTTTGTGATCGTGCCGGTTTTATCAGAACAAATCACGGTAGTTTCCCCGAGAGTTTCGATTATCGACATCCTGTTTACAATAGCGTTTTGTTTTGCCATCCGATGGGCTCCAGAAGCTAAAGTGGTGATAAGAACAACTGGAAGACCTTCTGGGAAAGCTGAAACAGACAAAGCAATCACTAAAATCAGTATATCTATGACTATTTCAGTAGTTATCACTGCGCTTCTTAACCAAATTATTGCCCCGGTTAGTATAGAAATGGCACTTGCCAGAATTACCATGTACTTTACAATATTATTCACCTTTCTTTGGAGGGGCAATTCCTTTTCCGTAGTAGAAATTAGCCCAGCTATTTTTCCGAACTTTGTGTTCATTCCGGTATGCAGAACCTTTGCCCTACACCTCCCGTTGACAATATAAGTGCCCATAAAAATAAAATTTTCATCAATATATTTTCTTGTCTTTCCAACTTTTTTTCTTATTTCTTTTGATTCTCCGCTTAGAACAGACTCATTTACGCGCAATTCATGCTCCTCTAATAAGATACAGTCAGCAGGAATCTTTTCACCATTTCTTAAAACTAGAATATCCCCTGGCACTAGATTTATAGATTGAACTTCTTGCTCTTTTCCATCCCTGATTACTATAGAAACCGGAACCAGCATTCTTTTTAAGGCACTGACTGCTCTTTCTGCGCGATATTCCTGCACGAATCCAACAATTACGACCATACAGATAACCCCTAGTATAGTATAAGCAGTAACCGGTTTGCCCACAAAAAAAGAGATCAACATAGCCAGAAATAACAAGTAAACTAAGAAATTATTCTTTATCTGCCGCAATATAATTTTTAGAGACGTAGTCTTAGTAATATCTTTAATTTCATTTAAACCGAACTGTTTAAGTCTTTTTTCTACCTCTTTTTTTGCCAAACCTCTTTCTTTTAGCATATTAACTAGAACTAATTGTATTTTATTTATCTATTTATCCCAACAATACTTTCTCCATCTCTTCAATCTCTGGTTCAGTTACCGCACAACCATTAAACTTGGTTGCCCAGAGCACCGCATCCAGAAGAGTCTTCTCTCCCCCCTTCTGGTCAGGAATGTAAGCATCCAATAATCCTAGCTGATAAGCTACTCCCACCAATTCCACTGAACGAATTATCTTTAGTGATTTAAGTATAGAACTGAATTGATTCATTTTATTCTGATCAGCAGTAATCTCCTGATTGAATCTTATCTTTAATAGATGGGTCATTTCTTTGTTGTTTTCGATAAACAATCTTAAAGTTCTCTCGTCCATGACTACTGCTTCCGCTTCTGTCTCTAATGCGCAAGCCGCAATCTCTAATTCTCCTGACTGAACCACGTCCATTGTTTTATTCTTGATCTTAAAAGAACCATTAGCTAAAGTTTCTAATTGATTCACTTTGGAAGCAGGCACTTTTTCATAAACTTCTAAAACTCCCTCGCGGATCAGCTTCATCACCTGTAGAGCTTCAAACTCAAAACGTTTGATTCCCAAAGGGCGTTCAATCAATTCTCTCCTTACTGCCGGAGTGATCATAAACTTTCCCCCGTAATTCTTTTTCAGCTCCGGAAGGATCCAGATTAATCTTGACATAACTAAAGAGATGATCGGTCCAGAATCAAAAAAGAGTATTTTATTCATTTTGCATTAAATAAATTTAAAGCTAGAGCTAATCTTTTCTTAACTGAAGTAGTTTCGTGATGCTGGGCTATCGCCGTAGTCCTGCCCGCATACTGCTGCAAGTCCCAATTGGATAGGCCCATCAAACCTGCTGCCTGCCCGATAGAGAGGCCTTTCTGCAAGAGAACTGTTCCTTTTTTAATCCTGGCTGCCTGCATCACGTCCTGTAAATGTTCTTTGACTTTGATATTACTCTTGCTCACCAGATTAAACAAGACTTTAATATTTTGATTGTACCTGGAAAGATTATTCTGTTCCAAACTATTTTTAGCTGATTTTAATCCTGCAAGCAGATTTTTCTCTGCTTCAGCTGAAATGCTAGAAATGATTTTATAGATAGAATAAATCAGGACGGTAATAGAAATTAAATCTAAATCTTTATGCAGGGCAACATCTTCGATGGCATGATCGCTCAGCTTTTTCAGCTCTTCCACATCTTTGGCATCTTTCTGTTCCAGAATGGCAATAGCTTGGGCTAAATCAAATAAAATTTCTTTCCGGATCACCTCTTTCATATCTTTAAAGGTAATTCTTTAGGTTTTATTAAGGTTTCCAAAAATAAAAATCTTTATCAATATAATTCAATTAAAAGAATCCAATCAAAACTATCCCCACCACCAAGATCGCATCAAAAACCAATTCATAATAAGGAATCTGAAGAAATAACCCTTCTTCTTTCAATCTCAGGACATATTTTGGTTTAACCCTAATAAAAATATGATCCAAAATCATATGGCTGTAATAGGCAATAGCCAAGATTAAAGAAATTCTCCAGTTTAAGAACGAAACTACCACCAGAACTAAGCCAATAATGAGCATTCCCAACCAATGGTGCAAAACGCTTCTCTCTGAAAAGCGATGATAATGTACCGCATTGTTCCAGGTATCCGCTAAAGAAAACTTATTCTTAGTAGCCAGAAGGATATGTTCTATTAAATGATCTAAATCGATTAATACTCCAATAATTCCGGAAAGTAGGGCTAATTTCCAATCCAATAATCCAGACTTTATTAAAATCAAGCTGATCAAGAAGGGAAACAAAAAGTGAGACTGCGGATACATAATCAACAGAATTGTTTTATTGTTTTTAAGTATTTCTTTTGTTAAAGTTAATCTTAGACTAAGAGAATAAAAAACTGGGGCTGCGAAGATTTGAATTCCGTAAATCCATTTAAATGAACTTTCTCCGGCCTTACCCAGATTGGAATTTATTCCCCAAGGGTAAATCCTACCAAGCTAGACTACAGCCCCACTATAAGCAATAATAAGCAATTTATTTAAATAAGTTATTATAAAATTAAGTAATTATGGGAAGAATAAGACTAATTCCCACCAAAACCCATGATCTCAAAACCAAATCCCGCCTACGGAGGAGAAATAGAAAGAGAATCTTTTCGTCTTCTTAGAGAAGATAAATTGTACTTATTAAAAGTAATCTGCTCTAGAACTCTTGGGGTCTTAGATGAGACTTTACGTGAATATGCCGGTCTGGATAAAATAATTTCCCTAAGTAAAGATGATTCTTCCGAGGTAGAAAACTCTCCAGAAGCGAATCTAATCTCTGCCAGACGCAAGAGATATTATGATTTTCTCCGCAGAAAGAAAAAGCTGGAGGAGTCTAATGGAGATTATCCTGCAGAAAGGCAAGCTTTTTTAGATTATTATTCACTAAATCTGCCACCTGACTGTTTGACCCCTTTATGTGAGAGATATATCGAAAAACGGAAAATAGTCCCCTCATCATTCAGCTCTCGAAGAGAAGAGATCGATCAACTCACTGCCACTTTAACCACCCATCATTCTGGTTTAGTCCATGACTTGTCTGGGAAAATGCTTAACCATCTCCAAATTTATCCCCACCTAAATCTAGAGGAAGATGAACTGCTTCAAGCAGGTAATTTAGGTTTACTTATCGCCATCCACAAGTATGATTTAAGTAGAGGCACACGTTTCTCTACCTATGCCCGCTGGTGGATCCATCAAAGTATTCAAAGATACATAACTTACACTATAGAAGAGACTTCCAGACATATCTCCACCTCTAAACCGCTGAATGAAGAGGGTGATTTTACTTTAGAAGATACTTTAATAGACCAAAGTCTTCCCTCACCTGAAGAGCAATCTCTCTCCATTGCCGGAGGAAAGAGCAGAGATGAATTATTTCCTCCTAATATCAACTCACGTGACCGACAAGTGATAGAATTTCTCTTTGGCTTTTACGATGGTAAAGAGCATACCCAAAAAGAAGCAGGGGATAAATTTAAGGTAACTGCTTCTGATATTGGCCTGGTCTATCGAACCAGTTTAGCCAAGATGAGAAAACATCTCTCCCATCAAGAGATAGTAGATAAATTTAATAGAAAATTATAAAAAAAGAAAAAACAAAAAAAAGTAAATTAATTATCTTTTCTTCAGCCAGAAAGCAATGGCAATCAAAGCAATGATCACTAATACTACAATCACCCAAGTCCAGATGCCTTTGCCTGCTCCAGCCACTACTTCTTCTCCTGCTGCAGCTTCTTCACCAACTGCTTCCTCGCCAGTTGCTTCTTCACCAGCAGCTTTTTCTGCGACTGCTCCTTTAGCTGTACTAGCTACTGTACCAGTTTTCTGCCCAATCACAAAGTAGCTGAATCCTGGAGTTTCTGCGGAATAATGCTGATAAGTTCCATCATCTTCTCCTAGCGTAGTTTTCAGCTCGTTCCATTTACCTTCAGCATATCTGTGCATGGCTACATCGGTTTTACCTAAGCCATTCTCGCTCAGCCAGACTTTAGTTACTTTGAAATCAATCTTAGCTGTGCCAGTTAAAGCTTTCTTAACATTGCTTTCAGTAATTTCAACATTTTTGTAAACTTTTCCGCTGAAGCTCTGGACATCGCTAGGCAAACTATCCTTCTTCTCAACTTTCAGCCAAGCGCCGTAAGTAGTATCTGCTACGCTAAAGCTGACTTCAGTTACTCCTATAGCTCCGTTGGTAACTTCTACTTTAGCAGTTTCACCTGCATTGATGGAATTCCAGACTTCTTTAGCGAAAGTTCCAGTTACTCCGGTACTTTGACCACCGCCAGAGCCTCCGCCAGATCCACCACCAGAACTGGCTGCGCTAACTGTCCAACTGCCAGTAGCAGTTCCAGAGTTACCTGAATAATCCTCAGCATAACAGGTCTGGGAATTTCCAGAAGTTCCGGATGCAGTAGTAGATTCTGAAGCTGAACCACTTCCAGAGAACCTAGCACTAGTTTTTATTCCAGAACTATTTCCTGTTGTTTCTGTTGCACTACAGGTACAGGTTACAATATCTCCAACAGTGGCTGCTGAAGGTGAACAACTTACTGTTACGCTAGGAGCAGTCCGATCCACAAAGAAATTTATTTTCTCTGTAACATTGGTGTTACCCATACTATCATTCACAAAGATAGTTACAGTATGATTCCCTTCCACCAAAGCCGAAACATTAACGTAACTTATATTCCAATACTGCCCTTTTACTGCTGCACTGCTGTTAGTGATATTAAAATCATTTCCAGTAGCATTATCAAATTGGAAGATTACTGCCTGTATTGGAGGCATAGCACCGGCTGGCTTTACTGAGGCATTATAGATAGAAATATTAAAGTAAACAGTTCCATTATTGTAACTATAGTTTTGACTCTGTGGAGATCCATGGTAAGCCGGAGCATTACCACTATAAGCTGCATCCCAGCTAACATTATGGGGATTATTCACGATAAAAGTAATAAATTGGGTGTGATTAGTATTCCCCATAGAATCGTTTACAATTACTGTAACTTTGTTAACCCCTGAATGCAAAGTGGAAATATTATAACTATTATAATAGAACTCACCTTTTACAACTGCACTGTTATTAGTAATGTTAAAATTATTTCCTGTAACATTATCAAACATGAAGATTACCTGCATCGAGGGCATATCAGCAGCTGGCTTTACACTAGCATTCTTAACCGATACATTAAATGTATAATTATTAGAATACACGGTAAAGTTAGCATATCCCCCCGGATACCCGTTATATGGAGTTCCGGTATATGTAGGATCCCAGGTGACATTATGGGGGTTATTGATGGTAAAAGTAATAGTCTCAGCAGTATTAGAGTTTGCTACTCCAGCACCGGTTTTAGCTGTATCATTAACTTTAATTGTTACCGTATGTGTTCCTGATTTCAATGAGGAAACATTATAACTTATTGACCAATAACCAGATTTGTTAAAAGGAGTAACATTAAAAGCATTACCAGTACTATTAGTAAAACGGAAAACTACCATTCCAGGAGCAGCAGATTCAACTGCAGTCATTATGGTTAAATCACCGACACTGGCATTAAAAGTTACATTATTAGTACCTATAATGAACGCATTTTGACCGGGTGGTAAAGCTACCGGAACAACTACGGGGGCACTATTATCTACAGTGATTGTAGTTCTAGAGAAAGTACTATTCGTCCAACAGGTAGTACCCACTATAGCATCATCTGAAATAGAGCCATTGCATAAAAAGATAGTCAGATTATAAATTCCGTCAGCTAAACCAGTAGTTGTGTTAAGAACACTAGTATTAAAATTATAAGGTCCTCCACTCGCGTTACCAAACCTAGTTTGATTAGCATAACCTTTCACTTCAGTAATATTGCTATAAGTTATATTCCTCACAAAAAGATTACTAGAAACTAACTGCCACATAAAAGAGACATTGAGTATGCTCGCAGTATCATTAACAACTGCAGAGAGGTTTATATTTCCACTGATGTTTGCACCACTGATTGGAGAGACATCTAATAATACTAAATTAGGAGTACCATTTATAGGTGTATATCCTTCAGAAACAATATCAGCCAAAACCAAATAACCCAAAACTCCAGCCAAAACTAGCATCAATAATATAGATAATCCTCTTTTATCATTCATCTTCCATCAACCTCTTTTTTATTAAAACTTTAATTTGATGAAAGAAGTAAAATCTTCTCCTTTATAAATGTTTCTTTGTTATAGAAAATTGTTCCATTTCCGGGAATTCACCGAGAATAAGCCGAAAGAATAAGAAATGGACCTGTCGGGACTTTCAATCAATGTGACCTATTTTGCTTATGTCCTGGGATTGAGTGAAACGAATACTCTATTTCAGTAACTTGCATAGGTTTGCTTGCCATTTGAACCCGAACTCCTCCCATGCCATGGGAATGCGCTGCCGGATTACGCTACAGGCCCATCAGTACCATTAAAAAAACAATGGGTTTAAATAATTATCTTTCCCAGACATATTGATACCATTCCCCGCAACCCCAGTTCAATAAACTTAATATACTAACTATCATTAATCAGATTAAAATGATAAATCTAACCAGTCAAGATGACAGTATTAGAAGTATTGACGGAAGATTTTTTCAATTAGTCTCAGAACATGTGGGTATCCGCCCCTTCATCCCGGAAACCGATGCCAAAGAAGCAGAAAGAATAGACACAGATTATTATCATCATCTCGGAGCGCCTGTGTCTTCTATCTCAGATTGTTTTAAAATTCAAGATACACAAGGATTTGTCCAGGATCATTCTTCTCATCCAGGAAAACTAAGAGGTTTTATTCTTTATACTCGAATTAGAAATCTAAGAACTTGGTATGATCAGGATGGAAAACCTGCTGGATCCTGGGAAGAAAATAAATCTCTTTGGGAATCTTCTGCAATTAAAGCCAAAGGAATTGAATATCCTCAACCTACAGATTTAGTCATACTTTCTTCTGCAGTAGATAGAAGCGATGACAACCCTGGAGAAAGAATGGGAATGTCTGCCGCATTCTTAAATCTTGGAATGGTTGGTAAAGCTAATCAATTAGGTCTGGCCATTGTCGCTTATAATTGGGATAAAGACCAGCTTTTAAGAGCAATTTACCAAGAATGTGGCTATAATTATCTCGGAACTTTAGAGGATTGTTATGCCAAAGGGGAACATTCTCATCTGTTCCTCAGAGTGAGAACCAATAAATTACCACCATCAGAACCATCTAAATTCATCGGACCGAACCCTTGTCGAATATAATGTTAAGAAGATAGTTTATCGTAAAGGTTAAATACTTCTTTCTTTTACCTTTCTTCCCATGAGAATAACTATCGACACCCAGCACGATACTTATGAAGATATCCGCAAGGTTTTATCTATCTTAACCAATATCATTGAAAAAAAGAATTCTTCTTGGAACGGTTTGAGCAATAATACCGCTTCTAATAATAGTACAGACACCAGCAATTTAATGAATATGTTCGATTCTGGATCTGGAAGCGGTGATGGAAGTAAAGAAGTAGCAGACACTCCTCCTGATTTCAGCAAGTTCTTAAATCTGGTGGAAAAGAAAGAAGAGATAAGAAAAGAAGATGCGCCAAGGATAGAGTTTTTTTGAAGAAGTTAGAACGATCTGGGTTTAAGTTCAATAAAATTGCTGAATTGATTTTCTTTCGGAAACTTTATTTAGTCTAAATATATTCTTGGACTATGCAAAAGTACGTTTTTAGAAAATACGATCCAAAATATCAAAATTTTTTCATCTCAGAAAAGAAAAAAATAGCTAAAGCTATTGGTCTAGCAGCAAAAATTGAGCATGTTGGCTCAACAGCTATTCTTGGTCTTGGTGGTAAAGGTATTCTTGATCTTGTTGTAGGAGTTTCAAATTCAAAGATGGAGGAAACCAAAAAGAAATTAGAGAAAGCTGGTTATCAATTTCGTGAGAAAGCAAGCTGCCCTAAAAGACTGTTTTTCAGAGTTGATTATCTGCACAAAAACAGAAAAAGAAGAGTTCATATTCATCTCATCAGATTCAACGGTCAAGAATGGACTGAAATATTGGGTTTTCGCAATTATTTATTAAAACACCCTCGTGCTGTTGAACAGTATGTTAAAATTAAAAAAGAGGGAGTGAAAAAAGCCCTTGGCGATGGCGAAAAATACAGAAAACATAAAGAGAAATTTATTAAAGATATTTTGAAGAAAGCATTGAATTAACCCTCAACATTTAAAACATTAAGATCCCGGTTTAGATCACCCAAATCGTAGCAATTCCCAAAACAATCAAAGCTATATAGAACCCTAAAATAATCCTGCCAAAATTCTTTCTTTCTCCAAAAAAGTAAGCAATCCCTCCTTTAACCCCTACATTAGTTAAAGCTGCTAAAACTATTCCAATTTTCGCAGTTTCTAGATCTAGGGTAGTTCTGGTTAATTGAGATAGCGAAACCGTAATCGCATCCACATCCGCTAGTCCGGAAATGAAACTGACCAAATAAACTCCGCTGGAAGCCAGATAAACCTCCGCTACTTTAACCAAAGCTAAGATTGCAGCAAAAATAACTCCAAACTTCAGGGCCGGGCCTAAAGTAAAAGGCGATTTTAATTTCATCTCTCCTCCTTTAATAGGGCTGGATCTCTTCCATAAGAAATATGAAAAGACTACACAGATTAAGATTAATATTCCTAAAGGCAGGATTAATTTCATAAGCAGAGCTGAATTGATTACCGAAACTTCAATCAAAATTCTAATAAACATGATCGTATTGGCTAAAATCACTCCTAAAACTAGAGTACGATAGATCTTTTTTTCTTTTAGACTTCTTTCCGCAAAACTAGAGGTTACTGCCGTACTGCTCACCAAACCCCCAAAAATTCCGGATAAAACTATTCCTTTCTCTCCAAACCATTTCATTAGGACATAGCCCACAAATCCAATTCCGGAGATGAACACTACCATCAGCCAAAAGATGTAAGGATTAAATAATTCCAAAGGCCCATAACTTTGGTTGGGCAATAATGGCAAGATCACAAAGGCAATGACTATGAATTTTAGTGTATCTGCCATTTCTTCTTTCTTAATTCTCTTAGCAAAATGGTGCAGCAAGGATCTGGCGTAAAGAATTACAGTAATGACTACTGTCAAAATCACTGCTAAACTGATCTCTCCATAATAAACTAATACTCCTAGGAAAAAAGCCAGAAAACCAGCCACTTCTGAAGTAGCTCCGGTATAAACTCGGGTATGTCCTGCTACTGAGAAATAAGCAATCACAATCAATGCCCCCATAAGAATAATACCCACGATTAAAATCCAGGGAGAGATTAGTATTCCCATATAAGCAGAAAGCGCCCCAAAGAGGGAAATTAAAGGGAAGGTTCTAATCCCGGCATAATCATGCCCCCTTTTTTTATAACGGGCATATTCCCTCTCTAGACCGATCAGTGCACCTAAAGCCAGGGCAATTAAAAAACTTTGTAATACCATCAAGTCCATTTACGCCTACCTCTTTTTTTAATAAGAAAGGAAAGGTAGTTTATATATTTGGCGGTAAAGATAATAATCTCCCCAAAATAACTTTACTTTTCAGAACCGAACACAATCAAAGGAACAAACAATTCTTCTTTACTTAAACCCCCATGATTGCCAATATGAAATTCTCTCTTATGTTTAAGCAGGGCATCTTTAAAAACATAATTCTCTTTCAGGATGAGGGTATAATCCCCAATCCGATCAAAAAGTTTAGGATTTAGGTCAAACTTACCAAAATAATTCTTTTTAATTAAATCCTCACTACGATAGAGCCAGCAGAATTTACTTAATTTATGTTTAACATAATCTTCGAATTGTTTAGCCTTGGCCGGATGAACATAACCATAAATAGTTCGGGCATCCCCGCAAAAGGGTAGAGTTAAACATTCTTTTAGTTTAGGATGATCATCTAAGTTAATTGACTTTTCTTCTGGAGTTTCCACCTGTCCATGATCTCCGGTAATTATAAGAATCGTTCCAGTATTTTCCAAACTTTTAACCAGCGGGATAAGCCTTTGGTTCAATCCTTTAAAATGTCTTTCCGCTTTCCTGCTGCTTAAACCATAATGATGACCGATAGAATCTAATCCCGGCCAATAAGCATAAATATACTTCTTTTGATGATGGGATTTAATCACTTTTTTTATTTGTCTGGATAAGCCATTGAAAGTAGTATATGAAATCCTCTTTGCTTTTTTAGAATTAGCCTTAGAAAAAGCAGAATTAACAATCTTTTGGGGCTGGATGACATAAGAACTTACTTTGATTTGTTCGGTAAAACATTTTACCTCTAAAATATCCTTAACTTTAATCTTTGAATTGGTGAAGGTAGGTCCCCCAAGCCTAGGACAGAAAGGTAAAATGGTAGCTACAGTTCCCAACTCTTTCAGGTGCATGTACCAGCCGGTATAAGCATGCTCTTGAGGAGCAGTTCCGGTCATAAAAGTAGTGATCGCTGAAGCTGTAGTGGGGGGAAAAACAGAAGTAATTTTTGTCCGAATATTCTTGGTCAAAAAAGAATCTTTTTTTCGAATGTATTCATACCCTAAACCATCAATGACTAACAAAACCACATTTTTATATTTTTTAATTTCTTTAGAAGATAAAGAGCTTAATTCGGAATATTTGGATTTTCTTCCTAAACCGCTAGAGATAGAGCTCATTAAATTAACAATACTATTGTTATAATCCGGGATTAGGGACACCAGAACAAGTATTTTCTGGAGAGTTATAAAATTATCGATTATTAAGATGAATTACGCAACTTATTTAAACCTAAACTATTTACTTTTTCTTAAAGAGATGAAATATTCATGAAAAATAAATTTTTAATTATTCTGATTTTGGTTATAGCATTATTAATTATTAGTGCTTGCTCTCCGCAGATAAACGAACCGCTATCGGCTCCAGAAGAAAAAACTCTTCCCGCAGAAAGCGCAAACCCAGAAGATACTCCACTTCCCAGCGCAGAAAATATTATTCTCATTAATAATTTCGTTTTCGAGCCGCAGGAATTGATAGTCAAAACCGGAACAGAAATAACCTGGGAAAATAATCACAATGTAGTCCATACTATTGTCTCTTCAGGATTATTTGAGAGCGAAGTGCTAAATAAAGGCGAAAGTTTCAGTTTTACTTTCACCAATCCTGGGGAGTATAACTATTATTGTGGGATTCATCCCTCCATGACTGGAACAGTACTAGTAAAATAAGATTAAGTGAAAGTTATCAAAAAGGATACAAAAATGAGTTGGACCATCTTTAAGAGATCACTTATTGTTGCGGTTATCACCTTCCTCCTAGATTTCTTATTCCATTATTTTCTTACCAATCCCCTGGAATCATTAACTTATTTCGTGATCAAATTTTTATTATCTTTCTTTGTAGCCGCAGGATTGTTCAGTTTTTACCCTCTATGGAAAAAGAGTAGATCATCTTCTAAAATCTTTAACCAAAATAATTTTATCCTTCTTTTAACCGGACTAATCTTCAGTACTCTAATGAGTGTCTATTATCGTGCCTGGGAATTAGGCGAGGCTGGAGTTCCTTTTGGCTCAAGAGCTCCAGATATTCTTAGCCTTTCCAGAGAAAGTATACTCTTTGCTTTAGCCTGGTGGCTGGGACATGCGCTTTTTTTTGTGGTAGGAGTTATTATTGCTAACCGATTAATTAAAACAAAAAGTTAAAATACTCTTAAGTGTTAATACCCAAATATGTTTAGATTACTGCGATTAATTCCCTCTTCCAAAAAAGGGCAGAAAGAATTTTTGATCTTAATTGTATTAATTATTGTATTAGTCGCTTTATATTTATTGGCGATTAATTTCAAGCCCTGAGAAAAATGAACCTCTCCGCCCTAAAGGGCGGAGTATCCTGTGAGTAATTGTTGAGATTTGCTTAATCTGTTCGATTGAGCGATATAATTCTTTATTGCTTCAGCAGTCACATTTCCAACGCTCCGAAAAAACTTTCCGAGACTCCAAAGATGTCCTTTTCGGAAATATTTCCTCAGCCATGGTTGCCTCTGGAAAAGTTTAAAAGAACTATAGCCTTTTAATAGATTAAGAGCTTTGGAAATACTCATTGTTGGGGGAATCTCCACAAAAATATGAATGTGGTCTGGCATGACTTCCATTTCATAAACTGTCATCCCATAACGAAGCACTGCTTCGTTCAAGATTGCTTCGCAATCTTTTTTTACCCATTCAAATTTGAAGCAATCCCAACTGTATTTAGGTTTCCAAACTAAATGATAACTATTTTGCCCTACGCCGTGCGAAAAATTTGTGGTTTCCATTTTTTATCTCCAGCGCGGAAAGCTCACGCTAACTTGGTCGTTAGTGCGTGGCGCGAAATTTTCCGTTCGCCACGCATTTTATATTTTTAGAATATAAGAATCCTCTGCCGACTACAACCTAGGCTAAAGCCTAGGGTATTAAAATGAAAAATTTAATAAACTAATTTTTCTTACTAACTAAACCTTATCCATCCAGACCTTAAACGATTCAGTTTTCACTTTGAATTCTTCCGAAAACTGGTGCTTCTTCACCGGCTCAATAAAACTGATCTCCAGCTTCTTCGCCCCCACTTTCTCCTCTAATTCCGATTTAAATTTTTCCAGCCGTTTGCGCATCTCCTCGCTAGTTTTTAAAAATAAAAGAATAAAATCAGTTTTTTCTAAACCAGATTTTTTTCTTAGCTGTTGTACATTCCTGCTGATCTCCCGTACATAGCCCTCTGTCTCTAAAATCTCAGTACGCTCGGTATTGATATAAACTTGCCCAGACTTGAATTCCCCCTCTGCATATAATTTTGGGATGGTTCTCTCGATTTTAATCATGTCCCGAGTGACTTTAACTTCCTCACCAGTATCTAAAGTAAAGGCATAAACACTTTCTTTTTCTAAATGCCCTAAAATAGTTTCCGGGCTGTCGATAGCTAATTTAGTTACGATCTGAGGAGATAAACGCCCATAAGCTTTTCCGATTCTCCCCGCATCAGAACTTATTTTAGTGCTGATCCCAGCTAAAGTTAACATCAAACTCAAAGATTTAGTATTAGTCTGTTTCTGGACCAGCTCTCTAAGATTTTCTACTGCAGAATGCACTTCTTCGTTTTTAGTTACGATGACTAACTCTTTTACTGGCCAGCGCAATCCCAACCCCGCTTTCTCTCTGGCATTAAGCGCCGCTTGAACTATCTGTTCAGCTAAACCCATCTCTTTCTCTAATTTTAGATCTATTCTTTTCTCCTCGGCTTTAGGGAAACTGTAATGAGTAATGCTTTCTTTCTTTAGCTTAAACTCTTCCCGGAAATTCTGGTAAATCGCTTCAGAGATGAACGGACAGATGATACTGAACATTTTTATCTCTTCCATTAATACTTTAAAGATAGTATAGATTACTACTTCTTTATCTTCTGGTTCGCCGAAAGAGCTTTTATCCCGGACCATCTGGATATAGCCTCTGCTTAATTCCAAAAATAATTCTTCCAGAGGAGCGATAGTCTCATCAAAACGATACTGTTCGAATAGTTCAGTTACGGTTTTAATGGTAGAATTCAGTTTAGAGAGGATATACTTTTCTTCCGGGCCAAGAATATTTTCAGTAAGATTAGCTTTGATCTCCAAAGGATTAATTCCGTTCTCTTTGCATAAATTAATCAAGAATTTATGCACGTTCCAGAGAATATGCAATTGTCTTCCTTTCAAAGTTGCTTCATCCCAGCTGAAACGGATATCCTGACCGGCATTAGTCTGGCACAAATAATATCTTAATACGTCTGCTCCATGCTTCTCTACCATCTCGTCAGGGGTAATAATATTTCCTAAAGATTTACTCATCTTCACCCCCTCAACATCTCTGATCATCCCATGCATGTAAACATTCTTATAGCAATTCTTGCCTAAGGCTAATTGCGAGCAGATAGATAACATACTGAACCATAATCTGACCTGTTCCGTAGCCTCTAAAATCAAATCTGCCGGGAACATCTCTTTAAAATAATCTTTTCTTTGCGGATAATACAAACAATTCCAGGAAGCTGTACCCGCATCAATCCAGACATCTAAGATATCTTCGTTTCTTTTCATCATCCCAGATTTGCACTTCTTGCATTTCCATTCTACTGCATCGATCCAAGGCCGATGCAAATTTTCCGGAATAGTTTTCGCTGCTTTTTTCAATTCTGCAATCGAGCCGATAACTTCTATATTTTCGCATTTCGGATTAGAACATTTCCATAAAGGTACGGGCGTACCCCAATATCTCTGGCGGGTAATGGAATTATCTTTTAGATTAGCAGTCCAAGAATTAAAAGCTTGGGTGGGCGGAACCCAATTGACTTTAGCGTTCTCTTTGATCATCGCCTCCCGCAGGTCTTCAATCTTAAAGAACCATTGTTTAGTTTTTCTGAAGATAACTGGCTGATGACATCTCCAACAGGTAGGATATTCATGTTCGACTTTAGTAGTAGCCAAAAGCGCTCCGGATTTATCCAGAGCCTCAATGAATTTTTGATCATCTTTTTTTGCTACTAAACCTAAAAATAATTTTCCCGTCTCTTGATTAAATTCACCTTTCTCGTTCAGACTGTTAAATGGAGGTATATGATATTCTGCACCCACTTCCTGATCTTCAGGGCCGCAGCCAGGGGCGCAATGTACCAACCCAGAACCCGCAGAAAAGTCTACATATTTATCGGATAAAAGTACCGTATGCACTTTTTTATGTTTCTTTTTTAGTTCATCATATTTGTCAATTTCTTTATGCCAAGGATGGATATATTCAGTTCCCTCTAATTCTTCTCCTTTAAATTCTTCTATGATAGTAAACGCTTTTCCTATTACTGATTGGACTAAAGGCCCCACTAAACTTTTACCTACAATCCAGACTTCGTTTCCAACCTTTGCCCGAACATAGTCTAATTCAGGATTGACCATGATTCCTAAATTAAATGGGATAGTCCAGGGAGTAGTAGTCCAGATGATCAAGAACTCTTTTTTCTTGTCTTTTATCGGAAACTTAAGGAAGATAGATTCTTCTGCGATATTTTTATATTCGCATTCATGTTTAGCTACTGCTGTCTCACAGTTGGCGCACCAGGTCATTACTTTCTCTCCTAAGTATAAACGTTTATTTTTCCAGGCCTGTTTAACTAACCACCATTCTCCTTCCATATAATCCTCTTTCAAAGCCATGTAAGAATCAGAATAATCTAAAGTAACTCCTAAACGCAGGAAATCTTTAGTCATCTGCTCGCCCATTTCCTGAGAAAATTTAATACATTCCTCAACGAATTTTCCTATTCCGAACTGATCAATATCTTCTTTTGTTTTCAGGTTAAATTTGGCCATGACCTTATGTTCAGTGGGCAGGCCATGCACATCATAGCCGTTCCTGTCCCAAACTTTAAATCCCTGGCTGCGCTTATATCTTAAAGCAACATCCTTTAAGACCGTATTCCAAGCAGTACCTAGATGTACCTTCCCGGAAGTGTAGGGCGGTCCCTGTAAGAAGTTGAATTTTTTGCCCTGAAGATTAGTCTTTCTGAGCTTTTCCAGAATTTTGTTTGTTTTCCAGAATTCCTGTACTGCTGGCTCCAGTTCCTGGGGCTTATATTCAGTATAGATCATGATTTAAGAAGTTAGTTTATCTTTATTTAAAAAGTTAATTGTTTATTTCAAAAAAGATAATAAAAGAATAAACCTATTCCGAATCCAATTTCTCTAATTCATCAAAACCTAAATCTTCATCCAGCTCTTTGTCCATCTGCTCCAGCTCATCCAGATCATCAATACTATCAGCAACATCTGCCTCTTCCTGGCTTAAAGGCTGCTCGCTTGAAGCGGCTGTATCATCTTGGGTTAAAACCACTTCCTCTACCTGAAATTGGCATCCTATTAAGAATACCAAAACTATTCCAAAAAACAATAAATTCATCCATCTTTTCATTTTGCTCCACCTACAATTTAAATTATAAAGATAAAGAAAAAAAAGAAGTATAAAAAACTTTGCTTATTCTAAAGTAGCTAGACCTGAATTAATTGTACTTTCAGCAGTTTCGCTTGCTGCTTCACCAGCTTCTTCAGCAGTTTCTTCTCCTACTTCTTCAGTTGTTCCTTCAACAGCCTCAGATTCAGGAGTTTCTCCAGATACAGATGCAGTGCCTTCAGCTACAGGTGGAAGTGGTTGACTAGTTTTTACCGTCGCTTTATACACTTCTTTGTAGATTACAATGAACTCACGAAGCATTCCTTTAGTTACTTTCAGTTGTTCCCGAACATCCTGCTGTTTATCTTTAGCTTCAGTAAAAGTGCCTTTGGTAACATCTCCTTTAGATGCTTCCCAGGCTTTGTCTGCATCTTCCTGATATTTAGCTAAGACTGCTACTTCATCTTTAAATTCTTCAACTTTAGCTTTCAAAGTTTCGATTCTTTCTGGAGCAGCGCCCTTTTTCTCCAGATCAGCTACCCGCATTTCCATGCCATTAACATATTCCAGATGTTTATCTACTACATTTTCCATCTTGTTGTTGATCATCTGAGTTACGGTCCATCTTTGAGCTTTGCTTACTTCCTGCCAAAGGTCTTTTAACTCTTTGATCTTCAATCTTAACTCAGCAACATTGATCTCTCCGTTAGCTAAGGCTTCAATCTCTTCCAGTTTAGCTTTAATCTTTTCATCTAAAGCTGAAATTTTAGCCTTAGCTTCCTCTTTCTCTGCGTCAGTTAAAACATTGGAATCTTCCACTCTATTCACCAGCTTATCCAAAGATCCTTCCATCACCTCTCCAGTCTTAACCAGATGGTTTTGGGTGCCCACCAGCATTTGCTCTTTGGCTTCCTGACAATCTTCACTTTCTTCAGTACAGGCGCTAGCTTTTTCTTTCAGCTGAACTAATTCTCTTCTCCGCTCAACCAATTTTCCTTTAGCTTCATTATAATTCTCTTTAGCTTGTAGGAATTGCTGATTGAATTTTCTATGCCTTTCGATTAATTCTGGTGGAACTTGATCCTCGCCCGGGCAAGGTACTAGCTCCTCTCCTACCCAGCACCCCTCAGATTTATCTTCAAGCATTCTTGGAGGCATCTGACCTGGCTGGCCATTCTGATCATTAGACTGACCTTGTTCACCGAATTGACCTGGCTGACCTGGAGGCATTGCTCCTGGCTGCTCAAACTGGCCTTGCGGCTCTGCTGCTCCTGGCTCAAAAGGTTGTTTTTTCCATTTATTGAAAAAATCATTGATGAACTGAGGGAATTTTGGTTTAAAGCCTTGATCTTCTTTCTTCCCTTCTTTATCTTCTACCTCATTATTAATATCTTCTCCTACTTGAGGTTCTTGAAATTCACCTTGAAACTCTCCATTAAATTCTCCTTCCTGACCTGGAGATTCTTTTCCTTCTTTAGATTTAGACCCAACTTTCATCGGATTATTCTTGGGGTCAATAAAAGGTTTATTCGCTGGTTGGTTTTTTCCAGGTTGATTCCCAACTTGGTTAAACTGTTTAGGTTCTGGAATAAATTGTCCTGGAACATTTTGTCCTGGAACTGGCTGTGCTTGACCCTGATTCGGCTCTGCCAATTCGTTTGCTTGATTCTCTGCACCTGGCTGAACCTCTTCTGCCCAAACTATAGGCACAATACTTAATACAAATACTGCTAGAACCATAATAGCTAGTATCTTTTTGCTGATTAGTTTACTTATGTTTGTCATTTTTAATTTTCCTCCATTTATTTTGTTTACTGAACTAGTTTTGTTTATTGGGGTTACTGGGTTCAATTTATTCGTTCTTGATTCCCATCTTGCCCACAATTTTGTTTTCATTGCAATATTAGTATAAACACTTCTTTATAAACATACTTTCGGACATACTTAAGAATAAGCTTGTTTTAACCCTCTAAAGCTTTAGGAAGCTTTATTTGGGATTAAAAGAGGAGGAAGTATCTTGTTTTATAGTTTTTAGTTAATTTAGGGCTAAGAACGAAGAATAAGCCCTGAGAAACTTCGTATAACTGTTGTTAATCTCAATTTGCCCCCTCGCTACGAAAGGGAAAACATGCGGAAGCCCCACTTGAGTGACTGACGCCACAGATTGCCTTGCTACACCAGAAATATTATCAACCAAAAGTCAAAACTTTATCAGATTCCTCGACTAATTTTAATAAGTCTTTCATGGTTGAAATCGGACAAACATTCGTTCCTTCTTTACTTCTTGATTTTAAGCAAGTTCCACAAGCTAATATCTGTCCTTTGTTTTCAATAAATATATCTGCCTGTTCTCTTACATTGTATTTCTCATCTCTAATATCCTCAATTTCAACCCCTTTATTTATTAAGAAAACCTTTGTTTCGTGGTTTGCTTTTAATGAAGTAACTCCAAATCTGAAAGCATTCCAAACAACCTCTGCTTCATTTGTCCCAATAACAATTCCTATCTTCATCATATCACCTGTTAAGTTCTTTTTTTATTTCTTCGTATTGCTTTTTTGAGATTTCCCCTGAAGCATATCTCTTTTTTAGTATTGTCGAAGCGTCTCCCTCTTTCTTGCTTAATTGAGCTGCATTAATGAGTGATATAACAAGCCACACAACTACTCCCCAGAATAAAATCATAAATAGGAATCCAAAACCCATTCCGAATCCCATCATGCCGTAGCCACCCATTCCAAAACTTCCAAATAAAAGTAACATGGCTACTGCAACGAAAACCCAAATCCACACATTTTTGTCTTGTTCCATAATTATTACCCCGAATTTATTATTTTCTCATCTTTTCAGCCAAAACTTCTCTGATTATATCAAATGCCTTGATGATTTTCGGATTCGTAAGCTTGTAATAGATGTTTTTACCTTTTCTGTCTGAAGTAACAATACCTTTAGATTTCATAATTGATAAGTGCTGAGAAATATTGGCTTGGCTCAATTTTGTTTTGTCTATTAATTCTGTTACAGACAATTCTTTATCTCTCAAAAGATTTAATATTTCTAATCTTGTCGGATTTGAAAATACCTTGCACATCTCTGCATGGATCTTATATAATTCTTTCATAATAGCATATTAGAATATTCTAATATTTAAATACTTTTCGGTTAAAAACTACGGTGGGGCTTCCTAACGACTAATTGAAAACGAAAAACGCTCGGGGGCAAACTTTTCGGTCGAAATTTTTCCACACTTCGTATGGAAAAAGAGATTAACAGGAATTCCGATGTTATATTCAATCGTCGGCATTATTTATTATTTACAAAGAGGCAGGTAAATTTATATGTCTGCTTCACAAACTCAATCATATGGTAGATTATAAGTTATTATTTTCAAAATTTGAGAAATCAATTAGGAAGAATATCTTTGTTAGCGAATCTGAATTTGACAAAAATTTAGAACCTTTTTTGCATATGGATTTTAGAAAGATGAGTGATAAATATATTTTTTGGGTTATTGTTTATGTAAATTTCTTTTCTGGAATAAAAGCTGTAACAATTGAGAAGAAGTTGGCGGGAATTAAACAGGAGAAGCCGTCCCGCAATCCTCCCATCAACACCGTTTAAATCTTCAACCCTCCACAAAAAAAATAAAACCCTTCCTTTAACACCCCACTGCTCCTTTCATC
>Ga0209541_10002354_pt1 | contig 35892 bp, 39 predicted proteins | sample RifCSPlowO2_01_FD_184027 | JGI IMG/M metagenome (GOLD analysis project Ga0209541, IMG submission 184027) | Groundwater microbial communities from Rifle, Colorado - Rifle CSP2_plank lowO2_0.1 (SPAdes) (version 2) | ecosystem: Environmental > Aquatic > Deep subsurface > Groundwater | place...
TATCCATTCCAATATCACTAGCCCACTGTTTCAGGCTGTTAATGCTCAATGAACTTTGTTCTGCAAATATCTTGTCATGGTATTCCCAGTATTTTCCCTGTTCATCAGCGCATTCTGAAGCTTCTGCAGATTTTTGGGCCATCGGATGTATGCTGCTTAATGGAAAGTCCCTGTAAACAAACTTAACTTTTCCTGTATCAACATAATTCTCTTTTATAAGATCAAATGTCTGTTCCCTGAATCTTGCACAGTATGGGCACTGAAAATCACTGAATTCAACAATTGTCAATGGTGCATTTTCGTCTCCCAATACAGGATCATCATCAACATAATCTTCTGCATTTACTGCTACCACTCCTGTAGGCACGTTAGGTTGGTTCCCTGCATTGTTGACTACTGCAGCACCACATGATCCTCCAAATCCGCCGGTAGAAATGGATACTATCAACAAAACTGCCAATATGCCTGTAGCAATTTGCCATATTGTGGATTTTTTCATGGTTATCTTTTCTTCCATTTTATTTCCTCCTTTATATTAATAAATATATTATAATAATAAGGTAAATTGCGTTTTCAGCTATTTTCTTCCATGTTAGTGGGGCTTTTACAATTATTCCATAGCATCCGCAATTATCCATTTTCTTTTTTTCATGCAATGCAATTGATGTTCCTATTGTATATGATATTATCATTAAAAGAGCAATTATCAAAAAGTAAAACGTATTGAAATTGAGTATCAATGCCAGACCAACAATTATTTCAGCAAATGGCAGGCTGTATGAAAACATTTTGTTTAATTTTCTTGGAATTATTCCAAACTGCATTACTATCTTGCTGAATTCCTTCAAATCAATGGTTTTCATGAATCCGCTTAGAACAAACATTGCTCCAAGTGCTATTCTTAATATTATTTCAATTAATGTCATTTTGTTTTAAGTGAGAGATAATCGCTTTTTATCATTATCAGATAAAGTGCAATTGCAATCAGTCCAAAGTCTCTTATTGAAATCTGATTAAATCCCTGTGTCATTACAACCATTATTAAATGTATCAGAACAATGACTGAAGCTGTTCTTGTAAATAATCCCAAAATAAGCATAATTCCCAGTATTATTTCGATTATGCCAAGCAATAGTATAAAAATGCCCAGATCAACAAATATTAATTTTGACAATGCAGGTGTTATAAAACCTTTCCAGTCTATTGGATTTATTATTTTGTCCATACCAAACCAGAAAAAAATAAAACCTAAAGCCACTCTTAAAATAAGAGTAGCTATTTTTGTTTTGTCTTTCATTGCACTATTAATGTCCCCTTCATTTGTTTATGGTCTGCTCCGCAGAATACATTGCAGTAGAATATGAATTCTCCTGTCTTGTCAGCCACAAACTCAATGTCAATTGTTTCTCCGGCAGATATATATTCATTTACTTCAAATTCAGGAATTGCAATTCCATGATCAACATCAATGCTTTTAATGTGCAGCTTTACTGTATCTCCATCGTTTACTGTTATTGTTTCAGGATCAAATTCCCACTGTTTTGCAACCATATCAAATTCTTTTATCTCTCCTACTGAGGGAATTTCCTTCACAACATTTCCATCAGCATTATTTCCTGAGGAGCATGCAGTAAGAAACACCAGAAAAAATGCCAAAATTATAAAAAATTCTCTTCTCATTTTTTACCTCCTTTATTTTAACAGCAGCATCCGCAATCAGAGTCGCATTCACAACCTTTATGATTATGGCTTTCCTTTTCATTCATCCTTATTTCCTTTTTTTCTTTTTCTTTCATTTTATTCTCCCCCGCAAAATTGATAAGAAATATGATTAAATTCCATTTTTTTTTATTTATAAATATTTCTAAATGATTTTTTTAATGAATCTCTAAGCAGGTTTGCATTTGTTACAACAGTTATGGATGATAATGCCATGGCAATTTCAGCAATTATGGGATGCAATAAACCTATTACAGCAACCGGAATTGCAACTGTATTATATGCAAAAGCCCAGAATAAATTTTGTTTGATTTTCTTGAATGTTTCTTTTGATAACTTAATAGCTTGAACAACTCCAATCAAAGAGCCTTTAGCCAAGACAATATCCCCTGCTTCAATTGCAATGTCAGTTCCAGTTCCAATTGCTATTCCTACATTTGATTGTTTTAATGCAGGAGCATCATTGATTCCATCTCCAACGAAAGCAACCATTCCTTTATTTTGCAGTTCAGAAACAATTCTTGCCTTATCCTCAGGGAGAACATTTGCAATAACCTCTTTGATTCCAACTTCCCTTGCAATAGCTCTTGCAGTTCTTTCATTATCTCCGGTTATCATTACCGTTTTATATCCTTCTTTATTCAGCTCATTTATAGCATAAACAGAATCTTCTTTTACAGCATCAGCAACTGCAATAAATCCTATTATTTTTTTATTCTCGGAAATAATCATCAGTGTTTTTCCTTCGTCTTCAAATTTTTCAATAACTTCCAAAGAACTTTTAATATCAATACTTTTTTCTTTCATTAATGTTCTGTTTCCAATTATTATATACTTAGATCCAATATAACCTTCAACGCCCCTCCCCCTTAATATCTTAAATTTCTTGACTTCCTTGTATTTTTTAGCATCAATCTTACCAACTATTGCTTTTGCAATTGGGTGACCGCTTAATTTTTCCAGACTTGCAGCAACTTCTATTAAATATGATTCTTTGATTTTTGGTTTAGCATAAATGTCAGTCACTTCAGGTTTTCCTTTGGTTATTGTTCCTGTCTTGTCAAATACAATTGTTTTTACTTCCTTCATTGTTTGTATTGCCTCTCCTTTTCTAATTAAAATTCCATTTTTAGCACCTATTCCAGAGCCAACCATCAATGCTATTGGTGTGGCTAATCCTAAAGCGCATGGACATGCAATAACTAATACAGAAATTCCAATGCCTAAAGCCCTGCTTAAATCATTGCTGAACATCCACCAGTTAAAGAAAACAAGGATGGTTAAAACTAAAATTGCTGGAACAAAAACACTTGTTATCTTGTCAGCTAATTTTTGTATTGGTACCTTGGTTCCCTGAGCTTCCTCAACTAATTTTATTATGTGCGCCAAGAAAGTATCTTTTCCAACTTTTGTAGCTTTTATATATAATATTCCATCCTGATTTATTGTTGCACCAATTACATTGCTTCCTTTTATTTTGTCAGTAGGAATGCTTTCCCCAGTAATCATGCTTTCATCAACAGAACTTTCACCTTTTATCACAATGCCATCTGTGGGTATTTTTTCTCCGGGTTTGATGACTAAAATATCCCCTATCTTTACTTCAGAAATAGGAATCTCAATTTCTTTATTCCCTCTTAATACAACAGCATTCTTTGCTCCCAATTCCAATAATTTCTTTATTTCCTGGCTTGCCCTTCCCCTTGCTATTGCCTCAACATATTTTCCTGTTATGAATATGGCCATTATCATTGAAGAAATTCCTGAATAATTCTGTGAAATATCAAACAAGCTCAAGAAACCAGTTAGATAAGCAACAACAGTTCCTAAAGATATAAGAGAATCCATGTTGAAATATAAACTGTAAAATCCTCTTAGTCCTGCTTTTATGGTTTCAAAGCCGAATATGAATATGACAGGAAATCCAAGAATCAGGAGAAGGATGTTCATTAGCTGATCTGGGAATAATTCTATTCCTATCAATTTTCCAAGATACATTAATAGAACAACAGGTATTGTAAATATCCAGGATCCAACTAATCTTTTCTTCCAGTTTTTTATCTCTCTTTCTTCCAGAGATATCTCATTATGATTATGTTCATTATGCATCTTCAATAGCTACCACTTTATAGCCTGTTCTTGAAACAGCCTTTTTTAATTCATCATTGGTTACCTTGTCTTCTGATTCAACAAACGCCTTTCTAAGCATTAAACTAACGCTTGCTTCTTTGACTCCATTTACTTTTTTCAGGCTTCTTTCGATGTTGCTTGCGCATGATGCACAGTGCATTCCTTCAATGGTTAATTTTATTTTTTTCATATTTGATGATGAAATATTTTTTCACATCTGTTAGAGCAGAATTCATCTCCGTAATTAACAGGCATTCCACATATTCTGCATCCGTTGCCTAAATTGCTGAATATTTCTTTGTTGCATATGGGGCAGTCTTTCATTTTATCTTACCTTCCATGATCTTTCTTTTGTATTTGTTTTAAAAGCCATATTATGAGTAAGACAAGAGTTACCACAACTAAAATCCAGACTATAGTCCCAAAAAACCACATTCCATTGTAATAATATCCCATCATGCTTGCTTGCCTCCTTATTCAACTATTATTTTTCCTCTTCCCATACCCATGCTGCATGCAAAAGTATAAGTTCCTTTTTTGCTGGGAATAAATTCAACATAATCTTCAGGGGTTGCTAATCTTTTTGCAATCCCAAAATCTCTTATGACAAATGATCTATAGCATCCTCTGACACTTTCATCTAAATTTATTCTTACAGGAATTCCAGCCTTTACTTTTATTGTATTTGGGTAATAATTATAGTTTTTAATTCCTAAAGTAATTTTTTGTATCTCATTGTTTGCTATCACATTTCCAGTAATATCCTGCTTTGCCTCTCCTTTTGTAAATAAGAATATTCCTCCAGCAATTATAATTAAAAATGCAAATATAAAAATTGTTGTGTTCTTCATTGGAAAATCACGCTCCTTGGCCCTAGCACCATCAGCCATGTTGTTATTGAAATTAATATCAAGCTTGCAAATATGGTAAATGCATAATCTTCTTTTATCTGTCTTTCATTTTCCTTTGTTTCTTTGTATATCATATAATTCAGTCCGATTAATATAACTCCTGATATAATAAATACAATTATTCCGGCTAATTTCAAGCTGTCATTTAGCATCATTACTGCAGTCATAGCACCCATTAACCCCCCCATGAATCCTGCCATTACACCTTCCATGAAACCCATAATGCCGCAGCACTTCCCGTTTAGTATTCCAAAGTAAACTCCAACCGCCATGCCAAAAATGCTTCCATAGAACATTCCGTTGGTTGCTCCTATATAAAATCCGGATAAAAATCCTGAAATCATTCCTATTGTCATGCCTATCATCATCCCGGACATGCATGCAAATTCCTTGTATGCCCTTACCTGTCTCACTGAAGGAAGGATAAAAGCATAGCTCAATGCAGCAAGAAACAGGTATAATCCGTATTTTGGGATAAAATTATCTATATATCTAAATTTTACAAGATATAATATTCCCAGTATAGCAAACGAAGTGATTAGTGAATAAAATATTGTTTTTATTAGTTCACCCTCAACTCTGTTGCCATTAAGCTCTTTCATGAATAAATTGAAACTCATGCTTTTTAGTAAGAATGGTTTGTATATAAGATATTTTGTGAAACTAGTTTCAACATTTTAATTATAGTAAATTAAATAAATAGACATCTTCTTTAATATATCATGAAAACAGAAGAACTAAAATATAAATTAAGTATGGAATTAGAACCAAAAGCACCCTATAATTTTGATGCTAATTTTCACAAGCCATCTCATTTTCCTTCTTCCGATAATATTTGGAGAAAAGGTAAATATTGGATAACTATGGTTTGGAAAGGAAGATATTTAGGCTTAAAATTTGAAGATAAAAAAAATAAAATAAAAATTGATGTTTACTCTAAAAAATCACTTCCAAAAGAATTTATTAAAGATTTAACTCCTGAGTTAAGGTATAGATTTAATTTTGATCAGGATATCTCAAATTTTTATAATCAACTCAAGAATGAGAAACCACTTGGACCGATTATTAGGAAATGGGAAGGAATGAAGCCAATAGCAGCTAATTCCCTTTATGAAACCTTAATTATTTATATTGTTCTTCAAAATGCTACCGTAAGAAGAAGCAATCAAATGTTAGAAAATCTGTTTAATAAATTTGGTAAGAAAGTAAAATTTGATAATAAAACCCTATCCACATTCTGGGAACCTGAGATTATGGAAAAATCTTCGGAAGAAGGATTAAGAGAATTAAAAGTTGGGTATAGGGCTAAAACTTTAATAAACTTAACAAAACAGTTTGTAAACAAAGATATAGATGAGTTTAAACTAAGAAAACTATCAAGAGAAGAAATTAAGAAAGATATACTAAAATTATATGGCATTGGACCAGCATCTGTTGAATATTTGCTTTTTGAAGATTTTTATTTCCTTGATGCCTTGGAGATAATCCCCCCATGGGAACAAAAGATATTTTCAATGTTATTATTTAATAAAAAATTAGTTCCTGCTAAAAAAATATTAAATTTTTTCAAAAGATATAAACCCTATGAGAAATTAGCAGTTCATTATATCTGGGAAGATTTATTCTGGAAAAGAAAGCATGAACATATCGAATGGTTAGAGAAGGAGATTAGACTTTGATTTCTGTACCTTTGCCTATTAATTTAATCTTTTTACCAGTAATTAGAATTGCTTGATTATCTGCAAGTATTTTCACAGGATATCTTGAATTATTAATTGCTTTTTTAATGATAGACTTATACTTCGGTTTGTAATGTGCAGTTATCAAAAAAGGAATAATATTAAGAGCTGTTAGATTTTTTAATCTGATAATATTCCTATCAACAGGTTTCCAACCAGCCGCTTCTATTGTAGGACAAGATATATAACTACCCGCGCTTACTCCAAAATATGCACCACTTCTTTCTAAAAACTTCTTAATCACCTTATCAAAACCAGTTTCCTTAATTCTATGTAAAAGATAAAAGGTATTACCCCCTATTACATAAATTATATCAAATGATTTAACTTCTTTATATAAAATTTTATGATTTAATTTTATAAGTTTGATATTTCGCTTTTTAATCCCTAACTTAGCTAAGCAGTTAATTTCAGATTTTTGGTAGTATTTATTTTTAGTTGAAGCAGTTGGAACGAATATTACTTTGATTTGTGTAGCAGGCTTATTTACCAATTTCAAAAACTCTTTAATTATCTCTGGATGTGATAATCCATTTGAAGTCAAAAGCATTTTTTTCATACAAATGTAATAATTTTATTTTTATATATAAATCTTTAGTAAATGTAAATTTTGTTTAAAATATTTTTATTAGTTTCAATATCAAAAACTTATTAAATTGATAAGAAATGAATAAGCCATGGAAAACAAGAAAGTTGGATTGTTGATTCTAGGAATTTCATTCTTGATAGTTATTATAATATTGATATTCAATCAGGCTTTAAGAAAAATTGTGAATACAAGTTGTGGTATGCTTGATCATTTAAATTGCCCAATGTATGATACGATAACCCAGCAGACATATCTTGCTCTTGCAGTTGTCGGGATACTTTTGGTATTTGGCATTTTCTTGATGATATCAAAACCAGCAGAGAAAATTGTTGTTAGGAAGATAAAGGAAAATAAAATAGTGAGAAAATTAGACACTTCTGAACTTAAACCAGAAGAGAAACAAGTTCTTGGTTTAATAAAAGAGAATAAGGCAGTCTTTCAGGCAGAATTAATAGAAAAGACAGGGTATGGAAAGGCAAAGATGACAAGAATAATTGACAGGTTAGAGGGAAAGGGCTTTGTTGAAAGAAAAAGAAGGGGTTTGACTAATGTTGTTGTTCTGAAAAGTTAAATTAATGTTTGGTTCAATTCTTCTTCAGATATTTTATTAATTTCCTCAACTAAAAAATTGCTTTCCAGTGCAAATCCTATATTATCGCCTTTCACCTTGAAATTATTAATTCCAATAACTCTTCCGTTTGTGTTTATCAATGGCCCTCCGGAATTTCCAGAGTTAAGTGCGGCATCTGTCTGGATATACCCTCCTGGAGAATTTTGAATTTTCCTGTGGACTGCTGAGACTATCCCTTCAGTGACTGAAAATGATAATCCCAATGGGTTTCCTATTGCAATTACCTTCTCTCCTATTTTTACATTGTCTGAATCATCGAATTCAATTGAATTGTAAGATCCTGGAATTTTCAATAAAGCAACATCCATTTCAGGATTATAACCAATTAAGGTCAGTTGTTTTGAATTAGAATCTGAAGTTAATGCATCTGCATATCTTGCTCCGTCTATTACATGATAATTTGTAACTAAATAGCCATCATCAGTTATGATAAATCCAGTTCCCTGAGAAACATCAGTTCTTATAGTTACAACAGCCTGCACAGCATCTTCTATTATTCCGGAAAAATCAGAGGATGTTTTTGCTTTTAGGGAGCTTATCTGGCTTTCAAGGCTTGACTGCGTATTGATTAAGGATTCTGAAAGTTGGTTTATTGTGCCTTGTATTTCCTCATTTTTCAGATTAAATTTGTTATCCAATTCCTTAACGTCGCTGTTGATTTTTATTACATAATCATTTGTCTGGTTGATCTTTGATGTGAAATAAATAAATACCCCTAGTTGAATCACAAATAAAACCAATGCAAAAATTAATATCTTGTTTTGTTTCATTTTATGCAGGTTCCATCATCACAAATGCATTCTTCTCCATCTTCACAATTGCACTCCTCATTTGTGCATAATTCAAGGTTGTCACAGGAGGAGTCTCCCAATATTTCTGAGTAAATGCAGAATGTTCCATCATTTTCCGGGCCATTGCAGTTTCCGTATTTTATATAATTGAAGAGCCCCGTGATGCTGAAAAACAAGCTTGCTATAAACAAAATCATAATTATTATTGATATTAATTGAAAATTCCCGTAAAAAAAAATTCCTATTTTAGGGGATTTCTTCATTATTTTTCCTGTTAAGTGTGATTTAATTCTTTCATCAAGTTTTGACTTGCATTTTCTGAATGTTATGGTCTTTCCAAAGCATTCCAGTGCATCTTTTGCAAGAATCCTGTATTTAACAGAGAATATCCCCAATATCAAAAATATTGGAAATGCTATAAAACAAAGTATCATGCTTTTCTTCTTATTTTTTTCTTTTATAAATTTTTTCAAAAGGTTTAAAAATGCTTTATTATGATTTATTCTTATATAGCGAGATAGGGCAGCCAGGAGTGCCCGTCGAAATCACAAGACCTAGTGATTACGGAAGGCTCATAGGGCTTCTGAGACACCCGGAGGTCGGAGGTTCAAATCCTCCTCTCGCTATATTTATATTATCTAAGATTGTCCATTATAATATGAAACCTTTATTCATATGCAATTGATTTGAATTAAAGTATGGAAATTTTAAAAGATGAAACTTAAAAATCCGTTTATTCTTGCACCAATGGCAAACTATTCTGATTTGGCTTTTAGGTTGTTATGCAGAAAATATGGGGCATCTTTAGCATATACAGAGCAGGTTTCTGCAATTGCATTATCAAAAGAGAACAGAAAAACTCTCAGTATGATAAAAACCTGCAGGGAAGACAAGCCGATATCCTTGCAGTTAAGCGGAAGAGATAAGGAGACTCTGTTAAAAGTAATTAAAAAATATGAAGAGAATTATGATTACATTGACTTGAACTTTGGATGCCCATCAAAGAAAATTGTCAATTGCGGTTACGGATCTGCATTATTAAAAGAAAAAGAATATGTTGGGGAATTGCTTGAATATTTATCTTCGAACATGAAAAGGCCATTGACAATCAAGATGAGATCTGGTTTTAAGAGAAATGAATCTCTAGAATTGGTAAAAATTATGGAAGATTATGTGGATGCAATTGCAATACATGCAAGAACAAGAGAGCAGGGTTATACTGGAAAAGCCGACTGGAATATAATAAAGGAAGTAAAGGAGAATGTTTCAATACCCATAATTGGCAATGGAGATATTACAAGTCCTGAAAAAGCAGTTGAAATGCTGGAATACACAAAATGTGATTATGTAATGATTGGAAGAGCAGCTCTGGGAAATCCATTTATCTTTGAGCAGTGCAATGATTATCACAAGAATGAAAAATACAAAAAATATTCTCTGGAAGAAAAAAAAGAGATATTCTTTGATTATTATAAATTATTGAAGAAATATGATTTGCTTAATTTAGGATTATTCAAGGGGCAAGCTTTGGAATTCTTTAAAGGATACAAGGGAAGCAAGGAGGTTAAAAGCAAAATAGTTGTTTCAAGGGATATAAATGAAATAATAGAAATAGTTAAAAGTTTTTAGGTTATATTGGGTTGTATGGTAAATCTTAACTCTGATAAAGGTCATGATAATTATATATTTTATTCTTCGAGAATAAAAACTCCTAAGTCTGAAGAATTGATTGATCTAAAAATTTTTGTTGCTTTATTTGGAAATTCTGGGAACGTGAATTTTCAAGCTAATTATTCTGAGGATTCTAGGGGGGTGTACTTTGAGATAATATATTCCGTAAAAAAGGTTAGGGGTAAGAATGGATTTAAATATAAATTTAAATTGGAAGAAGGAAGTGAAGACTCTTCTGCGAGATTAAAAGATTTTATTGCTAAAAATTCAATTGAATGTAATTCCCAAAGTGATGAATGGAAAACTGCCAAAGATTTGGTTGAAAGATTGAAGTCAGAAGGATAGTTTTATTAATTTCTTCATTTTATTAGGAACATGTCAACAATATGTGGGATTGATGAGGCGGGCAGAGGTCCGGTGATTGGACCTATGGTGATCACTGGAATTTTGATAGATGAAAAAGATCTTGATAAACTGAAAAATATAAAAGTGAGGGATTCTAAATTATTAACTCCAAAGCAAAGGGAATTCTTATACAAGGAAATAAAAAAGATAATCATAAAAGAAAAAACAATAATTATTTCACATAATGAAATTGATGACGCATTGAATTCTGAAGAATTAAATTTAAATAAGTTAGAGGCAATAAAAACTGCAATGATAATAAATTTTCTAAAACCTGAAAAGGTTACAATAGATTGCCCTTCCGTGAATATTAAGTCATACGTTGATTACTTAAAGAATTTTCTAAAATACGAGCCTAAAATAAAAGCAGAGCATAAGGCAGATTACAAGTATTGCGAGGTTTCTGCAGCCTCAATAATAGCAAAGGTGACAAGGGACGCTGAAATAGAAAAGCTAAAGAAAAAACATAATGTGGATTTTGGTTCTGGATATCCTTCAGATCCGATAACTCAGGAATTCCTGAAAAAGAATTACAGTAAATATGATTTCTTCAGAAAAACATGGTCATCTTATAAGAGAGTGTCAGAAAAGAAGAAGCAGAAAACCCTGACTGATTTTTAATTTGCCATATTTAAAATTAGGAACATAAAATTTATAAGACTAACTTTTATCAAAGACAAAATTTAAAAACAATAAAAGAGCAAGAATTATATGACTAGTATACAGAAGCTGAAGTTATATGGTTTTAAGTCTTTTCCAAAGGCAACTGAAATCGTCTTTCCAAAAGGTTATTCATGCGTTATAGGCTCGAATGGTTCGGGAAAATCAAATATTATGGATGCATTCTGTTTTGTCTTTGGTAAGGGTTCTGCTAAGGGAATGAGGGCTGAAAAGTCAGCTAATTTGATTTACAATGGGGGAAAATTAGGCAAGCCAATGAAGGATGCTGAAGTTTCAATATGGTTTGATAATAAGAATAAAGCATTTCCACTTCCTGAAAAGCAAATAAAGGTTTCAAGGATAGTAAAACAAAATGGGCAGTCTGTATATAAGATAAATGACAAGACAAAAAACAGGCAGGATGTTGTTGAGTTGTTGAATTCTGCAAGAATTGATCCTGACGGCCATAATATAATTCTTCAGGGGGATATTGTAAAATTCATGGAGATGAGGCAGGAACAGAGAAGGGAAGTCATGGAGGAAGTTTCAGGAATTTCAGTTTATGAGGATAAAAAGCAAAAGGCACTCAGCAATCTTGAAAAAGTTGATGAAAAATTAAAGGAAGCTGATATAATTCTTACAGAAAGAAGGGTTCATTTAAGAGAATTAAAAAAAGACAGGGATCAGGCATTGAGATACAGGGAAATTGAAGGGGACATAAAATCAAACAAGGCAACGTATGTTCACCTGCAGATAAAAAATAAATTAGCAAGCAAGGAGGACATTGAAAAGAAAATAAAGGAGCAGGAGGACATAATAAATAAGATACAGATTAATATTGATAATTACAAGAAGACAATCAATGAAAAGAAAGAGGAAATAAAAAGCATAAATGCGGAGATAGAAAAAAGAGGAGAAAAAGAGCAGTTAAAACTGCACAGGGAAGTTGAGGAATTAAAAACTAGTTTATTGAGGAAGGAATCAAGGAGCGATGTTTGTTCTAATGAAATTAAAAGAACTTCTCTGAGAAAGGATGAGTTAAGAAAGGAATCTCTTGAATTGGATAATAAAATAAAAGACCTGAAGAAAACAATTGAATTGTATCAGAAAAGCAAGAAGGATCTTGAGGCAGAAGAGCAGAAAATATTGAAGGATATCGGCAGTTTCAAGCAGAAGCATAATATAAAAGATATTGATGATGTAAGGGATAAGATTGATAATCTCAATTCACAGAAAAATGAATTATTAAGGGAAAGAGATAGGATTGAATTTGAACTTAATAAATTCTCCAATTCTGATTTCAAGGATGTTGATAAACTAAAACAGGAATTTAAATCAGCAACGCTCGAGCTTAATAACTGCTTGAAAAACGACGACAAATATATAGTTGAATTGAGCAGATTAAGGAAATCGCTGGTAAATAAAAATGAGGAGCTTGCAAAACTTAATATTCAGGATGTCAGCCAGAAACAGCTTACATTTGATTCCATTGCAATAAAAAGAATCATTGATTCAGGAATTAAGGGAGTACATAATATTGTTTCTGAGCTTGGCAAGGTAAGCAACAAGTATTCGCTTGCATTGGAGGTTGCTGCAGGACCGAGATTAAAAAGCATAGTCGTTGATGACGATCAGGTTGCACAAAAATGCATTAATTATCTCAAAGAGAAAAAACTTGGAGTTTGCACATTCCTGCCTTTGAATAAAATCAAGGGAAATCAGGTAAAAAAAGTAGATAAGTCTCAGGGAATTCACGGATTGGCAATTGATTTGGTGAAATTTGATTCAAAATATAATGACGTATTCAGCTATGTTTTTGGAAGTACAGTTGTTGTGGAAGATATAAACACTGCAAGGAAGATAGGGATAGGCAATACAAGGATGGTTACTCTTGAAGGGGACTTGATTGAATCAAGCGGAGCAATGGTTGGGGGTCACAGGAAAAGATCTGGTTACAGTTTCAAGGAAATCAATTTTGACGACAAGATTGGTAAACTGGAGTCTGAAGTTTCTCAGTTGAAGAAGTCCGTTAATGATTATGAAAATCTTAAGATTGAAAATGATAATAAAACATATGACTTGAAGAAGAGAAAAGGCGACTTGGAAGGTCAGTTGATTAAATTTGAGAAGTTGTTTGACAAGACAGTAAACAAGACAGAATTGGACAGTAAATTAAATCAGGTAAAGAATAAGCTGAACAATGCTGAAAAGGAAATTGAATCCTCAACCAAGATATTGCAGAGCTCCAAGAAAGAAAGTACAGAAGGCATTGACTTGATGGATGATAAGAGATCCAAAACAAGGGAAAAAATAATGGAGCTTGATTCCAATATAAAGAATTTCTCAATGCAGATAAGTTCAATGTTGATACCTGAAAAGGAAAAGATATTGTCAATCATAAGAAATCATGACAAGGAAGTGCATGAATTCAATGAAGAGCTTGAAAATCTCAAGAAAGACATGAAAAATATTGGTTCAGAATTGAAGGACAAGGAAAAGCTTGAGAAGGAATTTTATAATGAGTTCAAATCCATGTTCGGAAAGAGAAACAAGATTCAGGAATTCATACAGTCAAAAGAAACAGGGTTGGTGAAGGAGGAGGAGAGAATAAGAGGTGTGCAGCAGAGAATAAACACAATAAATCTTGACAGGGCAAAGGTTACTGCAGAATCTGAAGCTCTTGAAAAGGAATATGAACCTTTCAGGAATGAGAAATTAAAAAGGAATGTTAATTACGATGAGCTTAGGTATGAAATCCAGAGGCTTGAAAAGGAATTTGACAGATTTGGGAATGTTAATCTAAGGGCATTGGAAATTTATGAGGAGCTTGAGAAAGGATTTGAAAAGCTGACGGAAAAGTATGATAAGTTAAAGATTGAAAAAGAGGATGTTCTTAGTCTAATGGCAGAAATAGACGGAAAGAAAAAGGATTTGTTCATGAAAACATTTAATGCTGTAAACAAGAAATTCATTGATAATTTCATGAGCTTGAGCGACAAAGGGCAGGCATACATGGATCTTGAAGACAAGGAAAATCCACTTGAGCATGGAATTGATATTAAGGTTAAGCTTCCTGGAAACAGGTTCATGGATATTAAAAGCTTAAGCGGCGGTGAAAAGACAATGGCAACGCTGGCATTTATATTCTCAATTCAGGAATTCCAGCCTGCAAGCTTCTATCTGATGGATGAGGTTGATGCTTCACTGGATAAGCATAATTCAATGAAATTAAGCAAGTTAATCAAGCAGTATTCAAACAAGGCGCAGTACATAGTCATCAGCCACAATGACCAGATTATCACAGAAGCAGATCAGGTTTATGGTGTAAGCATGCAGCAGGGAATTTCCAAGATAGTAAGTTTGAAGTTATAATTACATAAATGAATGGTTTGATTATGTTTTAGATAGAAAAAAATTCAACCATCTATAAAATAATTATCTTTTATTCATTAAATTCACTCAACATCTTCTAAAATCAACACAGCTTCTAATTGTTTTCTGTCAACTAAAAAAGCGTTGCAATTATTTAAATGAATTGTATCCATTCTCTCTATTGGAATTTCCAATCCATTAAAATATTCAATTGTTGCTTTTTTACTGTCAAGTATAACTTCAGGTACAACCAACAAATAATTTTTATTTATGTAATATTATGTGGCAAATAATTAATATAATTGCTCATTTTTTCTTCCTCTTCTTCTTTTTAGGTTTTTCTTCCTCTTCAAAGAATTCAAGTATTGAACCCCAGTATTTTATTATTAAAATAACAATTAACAGCAGAATCAGGCCTATTAAAACATAAAATTTGTATATTATGACGTAACTCCACAGCATTGAGGCATATTTAACTATATAACTTATCCATTTTAATTTCATCTGCGAATATATCAAGCCAAGAATCACTATGACACCTAAAATCCATCTTCCAATCTTTAATGGCTTTTCCTCTTCCTTGTCTTTTTTCTTGTTTTTTTCTTTGAAGTCAACCTCCTCTTCTTCCTCATCAAATTCATCATCCTCTTCCTTGTTTCCTGCAGAGAATATTATAATTAATATGATTATTATTGCAATGCCGACGGCAACATAAAGCCAGTAAGATTTAACCTGGTTGTATAATCCGCTTACAAAGCTTGTTTTATTGGCATCAATTGTTTTATTAAAATCAACTTCATTGATTTCAACAATATTTTCAGGAGGCTCTTCATTAATAATTTCTTCTTTAATATTCTCTTCCTTTATGAATTCACTTTGATTTTCTACGGCAATTCTTTTTGGAAATAAGTTCTTTAAGAAATTGCTTATCCTTAATATTAAAGGAACATATTCTTTCTGGTTGAATTCAGATTCCTTTACATTTATATTGATATTCTTTGAATTTAATAAATTATTATTGTATGAAACTCTTACATCAACGCTGTAATCTCCTGGATTTACCTCGGTGGATGGAGCAGAATACAGGTAAATTGTTTCAGCTGAATCAGGGTTTAATTCCAGAATTGATGGATTTAGTTGCGTGAATGAGCTTCCATCGCCAGTCATGCTTATTTCATAGACTAATTTTTCATTTCCTTCATTTTTTATTGTAACAGGCAACGTGGTTGAACTTCCCTGCGTTACTTTAATGTTATTATCAGAGATTATTTCAGTGTTATGGCATTGCATTTCATCAAGAACATTTACCTTTATCTTGTCATCAACGCTTAATTCAGATGAATCCAGTGCAATTGCCCTTACAAAAACATCATAGTTAATTTTTTCTAGATTGGTAATATCAATGTATATATTTGTTGTGAATTCTTCCCCTGGCTGTAATTTAACCTGATAATTGTCCATGCCGACCCATTGCTCAGATGTCTCAAGTCTGAACTCTTTTTCAAATGAGCCTGTGTTTTTTATTATCAATGGGACTTTCGCATTATTGCACAAAGAAATTTCCTTTTCCTCTATGTCAAGGAATACATCATGGCATTTATTTACCTGAGCCTTTAATGTTTTTCTCTTGCTTATTTCATTTGTGTTTACAATCAGATTAATGTCAAAATTCCCCTTTACCCCGTAATCAGGAGTTAATACAATGTTTGTATTTCCAGATTGTGATGGGTTTAAAATTAGACTTTGTTTATCAAGATTAGCCCATGCAGGACCTTCAATTTGCAGATTGTAACTGTCCTTGTTTATTCCAACATTTGTAATCCCAGCATTTACTGATTCTGTGGAATGCTCGCAGAAATTGACAAGATCCTTGTCTGTGGATACAGTAAAATCATAGCATGAATTAACCTGTAGCCTTGATGTTATCTCTCCTATTCCATTATTGTTAAATGCTGATAGCGTGAATTGTGTTGATTCAGAATTTTGTGATGCATAAACATAGGCATTCTTTGATTCTCCAGGCGATAAGGATATCAAATCCTGGCTTAATGTAAGAAAATCAGGAGCTTCTAGTCCTAATTGATAAATTTCCTCATAATTTCCTAAGTTTGTCAATGAATAGATGAAAGAAGTTATTTGTCCTTTGCATGTTTCCTTGTAAGTTTCCCCAGTTATCTGCAGATTATGGCAGTTCTCAACATTTATTGTGTAGGGGATTGTTTTTGTCTCCTCTCCGTTTGATACTATTAAATTTAAGGAATAAGTGCCCGGATATACATTATTATTTGGAGTTGAGTAAATGTATACTGTTCTTGCATTGTTGTTGAGAATGAATCCCTGTGGCACTGCTGTGCTCCATGATGAAGCAGAGCCATCCAGATTGACATTGAAATTTCCAGTGCCAAAAACACTTGCCGTGAACAATATGGTGCTTCCCTGGCATGTTGTTCTTGTCAATTCATTTGAATTTAGCTCAAATGCAAATGACATAGGAATGATAAGTAAAATAGCAATTAGTACAATGATTAGTTTATTATTCATAAATTATAACCCCCTTTTGTTATTTTTCAAGAGTTATAGATATTTATAAATATTATTGTAAAGAAAAATAGAAATTATTTTTTTAATTTCTTTAATTTGTAAGATATCGATGTTCTAATTTTTCTGTTTTTTTCATCCGTATCTAGTTCTATAATATAACTACAAGATCTAAATCCTTCCACTGAAAATAATAACGCTTCTGTATAAATTGGTTTATTGTCTTTATGATTAAAATATTTATTTAAATATGCTAAAACTTCATTATTGTTCAAATAAGATGATTTATAGCTCTCATTAATTTTTCTATCATCAGTTTCCCCTTTATCCCTGTGTTCAATTTTAAATATTCTTGTTGTTTCTCCTGGATTTATTTTATCCCTAATTATTCTATTCAATAAGTCAGGTACTTCTTTTGGATCCAATCTTCTCGAAAAAACCATTTTAAATTATTTCACAAGGTATTCTGATTATAAAGATTTCGTTTTGAAAAAATAAAAAAAAAGAAAAAGTTTCTTAGTAATAACTTTCGCCTAATGGTTCTTCATCTTCCTTTTTGTTCATTCTTGTTACTGCTAGGATTATCCCTAGAATAACCAAGATTATTAACAAGACTACAAAACCAATTTCCAAACCAGTCAATACATTGCTCCATTCACTTTTTTCTTTACTTATGTTTGCTTCGAAGTTAATTGTTTTTACAACATTACTGCCTTCTTTAACATTTACTGTGAATGTGTTCTGTCCAATAACATCTTCATTTGGTGAAACATATATGAACATTTCTCCATTTGAACCTGCTTGTACAACAACTGGTGTTGGATCTACTCTGTAATTTCCCCAGTTCAATCCAGAAACTTCTGCTGTGAAACTTTTAGCATCGCTTCCCATGTTTGCTATGTCAATTTTGTAAACAATACCCTGTCCAGATTCTGAACTGATTGATTTTTCAGCTGATTCAACAATGAAGCCTGATGCTACAGTTGCACCATCAATAACTAACTGGTAACTCTTTGTTACTTCGTCATGTCCTCTGTTGTATTCAACCTTAACAAACAATTCATAAATTCCGGATTTAGCTCCTCTTAAATCCATGTATATTGTGTCGCTTGATGCTGATGTTTCTTCATCATCATTTTCAACAGAAACTAATTCATCAATGTATGTAATTCCACTTCTTCCTAACTCAGGAACAGATACTTCAACTCTTACATCTTCTTCCTTGTTATCTCCCATATTCTCAACTCTTACAGTTGTGAATAATGGCTGGTTAGTATTTAATACCAAACCAGGTGTGAAAATTACATCCTGAATGTTTAATAAGTGTCTTTGTGATTTAACTCTCAATTCATATGATATGTCTATTTCATAATCCTGACTGTAAACTCTTACTCTTAATTTATAATTTTCAGAAGCATCTATGTCTTCAGGAATACTTAATTTTAGATTTTTAACATATCTTACTCCACCTTCCATGTCAAACATTTCTGTGGTGTCTTCAATGTCATCATATTCATATCCTGCGATGTCTGCCTTAACTCTTACATCATCAACAGTATAGTCAACATCTTTTATCAAGGATGATGTTTGTACTTCAACTCTTATGTTCAAAGTTTCTCCTCTTTCAACATATAAAGTGTTTACATCACTCATGTCAGTACCGTCTATGTCCACGTCAACAATCTTGAATGGAACCAATGGCACTGCCGTTGCTGCTCCAGCGAAACTAATTCCACTTAAAGCAATAACTAATACTAAAAATACGCTCAATAATTTTTTCATCATTTTATTTAAACCCCCTGTAACATTAAATGATTATAATGTTGTTATTTTGAAGTTAATACTCCTTTATAAACCTTACGGTAGTTATAAAACCTCCAAATTTCTATATATAATGTCGCTGTAGTCATTACTCTTTGCTTCTATCCTGAATGTATAATATCCTGAAATTGGTTTCTCCATCAGTATATAGCTGTATTTCCCCTCGACTAAATCCAGTTCAAATCTGTCAACCGCAATGTCTCCGTTGTTTACATTATATACTATTAATTCAACATCTTCCTGTTGATTTCCCAAGTTTCTTATCATTGGATATACATATATATATCTGTCATCATATGTTAATATTGCATTTGACAAGCTGAACTTGTGAATCTCCCTTCTTGCTGATTCTGATTTCTTTTCATTTACAACCACAACATATTTCTGTGAATCTGTGTGAATTCCGTCGGAAACTTCAACTTCAACTTCAAATAATCCTTTTTGATTTGATATCCATGTTATCAATCCTGTTCTGCTTATTTCCATGCCTTCAGGATTTAATAATAATGTATAACTGAATTTTGAATGTCTGTCTCTGTCTTCCGCCTCTAATTGATATTCATAATCTTCATTAACAAATGCGTTAATTACTGGTTCTGAAGTTATCTCTGGTGCATATTGATTTTGATTTGGTGGAATTACATTCAGATTTTCTATTTCAAAATTAACTCTTTCAGTTCCATGCAATCCTTCTCCGTCAGCAACAGTTATCTTCAATGTATATCTTCCATTTTCAACCCTTTCTGTGCTGAAATCATAATATTGTGGAATATTATACCCATCATACAATGTTGTCCATTCCAGATTGAATATAAAAAATCTCTTTGAATATTCTATCTTGACATTCAAATCATCTGATGGCTGCTCATTGTCAAAAGCATTCCATCTTATTCTGTAAATATCTTTTATTAATTCTCCGCTGTTTGGAGAGATTATATTAACATCTGGTGCTGTGTTTCTTCTTCCCTGATCATTTATTGTTGTGAATCTCCATATATTGCTGATTGTTGTCTCCTGTCCATCAGTTACAGAAACTGACCAATGATAAGTTGTGTCTTTTTCTAAATTTAATGTGCAGCTTTCTGCTTGAGTATTAATGCATCTTTGTTGATTATTAATTGTTACAGTATAATATAGTGCATCTCCATCCTCATCTTCACCATTCCATCTTAGTGTTACTCTCTCTGAAACATCTCTTTCTATATTCTCTGGTGATAATAAATCAATTGTTGGTGCATGATTTACAGGTCCAGGCCCTTCTCTATTATCTATTGTAAATGAGCCTTCTCTGAACCATTGCCCCCATTCCTCACCATCATAAGCTCTTGCTCTTATTGAGGTATCAATATAATATTCCAAGTCTGCTGAGTCAAATAAATAAGTCCATCCGTTAGGGCTGTATCTATCAACATGTGTTCCAAAAATTATATTGTCATTGTAATCAAGAACCTGAAATTCAACCTGTGTTACAGTTCCATCTTCATCGCTTGCAGTAGCTCTAAAGTTGATTGTTCCTGAATTTACATCATCATAGCCTGAGATATCGCTTACTGCTGGAAGAATATTTTCATCTGGTCCAGGTCCATCTCTTTCATTTACTGTTAAATGCAAAACTTCTGTTTCCTGATCATTATCGTGATAAGCATTGATTCTTAATGTATATTCTCCTGCTTCAGAATAATGATTTTCTGTTATTGATCTTATAATTTCTGCTTCTCCTGCATAATGATTTTGTGAATAAATGTTTGATATTTCTCCAGTCTCATCATTTTCCAAGAAGATATTTACTGTGTAACCTGATCTGTAATCTGCCACATAAGCTTCAAATTGTGCAGTTTCGCCATTATTTATTGTTATTGTGTCTGTTTGTGAATCTGTCCAGTAAAAATCAACAATTTCTACAGCGCTAGCTAACGGCAATAATAATAAAATGGATAATATAAGCAAAATTATTTTTTTCATTTTCTATCTCCTTTTAAAATTTCTTTGTCACCCCAATGCTATGTACAGGTTTTCTTCCTTCACCAACACTTGATCCTCCTGTTAAAGCAAATCCTTTACCCAAAGGAATTTTTCCTCCAAGATATGCAAAAGGATTCTGTTTTACCTTGCTTTTATGAGAATAGTCATCTACAGGACTATGTAATGTTCCATCAGAATTATATATTCTTTCATTGACAGTTTCTGTATATTTTGAACTATTTAATGGAAATTCCATTGCTGCTTCTAAAGCTGTTCCTCTATAAACATCAACACCTAAACCAAATCCAGCTGTATATATTATACCTTCCTCTGTTCCATTCCATTTTTGAACAGAATATCTTCCGTTTCTTCCCATAGGATTTCCTGTATGGCTGTCTGAATTTTCTTTATTTACAATTTCTGCACCAAGAGTTACAAATGGATAAAGCCTACTGCCATCAAAATAGAATGCCATATCAAAATCAGCGCCGTATCTCTCTTCTGAAAGGTTAGCAGACATTCCACCGGCAATGGTTTCTAATTCAGGTAATCTAAAACTGGGTTTTTTTCCACAGCTTGTTTCTGTTTTTCCTTTATTTCCGGTTACTGTATCAATTCTTTTAACCAATGCCCTTATTGCTTTTATATCCTCATAAAAATCTTTATTTAATCCTTTATATTCATCTTTTTCATAGCTTTCTATGCTTCCTTCTAACTCGGATAATCTTCCATCCCATGAATTTCTTATATTTCCTAGAATTTCATAGAAAACCGTATCATCTTTTGCAGTGGAATTTAATTCTGAACCTGCTTTTTTGATTCTCTTTTCTAAATATCTCGCGTAATCCCTTTCACTTCCAAATGCTTTTTTTCCTTCTATGATTCCTTTATCTAACCCTTCATATTCCTTTTGAGTTATAGAAGAATTTTTGCTTGTAATTGATTTAATATTTTGAATTATTTTCTGATATTCTGAAAGGTCCACTCCGCTTGTGTCAATTCCTTGCAACCTAAGCAAATCCTTTTCTCTTTGTATAAAATCTTCATATTTTCCTTTAAATCCATTTAATGAATCCAATAATGATTTGACTTTAGAGAATGTTGGACCATACAATTCTTTGGCATTTTCTAATCCCCCATCAAAAAGATTCAGTGTTGCCAATATTATTCTTGTGCTGTCATCTCTTAATGTATTGTTCTTGCCCATTGCAGAATTTATTTCTTCCAAAAGATATTCTAAATTCTTAACTTTCTCATTTTGTGTTTTCAAACCTCCTAATGCACTAGAAATATTCTTCATTGCATCATATGATGTTTGCTTTCTGTTTAACCCCTCTAAGGAGAGGTTTAAATCATCCAATCTACGTAATAAAATCTTTGAAGAATCACCAATTTGATCTTTTAATTCAGATAATTCAAAATTCATTTGATCATATCTTAAAGTATCTTCTGAAGCTTTTCTTGATAAAGAATCTTTTGCTGCATTATTCTTAGCTACAGCTTCAATTTGTTCTGCTGCTTGATTCCTGTAAGTTTTAATGCTGTCAAATGCATTTTTGCACATTTTCTCTTCTGCAGCTAATTTTCTATAACTTTCTGCACCTTCTTCAGTTGTTAGGTCACCACTAAAGTTTACTATTTCTTTATGTAATCTTTTAATCTTATTTGTGATATTTAATGAATCAGCTTTTATTGAATCTGCTCTTGCATATAACATTTTTGCTCTATCTTCCAATCCAGAATTGATTCCTGTTAATTTATTTATTCTGTCTGAATTTATTTCAAGATTGTTCATCACTGAATCTCGTTTTGATTGTTTTGCTTCAATAGGAGCATTTAATCCATCATAAATTGCTTGTAATGAATCAACCTGTACAGTCATTGCTTTTCTATTTTCTTCTAAAGAGTATAAATTTGTGGTTTTTGGAGCAGCGCATCCAATAACACCATAAGCCATAAGTGTTAAAACAGCTGATTCAACTGGATTTTTTAATATTGGTTTCATAACATTTTCATTTAAGAAATGAGAAACTAATTTAGCATTAGTATAAAGAGTTTGAGCTTTTTCAGATATTTTATTCATAATATAACCCCCCGATTATGATTGTAAATTTCAGAGAAGTTACTTCTTTATAAAGGTTTCTGTAATGCAACCATTTTAGAATGGTAAATGGGGGCACTAGGATTTGAACCCAGATCAACCGGTTTCTTCTAAATCTCTTGTGAACTTTTCCAAAAAGTTCAACTGGAGCCGATTACTCTACCAAGTTGAGCTATACCCCCGCAGATTTAAAATAAGAATTCAATTATTTAACTTTTTCTATTTTGATAACTTCTTCAATTTCCTCAGTTGATATGGCGCACCCCCTTAATCTCAATCCCCAAAGAATTCCATCAAGTATTTCTCTTTTGTTTGAATATTTATTTTCATATTCATTGAATAATCCCTTTTCGAATGCAATTGTCATCAGCTCTGCACTTCTTACTATTGTAATGTCTTTTATTTCCGACTTGAATAATCTTATGTTTTGGTTATTTATTGTTATCTTAGTGTCTAATTTTCTCTCCAATAAAATAGCTAGTTTTCTGTAATCTTCAACCATTAATCTTATGTTCCTTTCATCAACAATGTAAACTCCCTGCAATAATTGCGTCAATACCAGTGCTTCAACTTCAGCCTTGTCAAGTATTTTTATTGGTTTGTTACCTGCCAAAAAGATATTGTTGCATAGATTAAGCAGGTTCATTGTTTTATTTTCAATGTTGATATTCCTGTAAATCTTGAAAATGTTATTTTGTATGAGGTTTGATATCATGATGGCTTCAAGTTTGTATTTTCTTGATTTTATCGGATTATCAAGAATTTCCATCTTGACAGCATCTGAAATTAGAAAATCCCCCTTGAATTTCTTTTTTAATTGTTCTAAAACATCCAATAGATTATTTGTTGCTATGGATATTATTGCAGATGTGTCAAATATTAAATCATTCATTGAATAATCTCCTCAAGCTTTTTATTCTTTTTTCCTCAGTTAATGTAAACCCCTCTTTTACCTCGGCTATTCCTGTCTTGCTTACATATTCTGTAAGCTCCCACTTGTCTATTCCCAATAATTCTGCAGTTCTTCCCAAGGATAAACCGTGTTCATACAATCTTGAACCTCTTGCTATTTGTGCATCATGAATAACATCTTTTATGTAGCTCTTTAATTTATTATCAAGCTTATCTATCACATCAAGTATGTTTTTCATATTTTTCTCGAAATTTGTTACATCGCTGTTTTCCAGTGCAAATAAAGCGCCCCTCAATGAATTTCTTATTGTTTCATTCAATAATTTCCATCCAGAATATTTCCTGTAGTCGGTTCTTTCATATATTTTGGAAAGAGAATATAACATAACAGCCATGGTGATTACATCCTCGTCCTGATCAAGGGATGATGAGTTTATTATTCTGTTTGATAAATCCCTTAATTTCTTGACATCATCTTTTGCAATGGCTTCAATGGAACCTTTTAATGTTTCAAGAATCTCTTTTTTTACGCCTTCATCCATATTTTTAAGGTAATGTTTATATATTTAAATTTTATGTGATTAGTTCACATTCTAAATTTTTCTTTTTTACATAATTCATTGCCCATTGGATATTTTCTCTCTTATCACCGGAATTTGAAAGATAAAATTTCATTCCCTTGAATCTTGTATTACCAATCAGCATATACCTTTCAAGGTCTATATTGAATGAGTAAACTGAAATTCCAGATAAAGCTATCTTATTATACATCTTAGAATCTATACCAGGATAGGTAAAATAGATGGATTTTATCATACTTACTCTATCAAAAATTCCTCTATCATTTGAGATTATTGCAACAGGTTCTTTCCCATTATTTAATAATGTCAGAGCACCAGCAACCAACCCATCATCTGGGCATGTTTTCTCCTTCTTTACAAATAAATTATAACCCAAATTCACAAGGTCTTTAAAATTTCTATAAGTCTTATTTCCTACAAATTGAAATTTGTTGTTCATTTCTCTGTTTTTCAATGTCTCCACTATTCTTTTTGAGTGTTTACAAAGATTTTTGAAGGAAACGAATGCGTTATTGTTAATATCGTTGCTAATAAAATTCTTATTTGAATTTTCTATTATAAATTTTTTCCTGTTTCTGCAAAGATCTTTGAATCTAGACATTTCATCTATTACTTCCGGAACTGAAACTACCCATTCAAAAGATTCCACATAGTCTCCTATCTTACTGAGAAACTTCTCCATTATTTTTAACTTCTCACAATTAGATTCATCCAAATAGGTGATATTTTTCTTTAATGATTCTTTTATTATATCTCCTGTTTTTAGTAATGACGGACCACTTAAAATATTTGTATCCAGCAAAACATTTTCTTCTATAAATAATATTGAGCCTAGTATCCTTGAGTTAAGTTCAATTACCTTCTCTAAATTATTTTTACTATTCATAAGTGGATTCTTGTAATAATAATTTATAAATATTACTAATTACTTATAAATTTATGAGATATGAATATCTGGAGCATACTGCAGACATTAAGTTTCAGGCTTTCGGAAAGACAATGAAAGAGGCTTTTTCAAATTCTGCCTATGCCATGATGAATGTTATTTTTGAAGAAAAAGTCAGGGAAAAAATTATCAAGAAAATCAAAATAAATGGAATTGATGAAAAATCTTTATTATACAATTTTTTAGAAGAAATATTATTTTTGCTTAATACTGAATTTTTTCTGTTGTCAAGAATAAAGAAAATTGAAATTAAAAGTAAAGAATTGACTGCTGAGCTAACTGGTGATAATTCAAAGGAATATAAATTAGGACTGGATATCAAGGCAGTAACTTACAATGACATGTTCATAAAAAAAGAAAAGGATAAATTTACAATTCAGGTGGTTATTGATATTTAATTTTGATTGGTGTATTTTTTAGATACATATCCTAAAAATTCTTCTGCTCTTTTTTCTGGAAAACGATTATCAATAAGATGGACTTTTCCGTCTAATTTACTTGGATCCTTAAGATACTCCCATTTTTCAACTGTTGCAACAAATTCATTGGTTTCTAAACAGAATACATGAACCATCTTATAGCTGTCTGGCGTTGGATTATCTATTGTTGGAAGTTCTACATACAGGAAAGTGTATTCCTTATTCGGATTATATTTTGGAATTGCTTTTTTTCCTGTGCTGTCAGTTCTGACATTTCCATTTTTATCGTACAGCAAATACCTTCCATCAGCACCCCTATTGATTGAAAGAAGAAGTTTATGTTTTTCAACGGCAAGCCTTACTTTATCATAATCTGTTACTAAAGAATCAATACCTTCCTTTTCTAATAATCTTTCTTCCAGTATCTCCAGATTTGATTTTAATTTTTCTTTTCTTCTGTTATCAGGCGCCTTTTCTTTTTCATCTTTTTTATAATTTCTGTAAAACTTCAAGTCTCCTTCTTCAATATATTCTTCAATTGAAAGATCCATGCCAGTAAGGATTTCAATTTTTTTTCCTATATCTTTATATTTGATTTCATTTGGATTTTCTGATTCCTGTTCAGGTTTATTCCATCCGAAAAATAATGATTTTTCAAGATTATTCTCAACATGCGGGACATTCCCAACTTCAACTTTTCTTTCCTGAGAAAAAGCAGGTATAAAATTAGATAAATTATAAATTACAGTAAAGGGTAATACTATATTTCTAACTAAATCATTCATCATTTTATTTATTGTGAAAATTAATCATTTATAAATCTTTACTTATTAGTAACATCTGGTATTAGGAAAACTTAAATAATATAAACTTAATTTTATTAAATTCTAAAATGGCAGATATAAAAAAAATAAAGGAGAATGTATGGGAAATTCCAAAAGAAGGGAATATGAATGTTCCTGGAAGAGTTTACGCTTCTGATAAATTAATTGAAAGCATCAAAGGGGACAAGACTTTGGAGCAGGTAAAAAATGTTGCATGCTTGCCCGGAATAAAAAAATATTCTTTAGCAATGCCAGATGCACATCAGGGATACGGTTTTTCAATCGGAGGTGTAGCAGCATTTGACTTGGAGAATGGAATAATTTCTCCGGGTGGTGTTGGATATGATATAAATTGCGGCGTTCGTGTTCTAACCACAAATATCAAAATAAAGGATTTTCTCAAAAAAAGAACTGAGATACTTGACAGATTATACAGGAATATTCCTTCAGGCGTTGGCAAGGGAGCAAAAATAAGCATAGACAAAAAGCAATTGAGAGAAGTCTGTGAAAAGGGAATTGACTGGTGCATTGAAAAAGGATATGCAAATTCAGAGGACAAGGATAGGACTGAAGAATATGGAAGAATGCAGGATGCTGATTTCAAATTTGTAAGTGATAGGGCAATAAAAAGAGGAATGCCTCAGCTTGGAAGCCTTGGTGCAGGAAATCATTTCCTTGAAGTCCAGAAAGTTGAAAAAATATTTGATGAGAAGACTGCAAAGGCATTCGGAGTCAATAAGGATAATATTTTGGTAATGATACATTGTGGTTCAAGGGGATTTGGACATCAGATTGCTTCTGACTACATAAAACTAATGGAGGAAAAATATGGTTTTGAAGATCTGCCTGACAGGGAATTGATTTGTGCTCCATTCAAGTCTGAACTTGGACAGCATTATTACAAGGCAATGTGCTGTGCTGTTAATTATGCATTCTGCAACAGACAGATGATAATGCACTGGACAAGGGAGACATTCAAGGAATTCTTTCCAGATTCTGAACTGAAATTAATTTATGATGTTTGTCATAACATAGCAAAAGTTGAGGAGCATGACGGGGAAAAAGTCTGCGTTCATAGAAAAGGCGCAACAAGATCATTTGGTCCTGGAAGAAAAGAAATCCCAAAAATTTATCAAAAGACAGGTCAGCCAGTTCTGATTCCTGGAAGTATGGGGACATTCTCCTATATCTTGGTTGGAACAGATAAAGCAGAGGAAGTTTCATTTGGTAGTACAGCTCATGGTGCAGGAAGAGTAATGTCAAGACATAGCGCATTGAATAAATTCAGGGAAGAGGAAATTAAGAAAGAGCTTGAAAATCAGGACATAGAGGTCAAGGCAGGAGGATGGAAATCAATTGTAGAGGAAGCCCCAGAAGTCTACAAGGATGTCAATGAAGTTGTTAAAGTAAGTCATGAATTGGGAATTGGTAATTTGGTTGTCAAATTAAAACCTCTTGCTGTTATGAAAGGATAATATGAACAAAGAAAGAAAAGATTTCTTCAAATTTGCATGGATTGTTTTAATCACAATAATAGTTACAAGAATTTTGGTCTTGTTCTTTCCCGACAAGTCATGGTATATTTTTGGTCAGCAGGTTCATCATTTTTTTCATGGTGTTGTTCTTGTTCTGATAGCAGCAATGTCAAGGTTCTTCTCAAGAAACGAGGAACTGCACAAGTTTGACCTATACTTGTTTGGAATCGGGACAGGATTGATATTTGACGAATTTGTATTTGTTCTTCTTGGTTTTGATGACATAAAATATTTTTCAGGATTGTCTTTTTATAGTATTTTGATATCTGTTTTTGTGTTGCTCACATTATATTATCTTATATTCCTGTCTTTATTGTTCATATTCCATAGGTTCTCGAAAAAGAAATAGAATCATATTTCAATTTAGATATCTTGAATATATACAAAAAAGAATAAAATAATTTACTCCTATTCTTTTGAATCTGAATAAATAGGATTACAAATTGATGTTAATAATTTCACATTTGGTTTATATCCCAATTCTACCCAATCTAATTCAATCTCTATACAAGTATCTCCTTCAAAGAAATTTTCCAAGGAAAAATTATCATTTTCTTTTAATAATCCTTTATACATTTTAATTTTTTGAGTTAACAAAAATATATAAATTTTTCGTTATTAATCACATTTTTTTATTAAAAACATAGACTCCAATAAAAACAATGAATATACAAAATATAAATGAGATTTCTAAATTATATAATATTGGTTTTTCTGATACTGAAAGTATAACCCCCCTAAGACCATCTATTCCATAAGTTAATGGGTTTATGTAAGAAGGAATTTTTAACCAAATAGGTAAATTGTTTGTTGGAAAAAACATTCCAGAAAGGAAGAATAAAGGAATCATGACTATCTGCATTAAAATATGAAATGTCTCTGATTCTGAAATAAATGAAGCTATTATCAATCCAAGTCCAAGAAATGTAAAAGATATTAATAACATAAATATTAATATAATCAAGAAATTTGAACCACTTATACTTATTAAATTCAATGATAACATTACTATTAATAAAAGAAGAGTATGAAATAATGTTACTGTCGCCCCCCCCAATATTTTCCCTATAACAATAGAACTTCTTGATATTGGTGCTACAAGTATCTCTTTCATAAAACCAAATGTTTTATCTTGCAATACAGATATACCAGAACTTAGGGAGTACATAAGTAAAACCATCCCCAATATCCCAATTGATAAAAATTGATTATAATTCACATTTAAATTAGGGATACTAAATGCTGAACCGAATCCATAACCAAATATAATTAAAATAGCTAAAGGGAATATTAAACTAATAAATATTTTTATTTTATTCCTTAAAAGTTTTTTGATCTCTCTGTACCATATGGTATAAATTTCTTGTATCATCTTTTCATCCGAAATTTAATCTCTTCTTTGTAATTCATTTCTTTTTCATTGATTGTTTTTCCAACATAATGCAAGAAAACATCATCCAATGTTGGTTCATGTAAATTAACTGAATCTATTTTTATTTTATTTTTATTTGCCAATTCAATTATCTTTGGAATTTTTAATTTTCCCTCCTTAACTGTTAATTGAATTATTCCATTTTTTTCCGTTATATTTTTTATATAACCTTTTTTCTTCAATATTTGTATTAATTTTTGATTATTTGTTTTTATTTCTATTATATCTCCTTTTATCACTTCTTTTAATTTTCTTGTATAATCCTTAACTACTATTTCTCCATTATTTATTATTGCAACCCTATCACATAATTTGTCGGCTTCTTCCATATAATGTGTTGTTAGTATTATTGTGATATATTTCAATTTCTTAATATATTCCCATATTTTATACCTCATTTGTGGATCTAATCCCAATGTAGGTTCATCTAAAAAGAGTATTTTTGGTTTGTGTAATAATCCCCTAGCAATTTCTAATCTTCTTTTCATTCCCCCAGAAAATTTATTAACGGTAGTATCCCTTTTATCCCATAAATCAACTAAATGTAAAAATTTCTTAATTTCCCTTTTGAAATTCTTAATCTTGTATAGTTTAGAATGAAAATATAGATTATCATAAGCTGTTAAATCTAAATCTAAGCTTGGTTCCTGAAATATTACCCCTATATTCTTTCTTATTTCATTTGGTTTTTTACTAATTTCATAATTACCTATAAATATGGTTCCAGAGGTGGGTTTCAAAATTGTAGTTAAAATGGATATTAATGTTGTTTTTCCAGCTCCATTAGGACCCAAGATACCAAATGTCTCATTTTCTTTAATCTCTAAATTTATATTTTGTAAAGCTTTTGTTTTTCCATAATATTTTGTTAAATCTTTAATTCTTATAATCATATTAAGATAATATCCCATATAATTGTTTATATATCCTTTCTTTGTATTTCTCATCGCAATGGGGTTTTGTAAAATCTCCTGTTTGTTTTTTATTTTTAATTCTACAACCCCCACCACATATATACTCTAAATCACATTCCTTACATTCTTTGAAATTATGAACCGAAGTTGATTCTGATGCTTGTTCAAGCTTTTCAAATATTTCATCCATACCCATGCTTTTTATGTTTCCTATTCTAGCTTCTTCCTGAGTGATTGAGCAGGAGAATATATCTCCATTATAATTAAGAACCATTGCTTTACCATAACCACAGCCAGTATTCTTTATATTTCTTGGAACATCCGTTTTCTTAAAAGATTTAATTCCTGAATCATTTATAATTTTCTCAATTAATTCTATGGAATCTCCTTTCTCTATGCATTTTCCTCTGCCATAGCTTACTAAACCACCTATCTTTATAGAAACATTAGAGTTTCTTATTCTTTCTTTTAACAAATACCTTAAATTTAATCTTATATCTTCTTCATTTATCGGATTAACCACCATACTTATTGTTATGGGTATAATACTATTTTCAAGATAATTAATTCCTCTTATGATTTTATTAAATGAGCCTTCTCCCCTAATTTCATCATTTATTTTTGGAGTAGCGCCATCTAAACTTATTTGAACTGCATCAAAAAATTCAGATATTTTTTTGGAATTCTGTCCTGTTATCAAAATACCATTTGTATATAATGATAATGAGTTTCCTAAATTCTTTATATATTCTACTATTTCGAAGAAGTCCGATCTCTTCAATGGTTCTCCTCCAGAAAAAGATACAGGTCCTTTGCTTAGTTTAGAAAAATCATCAAATAGATTTTTAATTTCCTGAGTTGTTAATTCGTTTTTATCTTTAAATTTACCAGCATCTCTATAACAATGTATGCATTCTAAATTGCACATATTTGTAATATAATAATGCATTGCTAAATCACCATCTTCTATTATATTCACTGCATTTTCATAAAATTCATTTTTATCTATTTTTTCAAGTAAAGATTTTGCTATAGAAATTATTTCTTGTTCATTAAGATTCATTAAACTAAGTAAGCTATCTCTTAATATAATTCCTTTGTTTAATTCAGTTAAGACTTTCTTTTCTAAATCATTCAAACTTAACCAGTTTGGTTTTTCTCTTGCAATACACAGATATCCATCATCAATCTTATGAAAATTTAATTTTATTGGAACATCAATTGGATTATCTAATAGAAATTCCTTTTCCATTTTCTAAATTATTACTAACAATCAAAGATAGGTACAAATATATAATAAGCGCATATCCATCCACCATCAGCCCTTATGTTTACTTCTGGTTTTTTACTATCCCTATCATATTTAATTCCAATACTACTTAACCCTTCCAAGGGGGTATATGAACTTCCTTTTACATCTCTTTTACCTTCAGTTCCAAGAGTTTTTTCTAGTCCCATTTTTACCTCCAGCAATATAATAATTAATTGTTTCCATAAATATATAAATTATCCTATTGTTGTTTCTAATTTTTTTATCCTCACCCATTAGTAGGAAAATTTATAAATACTAAAAACCCCTTATTTCAGGGTTAAAATGAAGAAATCTAGATTGAGAAAGAGAAGTATTCTAAAAAAAGCTAGAGACTTTGCTGTTGGTTCAGCAATGTACTTATCAGTAGGTTTAACGCCTTTATTGGCCCAGCAGGGGTATATTCGTGGTTTATTTGAAGGAGAGCCAATTCCAGATGCAACAGTGGAATTAAATGGAAGCACAGCAACTACAAATGAGGAAGGTTATTTCCAGTTTGAGACTTCAGTGGGTGAAACTCCTGTAATTACAATACCTTCAAACAATGAATTATCATATTCAGTCCATAATGTGTTAGGAAGAAAGGTTGGTGGAAATATTATTCCTAAGGAAAGCATGGTTATTTGGAATGGCCAAAATTATGCAAGTGGAATGTATTTTCTTGTTGCAAAAGATGCTGATGGTAATTTAGTTAAAACTTCAAAAGGAGTTAAGTTTGGAAGTGAGAATATTAATTTCCCAGTTAATCTTGAAGAAAAAGTAGTTACTCATTCAAGTGGAAAAGGAGGAATAAGAACACAGTCTACTGATAGTTTTGATGAATTTATTGTTAATGCTCCTGGATATTTTGAAAGGATTACCTTTGTTAATTCAGGCTTGGGGGATTTGATAAATGAAACCATGGTGGATTCTGGTTTTAATATGCCTGCTTATGATCAGATAGCTAGAAGCAGGGGGGTTGTTATTTATGGCACTGGAGAACCAAGGAATATTGAAGGAACAGTCAGATGGATGCATTCGCCTAAATTTTATATTGTAACTGAGGCAGGTGCTTTATTTCCTTCAACTATGGCTCCAAATCAAGAACAAATAGACAGTGTTGAATCAATTATAAGAAACGACCTGCCTGTATTTACTCAGAGATTAGTTAATGAAAATACAATTATTGAACAGGGAAACAATCCTCCTATAATCTATAACAATGAAGGATATATTCAGGCAGATTCTGGTTATGTTCTTGTTGGATGGAGTAATAGTATTGGGGGTTTAGGTTCTCATTTAGAATTTTCTAATCCAAATAACCCAAATATTATTCAGTCAGGTATTGTTACTTTAAGACATGCTTTTGGAACAATATATAGGATTGCTTATAATCAAGAGTTAAGCCAGGTTATGGGTGCAAGAAATGATTCAAGATTAGCTCCTATAGGAAGTTTATTCTATGGTAATGTTGAACCAGGAGATCCTCCAGGAACAAGTATTGGATTTTATTCAGAAGATGATTTAAGATATGGTAAATTCTTGTTTGAAAGACCACCAGGAAATTTAAGCCTAGATACTGATGTAAGAGAATAGGTTCAGATGGTTCAAGGCAGAGAATAAATATTAGCAATTAATTATTTTATAATATATTTTGTACAATTTAATATAAGTGAAATTCAACAATCAAATAATCTCAAATATTGTAATGCCCAAAAGTTCATATCAGACATTAATTTTATATACTTTAATATTCTTCTAATTTATATTAAAAAATAGTGGGAGGTAAAAATGGGATTGGAACAAAATTTACAAATGTATCAAGTTGAAAGAAGTGGGCTAACTGAATTTAGCGTTTATAATGTAAGTAATGGTCTGTATGAATTATATACTGGTGGACCAACTAGAATGAACTTCAAACCAGGGATACTTTTAGATGGTGGATTAGAATTAGATTTAAGAAAATCTACAAAAAATACTGTAGTTTTAAAAGAGCCTATAGATGACTATTTACAAAATATATATATTCATCACGACAGAGGTTTAGGCAGGGAAGATTTACTAGTTGATAGAAAAAAGAAATAATTTTTTCTTTTTTTTAAATGGTAAAATGGTAATATGTATTATATGCAAAAAAGAATTCAAAAACCAAGATAAATTTATAAATTTTTTCAATTTTGAAAAGGAAAATAAAAAATTTTTTATTTGTAAAGAGGACATAAAAATAATATTAACTAAAATGAAAGATTTGGTTTTAGACCCCGAACCATATAAAGAACACATATCATGGAACAAAAAAGAGAAAGCACTTTTAAAAATAGCTAAAAGAATTTATATAAATTGTAAAAATAAACATAAAAAGGTAGATATGAAAAAGATTGGAGATAAAATTTATGATTTAATGTGTGAAGATTGTTGGGATGAATTTAAAAAAGAAGAACTAAAATATAACAATAAATAAGTTAAACTTTTCTATTTTAACAACTATATGAGAGATCTAATCATTCAAGCTTCAGAGATTTTAGAGGATAAATTTAAAATAAAACCAGAGAGAACTAAATTATACAAACATGAAGATATTCATAAATTATTGAATCAAACAAGAAACCCCCAAGCGCAATCTATATTCTTTCCGAGAGACTTATCAGCACATGTACCAATTGGAAGATTAGATTTTATTTTTCATGAATATCATGGTCATGGATTATTCTGCGAACAATCTTCATACGGTAAAAAAATGGTTGAAGATGAAAGGAATTTTAACAATATGACTAATGAAGAAATAAAAAGGGCATTGCTTATACATGAATATCAAAACCCTAATTTTGAAGGTCATGCTTTATGGACAGAAGATTTTCTGTTGACAAAATTAAATAAATTTGAGATACTAGAAAATAGATTAAAGGAATTAAAAACATTAAATTTTGAATCACAGTTTCATCTAGATTTAAAAACACAAAAAGATGTTTATAATAGAATAAAACATTTTGAAGCAGAAAATGGAATCTTTGAATTATGGTATTCTTTGGGATTTCCAAGACAATTTGATAATAATACTTTAATGGATATAGCAAGGGAAAAACTTAATTCAAGATATAATAATTTAGTCTTTTTAATTCATTTTGGCTCTAAAAATCCCGAGGGTGATGTAGACTTATGCGCTGTTTTAAAAGATAATACTAAATTAGATGAGTATAAAGATTCAAGAACTATCGATATGCCTCAGTATAATTATTCTGATTTTATAAGAAGAATGAAATTGTTTGATATTGTAATAACACAGCCTTTACTGACTGGAAAATTAATTTACGGAGATAAATATGAATTTGAAATATTAATAAAAAAATTGAAGAAACACAATCCTACACAAGAATCAGTAATATATTTGCAAGAAAAAAGCAGATGGTGTTTTAATTGTGCTACCGAATGTTTCAATCAAGATGAGACTCATATAGGTGAATTAGGATTAATGTTAAATAATTTATCTTATGCTTTATCTTATAATGAATTTGCCAATAGATATAAATTAGGAGCTTCTGTTTTGACATTAGACCAAATTGAAAATAATTTATTGAATAAGATTAGATGGCATATGAAATTAATTGAGAGCAGAAGAGAAAAGATAAATAAAACAAAAGAATTTATTGAAATAATTAGAAAGAAGATTTTCTAAGATACAACAATGTCAGTATAATACCATCCCTCTCCGCCATATAAGTCTGCTGGGCAGCATGATTGTAATGGTTGGTTATCTCCTAAGAAACATCCAGGTGTCATTAACCACTGCATGAAATTATCCTGAGGCCTTATACCACAAGGATCAGTATAACATTCTAATTGTTCTTCACATTCTCCTGTATTTGGATTCCAAGCATCCCCAGCATCGCAGCAATGCCCACTACCGCAGTATCCATCAGTCAATCCAGCACCGCAGCAGAACAATTTATTTGTGCATGCATCTCCTTCATCAAGGCAATCAATGCAAATATCTCCTAAATTAG
>Ga0209541_10002355_pt1 | contig 35892 bp, 33 predicted proteins | sample RifCSPlowO2_01_FD_184027 | JGI IMG/M metagenome (GOLD analysis project Ga0209541, IMG submission 184027) | Groundwater microbial communities from Rifle, Colorado - Rifle CSP2_plank lowO2_0.1 (SPAdes) (version 2) | ecosystem: Environmental > Aquatic > Deep subsurface > Groundwater | place...
AGGTTAGCATATCTTGACGTTCATTAAATGAACGTATCTTGAGTATAGGAGAAACTTAAGGTACAATGCAAGTATGGTGAAGGTCAGATTTGCCCCAAGTCCAACAGGGATTCCCCACATAGGAAATACGAGAACTGCACTATTTAATTTTTTGTTTGCCCGCCACAACAAAGGGAAATTTGTCCTGCGCATTGAAGATACTGATCGGACAAGATACGAGGAAAATGCCGAAAAGGAAATTCTTGAAATTCTTGAATGGCTCGATCTGAAATGGGACGAAAAATATATTCAATCAGACAGACTTAAAATCTACAAAGAACATGCGCAACTTCTAAAAAAGAATGGATTTGTTTACGAAGATGATGGGGCATTAAGATTTAAGATGCCCAAAGATGGAGAGACTTCCTGGGAAGATATGGTAGGAAATAAAGAAATATCCTTCAAAAATAAGACACAGGAAGATTTTGTAATTTTAAAATCCGACGGATACCCGACATATAACTTTGCAAATGTAGTTGATGATTATCTTATGGGAATAACCCATGTAATTAGAGGCGAGGAATTTATTTCCTCGACACCAAAACATGTTCAATTATATAAAGCCTTCCGATGGAATCAACCTTTCTTTGCACATCTGCCGATTGTTTTAGGAAAAGACAAAAGTAAGCTGTCAAAGAGAGAAGGAGCAAAATCAGTCCTTGAATACAGAGACGAAGGGTACATAAGAGAAGCGATTTTAAATTATATGGCACTTGTAGGCTGGACTCCTCCGAATGAAAAGGAACAGATGGATGTTTCGGAAATGACAAAAGTTTTTGATCTTAAAGATATAAATACTGCAAATCCAATTTTTGATACTCAAAAACTTGAGTGGTTCAACGGAGTGTGGATAAGAAGTATTGGAGATCTTTCCGAAAGACTTATCGAATTTTACAAACAAGATCCCCAAGTAATAAAAGTTTTAAAGTCTGATAAATCAAAAATATGGGTAACGGCGGCAAAATCCAGGATAAAAACTCTAAAAGATTTTAAGAAATTAATAAGTATCAAAAAAAAGAAAAAATATACAATGGAAGAAAAACAAAAAGCTCGGATTTTGCTCAAGTATCTAAATTATAAATTAGGAAAAGTTTGGAAAGACGAAGAGTTGCTTTTTGCTCTGAAAGATTTTTCCGACAAAGAAGAAATGTCTTTTAAAAAAATTTATTATCTTATGACCGGCAAGGAGCAAGGAATTGGAATTTTAGAACTTAACAAGATTTACGGTAAATATCTTTTTGTAAAAAATTTAAAAGATGCTTAAAAATCTAGCAAGACTCATATCTCTTTTATCAGGTCCATTCGTTCTTTTTTTACCGGCTCCTTTTATTCTTGTTTTCAAAGAGACAGGCAATATTTCGTATTCGTTAAAATGGACATTTTTTTCTTACATTTTTTTGTCCTCTGTTGTTTTTTTTGTTCTTTTAGGAATGCTTGTTGGTTTTTTTTCAGACTACGGCGTTTCTAAAAAGGAAGAGAGACCAAAACTTTTTGCTTTTGGAGGAATAATCGCCTTTTTATATTTGGGATCCTTGATACTCTTGAGTGGTCCAAAAGTTTTATATTTGGTAGTTTTCGGAATTATTTTGGGAGTAATGGTAATTAGTATTGTGAACAATTGGATTAAAGCCAGCATTCATACAGCAACCGTTTGCGCGTTTACTCTTTCTCTTGTTATTCTCTTTGGTTATGCCTTTATTCCCGCACTTATTTTAATTCCGGCGATGGCATGGGCAAGGGTTAAGATTAAAAAACATACACCGTTGGAAGCAATTACAGGTGGATTTTTAGGCGCTTTATTGACTATAATTGTTTATACAATGGGGAGACTTATTTTTTAATGGATTCAAAAATATCTTTAATAAATTCATTTAAGTATGCCATCGAAGGAGTTTTATTTTCGATAAGACACAACAGGAATTTAAGGATTCATATAGGAGTTGCTTTTTTAATTATTGCCGCAAGTATTTTTTTTAGAGTAAATGCATTTGAGATGGGAATATTGGGAATAATGATTATTCTTGTAATTTGTCTTGAGATGATAAATTCGGCAATTGAAGAGATGGTTGATTTAATAATTCAGGAGCATAGACAACAGGCAAAGATAGCAAAAGATGTATCAGCGGGAATGGTTTTGGTTGCATCGGCAGGATCAGTTGTAGTCGGAATCTTAATCTTTACTCCTCATATCCTCAGACTATTTAGATAAAATTAAAATTTCGAAGCGTAGCTTGCCTTCCGTAATTATGTAAGATAAATGATATAATATAAAACTGTTTTGTATCAACGAACTTATTCATGAGAAATAATAGAAAACAACAAGTATCCGCAATTGTTCCAGTTTTTAATGAAGAAAAAAGAGTTGGAAAAGTTATTGATACCCTACTTAAGTCGAACCTAATAGATGAAGTTATCTGTATAAACGATAGCTCATCTGATAAGAGTCTAAAAATTTTAAAAGGATTTGGAAAACAGATAAAATTGATAAACTTTAAAAAAAATCAAGGCAAAGGCAAAGCAGTAGCCGCGGGAATTAAAAAAGCTTCGGGAGAGTTTTTATTGTTTTGCGACGGCGATTTAATAAACTTCACAGTAGAGCATATTAAAAAAATGCTGAATCCGATTTTGGAAGGAGAAGTACGTGTTGTCTTTGCCGTCCCTACTCAAAATAAAACTGGGAAATATTGGAGACATGAAGTATTCCTTGCCGGTGAAAGGATTTATCCGAGAAACGCTTTACTCCCTCACGTCTCAAAACTTTCCAGAACCAAGGGGGCAGGAGGAAGCGAAGTTTATCTAAACACTTTATTTAGAAGAAAAGAAATAAAAATTGTTCCATTAATAGGATTAAAAAAACCATTTAAGGGAAGTAAGTGGTCTTCATCGCTTGCTTTGAAACAAGGTTTACTTTCCGTCATTGGCGTACTTCAGGAATCAGGACGAATTGAGATCAACTCGATTCGTGATTTAAAACAATTGGAAAATCTCGTTCAAGTGGATACTTTTGAGGATTTGATAACCAAAATAGGAGAAATCAGAAATAAGAAGATAAAAGCACTTTTGAAAAAATATTTCTTAAAATACATCACAAAATACGTCAAAAAGATTATAGATTGAGAATTTATGGGAAGATGAAAATTGAAAAAAATAGAGGCCTGGCAAGATAAGGAATACTAAAGTTTCTTCAGTAATCCTAAATCACCTGCGATCAGTGCTTCTTTTTTCGCTTTTGTCCATTTTTTAAGCTGTGCTTCTCTTTGCATAGCTTCTTTTCTGGTTTTGTGTTTTTCCGAATAAACCAATTTTACAGAATTAAAATAACGGACATACTTAGCGGATTTACTTGATTTACTTTGATGTTCCTCTGATCTCTTTTCAAGATTATTTGCTTGACCAATATAAAGGGTATTTGAAGAAGTGCGGAGAATGTAGACATAAAATGACATAATTTTCCTTCGACTTCGCTCACCATTCGCTTGGGACATTCGACATTATTATTGGAGCCGAAGGCCATGAGCGAATAAAATGAGTCGAATGGCTGCGGGGCTTGGTATCCTACGTCTTAGACTTCGGACTACTTCTTCGCCCATCAGAGAAATCCTTCTTCAACGCTACGGAAATTAATCTTTTGTAGGCAAATGATTTTCCTGACCCAGATTTTAAATAAAGTTCAAAATCTCTCGCCTCTTTTTCGGTTTTGAACCCTGCGTACCAAATTAAACCCCAAGGTATATGTGCCTTGGTTGATTTAATACTTCCATTGTTATGCAACCCCAATCTGTTCCTCAAGTTATTTGTTGAACCAAAATAAAAAATGTGAGATTTTGAACTAAGTAATATATAACAATAATACATGTGACACTTCGCTTTCAGCTTCGTAGTTGCATGCTATTCCGTAGCCTTGGCGAAGGATAGCTGCTGGGCTAGGATTTGAACCTAGATGAATGGATTCAGAGTCCACTATCCTACCGTTAGATGACCCAGCAATATGCAAGGTAATTTTATCAGATTTGGAAGCTATAAAACAATGCTTAAAGATTATTTTTCTAAATAATGTTAGCGAGGCTGTTTCACCACGTCAGACGTGGTTTCACCGTTCGGCTGAGCTCACGGCCGAAGCCTTTCAGTTAGTGAAGGTGTTAATTTTCTTTTACTCTCCTTAACATTTTGGTTCTAAATAAGACTATAATGTATTTATGGATGATAAAATTTCGCCTGCCTCAATCCTCCTAACATACAAAGGTAAAGCGCTTCTTATGTATAAAAGAAATAGCTCAATTGATGAAGAAAAGCACCCATGGTGTTTTATCGGCGGAATTAAAGAAAAAAGAGAATCTTTTGAAAACGCAATGGCGAGAAAAGTAGAAAAAGAAATGGGTGTAAAAATTGAAAAAGTTGAGTTTGTGTCGGAATCTTGCTATCACGCCAGGCTAACGGATGATGATGTAAATAAAATAAAACGGGCAGAAGGACAATTGTTAGATTTTTTTACTCTTAAAGAGCTAGGGAAGCTTTTCTTATCAAGCACAACAGCGCAATTTATATCAAAGCACGGCGCTCTTATATAAAAAGTCTTGAAGTTATGAGGACTAAATGGGTACCGGTCGACATGTTCTTCTGGTAAGAAGAAAAATTTAAGAAAGTTTGAAAATAATTCCGTGTCGCACAATTTCAAGACGTAAGACTTCCTCCATGTAAAATTATTGTGCTTTCGTCTTCCATGTGCGAAGCAGTCAAAAGTATACAAGGATAAATCCTCGGCCTCCGGATAAAATTTAGCTTTGACACGAACTTTCAAAAATGCTAAAATTTTTATAGATATGAAAATCCATAAAAAATCTAGATCGGAAATAGGAATAGGAGGTTTGGCAAAAATTTTGGCAGGACTTATTGCCGGATTTTCGTTTTTTACAGTTTCTTCTCATCAAAAATCTCCGGTTTACGAAAAACTTCCGGAAAAAAAGTTGAAAAATATTTCTTACTTTCCGAATGTGAAAATTCAAAAAAAAGACGGGCATTATCATATTCATCATTGGATGATTTTTTCAGCGCTGTACGCGCCTTTTATTTTAGTAAGGAGACTACGATCGAAATTCTTCCACGGATTAATAATAGGAAGTATAGTTCAGGGCCTAACCTACAGAGATCGCTTCCGAATTAAATATCGTTCCTCATCTCGATAATTCCTTCTTGCAGTAAGAGAAGCAGTTTGATTTTTGTAAATTATGGATGATAAAATCAATAATGTAGTTATGGTCGAGGGCGATAGACAAGCTTTATCGGATCCTTTATACGACGCTATAGAACCGGTTCAAATGACACCGGAGGAACTTTTTGACCTCAACAGCCAAGCACGCTCTCATCTTTTAAATGTTATAAATGAAGGAAGTATTTTTGCCTCAGAAGACCCTCGATTTCATCATAAATTCGGAAGAGATACTTTTATAAATTCTTATTTTATAGCCGAAACCGTAAGATATTTCCCCGACCCTGAGCTTTGGCACAGAACAAAAAGGGCCGTTCTTAATTTTTGGGAATACCAACTTTCGAATGGTCAAGCTCCGCATGAAATAAAGCCATTTAACAAAAAGGATGCCAGGAAGAGATTTTATTACAGAAATGGAGATAACCTCGTTAATGATGATTCCGTAGATGCTACATCTCTTGCTCTTATTGTTACCCCAATGTTTATAGAAACAGAAGAAGAGTTGGAACAATTCATTCCAAAAGCAAATAGAGCGTTAGACTGGATAATCCAAAATATGGAAACATATAATGGATGGTTAAGCTATAAATATAATCATAAAAATGGGGGACTTACAAATCAGGGATGGATGGACAGCAAAGATTCTATAAAATGGAGAAGCAACCGTTTTCCACCCGATCCTATTTCATTGGTTGAAGTCCAAGCTTACGCGTGGAAAGCTTTACGGGTTTGGTCAGACATTTTTGTTCAAAGAGACCCTCAAAGAAGCAAAGATTTAAGAGAAAAAGCGGATGATTTAAAAAGAAGATTTAATGAAAAGTTTATTTTTGAAGATGAAAGAGGCTTATATCTTGCGCATGGATTAGATGGTGCAGGAAGTCAAATAAGAAGCATAAGTATAAATCCTGGTCTCTGTCTCTGGGGCAATTATAAAGGAGAGTCTATTATTAAATCAGAATTTATTCCTTTTATAGTTCGTAGAATAATGTCGGGAGAGTTTTTTGATGAGACCGCCGGTATCAGGACCTTTGGGAAAGATCAGAGGACTTTTGATAAAGAGGCATATCATAGCGGAAAAGATGTATTTTGGCCTGTCACTTCTTACATGATTGCCGATGGTTTGATTAAATTAGGTTTTGTACAAGAAGGAGAAAAGGTAAGAAGAGCGCCACGTACTGCAATAAAATTTTTTGGATCGTTTATAGAACAGTTTAGGAGAAGAAACGGTTTATACGTTTTATTTAATAACGGGCGTGAAGAAAGCTGTCGCGATCAAACTTGGACAACAGCAGGATTTTACTGGGAAAGCAGTATGGACTTAGGGCTTTCAAAGGAAAAAGTTTTAGTTTCAAATGGCTCATCTTAGGAATAGCGATATAAAAAACAAAGCTGGATTTTTTGGAAGCCTGAAGGAAAAACTTTATCTACTTAGTATTTCCGCTTCCGTTTTGGGAAACCGGAGACTTTTCGATTGAGCTTATTTTCTCTTGGATAAATCTCATAGCACTTTTAATATCGTCTAAATCTTTCTGAATATCTTCTACTTCTCCTTCTAATTCTTCCTGTTCCCGTTCTTCTTCTTCCTGTTCTTCCTCTTCTTCCAGCTCTCTTACTTCATCAACAAGCGCCTGTCGTCTTTGGGTTACTAAGATAAAAGTTGCCAAAAAGACAGCCTCAAGAGATAGAAAAATATTGAAAATCTCTACCTGAAACGGTCTGAAAATGAAAAAAAGTGTAAATGCAATAACATGAAGATATATGAATACTATGCTTCCTGATAGATTTGTTATAGATTCAGCGAGTCTTCCTTCAAATGAATGAAGCCTCTTAATAAGTTGCTCAGGTTTTACCCCCTCAGGTAGAAGAGATGTTGTTCCTAGTGCTTTCTTTCTCATATCTAATTGTAGTTCCATCAAATTTGCTTTGTCAACCCAGCACCACTTTTTAAGGAAAGCTGGTGCTGGGTCAACCCCGATTGGATTGTAGTCAACCCCGATTTAATCGGGATCAACCTTAATATTATAAGACCTTGACAATTAGCAGATATTTTGATAGAGTGCCAATACGCCGGTAGGAAGTGTCTGGAGTTTATGGAAAAACTAGTTCCTATTATTCCAATAAGAGATGGAATAATTTTCCCAAATATAGATTCGGTTTTAACGTTCGGCAGGCCCAAGAGTTTAGCTGCTTTAGAAAGTTCTTTTCAAAACGAACGAATAGTCTGCTTTGTTCTTCAGAAAAATTCCAAGCTCAATGAGCCGACACCCGCCGATCTTTACTCAATCGGTACTCTTTCAAAAATTGAACGAATGATAAGATCGGATGGGGAGATAAACGCTCAGGTAAAAGGTGTATTAAGAGTCAAAATATTATCTTACGAACCTCACGAACAGTTTCTTTTGGCAAAAGTAAAAGAACTTCCCGATGAAATTGACGATTCTCCCGAAATTAAAGCCTTATGCAATCATATAACGAATCAATTCAGAAAAGCGATAAATCTTGGAAAATCAGTTGATTTTTTGGCATTCATGAATATAATGTCCGACAATTCTCCGTCCGAACTTGGCGATTTGATCTCTTCTGTCTTGGATGTTAAGCCGGTCGAAAGACAAGAGCTTCTGGAAACAACAAATGTAAAAGAAAGACTTGAAAAAGTCTCGGAATATTTGACCAAAGAAATTAAAGTTTTAGAACTTGAGAGACGCCTTACGTCAAAAACTCACGAAAGATTTGAAAAAGGTGCCCGGGAGGCAATGCTTAGGGAAAGGCTAAAGACTATAGAAAGGGAACTTGGTCAAAGCGATGAGGACAGCGAAGTTAGGGAACTCTCAGATAAAATAAAAGCCGCGGGCATGCCAGAGGACGTAGAGGAAAAAGCCCGAAAGGAGCTTAAGAAACTAGGGCAAATGAATCAGTTTAATCCCGAGGCAGGATATATTAGAAATTATTTAGATTGGCTTATAAGTCTTCCATGGAGTAAGGAAAGCAAGAATAACATAGACATAAAAGCAGCCGAAAAAATTTTAGACGAGGATCACTATGGACTTTCCAAGGTTAAAGAAAGAATAGTTGAATACTTGGCTGTTCATAAACTTGCCGGAAAAATGAAAGGGCCCATACTTTGTTTTGTTGGACCGCCCGGAGTCGGTAAAACTTCTATCGGAAAATCAATTGCCCGAGCTTTGGGGAGAAAATTTGTAAGGGTTTCTCTTGGAGGAATTAGAGACGAGGCAGAAATCAGGGGTCATCGAAGAACATATGTCGGAGCACTTCCCGGAAGAATTATTCAGGGAGTAAAAGACGCAGATACCAGAAACCCCGTCTTTATGCTGGATGAGATAGATAAGGTGGGGACTGATTTTAGAGGAGATCCATCCTCAGCGCTTTTAGAGGCTTTGGATCCTGAACAAAACAATCAGTTTTCCGATCACTATCTTGAGGTTGCATTTGACCTATCGGATGTAATGTTTGTTACAACCGCAAATGTTTTAGATACAATTCCGCCCGCACTTCGAGACAGGCTTGAGGTTATTAACTTTGCAGGCTATACCCAGTTTGAAAAATTTAAGATTGCAAAAGAGTTTCTTTTGAAAAAGCAAATAGATAGCCACGGATTATCGGATAAAACAGTTGATTTTTCAGATGATGCGATAAGGTTCATCATTCAACACTACACAAGAGAGGCAGGAGTCAGAAGTTTGGAGCGACAAATTGCAACAGTACTTAGGAAAGTTGCAAAAATGATTGCAGAAGGAAAAAAGAAAAAAGTTCTGGTAACAGTTAAAAATGTAACTAAATTCCTAGGTCCTATAAAAATAAGATCTACAATTCTTGAAAAAAGAGACGAGATTGGGATGTCTACCGGTCTTGCATGGACAGAGGCAGGAGGAGACATTTTATTTATCGAAATCGCTTTAATGCCTGGAAAAGGAAACTTAATTTTAACAGGTCAGCTTGGTGACGTTATGAAAGAATCCTGTCAGGCAGCAATGAGTTATATAAGGGCAAGAGCGGTGCAATTAGGACTTTCGGAAAAATTTTATCAAAAGATTGATGTTCATGTGCATGTTCCCGAAGGTGCGGTTCCAAAAGACGGTCCGTCTGCAGGCGTTGCAATAACAACGGCAATTGCGTCTGCACTTATCCGAGTCCCCGTTAGCAGAAAAGTGGGAATGACTGGAGAAATAACTCTTAGGGGAAGAGTCTTAGAGATTGGGGGAGTTAAAGAAAAAGTTATTGCGGCTCACAGAGCAAGACTTAAGACAATAATTCTTCCAAAAGATAATAAAAAAGATTTGGAAGATGTGCCAAAAGAGGTACTAAGGGATCTAACTTTCAAATTTGTTTCCCATATGGATGAAGTTTTGGATATTGCCCTAACAAAACCATTGCCAAGATTTAAGACAAAAACAGAAGAAACAACCCAGCGGCCGGTTCTCCACGCCCCCTCGCCCTACCAAGCAGATTAGTTTACTCCGGCCGTAGAAAGATTTATAATCCAGCAATGAGTTGTGAGAAATACGTAGGTGCCTTAAAAGAATTAGAATCTAATTTGAACGGAGAATCTGAAGGTCATTTTATGGCTAGGTCAATAGCAGGATGGTTAAGAGAATCATGTGAAGGATTAGCGGGTCGAGAAAATATTCACACAAGCGCTGTTATGCGAGAACATCGTTATTTAGGTTTGTCTAAACAGCAAGCTAGGGAGAATGATGCAAGAGATATAAGAGACCAATTAATCAAGGACGCAATTAAACTTCTGAGTGCATATGGAATCGAAATGGATCCATAAAATTGCGATCTGAGAACTAAGACAACCTCAATTGGTGTCCCAAAATGCTACGATTTTGAATCGAGTAATTCCTAGGCTTTTGGATTGGGTGGATTGGGGACGGTCCTAAAATGGATTGGGGATTGTCCTAAAAGATGTTGATGTGACAGTCCAGAGGTTCATTAGTTCCTTCAAAAATTGACATGGATGGGTGGCAAGACTTGAGAAACGAAGCAGGGAACCCGTATATTATAGATGGTGTTGCTGTTATAAAAGGCAATGAAGTGTTACTTTTTTTGTACCAGATTGATCCAAATGCAAAGCAAGATCTATATTGGCAACAGTGGGATGAATCTGAGCCGCTTTCAAAACTCTTCCGGTATATGAGAGAAAGTGGCATACGGTATGACATTTTAAGACTGAATATTAAATCTAGTGGTTTTTCCGATGAGGAGCTTGCTAAGTTAGACAAATTTGTCGTCGGGTCCCCTTGACCGGATTTCCCGCGAACCTATTCAGTACCGCCAGATGTGGTGTTTATTAAAACCTGTTTTACTACTCTTTAGTACTTTGTTTTTGGTTTATTTTATTACTAAGCCCAATTATTGGAATAGTGATTACTCAACTTTCTTATTACCAACAATTACTACAACATCAGACTTTTCATTGTCAGATAATTCTTTTATATCATCCAAAATATATTCTTTCTCAAGAAAACTTTTTAGCTTTTCAAGAAATTCTTTTGGAACAGTTTTCTTTGCTTGAATATTAGTTTTTTGATTGCTTAAACTATCAGCATTTCCGATAGAAGAAACGGTGAGCTTTTCTGTTTCGAGTTGTTTGTTCACTTTTGCAGCTTCACCACTTATACCACTTCCATTTAGAACTTCGATTTTGTATTTAGATATATCAATTGTTTCGGGTGCTGGAATAGCCGAAGGGCTAGAGCTTGCCGAAGGTGATAATTGAGGTTCCTCTGTGGGATTAGGTGAGGGAGAGGAAATGATTTTATTATTTACGTTGGATTTTATAGTACCCTCCCTATACATGAACACTCCGGCAATAAAAAAACTCCCCACAAAAGTATCCGGGGAGTAACAGAATTTTGCTTGTTTTACGAGAGAGAGTACGAACCCCGTTAATCCATTCGGCAAGCTCAGAATTGATACTGAGCAAAGTCGAAGTATCAATTATTTGGGCAGAATAGTTCATAACTTTATCTATTAATTCTATAATCGCAACTTTTTCCTCTGTTGTCAATACAAAGCTTCACTAGGAGAAATTTTTAACTTGCCGGCCTATTGAAAATATTACTTTTTGTAAAATGGCTTATCTCTCCAAACTGAATTCTACAAGCGCTTTTTTGATTTTTTCATCATCGACTGAAAAGCCTTTTCTATAAATAATCTGTTCTGAATAATCAATGTCCACAAAATACGCGAGTTGTGTCCTGAAAATTTTTTCATTGAATTCATTACTAAAAATTTCCACTCCTTTTGCAGTTATTTCGGAAATAGTATGAGTTGTTTTTAAAATGAAATATAAATCAACATAATCTTTCCATTTGGCTCGCCGACCGAGTGCGAACGCTTTCATAGCGGCAAGCGTAAGAATGTCAGGTAATCTTATTATATCATCGAGCGATTCAAAAAAAATAATTTTATATGGAAATTGAAAAAAAGTAAACTTAATCCCATTAATCAAAAATGTGTACTCTCCCTTTTTATTGACCATGACAGTATCTATGACTACATTCTTCGTAATTTCTTTCCTTATTGAATAATTATTGAACCCACTAAAACTAAACAAATCAAAATCAAGTGACTCTCGATGGCCAAGATGCAAGGCAATGGCGGTACCTCCAACCAAACCAAATTTTTTTGAAAATAATTTAACGATTGATAGAAGCTTTGATTGAGTTTCCGTTAGGATTTCCCTATGCATATTTCTGAAAATATAACTGGAAATAATTTTTTACTTCAGGACAATAGTTGATCCTCGGACGATTTGTCTGCTTATAAAAAATTTTTGCAACTTCCTGTATTCCCAAAAGGGAGATCAACTCCCGCACATCGTTCATATCACCGTAATTCAAGATAGCCTCAACTACGGCCTCTTTTGAAAGACCATCGTAATTTTTAGTTGACCAAAACAAATACTTTTTTTTCCTTACAAAATCTCCAAGAATCATACTATTATTATAACATATCACGGCATCATCCCTTATTCAATTCAATATCATTTCTGAGGTATCCACCTCAGAGGTGGAACAGATACGCCATGCATTAAAATTACATCACCTTTATATCATCCGGTATGTAGGAAAGCTTTTGTTTGGCCAATGTAAGCTACTGCTTTAGTGTCTTTTCTTCAGGTGACTCAAAATTCAGAGTATAGTACGTGTTCCTATGTTGTATTCATAATCAGTTAAATATTAGTTAAATTACTAATCTAATAGTTGCGAAGAATGTGAGATAAGTCAAATCCATTTGGAAGACTCGAAGAAATTAATACTGGGCAAAGTCGAAGTATCAATTATTTAGGCAGAATTGATCATAGTTTTTCTATTAATACTATAATCGCAAATTTTACAAATTTATGAAACCGAAAATCTCGTTCTTTATGGTCTCTTAATAAGAAAATTAGACTGATTTAACGGTCTAAATTAAGTAGTACCGCCAGATGGAGCTTATTAGAACCTGTTTTAGGCAGATGTAGCAGGGTGGTTTGATTTACAAGACAACCTTTATGAAAATCTTTATTTTTATTTCAGCTTTTCAAATTCACTCCGGGAAATATTCACATCTCGCAATATCTTTCTAAGCAAACCTACCCCAACTTTTTCTCCCGAATGAAGCGGAATTGTTGTTCTTCTTCCATCTGAGTGCACCATTCTTACGTGACTGCCTTTTTGGTGAATGTTCTGAAAACCCACTTTCTCTAACATTGTGATGAATTCTCTGCCTCGGATTGGAGATAGTTTAGGCATAACTTCTTATCGTTATATCCTCAATACCAAAGAAGTGAGACGATGGTAAGGGAGACTTTAATTTTTCTTTTTTAAGATCCTTATCTGACTCTAATACTAACTCAATTGCTTCTTTAATTCTTTTTCTTGCCTCTTCTAATGTTTTACCTTGAGTATAACAAGCAGGAAGTTCAGGAACAGAAGCTAAATATATTCCATCCTCATCTTGTTCTATTAAAACTTTGAATTGTAATTCTTTTACAGTTTTTGCCATAGTGAAGTTATTATAGCATATTCTTGCTAGGGTAATCTATAACCCTCTTCTTTTAGAGAATCTGAAGTTTTGACTGATTTAACGGGCTAAAATAAGTAGTACCGCGTAGGGGAGTCGAACCCCTGATCTTCACGTTGAGAACGTGACGTCCTAACCACTAGACGAACGCGGCCTAGACATATTTTACTCCAAAACCCAATCAAACTCAATTGTTCTAGATTCTGGTTTAATGATATAATCTTTTTGTGAATAAAATCTTTCTCTCCGTTGTAATTCCTTCATATAACGAAATGGCAAATCTTCAAAAAGGAGTTTTAGATAAAGTCGAGCATTATCTTTCAAGACAACAATACAGTTGGGAAGTTATTGTGGTTGACGACGGTTCAACAGACGGAAGCACAGAGTTTGTAGAAAAGTTTGTAAAAGATAATTCAAAATTCAAGTTTTTTAAAAATAATCATACGGGTAAAGCAGGAGCGGTAACAACGGGAGTCCTTTCGGCAGAGGGAGAATATATTTTATTTACCGATATGGATCAGGCAACACCAATCGAAGAGCTAGATAAGATTTTGCCATTTTTTGAGAAAAACTATGATATTGTTATTGGTTCCCGAGACTCAAAAAGGCGGGGGGCTCCTTTTACAAGACTTGTTATGGCAAGGGGAATGATAGCACTTCGTACAATATTAGTAGGGATTTCTGGAATTTCCGATACTCAGTGCGGTTTCAAAGCATTTAGAAACGAAGTTGCAAAAAAACTATTTAGAAAAATATCTGATATAAATAACGGATTTGGGGAAATTTCGGGATCAAAAGTGTCCGCCGGATTTGATGTGGAGCTTTTATATTTGGCTCAAAGAATGAAGTATAAAATTAAAGAAGTTCCGGTTAATTGGCTTTATGTAGAAACAAGGCGGGTTAGTCCTCTTAAAGATTCAATAGATGGTTTAATAGATCTTATAAAGATCAAGATGAACTCAATAAAAGGAATCTACGGATAAATGCGATTAAAAATTTTCAATTTTCAATTTTCAATTTTCAATTTTCTAAGCGTTGGCTATGTATTAACAATAATTTTTCTGTTTTTATACTCTTTTACCCAAGTTGATCTTAATCTTACTTTGTCACAGTTTTCCCTATGGCAGATAGCTCAAAAATTTTTTCAGCAAATCGGCTATTTTAATCGGTCACTTTCAACAAGCTTTTATATATTAATCGTTTTACTTCTTTTTGGGTTTTATTTTTTATTTTTATCCTTAGCATCAAAAAACAAAATAAGTAAAAAACAAGTTTGGTCCTTGACTATCATATCTACGGTAATTCTTTCTTTTTCCTATAATGCATTTTCTTATGATTTATTTAATTACATGTTCGATGCTAGGATAGTTACTCATTATGGCCAAAATCCATATCTTCATAAAGCCTTGGATTTTTCCAGTGATCCGATGCTTAATTTTATGCGCTGGACTCACAGGACTTATCCTTATGGGCCGGCGTGGCTTTTCTTAACGGTTCCCTTATCTTTTATTGGATTTAATTTTTTTCTTTTTACATTTTTTTTGTTTAAGTTTCTTGGTTCTTTAAGTTTTTTAGGGACTGCATATTTTACCGCAAAAATTCTTAAAAAGATTTCTCCTAAAAATGAGCTATTCGGATTATCTTTATTTGTTTTTAACCCTTTAATAATTATTGAAGGTCTTGTTTCTTCTCATAACGATTTGCCGATGATTTTTTTTGCAGTTCTATCGTTACACCTTCTTATCAATAAAAAATATATCCCATCTCTTTTATCATTGCTTTTTTCAATCGGTATCAAATTTGCAACAGTTTTTTTACTACCGATTTTTATTTATCCTTTTCTTGCAAAAAATAAAAATCAAATCAATTGGGCAAAAATTCTGAATTATATTATTCCTCTAATGACTGTTTCTTTAGTTTTAGTTGTTATAAGGACTAATTTTCAGCCATGGTATCTTTTATATATAGTTCCCTTTACCCCATTCTTAAAAGATAGGTATTATGCATTGATAGTAAGTATTGTATTTCCTTTCTTCGCACTCGCCGAGTATATCCCGTTTCTGTATGAAGGAGACTGGAATCCGCCTATTCCCAATGTCCTTTTTCTACTGACTGCACTAGGCGCATTTTTATCAATAATTTTTATTATATGGAAACCTTTTATCTTAAAGTTGTTTGCCTCAAATAATAAATGATAGAATAGACTATGGCTTCCTTTTGGAACTTCGTAAAAAAGCATAAACTTGAGCTGATTATCGCAGTTCTTTTAACCTTCGCATATTTTTTTCTGCGCTTATACCGGATAATGTCTCTTCCGATTTTTACCGATGAAGCAATTTATACGAGATGGTCTCAAATTGCTCGGTTTGATGCCGGTTGGCGATTCATTTCCTTAACAGACGGAAAACAACCTCTTTTTGTGTGGCTTGATGTGATTTCTATGAAAATTATAAACGATCCATTGCTTTCCGGAAGAATAGTTTCGGTTTTTGCGGGTTTTTTGACAATGATCGGCCTTTTCTTTTTGGGAAGAGAGATTTTTAAAAATAGATGGATAGGAATCTTATCGGCCTTTTTATATTTAATTTTTCCTTTCGCTTTAGTTTATGATCGAATGGCTTTATATGACAGTCTCGTTGGAACTTTTGCCGTTTGGAGTCTTTATTTCGAGATTTTACTGGTAAGAAGATTAAGACTTGATGTTGCACTTATTTTGGGAATGATCTTGGGAGGAGGTGTTCTTACAAAAACCTCGGGATTTTTCAGTATCTATTTAATGCCTCTTCTGCTTCTAATTTTTGATTGGAAGACTAAAGCAGTATCTAGGAGACTTATAAAATTTATAGCACTTGCCGCGCTTTCTACTGTTTTAGCCTATGGTTACTATTCAGTTCTAAGACTTTCCCCTTTTTTTAATATAATCAATGAGAAAAACTCAATTTTCGTTTATTCTTTAAGAGATTGGTTCACTCATCCATTCAACTTTTTCGAGGGAAATATCCGTGGGCTTTGGGATTGGTTTATAACGTATCTCACCTGGCCATTTTTTGTACTTGTTATCTCCTCTTTTTTTCTTTCGGCTAAATTTTTAAGAGAAAAAATAATGCTTACAATTTGGTTCTTAATTCCATTTGTCTCTCTTGCTCTTTTTGGAAGAGTTCTCTATCCAAGATTTATTTTCTTTATGACTCTTTTTCTCCTGCCACTTGTTGCTTTTTCTGTTTATGAAGTTTATAGCCGACTTAAAAACAAATACGTTTCCATAGTTGTTTTATTGGCATTTTTATTTCTTGCTATTCGGTCTGAATATATTATACTTTCCAGTTTTTCAAGTGCCCCCATTCCAAAATCCGATCTCGAGCAATATATAAATGATTGGCCCGCAGGCGGCGGAACTCGGGAAATAATTCAATATCTTAGTAATGAGTCTAAAAAAGGAAAAATTTTTGTTGCGTCTCCGGGTACATTTGGTTCTCTGCCAACATTTACAACCGAGATATACTTAGGAGAAAATAAAAATGTTGAAAAAAAAGGGTATTATCCGATTTCCTCGGAATTTCCTAAAGAACTTGTTGAAAAATCAAGGAAAATGCCGGTATACTTATTTTTTTCAAACCAAAAAGAATTTGAAGAGTATATAAAAACCTGGCCGCTCAAGTTAATCGTTGAATACAAAAAAGGAATTGGTAATGCATATTCGCGGCTTTATCGAGTAAAACCGTCATAATATGGTATGACCTACAAAAAACTTTGGAATATGGTTCTCCAAAATCGTTATTTTTTTTTACTTCTGATAATTGTCTTGTTGTTTTTTTGGCCGATATTTAAAGGGCAAATTCCCTTTCCGGGCGATCTACTGGTGGGAGAGTACGCCCCTTATAATAGCAATACTTATTTTGGGATAGCCCCTGGCGGTGTGCCGAATAAAGGCCAGGGATTTGATGTTTTAAGAATGATTTTCCCTTGGAAAGAATTTGCCATAGATTCATTGAAAAATGGACAAATTCCTCTCTGGAATCCATATAATTTTTCCGGCACTCCTTTTTTGGCAAATTTCCAAAACGGTTTTTTTTATCCTTTCAATTTGCTTTTTCTTCTCTTTTCAAAGCTTGATGCATGGACTTTATATATCCTTTTCCAGCCTTTTCTTTCTGCGCTTTTTACGTACATTTTCCTTAGAGAGCTGAGGGTTTCAAAAATAAGCTCCGTCTTTGGAGGATTGGTGTTTGCCTTTTCATCGTACATGGTGGTTTGGATGGAATACGGAAACATTGGCCATAGTATTATCTGGCTGCCATTTCTACTTTTCTTAACCGAAAAACTTATTAATAAAAAAAGTGTAGGATACTCAATTCTTTTTATTTCAGCACTTACCTTATCCATTTTTGCAGGATATATTCAGACATCCATCTATCTTTTTATTTTTTCATTGGCTTATATGCTTTTTCGATTGCATCAGGAAAAAAAACTTAAATCAAAAATATTATTTCATTTATCCCTTCTCTTTATTCTGCCTGTTTTTATTTCATCGATTCAGCTTTTTCCGACAATTGAGCTTTTTCTGTATTCAGCAAGAGAAGCTTACTCTGTCTCCGCCATTTCAAAACTTTTAATTCCGCCTATGCATATAGCTACTATTTTTGCTCCTGATTTCTTCGGAAACCCTGCTACGAGAAATTACTTTCTTGAAGGTACGTATATAGAAAGAGTTTCCTATATCGGAGTTATACCTCTTCTGTTTTTTGTATTAGCTATGGGAAAAAAAGTTCCAAAAATATTCTGGTTTTTTCTTGCGTCCTGCATAACCGTGCTTCTTCTTTCATTTAGTAATCCAATTTCATTTTTTTTGTATTCATTTAAGATCCCCGTACTAAGTACCGGTGTTCCGACAAGAATTATGTACCTCTTCGGATTTTCTGCAGCCATCTGTAGTGCGATGGGTTTTGATATATGGCTAAAGCAAAAAAATATAAGGATCCTTCCCCAGATAACTATATTGAGTGTGGTATATATTACTCTTTGGCTTTCTGTTTTGTTAATTCCTAGAATAGAAAGTAATCCCCAATTGCTGCAAAATTTATTAATATCAAAAAGAAATCTAATCCTTCCGACTTTTATATTTTTAAGCGGATTGTGTCTCTTAATAATGTCCCGTTTTATTGGAAGAAAGCATTTGCTAGCTTTTGTTTTTATTGCACTTCTTCTCTTTGAGCAATTTTATTTTTTTAGAAAAATTACGCCATTCTCGCCAAAGGAATTTTTTTATCCCAAAACATCTGTATTATCAAAGCTTAAGGAAATCCAAGGATTAGAAAGAATGTGGGGATTTGAAGATGGATATATGGAAGCAAATATTCAAACCCATGAAAAAATCTTCTCAACAGATGGTTACGACCCTTTATTTATTAAAAGATACGCAGAATTGGTTAATTCCGGAAAAAATGGAAAATTAGAGTCAGTTCCCAGATCTTATGTAATTATTCCACCTTCTTCTGGAGAGTCGCTTAATAATAATCATTACAGAGATGTTCTCCTTGATCTTCTGGGTGTTAAGTTTATTTTAAACAAGAATGAATCGTTGAAAGAAAAGAATGAGCCTGATTATCTTGCATTTCCGCAGGAAGAATATAGTCTGATTTATCAAAAAACTCCATGGCAGATTTATAAGAACAATGATACACTTCCGAGATTTTTCTTAACAGACAGTTTTGTTGTTGAGAAGGATAAAGAAAAAATAATTCCCAGATTATACGACTACAAAAGAGATGCAAAAACAGTAATTCTGGAAGAAGATTTTAATATCCCGATTCAAAAAGGAAAAGGGAAAATCAAGCTTGTGAAATATTCTCCTAATAAAATAATTTTTTACGTAGATACGCAGTCAAATAACATCCTTTTTCTCTCAGATACTTATTATCCCGGATGGAAAGCTTATGTTGATAATAAGGAAACGAGAATTTATAGAGCAGATTACGCTTTTCGTGCAATATTTATTCCATCAGGAAAACATACGATAATATTTTTCTATAATCCAAAATCTTTTTATATAGGAACCTCTGTTACTTTAGCGACCATTATGGTTATAATGCTTTATATAGCTATAAATAGAATGCGAGGTAAAAATGCTGGGAAGTAAAAAAATAATAAGCCTTTTTTTAGGAGCAATTTTTCTTATCGCATTTATCCTTAGATTCTATTCTCTAAACCAATTTCCAGTAGGATTTCATATAGATGAGGCTTCACTTGGTTACAACGGTTATTCCATGCTTTTAACAGGCAAAGACGAAAATAATCAAAAACTTCCATTATACATAGATATGTTTGGAGATAATAGGCCTTCAGGTTATCATTTTCTAACTATAATTCCAATAAAATTTTTAGGTCTTAATGAATTTTCCACAAGATTTCCGGGTGCTATTTTTGGAACGTTAACTGTAGTCTCTTTTTTCTTTTTAGCTCAGTTCTTATTTAAAAGCAAAAAAGTTAGTTTAATTTCTTCTCTTTTGCTCGCGATTGCATCTTGGCATGTTGTCTTATCCAGAGCAAGCGCAGAAACGATAGTTTCCCTTTTTTTTATAATCTCTGGTTTTGTGCTTTTATTATTTAGTCTACAAAAACAAAAACCTATATACTGCTTTGCGGCAGCAGCCACTCTTTCTATAAGTTTCTTTTTTTATCATACGTCAAGAGTTTTTGTCCCTTTGCTTTTTTTTGTTTCAATACTATATCTTTACCCAACTTGGATAAAATCAAGAAAAAAATATAAGATTTCCCTCCTGCTCTCATTCTTTATAATCTCTTTTATATCATTCTCCCTGGTTTTTTTAATAAAGGGCGGAGCAGGAAGATTTTCTCAAGTAAACATATTTAGTTATCCAGAGACAAGGTTGGTGCTTGAGGAGCAAATAAGAGAGGATGGTTTTTCTACTATACCGGTTTTTCTAACCAGAGCTTCTCACAATAAGGTTATAAATTATTCTTTGACATTTGCTTCTAATTATTTTGATTATTTTTCGGGAAAGTTTCTGTTTACGCAAGGAGGTCTGCCCAATTGGTATAAAGTACCGGGCTTAGGTTTAATATATATTGTTGAGCTGCCCTTTATTTTGATCGGGTTATTTTATTTGTTTTTTTCTAAAAACAGATATCACAAGTTGCCATTGATATGGCTTATATTGGCTCCGGTAACCGCGGCTTTTACAGTTGATGATGTCCCGAATATACAGCGGACTATAGTTATTTTTCCAATGATAGAACTCATAGCCGCCTATGGTTTTGTAATTTTTACAAATAGATTTAAGGATTTTAAATATAAAGCAGTTGTTGTATTCTCTGCCTTTTTTTTGATAATGAATTTTTCTTATTTTATTCATCAATACTTTATTCATTCACGAGTTCACAGGAATTGGTATAGGAACGAGGGTTTTGGTCAAATGGTTGATTTGGTAAAAAAAGATTATGCAAGATACGACAAGATTATAGTTACTAAATCATTGGGCGGAGTCTATCCTCTCGTCCTATTCTATATGAAATACGATCCAAGCCAATACCAAAAAGAAGGTTCCCCTAAAGACATAGACCATACGGGATTTGGAAAGTTCTTTTTTGTATCTTCTACCTGTCCGTCAATTGATAAAGATCCAAGTTTTCCAAAAGCAGAAAAAACAATTCACGTTGATAATGGAAGTTGTCCTGACTACAAGAGTTTAATAAATAATGAATACATTTACATAACAAGGAAAGACGGAACAAGAGTATTTAGAATAGTTTATGAATAATTTTCTAAAGAAAAAAATTTATTTTATTTTACTGATTGTCATTCTTTTTTTATCTTTATTTCTAAGACTTTATAAGATAAACACTAATCCGCCCAGCTTGGATTGGGATGAAGTAAGTATAGGATACAATGCATACTCGATATTAAAAACAGGAGCTGATGAATATGGTAATAAATTTCCTTTAAGTATAAGATCTTTTGATGATTATAAGCCTCCTTTGTATATATATTTAGATGTTCCAAGTATTGCAATATTTGGTTTAAATGAAACTGGAGTGAGATTCCCGGCTGCGTTATTTGGATTTCTCAGTGTAGCAGTTATCTATTTTCTTGCAAAAGAAATTTTTTATAATTGGGAAAAAAATCAAAAAGAGAAAATTGCATTGCTCTCGGCATTTTTTCTCGGAGTCTCTCCTTGGCATTTGCAATTTTCAAGAGCAGCTTTCGAGGGAAACCTGGGACTTTTTTTCTTTATGCTTGGATTCTTGCTTTTTCTAAAAAGCTTAAGGTATCCCAGGTTAGCAATAGCTTCCATAATCTCTTTTTCTCTAAGTATTTATACTTACCATAGCTTTCGTCTGATCACGCCTATTTTTATAGTGCTTTCTGTAGTTTATTTTTGGAAAGAAATATGGACAAATAAAAAATATTATTTCGCCGCGTTTATTATAGGAGCAATATTTGCCATTCCGGTCTTTCTAAGTTTTACCCTAGATAAGGAAGGTGCGTCCAGATTTTCAATGGTTTCATCTTTTTCATCCGACAATGTTCTTAGTAAATCAATAGAACAACTGGAGTATGATAGAGCAAATAACGACTCAATTGGCTCTTTATTTCATAATCGAAGAGCTGTATATTTTTTAAGTGCCGCAAAAGGATATTTTGATCATTGGAATCCTGATTTTCTTTTCTTCCACGGAGACGGCGGAAGACAGCATCACGCAGTAAATATGGGTATGCTTTATTTATGGGATCTGCCTTTTATACTTTTTGGTCTATATGCGCTTTTTAGTCAGAAGAACAAAAGAAGTCAGCTTTTAATACTCGCTTTTCTTATTGCTCCTTTGCCGTCTGCTATCGCAACCGGTACCCCTCATCCCGTAAGAGCAATTGCTATGGTTCCTGGGTTTTCAATTTTTACGGCTCTTGGAGTTTATTTTCTGTTTTTCAGAGAAAATAAAATCCGAAAAGCAAGCCTTTTGATACCCGTCGTAATATTATTTCTATTAAATTTCTCATATTATCTTCATCAATATTATGTTCATACTCCGATTGAATACGGCGATTTTTGGCAGTATGGACATAAGGAAGCATTCCAAGATGCAAAATCATTGGAAAAAAAATACGATAAAATTATTTTTACCTATAAATACGATCAACCATATATTTATTACCTTTTTGATAATAGAGTAGACCCTTCTTGGTATCAGAATAATTGGGATTATCTAAAAACAGGACAGACAGAAAGAATGAGGCGGGTTATAGGAAAGTATGAATTTAGAAATATTGACTGGAATAAAGATAGATCTTTTAAAAACACCCTCTTTATCGGTTCTCCTCAGGAAATACCAAATGATACGCCTGGACTTATTAAGACAATTTATTTTCTTGACGGGAGCGTTGCTTTTAGAATTGTAGGAACATGAAATCCTCTTTTATTTATTATTTAAAAATAATTGCCGTAGTTTTTATTATAAGCCTGCCTATTGTATTTCCGTATCTAAAGCCCGGTTATTTTCCAACCCATGATGGAGAATGGGCTGTTGTTCGCCTCTCAGATATGTTTAGAGAGCTTCGTGATTTTCAGATACCTCCCCGTTACAGTGGAGATCTAAATTTTGGATATGGTTATCCGCTGTTTAATTTTACTTATCCCTTCCCTTACTACTTGGGACTTGTCATGTATTTCTTTGGATTAGGTTTTGTAGGCAGTATTAAGTTTCTGTTCTTTTTAAGCGTTCCTTTGTCGGTTTTTTTCATGTTTTTGGCTTCTAAAAAAGTTTGGAAAAATACACAAGCAGGTTTAATAAGTGCAGCTTTATATGCTTATTTTCCCTATAGGATTGTAGATTTATATGTTAGAGGTTCTCTTGGAGAATCATTGGCATTTGTATTATTTCCTTTGATAATATTTTTATTTTTAAATATTTCAGGAGGGAAAAAAGACTATTTTTTTATACCTTTAGCTTCATTATGTCTTGGCTTGTTAATAATGACTCACAACATAATGTCGGTATTTTTTGGGATAATTCTTTTAGTTTTTATAGTTCATTCTCTTATTAATAATAAAAATTTGATAAGACAGCATCTAGTTTTTATTGTTCTTGGTGTTGGACTCTCTTCGTTTTTTTTCCTTCCGGCGCTTTTGGAAAAAAGAAATATTTTATTATCCGTAATTCCCATTGCAGATAGAAATATTTATTTTGTAACCCTCAAACAGCTGATATTGCCTAAATGGGGATATAGCGTGCCAACAGACGCAAACGGTTTTTCATATCAATTAGGAATTTCTTATGTTTTGGTTTTCCTCCTTTCTATTTTGTTTTTCTTCACAAATTTATTTAAGCACAAATTAAAAAGAGATTACTTTATTCCAATAATTTTCTTGATTGTTTTATTTATTGTGCTTATGTTTAAACCAACTAGAATACTTTGGGAAAATATTCCTTTGCTTTCGGAAATAAATTATCCTTGGACATTATTAGGACCGCTGGGGTTTCTCATAAGCTTACTTGCAGGGTTTTTAGCAAGAAAAGAAATTGCAATAAAAATTATAACTCTTGTATTGATAATATTTGCAATTTCCATGGTGCTTCCGAATGCAAAACCCAAATATTTTATCAACAGAGGAGATTATTTTTATCTTACCAATCTCGCCACGACAACCTCTTCCAATGAACTTATGCCTCTTTGGGTTAAAAATCATCCAAAAACTAATATTGGCAAAAAGGTAGAAATTTTAAAAGGTAAGGGGCAAATTGAAATAGTCAAAAGCAGGTCTAATGATATAAGATTTAATTTAGATCTTATAAAAGAAAGCATTGTTAGAATTAATACCATATATTATCCGGGATGGACTATCAGAGATAAAAATGGCAAAATATTGAGCCCGGATTATAAAAATGATTATGGAGTAATGGATATACGATTGGGTAAGGGAAAGCATTTTGTAAAAGCTAGTTTTCAAGAAACCAATCTTAGGCTTGCGGCGGATATTATATCTGTTTTCAGTTTCGGTGTGTTCCTTCTGTTTTTATTTTATTTCTTTAAATTTAAAAGATCATGAAGATTATTAAAAACATTTTTCCTATCCTTACTGTTTTTATACTCAGTTTTTTTTCTATTAAACCTCTTTTTGTCTCAGGGTTTTTTCCGATGCACGATGATACTCAAGTTGCAAGAGTCTATGAAATGGGAAAAAGCCTTTCCGATGGAATGTTTCCGGTTCGCTGGGCTGCGGATTTGGGCTACGGATACGGATATCCGATTTTTAACTTCTATGCACCTCTTGCCTATTATTTTGGCGGAGCTCTTAATGCTTTGGGGACAGATGCACTTTTATCAACAAAAATTATGATGATAGTTGGAATTATTCTGTCGGGAGTTTTCATGTATCTTTTAACAAGGGAATTATGGGGAAAAATCGGAGGACTGGTGTCTTCGCTTTTTTACATTTACGCTCCTTACCATGCGGTCGATATTTATGTGAGGGGAGATGTAGCGGAATTTTGGGCTTATGCATTCATCCCTCTTGCTTTTTATGGCTTTTTAAAAGCTTACAAGGAAAAAAAATGGAAATACATTGTTATTGGCGCTTTTGGATTTTCCGCAGTAATACTTTCTCACAATTTAACAGCTATGATGATTACTCCTTTCTTGATTTTTTTGCTATTTTTTCTGTTATTGACCGATACTAAAGAAAAAATTGGTTCAACATTTTATTTTTTGATTGCTTTATTCTTCGGACTTTCAATTTCGGCTTTCTACTGGCTCCCGGCGCTTTTTGAGATGAAATTTACAAACGTTTTTTCACAAATAGGAGGCGGAGCGCATTTTAAAGATCATTTTGCGTGCATTTTCCAGCTTTGGCAAAGTCCTTGGGGGTTTGGAGGCTCAGCTTTAGGTTGTATAGACGGTATTTCTCTTAAAATAGGAAAACTTCATGTAATATTTTCCTTAACTTCCATAGTTATTTTAATAATATCTTTGAAATATAAAAAGTTCAAGAATTTATTCTCAAAAACCGATCAACAAATTATCTTTGCTATATTTTCTGTTTTTGCCTTTGTAATTTCTGTTCTATTAACTTTGGAAATATCAAAGCCGATTTGGGAATTTATTCCAGTAATGGCGTTTTTCCAATTTCCGTGGAGATTTTTACTTCCTATCTCTTTTTCCACATCTATTCTTGCGGGATTTTCAATTTGGATTATTCAAAAGGCAGAAAAGGATATCATAAAGCTTGATAAAGCAAATTATATTATTGCATTTATAGCTATTTTTACATTAATTTTTTTCAATTCAAAACTTTTTGCTCCCCAGACTTTTATTTTAAAGGAGGAAAGCGACTACACAAATCTAAAAACCTTAAGATGGACAACATCCAAAATATCCGATGAATACATGCCTAAAAATTTTAAAATACCAAAATCAGAGAACGAAGTAGTAAAAGATAAGATTAAGGCTGAAAAAAATCAGATAGATGTATTATACCTTGCCTCCGATACCAAAAGTCTTCATGCATCTATTAAAGCCTCAAATAAGGCATTAATTCAGATAAATACTGCTTATTTCCCCTCGTGGAGCATTTTTGTAGATAATAAAAAAGCAGACTTTAATGTAACAAATAAAGGAATTTCTCTTTTTATACCAATTGGAGATCATTCTTTAGATATGATATTTATTCAAACTCCAATAGAAAAGTTTGGAAATTCCATATCCCTTGCTAGTCTGTTTTTGCTTATAGCTGGTATAATTCTGTCTAGGAAAAGATTAATCCATGAATAAAAAAGTTCTCGCACTTTCTATTTTTTTCCCTTTTTGGAATGAGGAAAAAAATATAGAAAAAGTTATAAAAAATGCAATTCCCGTTGCTGAAAAAGTGGCTGAAAAATGGGAAATTATTGCCGTTGATGACGGTTCGTCCGATAGAACTTTAGAAATTGCCGAAAAACTTGCCAAAGCTATTCCGAACATAACTATTGTTTCTCATAAAATAAACAGAGGGTATGGTGCGGCTTTAAGATCGGGTTTTGAAAAATCTAAGTACGATTTAATTGTGTTCACAGACGGCGATGGGCAGTTTGATTTTTCCGAAACTAATAAATTTTTAGACAAAATAGACAAATCAGATGTCGTTATAGGTTACAGAAAAAAACGCTTTGATAATCCGATACGGCATATTTTAATGAATCTTCTTAAAATTTGGGATTTTGTTTTTTTCGGTTTTATGTTTCGTGATATCGACTGCGGATTTAAGATGTTTAAAAAAGAAGCACTTAAAAAAATTTTACCATTTAAATCAGAAGGAGCAATGATTACCACGGAAATTTTAGCTAAGGCAAAACGGGCAAAGATTAAAATTTCTCAGGTTGAAGTTTCTCATCATCCTAGAATCTACGGAGATCAAAGCGGAGGAAATTTAAGAGTAATTGTGCGTGCGATAAAGGAAAGCTTTGCTCTCTTTTGGGAATTTCATTATGGAAGAAATTGAAATTGAAAATGTTGCAAAAAGGTCAATACGGGGTATAGTAGCTCTTGTTTACAGAACTTTTACGATACAAATTATAGGACTCGTAGCCAATTTTCTATTAACTGTTTTTCTCTCGCCTTCAATTTTTGGAATATTTTTTGTGGTCTCTGCGGCAATTGCATTTCTTTCATATTTTTCAGATATCGGTCTTGCCGCGGCCTTGATTCAAAAAAAAGAAGCTATTACCGATGAAGAATTACGCACTACTTTTACGATTCAGCAAATTCTTGTAGTAAGCGTAGTTATTATTGCATTTTTTTCATCAGGCTTTGTAAAGTCTTTCTATCGCTTAGACGATCAGGGAATTCTGCTTTTCCAAGCTTTAGTTGTATCATTTTTTCTTTCCTCCCTTAAGACAATTCCTTCAATAATTTTAGAAAGAAATCTGCGTTTTGAAAAATTGGTTGTTCCTCAGATTGTTGAAAATCTCTTTTTCTACGTTATAGCTGTTGTTTTGGCGGCTAAAGGCTTTGGAGTTGCGAGTTTTACTTTTGCTGTTTTAGCAAGAGGAATATCCGGAGCTATAACAATTTATATTATTAATCCTTGGAAAATGAGATTTGGTTTTCAAAAAGAGACCGCAAAAAGACTTTTATCTTTCGGATTGCCATTTCAAACAAATAGTGTTTTGGCCCTCATTAAAGATGATTTATTAATTGTATATCTTGGTAGGGTTTTGCCGCTTGCACAAGTTGGTTATATTGGTTTTGCCCAGAAATGGGCATTTACACCTTTAAGACTTATTATGGATAATATTATTAGGGTTACTTTTCCGTCTTTTTCAAGATTACAAAATGATAAAGAAGTTTTGACAAAAGCAATAGAAAAATCAATATTTGCCGCAAGTTTTCTTATTTTTCCTTCTCTTATGGGACTTGTTGTTCTTGCTCCGTATTTTATACATCTTATCCCAAAATACATTAAATGGGAGCCCGCAATTCTTTCTCTTTCCTTTTTTGCAATAAACGCAGCCTTATCTTCGATTTCAACGCCCTTGACGAATGCATTAAATGCAATCGGAAAAATTAAAATTACTCTTTATCTTATGATTTTCTGGACAATCTCTACCTGGATAGTTACTCCTTTGGCGATTATGATGTTTGGCTTTAGCGGCGTATCCTACGCTTCCGCGTTTATAGCATTATCTGTAGTTTTTGTCGTTATAATTTCTAAAAGATTTATTAAATTTGCCGTGTTCAGAATTTTAGTCAATCCCTTTTTGGCAACAATTTTTATGGGGGGTATAATTTATTCCATAAGCCCTTTGATTGTAAAAAATATTCCTATGTTGATTTTTATGATTGTTTTCGGAGCTGTGATATACTTTTCTACGATGTTTGCTTTAGCTAAAAATGAGATTTTATCAGACATAAAATTTGTTAGAGAAAATCTTAAAAAATAATATGAGTAAACTTTCCGTTGCGATCTCCGCTTTTAATGAAGAAAGAAAAATCGAAGATTGTTTAAAATCTGTTTCGTTTGCCGATGAGATCATTTTTGTTGATAACTCTTCAACCGATCAAACATTAAAAATTGCCAAAAAATATACTTCAAAGATTTTTATAAGAGAAAATAATCTAATGCTTAACGTAAATAAAAACTTTGGATTTTCTAAAGCTTCCGAAGAATGGATTTTAAGCCTTGACGCAGATGAAAGAATTAGCCTGGAACTTGCAAAGGAAATTAAATCATCAATTATCAATCATAAATCGTCAGTGGACGGTTACTGGATACCGAGGAAAAATATAATTTTTGGGAAATGGATGGAACATACGGGTTGGCATCCGGATTATCAATTAAGGTTGTTTAAGAAAGGCAAGGGAAAATTTGAAGAAAAGCATGTTCATGAGATGATAAAACTTGAAGGGGAATCGGAGAAACTGAAGAGTCCAATCACCCACTATAATTACGAAAACATTTCTCAGTTTTTACAAAAAACATTGCTCTATGCGGAAAATGAAGCAGATCAGCTTATTGAAAAAGGTTATAATTTTAGCTGGCAGGACTGCATCCGTTTTCCCGCAAAAGAGTTTGTAAGCCGTTTTTTTGCAAGAGAAGGATATAAGGATGGTCTTCATGGGTTGGTACTTTCCCTACTTATGGCATTTTATCATCTAGTGGTTTTTGTGAATCTTTGGGAGAAATTAAAATTTAAGCAAATTGAAGAGAAAGAGTTTTTATCACAAGTTAAAGAAGAATTTGTAAAAGGAAATAAGGAAATATTTTTTTGGTTTTTCAAAGTTAGTATCGATAAAACAAGAAACCCTCTCAAAAAATTAGTTCTTAGAATTAAAAGTAAAATTTCTCCATGAAAAAAGTATCCGTTTCAATAATTGATTTTAATGGAAGAGAAAATACTCTTGATTGTCTTGATTCAATAAAAATAATAAATAAAAAAGGATTTGAAGTAAGTATTGTTCTAGTAGATAATTTTCCTTCTAAAACATTAGTAATTCCTCAAAAATATTTTGAAGCTTTAGATCTCAAGCTAATAAAAACGAAAGAAAACTTAGGATTTACAGGAGGCCATAATGCAGGAATAAAATATGCCTTGTCTAAAAATGCTGATTATGTTTTGGTTTTGAATAATGACGTTGTCGTTGACCCAAATTTAATTTCGCAACTGCTTGGGGTTCTAGATAAAAATGACAACTATGCGATTGCGTCTCCTAAAATTTATTTTGCCAAGGGCTTTGAATATCATAAGGAAAGATACAATAAATTAGAAACTGGAAGAGTACTTTGGTACGCAGGAGGACAGATGGACTGGGCAAATGTAATAGCAAAACATAGGGGAGTGGATGAAGTAGATAAGGGACAATATCAAAAGACAGAAGAGACCGATTTCGCAACGGGAGCATGCTTGCTTGTTAAAAAAGAGGTGCTTGAAAGAGTGGGATTTTTTGATGATAAATATTTTTTATATTATGAAGATAGTGATTTTTCTCAAAGAATAAGAAAAGCAGGATACAAGATAATTTATGTGCCGGATGCTGTTGTCTGGCACAGAAATGCGGCATCGGCAGGCGGTTCAGGTTCCTCTCTTCAGGACTATTATATATCTCGAAACAGATTGCTATTTGGATTAAGATATGCTTCCTTAAGATCCAAAGCGGCGCTCGTAAAAGAAAGTATAAGATTATTGATTATGGGCAGGAAATGGCAGAAAAAAGGTATTAGAGATTTTTATCTAAGAAAATTTGGTAAAGGAAATTTTCCGGCATGAATACAATTTCGGGAGTAATAATAGCAAAAGACGAAGAAGATATAATTACCGATTGTTTTAAATCTATTTCTTTCTGCGATGAAATTATAGTCATAGATAATAATTCAAAAGATAGAACAAAAACTATTGCAGAAAAGATGGGGGCAAGGGTTTTTGAGCTTAAAACAGATGATTTTTCGAGACTCAGAAACGAGGGGCTTGAAAATGCCAAATCGGAGTGGATTTTATACATCGATGCAGACGAGAGAGTGACAGATGATTTGAGAAGGGAGATCAAAGAGAAAATAGAACATGCCGGAAAATATGCGGCGTTTAGGATAAAACGAAAAAATTTTTATTTAGGTTCTTCGAAGAAGAATGAATGGCCGTATGCTGAAAAAATAGAAAGACTATTTAAAAAAGAGTTTCTAAAAGGATGGAGGGGAAGACTTCATGAAAGTCCGGTTGTTGATGGTAAAGTTGGTGAATTAGATGGATTAGTGCTTCATTACACGCATCGGGATTTAACCTCAATGGTTGATAAAACCCTAGGGTGGTCAAAAACAGAAGCAGAGTTGCGTTTCGATTCAAATCATCCAAAAATTACTTGGTGGCGTTTCCCTCGGGTTATGATCTCTGCCTTTGTTAACTCCTATATTATTCAAGGAGGGTGGAGAGTTGGAACAGCCGGACTTGTGGAAAGTATATATCAGGCTTTTAGTATTTTTATAACTTACGCAAGACTCTGGGAAAAACAATTAAAAATGAAGAATGAAAAGTGAAAAATTATCTTTCGACCCTGAGCTCAAGGCCGAAGGGCAATTCAAAATTAAAAAATATCTTCTAAAGTTTTGGCCTATTATCTTTATTTTTTTAGTTTGGTTTATTTTTTCTTCTCCTTATTTTCTGGGAAATAAAGCACCTTTTTCGGCAACTTATCAGGTAAATAATTTTGCTCCCTGGAGTGCTTATCCAAAATTCTGGGGACCAGTTAAAAACGGCGCAATGCCCGATATCATTACTCAAATTTATCCGTGGAAGCATTTTACAATAGAAACATTTAAAAACGGTCAAATTCCCCTTTGGAATCCATACAGCTTTTCAGGAACTCCTCATCTTGCCAATTATCAAAGCGCAGTTCTTTCTCCGTTTAATCTTTTATTTTTCCTTCTTCCGTTTGTTGACGCATGGAGTTTGCTTGTCTTGCTCCAGCCTCTTTTGGCCGGCCTTTTTATGTATTTATTCGTAAGAAGTTTAAAAAAGAGCCAAGTCGCCAGTTTAATTTCTTCTATATCTTTTATGTTCTGTGGATTTATTGTTGTTTGGATGGATTATGCAACGCTTGCCTATGCGATTGCCTTTTTACCCCTTGCGTTATTTTGCGTAGAAAAATATTTTGAGTTAAAAAAAATAAGATACTTAATACTGCTTTCCCTAAGTTTTCCCTTGTCATTTTTTAGCGGACATTTCCAGATAAGCATATATTTTTTTATTACAGTTTTAGTTTATTTAATTTATAAGTTTATAACAACAAAAAACATTAATGCATTACTCAAGATAACTGGATTCATCTTTTTCGGATTTTTATTATCTTTGCCACAACTCTTACCATCGATCGAATTTTATCTTCAGTCTTTGCGAAGCACCATTTTTCTAAAAGGCGAAGTAATTCCCTGGCAGTATATTTCTACTTTTCTAGCACCCGATTTTCTTGGTAATCCTGTAACACGAAATGACTGGTTTGGGCATTACGCCGAATGGAACGGTTATATAGGGGTTTTACCATTAATGCTCGCTATTTACTCAATAATAAGTAAAAAAAGAGTTCAAACATTTTTTCTACTCATAATGGGTGTTTTTGCTTTACTCATTGCCTTTGATACGCCGCTTCTTACTTTACTTATCAATTTTCACATTCCGGTTCTATCAACAAGTTCCGCAAGCAGAATTATTGTAGTTTATAGCTTTATGTTCGCAGCTATGTCTGCTTTTGGACTGGATCAGTTAGTATTAGATATTAGAGAAAAAAAAATTAAAAAAATTTATTTTTGGATTACTTTATTTTTGATATTTTTTCTAGTGTTGTGGGTAATCGTATTTTTTAAGTTATTTATTCCCACAGAAAGACTAATAGTTGCAAGACAAAATCTTATACTTCCATCATTCATCTTCTTGGTATCAAGTTTATCAATACTGGTGTTCGTATTTTTTCAAAACACTAACAAAAAAGTTAAATATTCATTTCTGGCGCTTATATTAATTATAATAGTAGCTTTTGATATGTTTCGTTTTGCAAAAAAATGGCAGCCCTTCGATCCTAAAAATTTAGTTTTTCCAAGTACTCCAACTACACAGGAATTTTTAAGGCTTAAGGGGTACGAAAGAGTTTTTGGAAATTTAGGCGGTGAAGCTCTTGTTTATTATGGCATGCCTTCTATTGAGGGTTATGACGCTCTTTATATAAAAAGGTATGGTGAGTTCATTGCGTTTCTTAATAATGGGATAGTTACGCAGTCATCTAGATCCGTTGTGCAATTTTCAAAGAATGGAAAATATGCATCTGAGGCAATTAACATTTTAGGCATAAAATATATAATTCATAAAAAAGCCGACGATCAGAAAACCTGGACATTCCCATACTGGACTTACCCAAAAGATAGATTTGTCCCTATTTATGAGGATGAAAGATATAGAATTTTTGAGAATAAGGATTCTTATCCACGCGCTTTCGTTGTAGGAAAATACAAAGTCATTAATGAGTCAAATAAAATAATAGAAACAATGTTTAGCAATAATTTTGATCTAAGAAAAGAAATTGTATTAGAAAAAAATCCATCAACCAATCAAACAAAAGACATTAGAGGGGATATAAAAATAATAAAATATTCTCCGAACCTTATTGAGATGGAAGTTGCAACAGACAAAAATGCCATGTTGTTCTTATCGGATAATTACTATCCCGGATGGAATGCTACGGTAGATAATAAAAAATCCGAAATTTTAAGAGCAGATTATACTTTTAAAGCTGTTCCGGTTCCTTTAGGAAAACACACGGTAAGATTTGTATATGATCCTCAAAGTTTTAAATTAGGAGTCTATGCAGCTCTTTTGGGGATTATTTTAATTGCTCTTTCTGCTTTAAAGTTCAGAAGAAATTTTTAGGCGGAGAGTGCTTTCCAAAACATTAGGTCGTTTAGCTTCATTCTTTTCTTTGCAAACCAAAATAAATAAATTATCTCAAGAATTCCAACGGCGTTAACTATAAGAAGAACTATAAACCAGTTTCTCTGATCTCCTTTTGCTGCTTTCCATAAGGCAATACCCTTCCATAGAAGTGCCCACAGGAAGACGGCAAAAAGCAAAAACGGCGGAAATTGGGGGAATCCGCCAAAATAGTTCATATTTGGACAATAGCATAAAAAACTTAACTTTGCAATAGATAGGAAAGTTGATAGAATAAAAGCTGTGAAGATTGGAATTTTCGACCCATACCTAGATGATTTAGGGGGCGGGGAAAAGTACATGATGAAGATTGCCCAATGCCTTGCAAAAAATCACAATGTAAGCATTTTCTGGGATAGTAGAGAAGACTTAGAGGAGCTAAGAGAAAGATTCCAGCTTAATCTTTCGAATATATCATTAATACCTAATATTTTTACCAAGAGCACGGGACTTTTGAAAAGACTTTGGGAAAGCAACAAATTTGATGCGATTGTTTTATTAAGTGATGGAAGCATTCCTTTTCTTTTATCTAAAAAAACATTTGTTCATATTCAGCAGCCTTTACCTTTTCAGAAAATAGACACTAAGAGTAGATATAAGATTTCAAGAATTAATAAGTTTTTCTGTAATTCTTATTACACGAAATCTTATATAGATAAACCGTTTAGTATCAATAGTCTTGTTTTGTATCCTCCTGTGGAGCAAAAACCTAGGAAAATAAAAAAAGAAAATATAATTCTTCACGTTGGAAGATTTAGATTTAGAAATGTTGATGCAGATGATTACAAAAAACAGGGATTTATGATTGATGCATTTAAGGAAATGATTAATAAGGGGCTGCGGGGATGGAAGTTTGTTTTGGCAGTAAGCATTAAGGAGCCTGATAAAAATGTTTTTAATAAGTTTCGAGAAAATATCAAAGGTTTTCCGGTAGAATTTATTATCAATAAAAACAATGATGATCTTTGGGATATATATTCAAAAGCTAAAATTTATTGGCATGCATCGGGTTTTGGCGAGGATTTAGAGAAGTATCCCGAGAGAGCAGAGCATTTTGGCATATCTACGGTTGAGGCGATGGGGGGAGGATCAGTTCCGGTTGTAATAAATGCAGGAGGGCAAAAAGAAATCATAAGTGATGGGGAAAATGGATTTTTATGGAACAGCCCAGAGGAGTTAATAAAAAAAACTCAGTTATTAATCAATAATGAAAAACTATGGTTGCAAATGTCGCAACAAGCAATTAAAAGAGCTATGGATTTTGCAGGAAATAGATTTTGTGAAGAATTGTATAAAATCTTAGATTTATGAAAAAAATAATTCCATTTGCAATTGTAGTATTAATTCCTTTTATATTTTTCTGGCAATTTTTCATAAAAGGACTTTTGCCAATTCCTTCGGATACAATAATTGGTCTTTATCATCCGTTCAGAGACCTTTATGCCAAAGATTATCCAAGAGGGATTCCATTTAAAAACTTTCTTATAACAGATCCGGTCAGACAGCAATATCCTTGGAAAGAACTGGCGATAAATATAGAAAAAAACTGGGAACTGCCAATATGGAATCCTTATAACTTTTCCGGAACTCCTCTTTTGGCAAACTTTCAATCCGCAGTTTTCTACCCTTTAAATATATTATTTTTTATTCTTCCTTTCTCATTTTCTTGGAGTCTTTTTATTCTACTTGCGCCTATTCTTGCTGGAATTTTCTTATACTTGTATCTTCAAAACTTAGGACTTAATAAATGGGCAAGTGTTCTGGGATCAATTACTTTTTCGTTTTCAGGTTTTTTTGTTTCCTGGCTTGAATGGGGAAATGTTTTGCATACCGCACTTTGGCTTCCATTGATACTTTTATCGATAGACAAGATATTAATTTCAAAACTCAAATCTCAAAACTCAAAACTAAAACTCAAATCTCAAAACTTAATAATTTGGAGTTTGATTTACGTTTTTTCGTTAACCTCCTCTTTTCTTGCGGGACATTTACAGATCTTCTTTTATTTATTCATTTTATCAATTGTTTATTTCCTTATCCGATTACTGCAATTTGGTTGGGAGAAAAAACTGCTGTATTTATTCATAATTCTTATTTCATTATTCCTAATTCTTACTTCCATTCAATGGTTTCCAACCCTTCAATTAATTTTATTATCAGCCAGAGATATTGACCAGGTTCGTTGGGGAGAAGGGGGTTGGTTTATTCCCTGGCAACATCTTATTCAGTTTGTTGCTCCTGATCTTTTTGGCAATCCAGCAACACTTAACTATTGGGGAATTTGGAATTATGGAGAATTTATTGGATATATAGGAATTATCCCTTTTATATTCGTATTTTTCGCTTTGTTTTTTAGACATGACAAAAAAACTTTATTTTATGGAATTTTATTCTTCTTATCGTTATTATTTGCTTTGCCAACTTTTTTTGCCAAAATTCCTTATCTTTTAAATATTCCACTTATATCTACTACTCAGCCAACACGGCTTCTTTTTGTTACGGATTTTTCTTTAGCAGTTCTTTGCGCATTGGGCTTAGATTATTTTCTAAGAGTTAAAAATAAAAAGGAAATTTTTTATCCGATTTTATCGCTTATGATTATTTTTCTGGGGATTTGGATATTTATTCTGTTGGGAAATAAAAACTTAAAATTAATCACG
>Ga0209541_10002356_pt1 | contig 35887 bp, 32 predicted proteins | sample RifCSPlowO2_01_FD_184027 | JGI IMG/M metagenome (GOLD analysis project Ga0209541, IMG submission 184027) | Groundwater microbial communities from Rifle, Colorado - Rifle CSP2_plank lowO2_0.1 (SPAdes) (version 2) | ecosystem: Environmental > Aquatic > Deep subsurface > Groundwater | place...
TGTTACAGATACTATTATCTATGGTAGTGCGACGACGACGGGCAAGGTTGTGCTTGGAAACGTCAATCCCTTGGTTGATAATTACCAAAACTTTATTGGCATTAACGGCACGGCTAGCACTCAATATGGTGAGTATATTTGGACTAATACCTCTGGTACTTATTCCTATGGAAATTATATCTTTGCTAGCTCAACCAATGCTGGGCCAGTAACCTACGGCAGTTACATTGATGCCCGGACTCAGGGAACTTCGGCAGCAGTTTATGGTATCCTTGCTGGCGCCACTGGTCATACCGTCAGTAATGATTCATTAATCTATGGTGTTATGGGTAGTGCCATATCAACTAATTCTCAAGGTTTTACTTATGGTATCTATGGTGATGCTAGCGGCGGTGCTACTAACTGGGCCGGTTACTTCAATGACGGTAATGTCTATATTGCTAATAAATTAGGCATTGGCGATCTCACGCCGCTATATCAACTTACTGTTGGTAATGGTGAAAAATTTACAGTTGATTCAAATGGCAATGCCACCACCACTGGCTTTTTGGTGGTTGGCACCACTCTGCCGCCTCAAAATCCTCTGCCGGCCGGCAGTTTGTTTGTCGGAGGCAATGCCACCACCACCGGCACTTTACAGGTTACAACGGCTCTGGCTACTGGCGGTGCCCAACCTAATTCCACTACGACGGCTAACTTCGGCGGTGGTGTTTTGATTCAAGGTAATGCCACTACCACTAACTATTTTAAAGTCGGTGTTACTAACCCAGGTTTCAATATGTCGGCAGGGGATGTGTTCGTTTCAAACAATATTAGTTTGCCAGCCGGCAAATATATTAATTTTAATGCGAGTGATTTGACTTACGCTAATTCAATTTCCCGCAATGTAAATTATGGTTATACGGTAGTGAGTGGAGCAGGGATTCAATTTGGTACAGCCCCAGCGACTTGGAAAATGACGATGACTAGTGGTGGAGCTTTTGGCATTAATACTACAACGCCTGGAACTTGGTGGGGTACGGAAAAATTGTCGGTTGTCGGGGCTGGTTATTTCAGCGGTTCAATAGCAACAGGTGGTGCTTATCCTAACTCAACCACCACGGCCAATTTCGGCGGCAATATATTGGTTCAGGGTAATGCGACAACAAGTGGCTCTTTATCAGTTATTGGCGATTTGACGGCTGATACAACGACTTTAATAGTTAATGCATCTCAGAACAATATTGGTATCAGAAACGCATCGCCGAATAGCACATATTTATTAGATATTGCAAGCAATAACACTGACGACTGGAATAAAGTTATTTATATCAACCACGACAACAACGGTGAAGAAGACTACAACGTGTTTGAGATTGACAGTGATACCAGTGAAGCATTGATTGATAATGAAGCCAGGACGATTAAAAATATTGCCCTTGATACCGACCATACCGCTAGCCTTGAAACGACTGATGGGGCATCGACTTTTAACCAGTATGGTATTGATAATTCAGTCGGACTCGGTAATTTGTCGTTTGGTCTTACTGGTGGCGGATTAGAGATAATTACAGCCAATATTTACGGCAGTAATGTTATAATTGACGGCAATCCGGTTTATAATGATACAAGTATGAATGCGGCTACCAATGTTAATATTTATGGAGTTAAATCATTAATTGATACAACACCGACATTATCTAGCACATATTTAGGTAGTCAGAATTTTTACGCTGGTCATTTCGATAACTCACTTGTTTGGGGTGGTGCGACGAGCCATACGGTTAACGCCTACGGCATCTATGCAGTTTCAGACAATAATTTGACGACCACGGGGATTAATACCCACTACGGCGGCTATTTTAATGCGGCAGGCACGGCTGATACTAATTATGGGTTCTACGCTACGGCTTCTGGGGCGACAGATAATTATGCTGGATATATTAGTGGAAACTTTTTTACATCTGGCAATGCCACCACCACTGGCAGATTGACGCTCGGAACCACTAACCCGACAGCTAACGCTACCATGTGGTCAACAGCTGGCAGTAACACTTATGCTGGCTATTTCAGCGGCGACGTCTATACTAGCGGCGATTCATTATTAATCGGTGGCTTAACAATTGGTTCTTCTGGAGCAACTATTGACACGACCGACGGTCAGTTGCTGGTTTGTTCTGGATCCTGTAGTTCACCGGGTATTGCTACAGCCGCTGGCGAACTCTTTGTCGAAGGTGACATCGAAACTGACAGTAATTTGTCAGTAGCCGGGCATTTGGCTTTAGGTGCAATTCAAACTGCTGATGGCGGGGTTACCACTGATAATGTAGTTAATTTAGTAGAAAATATCCCAACTGATCAAAACTTTCAAGGAATCCGTTCTTACATTCGCTATTACGATACTACTGATCCGATCAGTAGCACCTACACCGCCCTTTATGGCTATATGCAAGATGTTTCTGATGGCGATGCTTCAGCGGCCACTTTTATAGGAGCGATCGGTGACACTCAAATCAGAGCTGGTGGCTCTTTTGGTCATGGCGATTTAGGTACAGCAATCGGGGTAAGGGGTTCAGTTTCTGACCGAGGCGCCGGCGGAACAATTACTGACGCTTACGGCGTCCAAGGCTTAGTTCAAGTTGGCAACGCCGATGCTGCCTATGGCCATATTCAAAATGCTTACCTCTTATATGGCTATATGGATACGAGTGGCAACGCCAGCACTACTAATGCTTATGGTGTATATGTCACTGATTTGGATGCTGACACTATGAATTACGCCATCTGGACTAATGACGGCCAGGCGAGACTTGATAATAGTCTAGCGACAACAACGCTTTATGTGACTGGTGATTCTTATTTTGTTGGCAATGCCACCACTACTGGTCAAGTCACAGTAGGGGCAAACCAAGCCGTTGCCGGTCAGGCCTATTTATCAGTTGGTGATGCTGTTGGCACTTATCAATCAACTAAACCTTATACCCAATATAATACTTTATATTACAATGGCACTGGCAATGTTCACGGCATTGTCCAAAATGCAAATTATGACAATGATTTAGACTCAGGCACTACTTATTATCGGGGTATGTATCTGCCAACTCCTTATCTTAATTCAACCTTAAGTGGTGGCACAATGGAGCAAATGGGTATTTATTCTTTGCCAGCGATAAATACAGTTACTATTTCCGGCGGCACGGCTAATATTTATGGCGTTCAAACCAGCTTGAGTTTAGCCAGTTTGACGGTTCAAAACTCTCCGATCATTAATTACTACGGCTACTGGGTTTCTAATCTGCCGAATTTAGGCACAACCGGGACAGTGACTAAATATGGTGGTTATTTCAATGCGGCAGGCACGGCTGATACCAACTATGGGATTTATGCTGATGCAACAGCCGCAACCACTAATTACGGTTTGTATGCAGTTATCACTGATTCTAATACTGCAGGTTATGGTATTTTCGTTGATATGAATGAAAATGATACTGATGATTATGGCCTTTACATTGATTCAGAATCAACAGCTTGGGGCGGTGGGATTTATGTTTTAGATGGTTCAAACTACTTTGCTGAAGAAACTTTCTTTAATGCTTCCACCACGGTCAATTCACGGTTTAGGGTGGATGGTAATGCCACCACCACTGGCAATACTTACTTAGGCACTGACTCTAATAATTTTATCTGGTTAGACGATGGTCAAGTCGATTCTGCTGGTACTGCCGCCGCTACTTCCAGCCAGATAATCTTTGATGCTAACGCTTATGCTGCTGTTATTCCAGCTGACCAAAAATATCATTTGATGGCAGCGGCTGGAGAGAGTGCGGCTTGGTCCCCATTTTTAACTGTCAATTTATCTTCCAGCCAAAACGGAGTTAATGAACTTTATATGTTTAGCGTTTTAGAGGGAACTGGTATTGCTGTTGGTATGGGTAGTGGGGCTGACGATGATGCTATTTATTTTGATACGTGGGGTGCCAGTGCTATTGGTTCAAGCGGTCTTGAATCCTTAATTTGGGATGATAACCCGGGTGAATTTGATGTTTCTGATGACTTAAATGTGACTGGTCGAGTCACTTCCACTGTTGCTATTTGGGCTGGCACAGCTGGCACCGCTAATAATCTTGACTTAACTGGCGGTGATGTTTATATCCAAGACGATATTGAAATAGATGACGATATTTACCTTCCTAATATGGAATATGCTAGTGGTGGTTCTGGCAATGTTTACTGGGATGCTTCGAACGGAAAATTATATCAAACGACTGGTGGCGCTTCTCCATACCTAATTTCGCTGGATGGTATTCCTTTGGCTGAAGTTTTGGCTGAACAATGGAAGATTGAAGCTAACTCAGTCAACAGAATCGACGGCTATGATGGCACCACTGACCCGGCCTTTGTCTTAGGCTCATTCAAGGAAAAAGAAACTGACTATATTGATTCAATTTCAATGCAGTTGAGATGCAAAAATAATAAAGTCATTGATACTAAAGAGTACCCTTTAACCTTTATCTCTAAGTTTGATCAGCAGCCGCAAGACGAGTGGATAGCAGCTGCAGCAATTAAGGATGGTCAGTATCTACAAAGCGAAGAAGGCGACCTAATCATCGTTGCTTTTGAAAAACCCTTGCCTGAAGATTATGCCAATTGTGAAAAGTATGATTTTGCCTTTGTGGCCTATGGCTATTATGAATGGGAGAGACCTGAATTTGATGCCAACCGTATCCAGAAATTCTGGGAGAAATACGCTGCCTACTTGTTTGAGCCAATTAAACTGATAGGTGACACTTTCTTTACCATGGCTGACTGGCTAGTTGACTTGTTTAACAACGCTGGTTCAGATAACCAAACCCAGGTAGTCAAAACCCAGGGTCCAACTATTGATGAACTAATCAGCTCGCATTCACAGGTAGGTTTAAATATCCCAGTAGAACTTTGGGCTAAAGTCACTGATCCAGACACAGCTGAAGAGGATCTAATTTACTCCTGGAGTTTTTCGCCTAATTTAGGCAGTCTGTCTGGTAACTCTGGGTTGGTGTATTGGACTGTTGGTCAGGCTGAACATGATACTGATGTGACAGTGACAGTAACTGTATCTGACGGGACTAATTCAGACAGTTCCTCAATTGTGGTTAAAGTGATTGCACCCAACCAAGAATCTGGGTCTGAAGAGCCTGAAGAAGAAACTCCGACTTCAACTGATCCAGTAGTTATTCCTGGTTGTACTGACCAAAATGCTCTAAATTACCAGCCTGAGGCGACTCAAGATGATGGATCGTGTATTTACGAAGAAGGGCCTATTGAAGAACCTGAACCAGTGATTGTTTTAGGCTGCATGGACCAAAATGCTTTAAATTACAATTCTGATGCTAGTTATGATGATGGATCATGTGAATATAATCAAGAACCAATAGTAGAAGAGCCAACCTCGACTTCAACTGAAGAAATAGTCCAAGGAGAGGATTCTGACTCTGGACAGGGGGGAGGGGAAGTGGAAGCGTCAGTCACCCCGTGACCCCCTTACCCACTTTGAAATATAAAGACCCTCTCCCCAAAGGGGAGAGGAAAAGCCTAAAATGTCATTGCGAGTCCCACTTCCTTCTCCCTAAGGGAGAAGGTGCCCCGAGTCGCATCGAGGGGCGGATGAGGGAGTGGAAGGCGAAGTGGAAAAATTATAATAAATTAATTAATTTATTATTATGGATAAAAATATGTCCCGACACATGCCGGAAAAAATTGCTATAATTTCTGATTCCCACGACAATTTAGCTAACATTTATAAAATGTTGGATTATCTAAAAAAAGAGAAAATTAAAATAATGATCCATTGCGGTGATGTTTGCGCGCCTTCAGTGATGAAAGAAATTGCTGATAAGTTCGATGGTGAAATTCATCTAGTTTTTGGCAATGTTGACGGTGACCAGGAAAAAATGAAGGAGCTGGCTGAAGGGTTAAATAATCTTACAATCTACGGCCAAGTAGGTGAGCTAGATTTGGACGGAAAAAAAATTGCTTGGTGTCATTTCCCTTGGCAAGCCGAGAGATTAGCTGAAAGTAGTAAATATGACTTGGTTTTTTACGGCCATGATCATAAGCCCTGGGAAAAGAAAATTGGTAAAACCGTTTTAAGAAATCCTGGCACGTTAGCTGGATTATTTGCCAAAGCGACTTTTGCAGTTTATAATACAGAGACTGACAAGGCAGAATTAATTTTACTAGAGAAAATATAATCTTACCCACCTGAAGGCGACATTGGCCAATGTCGCCTTCAGGGTCGACAATCAATTTCAAATTATCAAAATCTATGGAACCTAAACTCTTTGTTGCTACTAAAGCTTTCATTGTTTATAATAATAAAGTTTTAATTTTGCGCGAATCAATAAAATACCAAGAGGGCACTAATCACGGTAAATATGATGTTGTCGGCGGCCGAGTAAAACCAGGGCAAAGGTTTGACGAAAGCCTTTTGCGCGAAATTAAGGAAGAAACTGGTTTGGCGGTCAAAATCAGCCAGCCATTTTTTGCTAATGAATGGCGACCAGTGGTAAAAAGCGAGCAGTGGCAAATCATAGGCGTCTTTTTTAAATGCATAGCTGACTCAGACCAAGTTATTCTGAGTCAGGATCACGACGATTATATTTGGATTGACCCAAAGGATTATAGAGATTATAATTTAATAGAAAATTTGTATCCAGCTTTTGAAGCCTACTTAAACCAATAAAATACTTATGAAAAATTTTATTATCCAAATTGTTAAGAAAGCCGGCGATCAAGTGGCTAAAAAATTCAATAACGATAAAATAATCAAAATCAAAAAGAAAGGTCAGATTGTAACGCAAGCTGATTTGATTGCTGATAAAATCATAGTTAGTGCCATTAAAAAAAAGTTTCCCAAACATTCCATTTTGAGTGAAGAATCAGGTCATCAAAAACAACCATCAGAGTACTTTTGGATCATTGACCCAATTGACGGGACAACTAACTATTCAATCGGCAGCCCCCTCTTCGCTATACAGGTTGTCTTGTTTAAAAATGACCAGCCGGTTTTGGCGGCGGCCTATGCTCCGCGGATGCAAGAGATGTATTTTGCGGAAAGCGACAAAGGCTCTTACCTCAATAATAAAAAAATGAGGGTCTCAGACGTCAAAAGTCTGGACCAGTCATTTTTAACTTTCTGCCACGGCTCGGATCAAAAAAACATCAAACGAGCCGTAAAAATCTATAACAAAATAAAATTTAATAGTCTGGATTCACGCCAACTTGGTTCTGCTGCGATTGAATTTAGTTTTGTAGCGGCCGGCCGGACCGAATGTATAATCTTACCTGGCGCTCACAGCTGGGATGTTGGGGCTGGCGCTTTGTTTGTCAGAGAAGCTAATGGTAAAGTCACTGACTTCAAGGGTAAGGATTGGAATTTGAAATCTGAAGATATCGTTGCTTCTAATGGTAAAATCCACGATCAATTATTAAAATTCTTAAAAAACATGTGATGACAAAAGATATCTTAATTAAAGTTACCCCCGGCGCATCAAGAGACAAAATTATAGAAGAAACTGAAAATTATTTAAAAATTAAAATTAAAGCCACGCCGACCAAGGGCCGAGCTAATAAGGCTTTAATTAAATTTCTGGCCGAAAAATACAAAATTCCGGCCAGTCAAATAGAGATAATTAAAGGTTTGACTTCTCGAAACAAATTGGTTAGAATTTATTTTATCTAAAGTCAAAAACAAAATTTACCCTCAAATCACAGGGTAAACCGAAAAATAAAAAATCCGCTTAATCTAGCGGTTTTTTGCTTTTTCTAATCATCAAAATCTTGACAAAAAATAGAATATTTGCTAATATAAACTGTTTTGCTTATTACAATTAAAAATTGCGACCTTTTGCCCAAAAGTCTGCAGACTACCCAAAACGGGTCATCCTCCTAGGGAGTGCTTCTTGTGCCAACTAATGGAGGGGCTTTAAGTGCCTGTAGAATTCTGGATAGTAAGTACCAATTTGTACCTTTCAACTACAAACCTCCTTTCGCTTGCTATCCAGAATTCTGCAGGCACGACAAGCATGGAATTTGTTGTTAGGCAAATCCGGCTTCGGCTCGATTATTCCCAATAACAAATTCCTTGTCTGCAGACTTTTGTGCAGAAATTAATCTGTCAAAGTTAGAATTCCTCATTCTTTTTATAAGGGTGGGGAATTTTGATTATCATCTGTAATTACTTCTGGAGTTGTGGTCGGTTGACGGCCGATCAGCCAAACTTCTGGCCAAGCAACATAATGGCTATAAAAATCCTGCTCTTTGACTTCACCGTTAGGATAAGTCACGGTGTATTTAAAATAAGTATCCGCACCTTTGTGAGAACTCTCGACTTTCTTTTTTACGCCGGGCGCAAGTTCATCGGTTTCAATATAGCGCGGTTCACCAGAACTAGTGACATTGTAAATTGCTGGCGGGTCAGGATCAATCTTAACCTCCCGACCATCTTTAGTGCCATAAAATTCAAAGATTAAATCATCGCCTTCAATTCTGGTGGTAAATAAAATATAATAACCAGTATCGTTGACAAATCTCATGTCTGGTGACGGGTTATAAATAGTTGCATCCATCCCAGCTGGTTCATAATAAACCACGCGGTAGGAGTGATTACGGCGCTGGGTGATTGGTAAGCCCGAACGTAAAGCCGCCCGGAAAGTGGTAGTGCCAATTTGGCAAAGTCCTCCGCCATACTCTGGAATGGTCCGATCACCTTTGATGACTAATTCTTGTTTATAACCATGTTCACCATCCACCGAACCTAGCGCCTCTAATAAAGAAAACTCTTCATTTGGCGCAATTAAAATTCCGTTCAAAGCTGCCGCCCCAACCGCAATGTTATGCCGCCGATTTGGCGGACTGCCAGCAAAATTAGAAACGCCACGGCCAATTGATTCTTTAATACCAAAGTCGTTAACATCTCCTGTGGTCACTTTAGCTAGTGTCACTTCAACCACCAATTCAATATCTTCGGCGCGACCAGTAATAATCTGCTGGTTAATTTTATTATAGCTTTCTTCAAGGTTTAACTCTTTACCATCCCGACTCGCTTGAAACTTAGTCACTCTTTTGCCGGTTAATTCAAATTTGGCATCTTGAGCTTCAACATTAACTGCTGCAGCAATTGGCTCTAAAAATTCAACAACTTTGTCTTTATTAAAACCAACTACCACTTCGCTGCCGACTGTTTGAAATTCAAGCCAGTCAACAAACTTATCTTTACCAATCATCCACCAGTATGGATCAACAGTCAGCTTCAGTGAGTCGATAGCTAAAATACTCTCTAAACTATTAACTGCTGAACCAGTATGTTCTTTTTTAATTTGAGGCTCCTGAAAAGTTAAATCTAGACTAATTGGCTGAAAGTCTAAGTTATTAATACTTTTATCTAGTTGTCCAACTGCTTTTTGGTAATCTAAAACATAGCCGGATTTTTCGCCCAACACCTCTATATTTTCACCCTTAATAACCAGCTGGGCATTGGCTGGTGGCTTTTCTAATTCGGAAAAGCTGCTTTTCAAAGCAGCCAAAAGCTCCTCACGATTTAAAGAGTATTCAACTGGCATCTGACGGTCAAAAATCATCACGGCTAGCTGTTCAGTCAACTGCTTATCCCAGCTACCCTCTCGACCAACCAAAGCAGTGTTGTCCAGGGTTTTATTCCAATCAAAAGTTAAAATCGGTTTAGCTAAGTCTGGATCAGTAGTTGAAATAACAATGGGATTAACAAAAATTTCCTTTTCGCCACTGATAAACTTTAATCCTTTGTCAGACACGTTTTTTTCGATTGATTTTAGTTGAGCTAGGACCTGGTCTCTAGTTTGCCCACCAATCTCAAGATAACCAATTCTTAAGCCAGGCCAGAACTTTTGAGCGTAGACTTTTTGATAAGCAAAAAATAAGCCTGTAATAATTATTATTAATACTAAAAAAATGGCAACCGAACTAAGCCACCATCTCAATCTCCCTCCCATAACTTTTTTGCGGGATTCCGGCATTTTTTTATTTATTCTTTAGAATTTTGTTTAAAATGGTTTTAGCGATTTTTTCTCTTTCCTCAACCTGAGTTTTATCTGTACTTAAAACTATCCGTACCATTCTTCCAATTTCAACATCATCGGGTAAATTTTTAATCGGCCAAAGTAACTTCTGGCCGTCTTTAGTAATAATAACAGCCATTTTATCTTCGAACCGGTCAATCACTCCCTCCAACGAATAATTTTCTAATAAGTCTTTGGTTTCGGCCATAAAAAATTACTTAATTTTAATGGGAATATTCCGACTCCTTTTTAATTTCGGTAAAATAATTGTCAAAACCCCATCTTCAAGCTCAGCTGAAATTCTATCGGTTGCCACTTCCACTGGTAAAATAATTGATCGCGAGAAGCGGCCCCAAAAACATTCTTGTAAGAAATATTCTCTTTGATCGATTTCTCTGCCATGCTGCCGAAAGCCACGAATAGTGAGTAAGTCATTATTAACCGAGATTTCTAAATTTTCTGGTTTGACTCCTGCCACGGTTGAAGTGACATAAACATTATTCTCATCCTGATAAATGTCAACGGAAAGTTCACCCTCTTCTTCAGCTGATAGCCAATTTTGCTCAATCTCATCCTGAAGCTCTTTATTTATTGCCAACATCTCTTTGCTTTGGTTTTTTGATTTTGGTTTTAGAGACATAATGATTTAAGGTATAAAGTATTCTTATTATAATCAAATCTATTGAATTTTTCAAGTCGTTATGATATAACAAATAAACGTTTTGCACATTTTCAATTGATGAGATTGGAGGGAAAAAAGATGCCTATAACATATACGAGAAGTACTAGTTTATTCCGAGTGATTGCTGGCAAGTTTCCACCATATAATATCTACGGCGCTCAGGCAAAAAGAACTTTCTCTTTAGCAGCGCTGATGGTGGCAACCGTTACCAAAGAGTGGTGCCAACGCATTGATGCCGAGGCAATGGACGAAAACAACTGGCGACCAATCAGGCGCCGGGCGCCAATTAGCAAAGATGGAATGCCTGACCACCAGGCAGTCCAGATCGAAAGGTATGCTGATTTTATTGGAATTTCCTGCGCCATGAGTACAGCTGCTCCTCGATGTCTGGAACTGGTCAGAATCTATTCACGGATGCCTGAAAACCTGCGGCCTCGTGCCATTATTGTCGGCGGCTGGCATGCTATTGATAATGCCAGAGAATTTCTGGAAGTCGGAGCTGATGTAGTGATTCAGGGTGAAGTGGAGATGGTGATTGTCCAACTGATGGACGCCTTACGTAATGGCACTTCCCTGGCAGGTATACAGGGAATTTCTTACCGCGACAAAGATGGCACGATTCATCTTGTCGCAGGAGAAACCCCGGTTGTTCCTCAGGAGAAAATGGATGAGTTGCCATTACCTAACTTCGGTCTTTGCCGTTATGCAGTTATCAAGTATTACCCGGTTCAACGCATCCGTGGCTGCAGTGGCAAATGTAGGTTTTGCCGGGTCAAGTGCGCGCCGCGCTGGATGTCTGCCCAGCGCTTCCTGGAACTGCTAGTAGTACTGGCTAGCCAAGGTGTAAAACATATCTTCATCACTGACGATCGTATTGAAGAAGATATGGATGGCCTTCGGTGGTGGCTGGAGGAGTTCGCTAAGATTCGCTTGCAAAGAAAACTTCGGGTGACTTTCATTATTCAGAGCCGACTCTCAACCGCCCAGCATCCAGAAGTTTTGAACTTGATGTGGCAAGCCGGGGTACGGACAGTCTGCATTGGTTTTGAAGATCCACGCGAGGAAGCCATCGCCTCGATGCGCAAACCTCTCTCGGTCAGAAAGATTGATGAATTGGTAAAGGTGTGGAAAATGTTTGGATTCTACATGCACATGATGGGTATTTTCCTTTACCCATTAAGGCCCAATGTGATTGAAAAGTACGGCCGGGAAATTCTGGTTTCTGCCAAAAAGTTAGCCCAGATCTTCCGGAATTACATCAAGCGTGTTGGGCCAGATACCCTACAGATACTGATTCTGACCCCACTATCCAACACTGAAGACAGAGAATTTCTGGAAAGTCAGGGCCGGATCTTCCATCAGTTCGACTGGGATAAATATGACGGCACATTCTTGCTTTTCAAGCCAGACGAGAACATCGACCCAGTTGAGGGCCAAGAAGAGTCTATCAAATTGATGCGTTGCTTCTATGGCTATCCGTTGGTGTGGCGTTGGCCCCTGTTCGACTGGCCAATCATCCTGACTCGAGGACTGCTCTTTCTGCTCTTTCATCTGACTATGCCGTTCCTTTGGTTAATGATGATGCCGATCAAGCTCCATCCGGCCCGAGCCTGGGATCTGCCGCGGAAAATCCGGCGAAACCTGCTCAAAAAGCTGGGAGCAATGTATCTGATTCACAAGTGGTACAAGTACTACAAAAAGATCGACTTTGCTGGACAGCTTCGGCAAGCTGCTTCCAAGCAATAGGCATCAGAATTGATGACATGACCCACCCCAGGGACTACCTTGCGGGTGGGATTTTTTTATTAGTTTAATTATTTAAATTTACAAAAACTCTTGACAAAATTTAGCCAATATGCTATAATCAGTTATTAGTAAAATTATTAACTTTCATGGCTAAAATTAGCTTATTTAAACAATCAAATCTAATCAAAAAATTGGTTATATTCCACCTATTAGTTACTATGATTGGTGGGGTTTTTGTTACTCCAGTTTTAGCAGTTGAACCTCTCATAATCACTAATATTAATGTCACTTTTACTGACATGACTGCCACAATTACCTGGCGGACCAACCAACCAGCTACCGGTAAAGTTGAGTATGGTCTTTACTCAAACGATTATCATTGGATATTAAACACCAATCGTAAAGTTGATGAACAAGCAATCACTATTTCAGGTCTGTTTCCAGAAACAACTTACTTCTTGAGAATCACCGCCAAAAATGATACATCAGAAGTTGTTTCTTTTGAACAAAATTTTAAAACTAAAAAATTATCTGACAATAAGGCGCCATTACTCTCTGATGTCCAAGTGATTTATACCACTGGTGCCACTGCCACTATTCAATGGCTCACCGATGAACCCGCTACCACTGAAGTTGATTACGGCCGAACCACTAGCTATGGCTCAAACAAAAGTGACAGCCGCAAAGTGCAAGTCCATGATATTACTTTAACTGGTTTAATTGATGGCACTTATTACCACTTCTTAGCTAAATCAAAAGATGCTGACAATAATATCTCTCGTTGGTATGACATGACTTTTTACACCAAAGTTACCAATGTTTCTGACCGAGAAGAACTTATAATTTACAACGTCAAACCGGCTTCAGAAAATGACACCAATGTGACGCAAAGTTCAGCTGTCATTAGTTGGCGGACTAATAAAGTGGCTGAAGGTTTTGTCAGATACGGTACTAGTAATACTTATGGTAAAACAATTGTTGCTAACCCTCCACGCGATTTTTCTAAATCAGTTACCTTGATTAACTTAAACCCGGGCACCACTTATTATTTTGAAATTGAAGCTAAAGATGTAACGGGCAAAGTAACAAAATCAAACGGGCATTCTTTTACCACCAAACGGCCTGAACCAGCGGCTGACAGTCAGCCAGATTACGGTTCTAATCCCCAAACTTTAGGAACCTATACTTGCGATATTAATTTAAAAACTGACTTAGGTTACTTTGGCCTCTACTACAACCTACCTGAAGGCCATCCTGACATGCAGCTCAAACCCCAAGGTTGGTCTAAGGTTGGCCGGCAGAACGATTGGTACAATCCGGAATATTTCTCCCGTAGTCAGATTGATAGCAGAATTGATTTCTTCAATCAATTCTTACCTTTAAACGAAGGTAAGCCAGGAGACCCCTTTCACTTCGCTGTTAATTGGCGGGCAATAATCAATGTTCCTGAAGATAACTTTTATTCCTATGAAATTAGATCTGATGACGACTCATGGGTATTTATTGATGACCAGCTAGTCACTAATCTGGGCGGTATTCATGGCGCCAAGGATGAAAGAAAAGAAGTGAGTTTAACTAAAGGTTATCATAAATTAGAAATATATTATGCTGACCGCAGTCGCAGCAATGCCTCGATAGTTTTTAAACCGGACTTACGCTTGAAATTTCATCCGTTGCCAGAAGGCTGTGAAGTTGAAGATGTACTTGATTACAACCAATGGTTAGCCTCTGGCGGCCAAAGGGCCACTGGTGGTCAGCCACCGGCTAATGGTAATGGTCAAGTTTTAGGCGACTACTACGAAGAACCAGCTTCCGCGCCACAATATGTTTGTAACTCAAATTTAGGCTATACCAAATTTAAAGCTTTATATAAAACACCGGAAAGTCCTGATGTTTGGGCGATTTTGGAAACCGGTCAAAAACATTACATCACTAGCCCTGAATCTTTCAATCTGTACCAATGCAACTGGCGTGATATTAAGACAGTTTCTAAATCTTTCCTAAACCAGTTTGCTAATGCTAATCTAGTTAGAACTCCGGCTGATCCGATGATTTATTATCTCTTTCAAAGACCAGAAAAAAAATGGCTGAAGAGAAATATCCCTTCACCCACAGTCTTTATTAGCTATCCAGATAATTACTGGGGTAATGTTGCCCGAGTTAATTATCTCGATATTCAAGCCTATCCTGATGCCCAATTGATTAAAACTTTAGATAAGCCAGAGGTATATTTGATTGAAGGCACTTTCAAACGACACATCAGGGACGTTGAAGTTTTTGAACGCTTTGGTTACGATTGGGCTGAAGTAGTTGAATTAAGTCAGATCCATCTTGACAGTTTTGAGAACGGTGCAGTGATTGACTAAAAGGTAAATTTAGATTATTATAAAATTTGTTTACAAACCACAGCTAACACTTAATAAAGTTAACTGTCCCGATCCACGATTCTGTCGGGATCGAGGATCCCGCCTTCATTAAAAATAAATTTATTGTGGCGGGATTAATTGTTAAATGTTAATAAGCCGCCATCGTCTAGTGGTTAGGACATCAGGTTTTCATCCTGGCAACCGGGGTTCGATTCCCCGTGGCGGTGCCAGATAATAGAATATTATTTTTAAAATTAATAAATTTGGTGCGGGGCATCCTGCCTGCCCGCCGAAATCGAAGATGTAGGCAGGGATTCCCCGTGGCGGTGCCAGAGAATGTCTATCACCTTGATAGGCATTTTTTGTTTGTCTACCCTCCCTGCCAAAGGCCAAACTTGCCCGCATCGAGACGAGTCTAGGTGCGGGCTACCAAAATATTGGACAAAATTATTAAAGTATGCTACGATAGTTTTAAGAGCATTGGACTAGAATACACTTGTTTTATCAGGATTTCTCAATGTGAGGAGTCTTTTTTGAATCAAAAGGGCCAATGTTTTTACCAGGTTTAGTTTAGGTAGAAATTAAGTCGAATTTCTTCTAACTACACACTAATTCACTTATTTTCTACAATTATGCAAGGAACAATCAAAAAATTGACTGACAGAAACTTCGGTTTTATCAGCCAAGCAGGTTCAGAGAAAGATTTGTTTTTTCACGCCAATGAGCTAGATGGAATTGATTTTAGTGAGCTAAGAGAGGGTGATGCTGTTACTTTCGAAGTGTCAGAAGGTCCTAAAGGCCCAGCGGCTACAAAAATCAAAAAAGCCTAAATTTCTTTAAATAGAAAACCAATCAATCGCCCAAAAGGCGATTTTTTGGTAAGATAGAATTGATGAAAAAAAACAAATTTTATCTCAAAAAAATTGGCCGTCAAGGAGAAATTAGTATTTGGCTGGTTAATGGTAACCAAATTAGAAATGAACTGGATAAAGAGTTCACTAATTTTGGCCAACATTACCGTTTCTCTTTTATCCCTGAGCAAGAATTTTGGCTCGACCAAGAGGCAAGCCCGGATGAGCAGAATTTCTTTATTGATCATCTCTTAATTGAGTGGAAATTAATGAAAAACGGTTTACCTTATTTTCTGGCCACAACTCTTGCCAATATTAAAGAACATTCGGAACGCTTAAAATCTAAAGACTGGAAAAAGGCCACATTAAAAAATAAAAGATCATTGATTGAAAATATCCATCTTCGCTTACTGAAAAAACTAAAAAATAATCTTATGGTCTGGTTGGTTGATGGAAAATTAATCAGAGATTTATATGACATCGAATTCACTGAAGGGGGTCATGATTTAGTTTATAAATATATCCCTCAAAATGAAATCTGGATTGATAATGATATCTTGGCTCAAGAAAGATTATATATTGCCCTGCATGAAATCTATGAAAGAAAAAAGATGGCTAAAAAAATATGTTACTCTCAAGCCCACCAGTTGGCTAGCCGCATCGAATGGCAGGCAAGGCTTGATAAAAATAAACTTAAACAGAATTTAGAAAAATTAGGGTGGCAATAATCTGAAATTTTGCCCCTGCCATTAGTTATAACGGCAGCAGCTAACTCGATTGGGTCTTTTCTAAAATAAATCCCGCACCCCTCACCTATTTTACTCAAAACTCTTTTATTAAATTCATAATTTTTCCTTGTTAACAACTCTTAAATATGAAAGGATTAATTAGTAAAATAGGTGAGGGGTGCGGGATAAAAACTGTTATGGTATAATCAAAATGCTATTAAACATTAAAAAGAAAATATGAAAAAAGCACCAATTCCTAAAAACGAGAAAGAACGTCTAGCTGCCCTCAAACAACTGGGCATCTTGGATACTAAACCAGAAGAGCGCTTCGACCGAATTACTCGCGAAGCTACTAAGCAGTTCAATGTTCCTATTTCCACTGTCTCAATTATCGATGAAGATCGAGAGTGGTACAAGTCATGCCAAGGGCTCGATAAAACCGAAGGGGAGCGCAACGTATCATTCTGCGGCCATGCAATGTTAAGTAAACAAATCTTTATTATCGAAGATACTTTGCAGGATGAGCGATTCGCCGATAATCCAATGGTAATAAATCCACCTCACATCAGATTCTATGCTGGCGTCACCCTGCGTGAGCGGACTACTGGATTGCCAGTAGGAGTATTATGTATTAAAGATGTTAAACCTCGAAAACTTAGTCCTGACGAAGTTAGTCTGCTTATTGATCTGGCTAATCAAGCTGAAGATGAATTGAACCGACGAGTTTAAAAGTAGCTATTGACCAAAAATCGCCCAAAAGGCGATATTTTTATCTATAAGAATAGCTTGACAAGGTTTTCTTAAATGTTACAATAACAAATACAAACCATTCAGGTTGGTATTCAATCATCATCTACAATCACATTGATATGGAACATCGAGTCAAAATTTTAATGACTGAATTTGTTACTCATGACGTTAAACGATTTATCGTAGAAAAACCTCAAAATTATAGTTTTACTCCTGGTCAAGCCACTGATGTCTCAATCAATAAAAAATGGCTACGAGGAGAAAAACGGCCTTTTACCTTTACTTCCCTTAATCAAGATGAAGTCCTAGAATTTACTATTAAAAATTATTCTGATCATGACGGAGTAACAAAAAAAATTCATCAGCTTAAAGCCGGCGACGAGTTGCTTATAAACGATCCCTGGGGAACGATCAATTATAAAGATAAGGGTGTTTTTATTGCTGGCGGCGCTGGGATTACTCCGTTTATTGCCATTTTTCGCGACTTACATCAAAAAGGAAAATTGACAGGCAACAAACTGATCTTTTCGAATAAAGCTGAAGAAGATATTATTCTCCAAAAAGAGCTGGAAAATATGTTTGAGTCTAATGATTTACTATTGACACTAACTCAGGAAAAAAATCCTAAATATCTTAATGAACGCGTTGATAAGAATTTCCTGGAAAAATATATTGTAAACTTTAAACAAGATTTCTACCTCTGCGGGCCACCGCCAATGGTCAAGAGTTTGAAAGAAATCTTAACTGACTTAGGAGCTAACGTAGATCAAATAGTCTTTGAAAAATAATTTTATGAAAAATAATCCTCTGCCAAAAGACGAGAGAGAATGGCAAAAAAAATTAAGCCCTGAACAATACCGGGTCCTCCGGCAGAAAGGCACTGAAGCTCCTTTCAGCGACAAATATTATCAGACCAAAGATAAAGGAGTTTACCAATGTGCCGCCTGTGGTGCACCACTCTTTGACTCTGACGCAAAATTTAATTCTAGCACTGGCTGGCCGAGCTTTGATCAGGCTTTGCCTAGTGCAGTCAAATTCATACCCGACAACAGTCATGACCTGAGCCGGACTGAAGTAATCTGCGCCAAGTGTGGCTCGCACTTGGGTCATATTTTTAATGACGGCCCAACACCAAGCAATAAAAGATATTGTATTAATTCGGTCTGCTTAAATTTTAAGAAGGAAAAAGAATGAAAAAAGTTCTAATAATTCTTACTCTTTTTATTATGGTAATTATTGCCAATGCTCTTCTTTTTAAAAATCAGCTTCAGCGCTACTTTTTTGCACCCCAAACTCCACGGGGAGAAATTGGCATAACCACTAAAGAGCCAACAAAACCGCCAGAAACTAATCAGTCGGATCAACAAAGGCCTGAGGTTTCCGATATTGAAGTTGTAGCTGAAAATTTAGAAATTCCTTGGGAAATAGCTTTTTTACCCAGTGGCGAAATGCTAGTGACCGAGCGGCCGGGCAATTTGCTAAAAATCGGCTTGGATAAAACTGTTATAAAAATTGAAGGGGTTCAGCCGGTTGGCGAAGGCGGATTGCAAGGTTTGACTCTGCATCCAAACTTCGAGCAGAATAATTGGATTTATTTGTATCTTACTACCAAATCCGGTAATAACCTAATTAACCGAGTAGAGCGCTATAAATTAACTAATAATACCTTAATTGAAAAAACAATTATTATTGATAATATACCGGCGGCTCAATATCACGATGGCGGCCGGATTGCTTTTGGCCCTGATAATAAACTTTATATCACAACTGGTGATGCTGGCCAAAGCAATAAGGCGCAAGACTTGAATTATCTGGGCGGAAAAATCCTGCGGCTTAATGATGACGGCTCAATTCCAACTGACAATCCTTTTAAAACGGCGATTTATTCCTACGGTCACAGAAATCCTCAAGGATTAGCCTGGGACAACCAAAACCGGCTTTGGGCCACTGAACACGGTCGCAGCGGAGTGCTTTCAGGCTACGACGAACTTAATCTAATTGAACCAGGGAAAAACTACGGCTGGCCTGATATTCAAGGCAATCAAACTAAGCCAGGACTAACACCGCCCGTAATTAATTCCGGACCGGATTTCACTTGGGCGCCGGCTGGGGCAATTTATTATCAAGGCAATATCTTTTTTGCCGGACTTAGAGGTGAAACGCTTTATCAATACCATTTTGAAAATAAGGAATTTAAAACTCATTTCTTCCAAGACTTCGGCCGTTTGCGCGCGGCCGTAATCGGGCCGGATGGATTTATTTATTTAAGTACCAGCAACAAGGATGGGAGAGGGGAAATAAATCAAAGGGATGACAAAATAATTAGAGTTAGCCCAAAGATTTTTGAGTGAAGAAAAAATCAAACAAGCAAAAAATCGCCCCAGTGGCGATTTTTTGCTATACTGTGATTAATATATGAAAAAAATATTTCTAATTACTGCTGTGAGTTTCAATCTAATTTTTTCTGGCTGCATAACGGCTGAAAAAACAGCCGTAGTTCAACCGCTCACCGAACAAAACACCAACGAAACAGCTGAAACTAAACCTATAGATTTAGAGAATCTAAAGGCTAAAGTGCCAATTTTAATTTATCATCATATCCGAGAAATTTCTGACAAAGACAAGGAAAAAGACAAACAATTTATTGTCAGCCCGGAAAATTTTGAAAAACAGTTGCAATATCTAAAAGAAAACGATTTTCAAAATATATTATTAAAAGATTTAGCCAATTATTTTTCCGGCAACTTTACCTTGCCAGCTAAACCAATAATCATTACTTTTGACGATGGTCTAATCAGCCAGTATAATAATGCTTTACCACTACTCCAAAAATACGGCTTTACTGCTACCTTTTTTATTTTTACTAATCCAATTGGCCGCAGTCAAAATTATCTCAACTGGGAACAAATAAAAGAGTTAGAAAATTTCGGTATGGAAATTGGCAGTCACGGCATTTATCATCTCCTCCTTAATAAAATAGACAAAAACAGACTAGCAGAAGAAACTTCAGGCAGCAAGGAAAAAATTGAAGAGAATCTAGGTCAAAAAATTTATTCATTTGCTTATCCCTTCGGCGCTTACAATGACCAGGTAGTTAAGATGATTAAAGAAGCAGGCTACCAATCAGCGCGGGATATTGTCAACGGGGTAAACCATACCAAAGAAAATCTATACAATTTAAGGGCTTATTTTATAACTGACAATTTTCCTAGATTCAAGAATATTGTTAACCAATAAATAATGTGATAATATAAAGTCTTATGATAATTTTTGGCATTGAAACTTCTTGCGATGAAACATCAGCTGCGGTTGTTAAAATCAATCGTAATCATTTCTTTGTTTTATCCAATGTAGTTTCTTCTCAAATCAAGATCCACCAACCTTATGGCGGAGTTGTACCTGAATTAGCCGCCAGAAATCACATTAAAAATATCCTGCCAGTTATTAATCAAGCTTTAATTGAGGCTAAAATCAAACCCAACCAAGTTGATAAAATTGCAGTGACAGTTGGGCCGGGCTTAATTACCTCGCTTTTAATTGGGGTTCAAACTGCCAAAATTTTAGCTTACACCTGGCAGAAGCCAATTGCTGGCATTAATCACATGGTCGCCCACATATACGCCAACTGGTTAAACAATAAATTGATTAAATTTCCAGCTATTGCTCTAATTGTTTCTGGCGGCCATACTGAATTGGTTTTAATTAAAAATAAAAATAATTTTAAAAAAGTCGGACAGACTTTGGATGATGCCGCTGGAGAAGCTTTTGATAAAGTCGCCCAGCTTTTAAATGTCGGCTATCCTGGCGGACCAATTATTTCAAGATTGGCTGAAAGGGGAGATATAAACGCCTTTAATTTTCCCAGGCCGATGATTGAAAAAGATAACTTTAATTTTAGTTTCTCCGGTTTAAAAACTGCTGTTTTGTATACAATTAAAGATCTGCCCAAAAAACTCAGCGATAAACAGCTAGCTGACCTTTCAGCCAGCTTCCAACAGGCAGTAGTTGAAACTTTAGTGGCTAAAACTATCAAGGCAGCTGAACATTTTAAAGCTAAAACTGTGATTTTAGCCGGTGGAGTAGCGGCTAACAAATTATTACGGGAACAGCTGGGCAAAAAAGTAAAAGGATTAAAAAGAGACTTTTTAATGCCGGATTTTTCCTTTTGCACTGACAATGCCGCCATGATTGCTGCGGCTGGATACTTTACTAAGAATACCCCATGGCAAAAATTAAGAGTTGATCCTAATCTCGAAATTAAGTAATATGAAATATTTAACTGATTCTGAAAATCAAACAATTCAACTGGGCAAAAAGATTGCCACAAAACTCAAGGGCGGGGAAGTAATCGGCTTAGTCGGCAACTTAGGTGCAGGCAAAACCACTTTGATTAAAGGCATTGCCAAAGGTCTAGGTATTAAAAAACCAATCACTAGTCCGACATTTGTTTTAATGAAAGTTTATCCCACCAAAGGAAAAATTAAAAAATTGATTCATATTGATTGCTATCGCGTAAAATCTGCAAAAGAAATAGAAGCGATTGGTGCTACTGAATACTTTGGTCAAAAGGATACAGTAATAGTAATTGAGTGGGCTGAAAAAATTAAATCGATCCTCTCTAGACAAAAAATAGAAATTAATATAAAGTTAATTGACAAAGACGAAAGAGAAATAATTATAAAAAAATATGGCTAACCCTGAAATGAGTCCGGATATCCAAAAAGTGTCCGATCAGCCAACAATCGATCTTGTAGCCAGAATTAAAAAACAATTTAGTTTTTCCGGCCGAGGGGAGTACCAGGAAATAGAAGAATCTCATGAAGACGTTGCTTTTAGGGAAGTAATGATTGCCAGGATGGTTGACAAAATTACTGCTGAAATGAAAAATGGCGGCTTAGATGAAAAGTTAATTGATCAAATCACAGTAAACATACACGGAATTGAAGATCATGAATTAGCTACAAGATTATTAGCACTGCCCTTTGAACTTTGGAAAAGAAAAATAGATTATTACAAAAAAGAAGGCCTAGATGCTGAAGCAATCTTGGATGATTTGATGGAGACCACCATGAATATAAGAAAAAGTTATATTGGCTTTCACACCTCACCAAACAAAATTACCAAATCAAAATCTGGGCCGGACGAAGTCACCTGGGGGATTAAAGGAACTGAATATAGTGATCTTAGTCCAGTTCCACAAGCCTATGCTTCTTCAAATTTTAGCAGCCTCTACCGAGAAAAAGGTCCTCGATATCTTTATGTTGTCAGTATTCCTCAGGAAACTTGGGATGAAAGACGAACCTATATCAATACTAGAAGTAGACCAGTTGGCTACCATTTCAATGCAAACGCCCTATCCGTTGTCGAGGAATTCGATTTAGACGAAATAGATAAAGAAGTTGAAGAATTAACCCAAAGAGCAGAGGCGGCCTAATAACAAAATGGCGCCGGGTTAACTGGTTTTTGTTACTCAGTATTACCCAGCGCCAAAGGTCAAAAATGTCGAGCGAAGAAAGGCAAAAAAGCCCTCATCACTACCATAGCGATCCCAGATCTCGTCAAGAATGCCCGGGATCTCCGCAATTTCGCTAAACCAAAGTTCCATTTCCTGTTCGATCTCGTCGGCGTCCTTCTTGCCAATGAAATCCTTAATCCGATTCCAAAGTCTCTGAACGATGAATACCTCACGAGCCTGAGGAGGCGGTCTTTCAATAAAAGACTCCTCAACAATGCTCAATTCCAAAGTGGCAACAAAAGTCGCTAGCTTCTTCAGCCTTATACCATTCATCAGATTACCTCCCTTCATCTTTTCTAGAATCGCAGTTTAAAGGATTAACAATCCTAGCACAAAATTATTTTTTTGTCAATGATAACAAAAAGCCCTAAAAGGGCTTATTTTTATTTAATAAACTTTATAACTTTGTTATAATATCTTTCGCCACGCGGAAGACTTCCTCAACAGTGGTGATACCATCAGCCGCTTTCAATAAACCGTCTTGGATCATGGTAATCATGCCGTACTTAACGCCAATTGCTCGCATGTCATATTCTGAAACATGCCCATTTAAAATCAGACTCTCTATTTCCTTATTCATAGTCATTACTTCAAAAATACCAATTCTACCCTTGTAGCCCAAGCCCTGACATTCTTCGCAGCCGACGCCTTTATAAAATTTCAGTTTCTTTAATTCTGAATCAGGGATCCGAAATCCTGATTCTTCAGGAATATCCGCTAAAATTTTCATCACCCGCGACATAGTCTGGCTGTCTAATTCGGTTTCCCGGCTGCAGGATTCACAGATTCTTCGAACCAAGCGCTGGCCAATCATAGCATTAATCGCAGGGGCCAGCAAAAACGGCTTAACCTGCATTGAAAGAAGCCGCGGAATAGTGCCGGCTGCATCATTGGTGTGCAAAGTGGTAATAACCAGGTGACCAGTCAAAGCCGCATTAATTCCGATCTCCGCTGTTTCTAGATCCCGGATTTCGCCCACCATCACAATATCTGGGTCTTGGCGCAAAATGTTACGTAAGCCCGAAGCAAAAGTATAACCTTTACTACGATCAACTTGACTCTGATTAATGCCTTCTATTTTATACTCGATCGGGTCTTCGATAGTGATAATTTTTGTGCCTGGATCATTAAGCTTATTCAATACAGCATACAACGTCGTAGTTTTACCTGACCCGGTTGGGCCAGTGGTAACAATCATGCCATTAGGTTTGGTGATCTCAATTTTCAATGACTCAAAAGCTTTGCCGCGTAAGCCTAAATCTTCAAAGGCATGACCGACGGCTGAAGACATTAACAAACGCATCACTACGCTTTCGCCATAAGCAGTAGGAAGGGTTGAAACACGAACATCAATTTTTTCATTGGTCAAAAAAATTGTAAAGCGACCATCTTGAGGGCGATCTTCGATATTGATTTTTAACCTAGAAACTAATTTAACGCGAGCAATAATTTTAGGCCAAACTGCTACCTCCAAATTGGCAACATCATGCAAAATACCGTCAATCCTAAACCTGACCTTAATCGATTTTTCCTCCGCCTCAATATGAATGTCGGAAGATCGGGCTTTGATTGCAGCGGCCATAATCAAATTCAAAATATCAGTGACTGAAACTTCGTTTAATTTTTTGGTCAAATCCCTAAAGGTTTTAATTTCTTTTTCAAATCGCTTAATATCTTGCTCGGTAATTTCTACACCAGCTACAAATTTCCTTACCTTAGGCACAGCCTTGTAAAGCTTAAAGGCAAAATCAAAACTGTGCTTCGAAATGGTATACGCAGTTACTTTAGCGTGATATTCTTTCTCTAATTTTTTTACTAATTCCAAAACCTTAGGATTTTGCGGGTTAATCGAACCAAGCCTAATGTCAGACGCTCCGGCAAAAAAACAAATAGTCTCTAACTTTTCCGACTGCTCTTCGGGAATAATTACTAAAGTCTCCGGGCTGATCGGAAAACCAACTAAATTAATATACTGCGAACCAATCATGGTAGATTTTAACATCGTTTCCTCTTCTTTTTCTTTCAGATTAATTTCTTTCATTTTGTCGCGAAACTTTTCTGTCACTTCTTCACTGGCTACCTTTGGTTTCTTATAAGAGAAGACATCTTGAATTGAATGGTCATCTGGCATATCCCGTTGGAAATTTGTCTTAATTATCTTTATTATGTCCTTGCTAGAAATCTTAAATTTCTAACGGGACATATCATCTTTATTATACCTAATAATAAAAGAGTGGACAATGTCCGCTCTTTTTTGATTTTATTATTACCGAGAATTATCTGTTAAACATTCTTTGAAAACCACTAATCAGCCGACTAAGCATTACTACCTTTTTATTATTCAAAGACTCAAAGACTAAAACCCAACTAGCCCAGTGAAAAACCGCTAAAAGCAATTGGCCTAAAATGAATAATATATAAATACCAACCAACACCAAAATAAGCACCAGTGGAACGAGGTGAAATAGCTGCACCGCATAAGCGAAAATTATTGAAAGAACTAATGCTAACAACCCACTGGCTACCACATATACTAAAAATAGAATAACTGCTACTTCCAAACTTAAAAGCCAATTTTTATAAAATAATTTAAAAGCTTCATCAATTGCCTCACCAACTCTATAATTATTTAAAACCACACCACAAATAGCATACTTGATAATAAAAGAAATTACTAAAATTAATAAAACGAAAATGACATAAGCGATAATAAAAAAGAAAATTGATCCATAAAATTTCAATGATACAAGAAGGCTTAGGCCAGCAAATAAAACCCAAAATATAAATTTTGCTAAGGCATTCAAGATTAAAACTGGCCAAAATTTAGCCAGGCCGAAATAAAAATTACCTGACCACTTCAGTGGCTTATTTTTGCCAGCGGCGAGTACCCCATTAATCAAAGCACTTTGACTAACTATTATTAACCAAATTAATAATACCGCTATTCCGATCATTACCATCATTAAAAGTAATATAACAAACAAAGTAAAGGGGTTAGTAAATAAAGCGCTAAAAATACCCTTGACTCCAGCCAGACTAAAAAGGCCACCGCTAGCTAACCCTAAGAAAAATGATATTAAAAATCCAGGCTCTTGACCTAGGGTGATACTACTTAACAAAATTTCTATTTCGCCGCCACTACCTAACATCGCTACAAACAATCCAAAAAGCCACAATAATGGATTCTGCCAGGTTAATTGCCAGGCTTTACTTAAAATTTGACGATAAGTCGGCATACTAATTAAGTTAAAATTAAAACCAAAAAGTTAAAAATTCAAACAGCTTTAGGTTTTAGGCTCCTGCCTGCTGATACTTGACGGCAGGTCAAGGTGGACCGGTTGAATTTTAGGCTCATGATTAATAGGCCCCTGATTAAATAGAGCCTCGAACTCCTCTTTTTCTAAAGTCTCTTTTTCTAGTAAAACACTGGCTATCTTGTCAAGCTTATCTCTTTTCTTTTGGATAATCTGCTGAGCAGTTTTGATTGCTTGGTCGATAAATTTACTAATCTCTTTATCAATTAATTCAGCAATTTTTTCACTGTAATCTCTTTGTTCGTGAATCTCTCGGCCTAAAAATATCAGTTCTTCCCTTTCACCAAAAGTTCGTGCTCCTAAATTATCGCTCATCCCATATTCCATAATCAATCGCCGGGCTAATCTAGTTGCCTCTTTCAAATCATTGGAAGCGCCGGTCGAGATGTCGCCAAAAATCTCTTTTTCGGTGACATAACCCGCCAAAAACACTGAGAGTTCATCAACAAATTCAGCTTTAGTGTGCATATGCTTATCACTGGTTGGCATTTTAAGAGTGTAACCGGCTGCCCGGCCCCGCGATATGATTGAAACCTTTTGTACTGGATCAGCATGAGGTAATTCATGGGCCACTAAGGCATGTCCAGCCTCATGATAAGCAGTAATCTTCTTCTCTTTTTCATTCAAAATATGACTTTTGCGCTCGGGACCTAATATCACTTTTTCAACACTTTCTAAAATCTCAGTCATTTCAATCTTCTTTTTATCTCTTCTGGCCGCCAAGATTGCGGCTTCATTTAATAAATTGTTTAGATCTGCACCTGAAAAACCAGGGGTCCTTTCGGCTGCTCGGCGCAAATTAACATCCTTATCAAAAGGTTTTTTTCGAGCATGAACCTTCAAAATTTCTTCTCGGTCATTAATGTCAGGCAAATCCAAAATGATTCGGCGATCAAAGCGACCGGGCCGCAAAAGTGCTATATCCAAAATGTCAGGCCGGTTGGTTGCAGCCATAACAATGAGATTTGTATTAACGTCAAACCCGTCCATCTCAACTAAGATTTGGTTTAGGGTCTGTTCGCGTTCATCATTGGAACCGCCTAAACCTGCTCCTCGCTGGCGGCCGACAGCATCTAACTCATCAACAAAAACAATGCACGGTGTGTTCTTCTTCGCTTTTCTAAATAAATCCCTGACTCTAGAAGCCCCAACACCAACAAACATCTCGACAAATTCAGAACCGGAAATGCTAAAAAATGGAACATTAGCTTCACCAGCAACCGCCCGAGCTAACAAAGTCTTGCCGGTGCCAGGTGGCCCAACCAATAAAACTCCCTTGGGGATTCGAGCCCCTAAAGAAATAAATTTACGTGGATTTTTCAAAAATTCAATTATTTCTTGCAGTTCCTCCTTTGCTTCTTTGACACCAGCTGTATCTTTAAAAGTGACTTTGTTTCTGGCATCTTGCGGTGCGACTTCACGAGCACGACTTTGACCGAAAGTCATCGCTCGGCTATTTGCACCCTGAACTTGACGCATCATGAAATAAATGAAGGCTGCAATAATCAAAAGCGGAATTAAAATTGGCAATAATGCACTTAGCCAAAAACCTAAGCCAGTATCTTGTCTAATGTTGATTTTAACTCCTTTTAGCTGATCCGGATCAACATTATAGTTCTTAAGAAGAGTACTTAAAGATTCACCAACCTCTTTAGTGGCTTTGGCTGGCGTTCCATCCTGTAAAATAATTTCGAGTCTAGTATCCACTACCTTTATAGATTCGACTTCGCCTTGATTGATTTTTTCAACCATTGTTAAAATATCCATGTCCTGAACCTGTTGCTCGATCGGGGTAGACAAAGCGAATAAGCTAGCGATAAATAAAAAAATTAAAAAAATAATCAACAGTTTTTTTGGCAAATCTTTCATATCATTTTTATTAGGTGGGTTTATCCATGAAATTGCGTCGTTTCAGTCCCCCGCCATTCACAAACGGCGGGGTCCCCCACTAGCAATTATAACAAGTCGAAGTACAGACTGGCAAACATATTAAAAACGTTACCCAGCTTACTTTTAGTATGACTTAAACTTATTCTTGAGCTTCACTATTTGCCTGAGGTTCTGACTTAGCTACCTTAGCTGAAGCTTGAGTTTCCTTTTTAGCCACTGGCGGCTTAGCTGATTCTTTTACTTGCAGAGCTTTAATACTTAAGCCAAGCCGATGGTTAGTCGGCTCTATCGAGAGAATTTTGAATTCCAAAACGTCCCCTGGTTTAGCAATCTCTTTTGAGTCTTCAATTGGCTTAGTAGAAAGCTCGGAAATATGGGCCAAGCCGTGAATATCTTTATCAAGTTCAACAAATAAACCAAAAGGATTAATTTTCAGCACCGTACCTTTTACTATCTGTCCAACTTTATATTTTTTATCAACGTCTTTCCAGGGATCATCTTTCAATTTCTTGGTTGAAAGAAAAATCTTTGAACCTTCGATATTAATAATTTCAGCCTTTACTATGTTTCCAACTTTGACAAAATCAGCTGGATCATCGATTCGTTGCCAAGCCAACTCAGAAATATGAATCAACCCTTCTAAGTTATCGCCAAACTCAACAAAAACACCAAAGTCAGTTACGGCTGTAACTTTGCCTTCAACAGTATCACAGACTTTATAGCTCGAGATAACTTCTTTCTGCTTATCTTCCCAAGCCGCTTTTTCAGACACGATCAACTTGTCTTCTTTTTCATCAATATCTAGGACTTTAACTTCGAATTTCTGCCCAACATAACTTTTAAGCCGATCTAGGATTCTATTTTTATCACCACCGGGTACCCGCGGATAATGTTCAGGGGCAAGTTGCGAAACCGGTAAAAATCCGGCGGTTTTGCCTAATTTAATCATCAAACCACCCTTATTAGCATCCGTAATCTCGATTTTGATAATCTCGCTCTTATCCCTAAGATTAGTTAAATTGTCCCAGGCCTTTTGATGGCCGGCAAACCGAAAAGAAAGCTCCATCTCGCCATTTTCATTTTCGAGCTCTAAAACTGTTGCCTCGACTTCCTCGCCCACTTTTAAATCAGAATATTCATTGGATTCGTCATAAAATTCACGGCCGCGGACTACGCCAGTGGTTAAACCATCGATATCTAATCTAATCTCTGATTTGGAGATATCAATTACTTTACCCTTAACTAAATCGCCGATTTTTGGAATCTTAACAAAATCGCCCTCAGCTAAAATCTTTTTTAACTGAGAGGCTTGTTCTCCTCCCTCTTTAATTTTGACTTGTTCGCTCATAAATTTTAGCTTAACCTACCCAAATTTTTGAGTAAGTCCCTTGCTGTTTGTAAGACTGAACAAAACCAACAAGAGTATTTATTATTAAACGTATAGCTAAGCATACTATATTAATAAAATTTTGACAAGTCCGCCCTGAACTCTGATGCAAGCAAGGCCTCTGAAAATTATCACAATTATGATAAAATAATTATATAAGGGGATTAATTTTATGGCTAAACAGGCGTCCAGCCTTTCCACAAAAAATTTCCAATCAGTAATCGCCAGCGGTAAACGTTATGTACCAGACCGAATTAGTAAAGAGTTAAAATCAGCCGGCTTAAGCGGCCTGCTTCATCAATCAAGAATATCCAGACAACAAGCGCTGAAAGCTTTAAACCACCTACTCCAAAAAGGACTGCTGGAAAAATATCAGACCCCAACAGAAGTTTACAAAGAAGCGGCATTGCAACAACACCAGCAAGATTTGGCTGAAATCAAGGCCCAACAACAAAAACATATCCGGGCCAACATTATGATTGATATTACCGAAGAGTTGGCGGAGGAAGAAAAGAGGGGAGATTCTGCAATTTACGACTCACGCGGTGCCCTGGGTAAAAAAAGGGTTATTGATGAGATTGAACAAGAAAGAAAAAAGCGTGATCGCAAACGAAATGAAGAATTAACTAAACGAGATAATCTGACTAATCCCAAAGGGGCAAAAGCCAAAAAACCAGATTTGGCAGATCTGCCGCAAATAAAAGACTTAGAAATTGATTAATATGACTAACCAAAATCAATTTAAAGATAAATTCTCAGCCAGTAAGATCGGAAGTGGAAGATTTTTTACTGCTGGAAAATTAGGTGGCCAATTTGTCCGAAGAGGACTCGCAGGAGCACTAAGAGCAGCAAAAACAGCCGGTCGACACTCCTACGGTAAAAACTTATCGGGCAGAGACTTAGAGACTTTCCAAGGATTACTGGGCGAAGAATTGTCCAAATTACCAAAACACTCAAAAGGATTCTCATATCAATCGAGGCGAAGAATTATGTCGAAGGCTGAACAGCTGCGAAAACAAGGTAAAATTTCAATGGCGGATAAGCAAGATTTAAAAAACATTGTTGGTTCACTCGGGGCTGGATCTGATACTGTCATTACCTCAAAACCAGTTGTGAAAAAATTGACAGAAAGAGCCGTCGACTTTATCACTGATCAAAAAGTTAACGTGGAGACAGGTCGAGACATCACAAACCAAAATGACCTTGACACTGCTGCAGAACTAAGAAGGCGAAAAAATATAAAAGCAGCACAACTACGCGAAAGAGACCTCCAGTTTGATGCCGAAGAGAGCGGGGAAGAAAAAGTGGAAATAGACAAAAGAAGTGCTTTAGGCCAGTTTTTGAAACAAGAAAAAATCCCAGATGATTCTAATAAATCAGACAAAAAACCTCAAAAGATTCCACTGGTAGATACCGATAATATTCAGGATATGGAAATTGATTAGGGAATAAAAATTTAGTCTAGTAAATGTCTAATTTTAGCAAAAATTTTAACCACATTTTTCTTGCCAATTTTAACGAAATTTGCTAAAATAAAAGGGTTAAAAGCGACCATTTTTTTAATTAAAAAACTATGATCATAAATTGGTTTGGACAAACTTGTTTCAAGATCCAGGGCGAAAAAAGCATTGTTGTGACTGATCCATTGGACAAATCATGTGGGCTAAAAACCCCCAGACTGAGTGCTGATATTGTCACTATTAGTCATTATGAAAATCGCGAAAACGCCGAAGCAGTTAAGGGAGTAGCCGAAGGTAATCCTTTTATTGTTGATGAGCCCGGCGAATATGAAATTAAAAACGCCTTTATTTATGGCATCCCCCTAAACCAAGAAGAGGGGAAAGGAAATATCATTTACCGAATCGAGGTGGATAATATAAGTATTGCTCATCTCGGCAATCTAAACCATGCCTTAGCTAATGGTCAAATTGAAAAGCTAGAAGGTATTGATATATTATTAATCCCGACTGGCGGCAACTACACCATAGACTCTAAACAAGCAACTGAGATAATCAGTCAGTTGGAACCAAGAATTGTTATACCAATGCACTATAATGTCCCGGGGCTTAAACTGAAAAATAAAATTGACGGAGTAGATAAATTCTGTAAAGAAATTGGAGTTTGTCCGACTGAAAAAATCAATAAATTCAAAATTTTAAAAAAAGACTTACCCCAGGAAGAAATGAAAGTCATTGTTATGCAGCCATAGATCATCGCTTATGGCCCAAAAGCCTAAAAAATCAAAAATTGATCAAATGCCAGAAGACGTTAGAAAAACAATCCTCTGGCTGACATTAACAATTCTAACGATAATTATCTGCTCTTTCTGGCTGTACTCCTTAAAATTCTCCCTCACACCTTCAGCTAAGGATACAGCTGAAAAAAAAGAACAAGAAAAACAATGGGAGGAAATTCAACAAAACTTTAGTAATTTACTAGACCAGACTAAGCAGGGTTTTAATGCCATCAAAGAACAAGTATCGGGAATAGAAGAACTAGTTACTACCACTCCAGAGTTTAGCGAGGAACAAATTAAAAAAATAAAAGAAAAATTGGAAGGCGAAGAAATAAAAAATAATAACGAACAACCTATACTTGATTAAATAACCATGCCCAAAAAACCGACAAAAAAATCAATGCTGCCTGCAAAAAAACCTCTTAAGAAAAAAGAGGGCAGAACCGAAAAAATTGAAGGAGAAATTATAGAGACCAAAGAAGGCGTTGGCAAACTAGCTCGCCAATCAATCGCCCAAGAAATGCAGGAGTCATATCTTGATTATGCAATGTCAGTCATCGTGTCTCGGGCCTTACCTGATGCTCGCGACGGCCTCAAGCCAGTTCATCGCCGGATTCTGTATGCGATGTGGAGTGTTGGCCTGAGATCAGGGGCTAAATTCAGAAAATCAGCCACAGTGGTTGGCGAAGTTTTAGGTAAATACCATCCCCATGGCGATGTAGCAGTCTATGATTCAATGGTTCGAATGGCCCAAGACTTCTCGATGCGCTATCCTTTGGTCAATGGCCAAGGCAACTTTGGTTCAATGGACGGTGATGCAGCTGCAGCCATGCGTTACACCGAAGCTAAACTCGCCAGAATTGCTGAAGAACTTTTATACGATATTGAAAAAGAAACTGTCAATTTTGTTCCTAATTATGACGGCGTCCACCAAGAGCCAACTGTTTTACCAGCTAAATTACCTAACTTACTACTCAACGGCACAGCTGGCATCGCTGTAGGTATGGCCACTAATATTCCGCCCCATAACCTCAATGAAATTATTGATGGAACGATTAATCTAATCGATAATCCTAGTGCCACGGTTGATGATTTAATTAAGTTTGTTAAGGGTCCTGACTTCCCAACTGGTGGCATTATTTTTGATGCCAATGAGATTAAACAAGCTTATGCGACTGGCAAGGGCGGCATTGTGATGCGAGCTAAAACCGAAATTATTGAAGGCAAGGGCGGCGGCTTTAAAATTATTGTCTCAGAAGTCCCATACCAAGTTAATAAAGCTGCTGTTCTAGAAAAAATCGCTGAATTAGTAAAAACTAAAAAACTAGAAGGCATCAAAGATTTACGGGACGAATCAGCTCGAGAAGGAGTGAGAGTAGTAATCGAATTAAAAAAAGATGCCTATCCTAAAAAGATTTTGAATAGTCTATTCAAATTAACTGAGCTCCAGACTACTTTTCATGTTAATATTTTAGCGCTAGTAGACGGCATTCAGCCGCGGGTTTTAACGCTAAAGATGGTTTTGGAAGAATATATAAAACACCGACAAGAAGTGGTCCGAAAGCGAACTGAATACGACCTGGCTAAAACTAAAGAACGAGCTCACATCCTTCAGGGCTTAAAATTGGCCTTGGCGAAAATCGACGCTGTTATCAAAACCATTAAACAGTCAAAAGATAAAGATGTTGCTAAGATTAACTTAATTAAAAAATTCAAATTATCCGAAAGACAAGCAGTTGCCATTTTGGAAATGAAATTACAGCAACTGGCTAACCTCGAACGGCTAAAAATTGATCAAGAGTTAAAAGAGAAGTTGGCTTTAATTAAAGAATTGGAAAATATTTTAAAATCACCTAAAAAGATTTTAGACATAATCAAAAAAGAATTAACTGAACTGAAAGAAAAATACGGTGATGAACGCAAGACCGAGATTATTGCTCATGGCGTTACTAGTTTCACGACCGAAGACCTTATCCCAGATGAAGATACAATTGTAACTATCACCAAAGATGGCTACATCAAACGACTGCCGCCCGAAACCTTTAAAATCCAGGGCCGCGGCGGTAAAGGGGTAGTTGGTCTCACCACCAAAGAAGAGGATGTTGTCGATCAATTTTTTGCCACCACCACTCATTCTGATATTCTATTTTTTACCACTAAAGGCAGGGTATTCCAGCTTAAAAGTTATGACTTACCAAAAGGCTCCCGAACCGCCAAAGGCCAGGCAATTGTTAATTTTTTGCAACTAGCACCGGACGAAAAAGTGTCAGCCGCCCTACCTTTAAACGAACTAGGGAATTATAAATTCCTGGTAATGGTGACTAGAAAAGGTAGCATCAAAAAAGTCAATGTTGAGGATTTTTCAAATGTTCGGCGGTCTGGCTTAATTGCAATTAAATTAAGAAAAGAAGATGAGCTGGAATGGGTTAAGCCGTCTACCGGAAAAGATGATATAATCTTAGTTACTGCGGCTGGTCAAGCCATCAGATTCAGGGAAAGCCAAGTGCGGCCTATGGGCCGAGCCGCCAGCGGAGTAAGAGGAATCCGATTAAAAGGCAACGACCGAGTTGTTTGTATGGATATTGTTAATCCAACACTAGCTAAACTAGACCAACTGTTGGTAGTAATGGAAAATGGCTTTGGTAAACGCAGTAATTTAGGTAGCTACAAAACCCAGGGCCGCGGTGGTTCAGGTATAAAAACTGCCAAAATTAGTAGTAAAACCGGCCAAATTGTCACCGGAGTAGTGGTGAATTCAAAGGCAGTTGAGGAAGACATGATTATTATTTCTGTTAAAGGTCAGGTGATTCGTCTAGCGCTAAAATCAGTTAATGTTTTAGGCCGTGCCACCCAGGGAGTTAGACTAATGCGATTTAAAGAAACAGGGGATAAAGTCGCTTCAGTAACCTTTATTTAATTCATTTATTAAACTAGAATTGTATAAATTAATTTTTTTAGGTAAAATAAAACTACTATGACAGTCCCACCAAAAAGACGACCAGCGTCAGCTGGGAAAAGAAGAAGATCTCATCAAGCTTTGGCAAAAATAAAAACAATAAAATGTCCAAAGTGCGGTAAACCAACTCTACCCCATCGAGTCTGCCCTTTCTGTGGCAGTTACCAGGGCAGAGAGATAATTAAATTAAAAACTAAAAAGAAAAAGGAGAAAAAATAAATTAGTAATCAAGCGATCTGTTAATCAAGAGATTTAATCGATTCAATAATTTCTAATCACTGGATTAACTTGATCGCTTGATTAACTCCACAACTCACCTTATGTCAAATCGTCATCTTGCTCGGACAATTGCCTTACAAACTTTATATCAATGGGATTTCAATAATAAAACAGCCAGTAACCTCAATTCAATTATCAAAAATAACATGGCTGAATTTGCCCCTCAGTTTGATGATAAGGGATTTATTGAAAATTTAGTTAATGGTGTAGTCAAAAATCAAAAAGAAATTGACCAATTAATCACTCGATTTGCACCAGAATGGCCATTGGAACAAATCACCATGGTTGATCGCAACGTCTTAAGAATTGGAATATATGAAATGAAATACGATAAAGACATTCCGGAGAAAGTAGCAATCAATGAAGCAATTGAATTGGCTAAAACTTTCGGCGGTGAGTCTTCTGGTAAATTCGTCAACGGAGTATTAGGTAGCATCTATAAAGAAATGAATAAAAAAAATAATGAGTTGATAAATTAGTCCCGACCAGTCGGGACTACAAGCTAATTTATGAAAGATTTATCAAATCTGGAGAAAAAATTCAAAATTAAATTTAATGATATTGATCTTTTAAAACAATCATTGGTCCACCGCTCCTATATCAACGAGAATCCAAGCTTCCGGCTGGATCATAATGAGCGCCTGGAATTTTTAGGAGATGCAGTGCTGGAATTAATTATTACCGAACACCTCTACAAAAATTATTCCAATCCAGAAGGAGAGCTAACTAATTGGAGAGCAAGCCTTGTCAATAGTAACATGCTGGCTAAATTGGCTAAAAAGCTGGATTTGGAAGATTATCTCTATTTAAGCAAGGGCGAGGCTAAAGACAGCAATAGCAAAGCCCGTCATTATATCCTAGCCAATGCTTTCGAGGCAGTAATTGGTGCCATCTATCTTGATCAAGGATTAAAGGCATCAAAAAGTTTCATTAAAGACAACGTGATTCCTGAACTTCCTCATATTCTTTCCAATCAATTATACTTGGACCCAAAAAGTAAATTTCAAGAAATCGCTCAGGAAAAATCAAAAATCACACCCACCTATAAAGTACTAAAAGAAACAGGGCCAGATCATAATAAAAAGTTCCAGGTTGGGGTTTATTTAGATAAAGAACTCATCGCCACGAGCACTGG
>Ga0209541_10002357_pt1 | contig 35887 bp, 57 predicted proteins | sample RifCSPlowO2_01_FD_184027 | JGI IMG/M metagenome (GOLD analysis project Ga0209541, IMG submission 184027) | Groundwater microbial communities from Rifle, Colorado - Rifle CSP2_plank lowO2_0.1 (SPAdes) (version 2) | ecosystem: Environmental > Aquatic > Deep subsurface > Groundwater | place...
GGGGGTGTGGTCATTATGGATTAACGTAGATAATCAATTGGATTGGGTGCAAATATGAGAAAGTTATTGCTCGTTTTTGTGAATATAATTATATTATTACAAGGACTATTTGTTAAAGAATTATTGTGTTCGCCCAATAATTCAATGGCCATCCTGCCCGTGGCGGTAGACGGTGCGACAATCACGGCTTCTGATGAAAACTCCAGGAATAATGTAGTATCCGCGGCATACAACGCTCACGACCATAACGATATAGACCAGACCGCTAACACCTTGAATGTAGGAGACGCGGCGGCAGGCGATAAAACAATTACCGCCTATAACGCTGATACCAATAAGCCGTATTTAAAATACGATGATACGAATAATTATTGGATTGTTTCCACGGATGGCGTTGCTCCCAGTGTAGTTTTACAGGGGACGGGAGCAATTTTTGAAGGCACTACTGACGACGCTTCTGAAACTACTATCAGCATTACCGACCCGACAGCGGATAGGACGCAAACTATCCAGAATAATAGCGGAGTAATTCCATTAGGCACAGCGGGGAATACTTTACTCCTTACTACGACGGGGGCGACGAATGTTACTTTGCCGACAACGGGAACAATTACGGCAGGATTAGCCTTACCCTCCGGCGCAGTATTTTTTATGCTCACAGGCTCTTGTCCTGCGGGGACAACGGATGTAACCGCTACTTATTCGGATAAATTCTTAAGAATAAATGCTACGCAAGGTTCAACGGGTGGTTCGGATACGGTAACTTTAGCCGAAGCGAATCTCCCCAGCCATACTCACGGGGTAGGAACTTTGGCGGCGGCGAATGAGGGTGCGCATACGCACGCTGCAACTTTTACTGATTTGAGCTCTGGAGGTAGCGGTGTTAAACCTTGGCTGTTTACAGATACGACTAACCCTCAAAATAAAAACATAGGCCCGGGTTCTGCACACACCCACACCTTATCCGGCTCAACCGCCGCAATAGGTTCAGGAACGGCGGCAACCATAACTAATCCTTACGTAACTTGTAAAATGTGTCAGGTGAATTAAATGCCCAATCTCCGCGAACTCACCATAAGAAAAGCAACCGGCGAAGATAAGCCGCGGATTATTGAGTTGATAATAGAATTTTATAAAGAGAGTTTGCGGGATTTTGGGGTTAAGTTTGACTTGGAAACACTTTATGAAACCGTCCAGAATTTTATTGATAATCAAATAGGAATAGTCGCCGAAGAAGAAGGTAAGATTGTCGGGGTTATTGGCGGAATGATTGCTCCCTCTATGTTTGATAAAAGCCAGAAGATAGGGCAGGAATCGGTCTGGTATGTAACGCAAGAAGCCAGAAAGGGCAAGGTTGGACTTCATCTCATAAAAGCATTTGAGGAAGAATGTATTAAGCGGGGCGCTAACGCTATTATTATGATACATATGAGCAATCTTTATCCTGAAATTTTAGATAGGTTATATAAAATAAACGGGTTCAGGTTAATGGAGAGTAATTATATCAAAGGAGTTTGAGATGAGGATATTTAGAAAACTTTTCCCTTGTAAGTTTAATAATCCGAAATGTGAAGATAGTCCCTTCGGTTGCAAGTGTGGAGTAATGGGAACGACAGCGGCATTGATTGGCGTTGGACTGGCAGCCGCCGCCATATCTTCATCTGCCCAAAGCAAAGCCGCTAAGAGTGCCCAAAGTTTTGCTGAACAACAACAGGCCGCCGCCACTGCCGAACAGCGCCGGTTAGAGGAGAAATTTGGGCTTACGCCAGGTGAATTGGCCAGGGAGCAAAGATTGCTTGGTATCCCCGCTGGTGATACGGCCGTTAATATATCCCAGGGAATGGAGGCAAAGCAACAGACGGAGCTTGAACGCAGGGCGGGGATGACTGGGGAAGAACTACTTAAGGAGGTCGGCCCCCAAACCAGGGCCTTGCTGGAGCAGATAGCGGCCAGGTCAGGTAAAACAGGAGAAGAATTATTCAGGGAAGAGGGAGCTATACCCAGAGCCTTGGCAGATCAGGTATTGGCGGAAGTTCAAGACCCCGATAAATTTTTTAACGATACCCTTGCGCCTCAATTAGAATTAAGCCGGCAAATGGTTAATGCCGAAGCTAACAAGCGGGGAGTTTACGGCGGGTTGCCGGAAGGCGGGATAAGGTTTGAGCAATTAGGCAGGGCGGGGGTAGATTTAGCGATTAAGTCAGCCGAGGCACGGACTGCCCAAAGGCAAACTGCTTTAGCTAATGCTATGGCGGTAATCCAGAATGAAGCCAATCTATCCGCGGGAGCAAGGGGTGAAGCGGCGACGGTGGGCGAGCGAGCCTTGACTACCGGTGAAAGAGCCAGGGCTGAATATGCTCAATTCTTGCAAGATTTACAGAATCAAAGCGCAATCTCTAAAGGCAGAGCGGCCAGTGCCGGAATCGGAGCGGCCAGTGCAATGCAACCACAAGTCGCCCAGAGCTATCAAAATATGATAGGGATAGAAGGCGCTAAGGGTGGGATTATCGGTCCAGCTGAGGCAGGGTTAAGCGCTATTGGTCAGATTGGGTCAGATATAGCATTTAGCGAATTATTGAAAGGGGCTAAGCCTGCCACTACTACACCATCGGATTTAACCGGATTTAGGCAAGCTGGGGCGGATTATGACCCTTACGAAGAATTAGCGGGTTTAACTGGTTCTGATGTTATCGCAAGAAAAAGACAATCATTCGCACGATACTAAAGGAGTAAAATATGGCAGATTTCGCGGAAAGTATGGCGACAGCGCAGGAAGCAAGTCAGAAGCGTAATCCTTTTGGGGTAATATTGAATAGCTGGAATAAAGCTCAAAGCCGCAGGTATGAAGAGGACGCTGCCCGCAAGAAAGAAGAAGCTGAATTAAAAAACGCGCTTATTAGCCTGGGGGCAAAGGCTGAGTATGATAAAGCGATGGAAGAAGAGAAAGGCAAGGGAGAGCGAAAGACAGGATTGCTGGAAAGTTTACGAAAAGGCGAAATTACGGAAACCACAGAAACAGAACAAGGGACATTTGAAGGGACTCCGTTTGGTGTGGTTGGAAAAAGATTTAAGGCGACTCCTTCAGTAGAGCAAAAAACTAAATCCGTTGAGCTGAAAATCAAGCAAAAACAACTGCAACAATTAGAATCTGAAGGACAAGTTACTGCTAACGATAAGGACACATTAACTAAACTTGGGATTCCCGAAGAAGAAAAGGATGATTATATTATAAAGACAACCACGCAGACTATTAGGGGAATCAAAACACAAATCCCTATACTTGAGCGTAAAAAAACTCTACCTGCAAAGGGAACCTCGGATTTAGCAGATATGGAGTCTACAAGGCAGGATTTAGATAAGAATATGCAGTATTTGGTAAATAAGGGATTACAATTAGGGCCTGGGTTTTCCACGAGACCGGGAGCAGTCTCGGATATTTTAGGGCAAATGAAAGGTTCGGATTTTGCAACCTTGAAAGCAAGCATTGGTCGGTCATTTCAGAAATATAGAAAATGGGCGACTGGAGTTGCGGCAGGCTATCCAGAATTAAATATGTTAGCTCCGAATTATCCTAAAGCAACCGATACCAATGAAACTTTTATCGGCAAAACTTTGGATGTTATGAAAGATATTGAAAGAAATCGGGAGAATACGCTTAATTATTTTAGTGACGCGGGATACGCGGTAGGAAAATTAAAAAGCAGGATGGGGCAAAATTCACAGCAGGCGCAAGGTAATATTCCATCTTTTCGGTCAGAACAAGAAGCCGAAGCTTCTGGAGCAAAGGGTGAAGTTATTATAAATGGGCGGAAAGCAAGGATAGATTAAATGGCAATAACTTATTTGGATGAAGAACAACCGAAAAGTAAAATAACTTATTTGGATGAAGAGTCTTCGGTTAAACTACGCCTTAAACCCTCCGGAGAATTTAATAAGATAGACAGAATAGCTAATTATTTTATGCCGCAGGCACTCTCGGAACAAGAATATAAGCCTGGAGAAAAGAATATCTTTGGTGATATTCAACACGCTCTATCGAGACCCGGGGGCGCTGTCCGTTCCGCTATAATGCCAAAAGGCAGAAATAGTTTTGAAGCGGCGATTTCGGGATTTCAAAAACCGGAAGAAGCACCTACTTTTCAGGAAGAAATATATAAGAAATATTCTCCAGAATTAACCGGTAACAAGGTTGTTGATTTCGCTAAGGCTTTTCCAAGCGCGTTCACGGGAACGGCGTTAGATATTGCTACTGACCCGATGACTTATGCTGCGGGGATAATAGGCAAATTCTTAGGCAAGAGCGCAAAAGCCAAGGGAATTGTTAAGGCGGCAGGCGAAGAGTTTGGTAAAGCGGGGAAATTAGCACAAGCGACAACGCAGGAAATTTTACAATCTCCTATCGCGGAAACGGCGAAAAGAGGATTTGTTAAGGCGGCAGAAAATATCATAGCTTTGGGAAATAAATTCCCTAAAGCTATGAACAGGGATTGGTTAATAAAACAATCAGAAAATACCTATAATGTTGCTGATGATACGATAAAAGGTATCCAAGAAGAATATCGGTATCTTTATGATGATATAGGTATTGGCAAAATGGAAGTTAATAAATCAGAACTTAAAGAAATTATTTACAATACAATGAAAGGCGCAACCAAAGAAGAGGCTGATGATATATTGAATAAATTAAAAACAAATTTAGCCCCGCAGTCTATGGGTTCTTATGAACTCTCTCCAAATTTAGACACAGTGCAGAAGATAAAAAATTTAGTTCAGGCAGATATTCCCGAAAACGTATGGATGAAAGGTAAAAAGGGGTTTGATTTAACTCCCGCGCAGTCAAGAAAAGTAAATGCGTATTTTAGATTAAAAGATGTAACCAGAAAAACTTTGGCAGGAACAGAAGAAGGGGAATATCTTCAATATCTTGATAAGAAAGCAACTAACGCTTATAGATTAACCAAAGTAATCAAGAGGATGGTTATAGACCAAACAGGACAGCCTTCGGAAACAGGAAGATTGATAAAAGCTTTTTCCAGCAAAGCGGAACAAGCAGGCAAGGAGAATTGGTTCTATCAACTTAAAGCATTAAATGAAGATGCGCAAGACATAATTACAAATATGAATAAATTTAGGAAACGGCAAACTATTAAAAAGGTCGTCGAAACGACGGCGGGTGGATATGGAGTATACGAGATAGGAAAAAGAATGTTAGGAAAGTGAGTGGTTGAACGATATCGCTATAATAAGTAACCAGAATAATATTTCCATACCCCAATTAAACCACAAAAATTTAACTTTGTCAAGGAGAATTAACCTATGGCGCAATCACCAACCAACATTGTTGCCGGAATAATCCCGACATTCGCTTACGAGTCAATTACGGTGAATAATACGGTAAAATCACTATCTTCAGTTTATACCGATGATGACGGGAATATAGCCGTAAAAGCCATTATTACCATAGAAACGGCGCAGATACGCTGGCGTATGGATGGCGAAGCGCCGACTTCCTCCCAGGGACACTTAAGCAATCCTACCGATACCATACTACTACACAATTCTTCTGATATTAAGAATTTTAAAGCCATAAGAGTAAGCTCAATAAACGCTACTATACGGATATCTTATGCTGGTTAGGATTATTGTTTTTTTGTTACTATTCGCAACTTCTTGTTTTGCTCAACCCGTAGGGGGTATTAAGACCTGGGTGGAGGAGGAAGACGGAAGCCCGTCTATCATCATTTACAAATTTATAGTAGATAATGCAACATTGACGGACAATGCAGACGGCACGGGTAGATTTACAGGTGGTTCTGGCGATATTACTACCGTAGGCGACATTACATCTGGCGCGGCTTTTGACGGCACACAAGGTAATACCCTTACCTTCAAAGGCACAACCTCTGGCACTACGGCCCTGAAACCTACTGCAATAGCGGGAACTACGACCATTACCTTGCCTGCCGAGACAGGAACTGCCTGCACTACGGGTTCAGTTTGCTCTGGTTATCAGGCAGGAGCATTAACCGGAGATGTGGTTACTTCTGACGCAACGGCTACGATACAGGCCAATTCCGTAGCTCTGACAACCGATACCACTGGCAACTATGCCGCAGGGGACGCGGAGGCGGGCGGGGCCCTGACAGGCGATAGTGCAACTTCATTCTTTTCTACAGGGACGCTGGAAGTGGCTATTGGTGGCACGGGGACCACGACCTCAACAGGAACCGGTGCGGTGGTATTAGGGACAAGCCCTACTTTTACTACTAAAATCATTTCTCCGGAAGTAGAGAATGCTGGCAATATCACCATTGACGCCATAAACGCTGCCGCTACTTCAACAGTATCAATACTTAATTCAGATGGAACATATACGGCCAACTTAGATGTTGAAGGTGATTTAACCGTAACCGACATTATAGTATCCGCTGGCGGGACATTACAGCTTGGTCAAGACGGAACAGACGGTATTCTTAAGCTATATTCCGAACAAGGTGGGACAGATTATATAGCAAGCCTATATTCACATACGGCAATGACTTCCGCGGCTTCTTTTTTCCTGCCTGTAGATGAACCGGCCGCTACTTCATTTATCAATATGACCACAGGCGGAGTAATGGGATTTATAGTTCCTAATGCCGGAACAGATATAACCGCAGATTTGGAGGAGGAGGTTACCGAAGGTTCACTTGCAGACTCTACGATAGTTTCAGCAGATATTAAGGATGGAACGATAGTTACGGGAGACTTATCAGGAACCGCAGGAATCACATTGGCCCAAACCGCTATGACAGCGGGGAGAAGCCTTACAATAGCAACCAATGATGTGGCGGCTGATGCGGAAACTTATAGTTTTACGAAATGCCTCTACTGGGAAAACCCCGTTGCTACTGATGATTTTAAGAGTATTTGGTATACACCGATAGCCGCTACAATTACCTCTATATGGGCAGAATCAGACCAGACTGTAACATTTATGCTTCAAACTGACGACAACACTCCAAGCGATATGGATACTGTTGACCTTGCCCCTGCGGCTGGAGTAGCCAGCGATACCTCTTTAGACGGAGATAACACAGTAGCGGCAGGAGACAGGGTTGATTTAGCGGTAACCAGCGTAGCCAATACTCCGACTTGGGCTTCAATTTGTTTTTCGGGGACCTATGACGATTAAGAAAGGATAATATGAAAAAACTATTTATAGGGATAATAATAGGCTTTCTGTTTTCTGTGGCATTAGTCAGAGCCGAACTCATAGTCAAAGGGAAAAGCATTATTTACGCGGGAAATGTGGTTACCGGCAAACCCACTATTACTGAAAGCACGGATACCCCCACAAGCCCCCGGGTTAATGATATATGGCGGGATACCGCCAACAATACAGTTTACATTTATAACGGGAGTGCGTGGATAGTAAAAAATGCTACAGTGGCTATAAAGAATGAAATACAGGTTTTTAAGGACAACATAGCAGGCGTTAATGATATTAAAGCAAGGAAATGCCTGAATGCGTTAAAAAAGATGGTATTCAAGCTTTATCAAGAAGAATGATTAAGGGACTTCTTTTAACAGGATTACTTTTATTCGGTCAAACTCAATGTAGTGCAGAACCTTCTTGGGATTTATTGGATGAAGATTGCTCAGACATAACTGATTGGACAGATGGCGATGCGGGGAATGGCGTTTCAGAGGTTTCTCCTGCGGGACAATTTCATCTTTATATATCTCCTGCAGCAAGCGGCAGTTATGCTTATCGGACAAGAGATTTTGGCTCTTTCCCGACCACATATACGGTTGAGATAAAAGTTTATCACGATGTGCTTGGGACTGTTGCTAATACAGATTACGCACAATTTGAATTTCATAAAGATGACCTTCGTTTTCAATTTCGTCTTGCCTCAGATGGTTTATTTGTTCACGACGGGGCTGCTTGGAATGAAGTAGGAACTAATTTAGTCCAGACAGGAGTTTGGCAAACTTGGAGATTTTTAATAACTGGAACTACACCTTTAAGCGCAACGGTAGATGTTTATCTAAATGGAGTTCTTCAAATCAGCGGTGTTGATTGTAGTAATACTGGAACTTTCACGGATGGAAGGGTTGATGTTTTACAATTTGGTTATACAGTAGCAGCAGAGAACCATACCGATTGGATAAAAATAGCAACAGGATTATATCCTCCCGATTTACGAAGAATAATATTTATACAATGAACACCCAAATCATTGATGTCATAACCAAAAGCGGGATGGGCGTGGGAGCGTTTGTAATCCTCTGCCTTATATCATATTCAATCATCAAACACATTCTCACCCAGTCCAATAAGATTATGGATATGGCAATCGGGATGAATAGGGAATGGCAAAAAGTTATTGACGAGCATACCGCTAATGCCAAAGAGTTTCACGATACATCGCTAAGAGCATTTGACCATATTAGGGAAGAACATAAGGATTTAGACAGCAACCAGAAAGAGCTTACCAAGGTTTTACGGGAATTGAGCGATAGCGTGGATACGGTGAATAAAAGCCTGAAAGAGACCGAGCAGGCATTGGGCCGGATAAATGGGTATGTTCGTTAAAAAATGAAACATTTATTCTGCCCAACTTGCACAGTCAAAGCCAATCAGCAAGACCAGTCAGGATTATACAAAGAAAACATTGGCGATATGTGGAAGATTATATGCCTGAAATGCGGTTGGCAAACCGAGCTGTTCTATCATCATCAGGACTTAGGGATCCCGAGCGAGAAAGAATTGCGGGAGAATTGGCGGTGAGGCAATATTTCTTGGGGGTTATTGGGGCGTTTGGTTATGTATTGCTGGCCCTGATTGCCATTCCGGCGGCCATAGAATGGCTTATAGATAGGGACAGGGCGCAGAAAAGCTGGAGGTGGGGATGAACACTATTGATGGCAAACGATGTTTAGCGGCAATCGTTGGTTTGATTGTAGTGTCTGCGGTAACTGTTATTCTCAAATACACCAGCGCGGATTATATTAAACTGGCGGGAATAATGTATAGTGTATTCGTGGTATCTCAAACGATAACTGATATTGTGGAGAATAAGAAAGAGAATGAAAAAAATTCGTAGGTTACCAAAAAAACATTTATTGAGAAAATGGTTTCTTGATGGGAAAATTGAGCCGAAGAAATGATTAAAAACCTGCTTGCTTATATCCCGATCATCACCATATCCATTGCCCTTATTTCAGGCTGGGTGAAATTAAACGCGCAATCCGAAGACAGCAAAGAAGATATTAAGATAATAAAAACAGACATCAAGGATATAGTCGCGGATACGGAAAAAGAGTTAAAAGAAGTGAGAGCGGATACTGCCAATTTGGAGAAGTTAATAGAAGTTAGTCAGGTAAAGCAGGAAGAAATTAATAAAAAAGTTGAAGGGGTTTCATTGAAAACCGATAAGATAATTGATATGTTAATAAATATGAAGCAAAAGGAGGAATGACTATAATTCTCTGCCATCAAAAATTATTTCGGAAGAAGAAAATTTTCCGCCTTTTTCAAATCTTTGGTGAGCAGACTTAGTTTTAAAGGCCATAAGCATTTGAGGACGATTATCATTTTTTTTACCAAGATGATGACCTTCTTCTGTAGATTTAAGATACCTATGAAGATATTTTTCTATAATCAGTCTATGCTCAAGAACATATCCCATATTATCACAGAAAGGATGATTCGGTTGCAAAATATAAATATAGTTTCCCACTTTTCTTCTCCCGCCTTTCCAACTCCGGGTTTTGTTTCCTTTATGAGCTTCGCCGATTTTCTCTTTATGATCATTAGAGAACGGAGGCATTTTTTTATTCAACCAATAACCTTTATGCCCTTTTTTAAATATACTATTTTTTACCAAAATCCTTTTATGAATTTCTGTTCTTACATAAATTCCTGTTGGCATTTGTTTATTCCTAAAATTAAGGTCGCTTTCAGTGGCTTACAAGAAACAGTTAAGTTTCTACACCTACGGCGACCTAAGTTTTTAGATATAAAAAATCTGTTTCCTGTAAGCAATATAAGTATACCATAAGGAGATAATTTGTCAAGCTTTACTAATCATCCACCACTTAAACCACTTCCCGACGGAAGGAATTGGGAGGTAATGGAAAATTTTGAATATCATATTGGCTCGGAAGATAGTGATGACATTGTTAAGGTCCCGAAAGGATTTATTTGTGATTTAGCTTCTATTCCAAGCATATTCTGGAGTATTATCGGAGGCCCCTGGGGAAAATATGGGTATGCTGCCATAGTGCACGATTATCTTTATAACACCCAAACCCGAACTCGGTTAGCCAGTGACCGAATATTCTTAGAAGCGATGAAAGTGCTGGGGGTGAATTTATTCAAACGGTTAATAATGTATCGGGCAGTTCGCACCTTCTCTTTTCTACCCTGGAATAGACACGCCAGGAGGATAAAAAATGGTTAGGGCCGTTCTTTAGGTATTTACGCTTTTGGTTGTGTCCGAAATAATATACATAATTTTTTTTATGAAATAATCTTTTTTATCGTCGGCAATCCGTAATATCGCAAAGTTTTTGCTTGACAAGATTTTAGATTCTGGTATCATTAGGGTTATGGAAACCCTACCAAGAGTCCAGAGTAAAAAAGTATCCCGTAAGAATTGTATCCCAAATACTATAAGTGTTTGGGATTTTCCTTTGGTAGGGACAATTCTTACGGGATTTTTTATTGATAAATTATAATGAATTCTATTGAAAAATTTAAAACTTGTAGCAAATGCAAGGAGGAGAAATCTATACAAAATTTCTATCTGTGTAAGAAGGGAAGGCTCAAGGGGAAGTTTTTTTATTGGTGTAAAAATTGCTGCTCTAAGGAATACCAATATTGGAGTAGCAAGAATAAAAAAAGAATATCTAACAATGGAAAAAGAAGGTGGCGTAGTAAAAAGAAAATGCTTTGCCTACAGAAGAAAAGATACTATTTTAGAAGAAAAAAAGAAGAACCGTGGTGGGTTGTTTGGGTGGGTATAGGGTCAAGATGTCATTCTAAGCGTCCGGATATATGTCCATATTATAAAAACAAAGGAATAGTAAGGGCAATGACTTCAGACGATGTTAAATTTCTTTGGTTTCGGGATAAAGCATATTCGATGAGTCATCCAACGATACACCGTATTGACTCTGATAAAAGCTACACCCTGGAAAATTGTGTATTTATCGAGTATATTGAAAATGCAAAACTGGCAGGGTATCAAGCGATGAAGAATATGTTACTTAGAAACGAAATGACGAAAATGGGGAAGGGACTAATGAAAATACTTTTGGTTGTGCTGCTCCTGGGTTTTACAACAATGGCCAGGGCGGATGATTATACAGATGAGCAGATAGTGAACGCCATCTATATTATTGAGGGCGGGGCGAAGGCTACCTTTGCCTATGGTATCCGCTCGGTGAAATATTCCACGATAGCGGAAGCCAGGAAGATATGTTTTAATAGTGTAAGAAATGGCAGAAAACGCTGGATTAAAGCAGGTAAATCTTATGATTTAATCACTTTTATTGGTATGCGTTATTGTCCCACGAGAGGTAAATTAAGCAGAGCGGAGCAGAAATTAAATGGTAACTGGTTAACCAATTTGCGTAAACAATTAGCGAAGAATAAATGATAACCCACGCTATCCATACCACCTGTCTATATTGCGGGCAAAAATACCGGATAAGCTATTCTCTGAATCCTGATATTGATATAGACAAGGCGTTGTTAAGCCTGCGAAAATATAAGGCTAAATGCGATGAGATTATCCTGCATAGGCGGGAATGTGAGAATGCCTATTTGCGGGGAACAATGGAGAGGGTAAAATGACTAAAAACGAATGGATTTGGATGCCTCACCCTGGACATTTTTTTATGTCCGACAGGTGTGCGTTTCATCTAACCACCTATGTTGGGAAATATATTGTTTCCACTGTGGGAGAGTTACGAGGCGAATTGGAATTTATAGAAATAGGATGTGATAGGTTGTATGAGACAAAGGTTTTTGAGGCCAAAGAATCAAAAAATGAGTGTTGCCCTTATAGAATTATTGTAGAGAAAGATGTTGATTTCCGCGGATACAACAAGGATGCCGATGCTCGTAAAGGACATTTAGAATTATGTGAAAAATGGAAAAGGCATAAATGAGCTACTTCGATAATCTGCGAGTTATCGCCCGGGGTGGCGGTTCTGATCAGGCGAGGGCGTGTAGAGATGAGCAATGTAAAATCTGTTCCGAGGAATTAAATGAAGACGAGAAGGACGAAGAAGAAGAAAACATTAGCCATCTCTTTTACCAAGAGGAAGCAAGATGAGAATAATTGATTTAATATTTATATTTTTACTTATAGTTTCCTTATTACGAGGGTGTGGCGAAAATATAAATCCAGTAGTAGCACTGGGCAGAACAGTGAAAGACTTTAAGATTTTCTTTGATGAAGGGTTTAGAGATAAGGAGGCAAAGTGACCGATAAAAATAAGTTCAAAGTTGTAGACCCTTGGTTAATACAAGATATGGCCCAGGCCATAAAAGATATTAAGGATATTGGAAAAAGGTTAAGATGGACAGGGGGATTTTCAGCAAATGGTAGGCTTTGGTTGGCCGAAGGCAGAAAAATTAGAGCCGAGTATGGACTCACGGATAAAAATGTTCTGGATATTGCTAATAGAAGATTGGACATTTACAACAACCAAGAACAAGGAGAGAAGTGAAAAATACACTTGAAGACTATGAATTTTCAAATGCGGTAAAAGCAATAGAAAAATTATTAGAAGATATATATTGTAAGAATTGTCTTGCAGGAACAAAACAAGATTTAGAAATTCCTAAAAGTAAGAAATTTGTTTTGACTGTATTAGATGCTATAGGAATTGTTTATTAGTAGTGTAAGAGATGTTTGAATTGGAGGTGAGAGATGGAAAAAGCATTAGAGACGAAAGTAATACAAGGTAAAGACACATTAGTTTTTGCTGGGAGTTATCAACAGTATGTAGATTGGATAACCAACAATAAGGTGGATAGGACGAGATACCGATATGTTTCTCTTCCTGAGCATTTGGCAGGATTTCATAATATAGAATATATTACTGTTGGGCAATATTACTTAAATAAGGCATATTGTTCAGCCTTAGAAAATAACAGGTTGAGTAAAATAATAATTTAAAGGGTAGTATTCCTGTAATAATTGCAGAGTAAGAAAAAAGGGGGGGAAGGATGAGCGAAATGTTGAAGAATGAGCAAACGCCATATACTTTAGACATTTTAATTTTAGACGCGTTCATCAATATCTGGCTTTGTAAGACAAAAATGGAAATAGAATTATTATGTAAGAATAATGAGACCTTAAAAAACGATATGCTTAAAAGTCAATTATCCTCGCCGTTAGAAGCGTGGCATCACATAAGGGAAAGAGTAAAGATAAAAGTAGCAGATGTGGAAGATTGCACAATATTGGGATTTTCTTGGGCGGAACTTAAGCGAGTAAAAGATTATGTTACGCAAATGGGATTTGACCCAAAAACCGAATGAGATAGCGATGTTGTGCAAACAAGAGGGGGTAACGGTATGAGCTGGACAAAATTAGAAAGCGGTGTGGAAGTAGATTTTGAAAATCGTCCTAAGCGTATTTGCAAATCCTGCGGCAGTAGTTTTAGATGGGGAATTACCAAGAATAAGAAATGGATACCCGTGGTGAAAATTGAAGATAAGTTTGTGAGCCACTTCGCAAATTGTCCAGGGGCGGCGGGACATAGGAAACCGGAAAGATAATGCTCTCCACTTTCTTGATTAAGCTCCTCCTGGTTGAGTATATCGTGATAATGTCGGTGTGCGTGTGGGAGGGGAATTGGGCGCGTGTTTGCTACTGGGGCGGAGCAATTTTGCTTCAATACGGAGTTTTGGCGGGGATGAGATGAGCGAGATCGTAAGCGAGAGAGTGGAAACCCAGGACGAGCGGCGCAGAAGAAAGCGCATAGCCAAGACAATCAGAAGGAATAAACGGAGGCGCGAAATGCGAAAATGTCCGATATGCGATAAAACAGCGTGGATAGAAAAGGAAAGCAGATACGGAGAAATGTTTTGCCGGAAATCTGAAAAATATTATGTTCGTTGCGAATGTGAAATTATCCGTTTGCGAGGTAAAAACAAGCCGGATTTAGAGGCAAGCTGGAATAGGTGGGCGGGGATGGCGGGGAAATGAACCTTTATAATCATCAGCGGGATGGCATTGATTTCATAATCCGCAACGGCGGAAGCGGCGCGCTGTTCTGGGAAATGGGATTAGGCAAAACCCGCGCGGCGCTGGAGATATACAAACATTACCGGCTTTATCAACCGGAATTACGGCTATTTGTTATCTGCCCCATTTCCCTGATAGAAGGCGCCTGGGGCGAAGATATACGGAAATTCTCTTCTTTGACTTACTGTAATGCCCACGATGAACCCTTGCCGTTGATTTTAAAAGAAGATATTTTACTGATTAACTACGAAGCCATCACCCTAAAACGCAACGCAAACATAATTAATCTTATGCGAGATAATATGGTAGTATTAGATGAATCATCAAAATGTAAGAACGCCCAAACTAAAATTACAAAGGCCCTGCTCTCAATGCGCAATTTGCCAAAGTTTAAGCTTATTATGTCAGGAACACCAGCCCCTAACAGCCCTATGGAATATTATGCCCAAATGGAATGGCTCAGGCCTGGGATATTGCATAAAAGCTTCTATGGTTTTCGTAATACCTATTTTCACTTACAACGCGGCGGACAAATAATGAATGGCTCGGTAGTAACGCGGCGCGCACTCTTTGATGCTATGCGGACAGGCTTTAAGTATGTAATAACTCCACAGAATCTAAAAAGAATGATGGTCAAGATAGATCCACTTATCTCCCGTGCAAGGAAAGAAGATTGCCTTGATTTACCAAGTAAAGTAGATGAAATACGCCAAGTAACACTATCTGCACAGCAAATGAAGCATTATCGTGAGATGAAAAATTGTCTAATTACAGAGATTCGGGGACAGCAGATAGTTGCGCAAGTTATATTAGCAAAAATGCTCAAACTACAAGAAATTGTATCGGGATTTTGTTTTGATTCATCAGGGAATATACTCGAGATAAAAGATGGAAATTCTAAATATAATGAATTATTGGAAATTTTAGATGAAATAGGAGATAAACAAGTTATAATTTGGTGTAGATTTAAATATGAAATACAGAGGTTATTAAAATTGTTACCAAATAGTTGTTCCTTATATTCTGAGACAAAAGATAGAGAAGATTCTATAAGCGGATTTAAACAAGGAAAATATAAATATTTCATAGCTAATACTCATAGCGGGGGACACGGATTAACACTGATAAATTGTAGCTATATGATATATTTTAGCATAGATTATTCTTGGGAAGGGATGGCGCAGAGTCGCGACAGAAATCATAGAATTGGCCAAACAGAAAAATGCACATATATATATCTTATTGGAAAAGATACGATAGAAGAGGATATATTTAAGATAGTTAAAGGAAAAGGCAAAATTAATGAATTAATAGAAAATCTTTTAAAATGAAAATAGAATTCATCTGCACTATCTGTGGCAAAAAATTTCTTAGATATAAGAGTGCCATATTGCGCGAACCCAACAGAGGAAAATGCTGTAGTAATTTGTGTCGTATAGAATATACAAGGAAGAAAATAAAGAAAAAATGTATATATTGTAACGAAAATTTCTTTGTGTTTCCAAGCAATCAAAAAATAAGTCCATTGTTGTATTGCTCGAAGGAATGTCGTAAGGGCGACAAAAGAATTTTAATAAGATGTAAGGTTTGTGGTGGAAATTTTTTAAGCTATAAAATACGGTTGAGAAAAGTTTGCTCACATATATGCCGAGGGAAAAATAATGAAGGCGATAATAATTATATGCGTAAAATCCCGCCGGAAAAAAGACCTAATTGGCGAGGGGGAATCGCACCAAATCCTTATCCTCCCGGGTGGCTTAAATCCTTTAAGAAGAAAATAAGACAAAGAGATTTTTTGCTGTGTCAAATATGTGGAATAACAACAAAAGAAAATAATAAAGAATTAGATGTTCATCATATAGACTATAATAAGAATAATTTATCAAACAATAATCTGATAACTCTGTGTCAAATATGCCACGGAAAAACTAATCATCATAGAGAATTTTGGAAAGGATATTTTTATGAACGAAGAAACAAAGCTGAAGATAAAAGTTTTGAAATACCTAAAGTCTACGCCGAATACCTATACGATGAAGCTGTCGGATCGCTGGACTTCGGGTTATCCGGATGTCCTGCACATTAAGGACGGACGGGCGTATTTCTTTGAGGTAAAAACTCCGACGGGCAAAAAACAGCCACTCCAGATTTTCATTATCGCTGAATTGCGAAAGGCCGGCGCCCAGGCGCATTTCGTTACCTCGCTTGAGGAAGTGAAGAAAGTGCTTGACAGGTAGTAATTTAATTGGTAGTATGACAATAACTTGGGAGAATTAAAAATGGGTGAGAATAAAAAGAAAGAGAATAATTTGCCGGCCCACAGCCGGCCTTTTTTGTGCCCTGCTCTGCGCTACTCTCCCAAGAGTATTCATCCATAGCGCATCAGGGCCAAATTTTGAAGAAGGGAGGTAAAAAAATGGAGAAAGCTCTCACGGAGTATGACTTGGTAGTGCAATTCCGCGACGCAAGAGAACGGCTTAACCAATTAAAGGAGGCCACCACCGAAGCGCAAAAGGAATTTGACGAAACCGAGCAGAAACTTATTGAGCGACTGCAGGACGAAAATAAAGAATCCACAGCCCGATATGAAAAAATCGGATATGTTGGTATTACTAAACCTTCCGTCTGTGCGTCATTTTCGCTGGAGAACAAGGACGCCTTGTTTAAGTTCTTGCGAAGCCGCGACCGTCAGGATTTGATACAGAAGACGGTCAATAGCCGCTCATTAAGCACATTCATTAGAGAATTGCTTGAGAAGAGACGCAAGATACCGCCTTGCGTGGATTACTATCTTAAGCAATCGGCAAGATTCTACGCGGATAAATAAGAAATTAAATAAGGAGGAGTAAAATGAACCCCATAACAGAACAAAAACACCAACCACCAGCGACTATTGAAAAGCAAGGGCGGGGATTTGAAGGCGGCGTAGACAGAGAAGATTTAATCCTGCCCAGAGCTGTATTATTGCAGGCCCTAAGCCCGCAAATCGGAGAAGTAGACGGGCTAAAGGCCGGAATGGTGATAAACAATATCACTAACGAAGTCCTGCCGGAAAAGTTTATCCCGATTTTCCGCTATGTGGAGTTCCTGAAATTCAACCCCCGCGACAGCAAGTCTCCGGAATACGATCCCGCCTTTGAGCCGGGCGCGTTAATCTGGCGGACTACCAACCCCGCCGACCCGCGCACTGCCGAGTGCCGATTTAGCGAGGACGGTTCAAAGCCGACGGCAATCAAGACAATGAATTTCCTCTGCTATTTCCCCGATGTGCCAATGCCCATAGTGCTGGGATTTTCTAAGACCAGCTACAAGGCGGGGAAAAAGCTTATCTCCCTGGCGCAGTTCAGCGGAGGCGATATGTTCTCCAAGATTTACGCGCTGAAAGTTAAACAGGCTGACAAGGATGGGATAAAATATTATATCCTTGATGTCGCGCCGATTGGCAAAGCGAACAAGGAGAATTTCGTCATTGCCGAGGCGTGGTATGAGCAATTCCGCGGCAAAGAGCTAAAGACACACGAGGAGGGGCCGCAAAGCGAGGAATCGGGCCAGTTGCAAGAAGAGGCCAGGCCGTATTAAATAACCGAAAACAGTCAAAGCGCTCTATCGAGAACCGCTGTCCCACCGAAAGGAATCATAAATGCAATCCATATATGAATCTATTTGTGCCCAGGGCAGACTTACCGAAGCCCACCGCAAAGAGCTAAAAGAAAAGAGAGGATTCACCGATGAGACAATAGACAAATTCCGGTTTTTCAGCGGCGGAGAATATCTGCTCAAAACGGAAGAAGAGTTAAACAAATCTTTCACATCAGACGCACTACTTGCCGCCGGAGTGATGATTAACACCGGCAAATCCCCCACCCTTAATCCCCAGCTTCTGGCTGATAAAATCATTATACCATATATTGATGACGGCACTGTTACTCTACTACGACCGCACAAATTCGGGTTAAAAGACACAGGCATACAAGTTTACGTCGCTTCCTGGGGGAAAAATCTCATTATTACAGAAGGGGAATTCAAAGCGGTGGCGGCGGCACAGTTAGGTTTTGACGCTATCGCCCTGCCTGGCGTTGGTTCATTTTCCGGTGAGCATTTCCCGGAGTTGGTGAAGGCGCTTAATGACCGCCAAATCAGAGACATCTGTATCATCTACGATTCAGAGAACAAATCCGAAGCAGGACTGCCAAATTACAAAGCCAATCCCGCTCAACGCTACGACACGGAGTATTACAGTTACCTAATGGCTTATCTCCTGGAGCGAGAGGGTAAGTCTGTCCGCATAGGAGTATTGCCGGAGGGCTGGCGGGTTAATGGCAAAATTGACCTGGATGGCGCGTTAGCGCAAGGCAAGACCACAGATGATATTAAGCAGGTCATCGCCTCCGCTCTATCCGCAAAAGAGTATTTTGACATTTTACCGAAAGAAGCCCAGAAGATTATCCGCAAGAAAAAAGATAAAAGGTATTTCCGTTCGCATATTAGCATTGCCCACGGCTGTTATGTGGCTACACGATACCGCAACGGCGAGCCATTCCCCGAAGAAATATCAAATTTTACTCTCTCTATAATCGCTATCCACGATACCTCGGAGGGGTTAATCAGGGAGGTAGTGCTTACGCACAAAAGTGGCGGAAAATCAAAATCACTCTCCATTACCGCCGAGGAAATGAATAACGACGCTTTCCGGACATTCTGCTGGAAGGCCGGCAATTATGTTTGGAAAGGCAAGCCGGACGACCTCCTGGTATTATGGGAGTCGGAATTTGTCAATGCCGAGGATATGCGGTTTATCGTGGAATATGACCACATAGGATGGCTGGACGATGAGAAGATATGGTTATTCGGCAATGTGGCGATACGAGATAACGGCCTGGAACTCCGGCCCGATGAAAATGGTATATTCTGGACAGAACGGCGGGGCATACGGCCTATCGGCATTGTGGTTACCACGGGCAAAAACACAATCAATTCCGGCGTTCCCGCGCTTAGCCTCAATCAATTTGATATAGGTGAATTTAAAACCAGACTGTCCGATACCATAAATCCAATGCAAGCAAACCTTTGCCTGGGTTGGATGGCGGCGAATTTGTTTATGGCCGAAGTTTTTAAACTCCACGGTTGTTTCCCATTCCTTTATCTGCGGGGCCTCAAGGGTTCGGGTAAGACGAAAGTCCTTTCTTGGATATTGGCTTGCTTAGGTATAGAGGGGGAGGGTTATAGCATAGAGAGCACAACAACAGTGGCCGCGGGCCGGTATCTCGGCTATTTTTCCTCCCTGCCCGTGATGTTCGACGATTATCGCAACACCGAAAAGGCCAAGGCCAAGGACGGCTTTTTTCGCAATGTCTATAACCGCCAATCAGCTGGCAAAGGCCTAAAAACGGAGTTTGGGATCCGAGAGGTCAAAATTAGAGGCACGGTTTGTTTTGGCGGCGAAGAAACTCCACACGACGCCGCGCTTCTGGAACGCTGTATCCCCATTTTCATCAGCGAAAAACTCCGGGATAAAGAACATCTGCGTTGGTGTATGGACAATAAAATCAATTTTTCTTGGTTTACCTATGATGTTTTGAGGCGCAAAAAAAACTTGTCTGCTATATTTTTGAAGGTTTTGGATGAGGCGACGCAATATTTTGCCTCCAAAAAACGCAATGCCAGGGTATCCATAAACTACGCTATAGCGGTTGCCGGCTATGCCGCGGTTTTCGGAGAATCAGATGTCAATTTCGCGGAGTGGGTGGTTGCGGAGACAGAGCGCACGGCCCAGGAAAACCGCTCTGAAACGATGATTTCGATGTTTTTAGACGATTTATTGCCACTCAAAATCAAGGGCCGGCTGAAAGACGGCTATTGGTTACAGGATAATAACCGGATATATCTCTATCTACACGGCCTATACAATGATTGGTCAGAGGATTATCGTAAGCGGCGCGGAGAGCCGCCCTTTAAGCAGTCCGCAATACGAGACTATTTACGGGATGAGCCTGGTTTCCTGGAAACCTGTGTGAATAAAAAAATCGGCGATCATATTGTAAGCTGTGTAATGTTTGATTACGAAACCAGCTCGGAGCGGCTAAAAGAGCTCACCAGCTCCAAAATCGCCGTTTAGAGTTTAGAGTTCGTTTAGAGTTCAAAAAATGGCAACTCTAAACGATAAATATAGATAAATCAATGGGTTATGACAATGTTTAGAGTTTTAGAGTTCAAAATCATATTTTTGCGAAAAAAAGAAATTTGAAAGGGCCGATGAAAAAATGCTTTTTCTGGCGCAGACATATGTTTTATGCTCTAAACGCTCTAAACTCTAAACGCGTGCCTTAACTCATTGAAAACAAATAAGTTATCCGTTTAGAGTTCGTTTAGAGTTCGGTTTTGAACTCTAAACGGATAAGAAAAAAGGAGGTAAACCGATGTTCCAAGAGCTAAAAAACCAAGAGGCCGAGCAAAAACCGGATAACCAGGCATTTTTGGCCCTATACGCCAAATTCCGGGCCGGGGCCGCCTGGCTGGCTAAACGAGAAGCCCAGGGGCTGGATAATGCCCCCCATTTGGCGAAATTCCGCCAGCTTGAGATTCAGATAGACAGGGAGTGGGAAAATATGGCGGACGGGCAGAGAGAGGCCATTCTGGGTTTCCTGGCGCAAAATGGAGGCATACCAGCCAAGGTCTTGACCGTAAAGCAGATGTTTGGGGGTGAGTTGGTGAAGATTACTTAATATAATAACAAGGAGATTGTTTCTTATATGGTTTTTTGGGGGGTTTTATGGTCTCAATTTTAACGAAGTGTCGTTTTGGCATAGAAGGGGGCAGGAGACCCCAATTTTAAATCAATTTAATCTTAAAATCCTTGACAAATGTAGTAAAATGTAGTAACATTCATTTGGTCAGGGGAGGAGAAAAATGAGAGCAATTAGAATAAGTGATGAAGCGTATGGTTTTTTGATGCAAATAGCAAAAGCGGAGAAACGAAGTTTAATCTCCACCCTTGACCTTTTTATTAAAATTTTTAAGGAGGGTCAAGATGCAGAGTTGGAAGAAGAAAGTTTATCATTTGCCCATAAAGCAGAAATTACAAATAAAATCAAAACATTGGCTAAATTTAAGAAAAAGGATATTTAGCCGGGACAGATTTTGTTGTCAAAGATGTAAAAAGTTTTTTGGAGAAGATGGGCTGACATTACAAGCGCATCACATTATCCCACGGCCTCAAGGCAAAACAATTATGGAGAATTTAATTACGCTTTGTAATTCGTGTCACGATTTTGTTGAGATAAATGGAATTCAAGATATAAATATAAATTCAACAAAAACCATAACCATAAAAGAAGAGATAAAGAATATTGATTGGCATAAGTGGGTATATGGAGGATATCGCAAACCATAGAAAGCGGTTTCTTGGGGGGAGGAGGTGAAAATAATGCCGGATACGGAATTAGAGGCTATGGTCAGGGAACGAAACCACACGGAGGAGGAGAAAATTAATCTGCGGGAGGTGAAAAATGTCAAATCCAATAGAGGCGGTCCAGAAGTTGTTAGATAGTTTAGACTATCAGGTAAGTTTGGGGGGGTGGCACAAAACAGCCGTTGTGTTTATCTGCGGCTTGGTGATATATGTCGTGGCAATAAGTGTAATGTATTTTGAGGGGAGGAAAAAATGAGAGATGAAACCTGGAATCTAATTGTTGTTGGTGTGGGAGTAGTGTTAATCGTTTCCGCTTTTTGGGTTGGCCGGCTAATTGCGCCGGTTAAAGTCGTCGAGAGGACAATGCATTCGCCTATTATTTATTATCAACCCTACGACGATATCCCGGAGTCTATTGCCTATCAGCGCGGATGGACAAGGGGCTGGTTTGCAGGGAGCGGCCACGATGAGGGGGGCCGATGAAAAAAGCCGCCTGTCATTATTGCGCTAATTTGAGGAACCATCATAATCAGGTATTTTGCCGCAAAATCCGCGGGCTGGGCTGGTTTGAGGAGCATTTTAAGCGTGACCTTTTCCGCAGAATGGAAACCGCCAACCCGGGGAATAAGTTGTTAAGCCTATTCCGAGAGTCAGCGGCTGTGTGTCAGTTTTATGATCCGGGATACTAATCCTTGGGCCGCAAAAACTCCGAGGTGTCGCCGTGATACCCGCAGATAGTGCATCGGCTTTTTCCCGACGCACCTGTTTGAACTCTGTAACCCTTCCCGCATTGCGGGCATTTTACAATGACCTGCTTTTTTTCTGGCATTTTTTACTCCTTTCTGGTTATGAGTTAATAAAATCGTCAATAAAATATGGTCTATCCACGCCCGGAGTGCAACCACACGGTTTAAAATCCGCTCTTTCGTGGTATGAGCAGAGCGAAGGCCGGCGATATACGCATTTTCCGTCTTTGGATCCATAATGGATATGGACAAAATATATTCCTACCCTGATTATATCTCTTTCCAAAAATTCGCTGGCTTTTTTTGTTTTTAACTCTGCCCGTGTAAAATTATAGAGCATTTTATTTTTCCTTTTCAGGTTAAAGCTTGGTTTCAAATAATGCCCAGGCGTAGACTGCCTGGGCGTGGGCGGGTTAGTTTATCGGGTTTCATTGCTAAACCTCCTTTCTTTAATAAAATCAATATGGTCTATCGGCTCCAGTGGTTCCCGCTGAGGGTGGATTAGTTTTAGCATAGCGCCTCATTCATAGCCTTTTTCAGAATCTTGGGGTTTATTCCTTCTTTATCATATCCTAACGCGTTTAAGGCGTTTGTTGGATCAAGGGTAATGCAGAACTCGTGATTACACAATTCATAGACCAAAGATTCAAAAAGGAATTTTTCTTCTTTTCTCCGTGTTTCTTTTTCTTCCGCGTGCCTCTCAAACATAGCGTGAAATGCTTCGCTTCTGTCTTTGCGGATATATCCCCCCGCCCCTAAAGAAAATATCTGTTTCGTATCCTCAATAGGCAATCCGATTTTGGTCATTCCTTCCTGGAATTGGCCATCATTAAAGGCGAAAAAAATTCCCTCAAATTCGTTTAATTCTTTTGCCTGTCTTATTTTCAATTCTGCGTATGTTTCCATTTTTCTCCCCCTCTGCGGTTTGGTTAACGGTTATTTTTTCTCTTTTTTCTGCTTCTTGGCGTGCTTCTCTGCCTGCCGGTAATGCTCTTCAAGTGCCCAGGCATAGACGGCCTGGGCGTGGGATAGGGTGATACGGGTGAGTTTATTGGCGGTCATTTTTTTACCTCCTCCGCTTCCGGGCGCCACGGCGTCCCGCCCATCAATTTTTTGTAGATTCCATAATGCCACAACTTGCCGTAGGGATTTTTGTTTTCATTTTTGATGAAAATAGGGAGGCAAAAATTATTTTTTCCCTCATCACATTGTTTCGCGGTAATTTTTATGGGCCGGTCACCCATATGCAATAGTAGAGATATATGCGCCATTGCTTTTTTTACCGCCGGATATTGGAGATGATAATAATAGACTTCTCCCTGTTGACATATTATTTCTCCTCCTCCGTTTTTTTTTGTTTCGCCTGCCACTACCTCGAGACACAGGTATGTGCCCGATTTAATTTTGGGTATTACAAGCTGTTTTTCCCGATTTTGCTTCATTTCTCTACCCCCCTTGCCTGTCTGCGGCCGGACTTTTAGTTTTAGCATAAATCCTCTAAAATTGTTTCGACGGCCCACTCCTCCTCAGACAGCCCTCCTCTTTCATCCTGCTCATATGGGGCCTCGACAATTTTGGCCTGTCTAATTGCGGTGTGCAATGAGACGGTTTTTAATTCACCCCAGAAATTGCTATCGTTGTTTTTAATATTCATATGACAACGAGGGTTGCCCCATTGTGCGCGCATTAGTTTTTCCAGTATTTTGTATTCCATTTCTCTCCTCCTCCTGTCCGTCTGCGGCCGGACTTGCCGTCATGTCTTCCTATTTACCAAAAGTAAAAGTTTTGCCACTTGCGGCAGGTCTTGCAAGTCCGCTTGTGTATCCACGCGTATCCCATCACCCCAGTAAGTTTTTATCCACGCCTGCGTGAGGCTGATCGTAGGCGTAGATATGCTACTTGAGCTATCTCGGTATAAGCCAAAAAGCTCTAAATCTCCGGCGACGATAGCCGCAGAGACTTTTTCGAAAATTTCTTTTTCCATCTCTCTCTCCTCCTCGTGTCCGTCTGCGGCCGGACTTGCCGTCTCTCTCTCTACCTATATAGAGTATACCACACATACAGACCTCGTCAAGTCTTTTTTTTCTTTTTTTTTATTCCTCGACGGTGAAAATCTTTTTTTTGGGGGAAAAGAAATTTGGGTGGGTTGGACAGAGGAGTATATATATAATTTTATTATTATTTTTACTTCCTATATGTAGGTATCCACGGAAGGTTTTTTTTCCCCCTGGTGTATATATAGGTAGGTGTGGCGTGGCATACATATATGTCTCCCCGGAGATTTTAGGGGCCAAAAAAAACGGTTTCTTAAGGTTTTGCTTGACAAATAGTAAAAATTGTGGTAGATAATAATTATGCCTTGCACGATAAACCCGATCCGAAAAGCACTCGTTAAAAAATCTCTGCTCCGCGGAAATTCCATTCGGCAAGCTCTTGCCGACGGAGGATATGCGGCAGGTTATCAGCGGGGACACAATAACGCGACGAGTAATGCAGTTGTAAGGAGTTGTATAGCCGAATTATTGCCGGAAATAAATAAACCGGAATTGGTGAAAAAAGCATACAATACTCTTGACAACAACCTCACCGCCCCTGAACGTCCCGTCCAAATCGCCGCCTCTCAAACTATTTTGCGTTATACCGTAGGCGAAATCCACCACATAGAAGCTCTGCCAGAAGCTGACAGAGTAGAATTTCAATCACTCCGTAAAACTGTAGTTGACATAACAGCCCAGGAGGTCAGCAAACAATGCTGATATATGGCGTAACTATATATAGTGTATATGGTTATGCTAATATGCTGTAGTTAACATAAGGTATATTATAAGAAGTAGATGATGAATAATGAGATGATGGAAGATATGAGGCGTAGAGTAGATGAGATGAGAGAGGATTGCAAGCGGGCGGGCGTGGAGGCCAGGCGCAGGGGTGAGGGAGTCCGGGCTGGGGGTAGGTATGTATATCTCTCCTCCCCGTCTTCTCATTCTCCAATTTCTCAAAAACATATCTCATAAATTTTTTACAGCATAAATTTTAAAGGTCCTGATGGGGGACTGAAATTCTTCAATACTCAAAGCTCGGAGGTTATAAAGTTTATTTTATAACTACTCTTTGTGAGAAGAAAAACCCATCAAATTATTTTCTTATTCTCCAAATTTTTTACAGAGAAAAAATAGAAATTTATGACCTGGCAAGACGCGTTATGGAGTGAGTGTAAGAAGGCGTATCAAAGAGGAAGCTCCGGCAGCCGCCTTTTTATTTTATGACAAAACTCCGGCAATCAATAGAGGCAAAAGTTAAAAAGTGGGATAAGGTGATTCGCATAGCCAAATCCGAAAAGGTGGCGTTGGCGCTTTTTCGGGAGAAGCGGAGATGGTTGTGCCAGAATGACCTTTTTTATTTATGCTGCCTTACGGGTAATGAAGAGATAAAGCGGCTGGGGAATATTTTTAAGGATTTCTGCGATGAAGTAAGTATGTTGAATTGGCAGGTAACACGGTTGGGGATACATAAGCCTTCAGAAGATATGCTTACTCCGGAACAGGCAGGAGTGGAAGACACGCGGACGCAACGGCTTTATTTATGCCATCGGGGATTCTACAAAACTACGATAGTAACCAAGGCGCATAGCCTGCAGTTGCTGCTTAATTTCCCGAATATCCGGATGGTGCTGGTGCATAATAAACAAGAGAACTCTTCAGATAACTTAAAAGTAATCAAAGATTATTTCTTGAATACTCAGATAAAGAATTTATTTCCGGAGTGTGTTCCCAACACTAAAGACTGGGGCAATGCTACAGGATTTTCGCTGGCTAATAAAACTGATTTCGCGCGGTCTGAAGATAATATTGAGGCAATAGGAGTGGGAACAGAGATAACCGGTAGGCACTGGGATTTGGCGAAAAAAGATGATATGGAGACCCAGGATAGCGTAAGCAGTGAAGAACAGTTACGCAAGACCAGAGATTACGATGACAGGTTTAACGCCGGGCATTTCACCAATCCAAAATATAAACTCCAGGATTACAGTGGAACACGGTATCATTTCTCGGACTTATATTCCATTAAGAAGGATGACCCGGGCGTTAAGCTCATACAGATAAAGCTTGAAGACGGGCAGGGGAATCCTGCGCATATTGAGAGATTTTCCAGGGAAGATATTGCCCTAATAAAGGCGGGGCTTGACCCCTGGGTATACAACTGCCAGCACTTACTTACCCCTGAAGACCCCGCCAAAATGCAATTTAAGCGGGAAATGATACGGTATTTTATGGAATTACCAAAAGGATGTAATTATTATTTGCTGGTTGACCCCGCTTCACGGAAGAAAAAGAAATCCGACTGGACGGTAATGCTGGTGGTGGGAATAATAAAATCAGAAGGCATAACCAAAAAGTTTATTGCTGATGGCCTACGGGATAAACTTGACCCGAAACAGCGGGTGGATTTGGCTATTGATTTGGCCCGCAAGTGGAATATTAAGGGGTGCGGGTGGGAAAGCATTGGTTTTCAGGAAACGGATTGTTTTTATCTGGAAGAGAAGAGGCGCTCAGAGCAGATGTTTTTTACCATAGAGGAAATTAACTCCCATAAAACAGCTAAAGAAGACAGGATCCGGGGCTTAATACCGGATTATGCTAACCGCAGTTGGTTTTGGCCGCAAAAGGGCGTTATTGAGCGGATGAGTTTTATGGATGGTCGGAAATTCGACCTAACCACGGAAATGGAATTTGAGATGTTGCAGTTTCCGCTTTGCGAACACGATGACTTACTGGACACGATGACCTTTGTCAATAGAATAAATACGGTAATACCGGAAGAGTTAAAGATTGTTCAGGACAGCCAGGAGATGACCTTTGGCGAATACACGATAATCAGGGAAAATCGCCTGGCGGCACGGCGGGCTGATCCCTGGGAATTATTGCGGGCGGGAAGAGGATGAGGATATTATTTTTATGTTTTAGTTTACTGTTTGGCGGGGTGGCCTTCGCTGACATAGCCATTTATTGTCCTTACTGCAAAACTCACCTTTACAACTATCAAAAGGAGGAGATTGCGGTTAATAGTCAACTTTTGGCGAAAGATTTTAAGCCGGCGAATGATAGTATAAAACAACCCATTGAAAGCGATTCTATGATTTGCCCGCTTGACGGTTGCCCGCTCAATCAATATGAAAGCTGGGCCTGGATAAGAAAAATGAAACTTCCGGTATTCAAGGTTTGGGCGATAAGTTTATTGACTAAGGATAAAAATGGGAATTGGAAGGGCGTCCCCTACGATGTTAAGTTTGAAGACTGGGAAAGAAAATGACCAAAGAAGAAATAAAAAAATGGTTTGGCCGGATACAACGATGTGAAGACCTCCAGGCGACCAGGGATAACGAAAGAAAACAGATAGTTAAGCTTTATGTTGGAGAGTTTTTTGGTTCGGCCATCGGCAACAACCCTGATATTATCGAGGAAAATTTTGTTTATGAATTTATGCAGATTTTGGTTTCGGCGATTTACGCCCGCAACCCCTATATATTTTGCCGGACAAAGAATTTGAGGCTGGGGCAATTCGCCGAAACTATGGAACAGGTTATCAACCATTATTGGACGGATAAGGAAGCCAAATCCAAGATTAAAAAGGCGATTATAGACGCTATTTTACAAACTCCAGGATTTATTGAAATCGGCTATTTTCTTTTTACCGAAAAAGGCAAAGCAATAAAAGATATTGAGAATGAATTTCCCGAGCTAAAAGAAGATACGGAGAAAAAGACTGAAGAAGAACAGGGCATAGTTGACGAAACGATTAGGGATGATGATATATTTATGAATCATCTTTCCCCCTGGGATATTTTATTCCCTGACGGTTATCACGAAATACGGGAATGCCCTTACTTAATTAAAAAACAGGTCATCACCTTAGAACAGTTATTAGCTAATCCGGCCTATGGTAATGCTAAGTATAAACTGCGTAACAGGAGAACGCTGAATAATCACATTAGTCCGGTTACTCCTTACAATATGAAAGCATTACCTTTGAGCAATGAAGTATTCTATGGCGGATTAGATAATGAGCTTGTTCCAATTACCTTGTATCATATCTTTAGCCGAATGGATAATAAACGCTTTACCCTGGCCCAAGGGCTTAATGAAGATACTCTTAATGAAGGCGGGTGGAAATACCTCATAGACGGTTTTCCAATTTATCCGTTAATTTTTAATGAAGTGCCCAAGACTAAAGATAAAAGCAACCCTTTTGGTCTTTCCGATATAGTGCCGATGATTCCCCAGCTAAAAGAACTATCGCTTATCTCCAGCGCTATGTTAAAACACCGCAAAAGAGCAGGAACCCTTATTGTTGCCAAAAAGGGAACTATTTCCGAAACCGAAGCCGCCAAGATACAAAACTCAAGTGATGTTGATTTGATTTTACTTGATGATATAAGTGAGGGCGCGCTAAGAGCATTTACCCCTCCGGCCCTGCCCCAGGATTTTTACGCTTTACGCGGTATAATCGTGGAAACGTTAATGCGTAGAAGCGGATTTATCCAGTTGCTTGGTTCGTCAAAAGGAATTAACACCGCTACTCAAAGCGATAATATCCGTGAGGGCGGCCAGCTGAAGGCTTCGGAAAAGGTAGATACTATCGAAGATTTTATCGTAAGGATAGCTCGGGGAATGGCGGGATTGCTCTGGCAATTCAAACAAAATAAGAAAGAAATTGAGGAAATTATAGGCGAATCGGTTACGGAAGAGATGTGGCCTACCCTGCCGGAAGATGAACACGAGGCCAGGAGGATAATTCAAAAGGGACTGCTCTTTTCCATCGAGGCGGGTTCTACCACTCCAATCAAGGATAAGACGATAGAGCGCAAGCAAAAACTTGATTTTGTAGGCACAATTAAAGCGAATTTTCCTGGCCGGTTGAAAGATTCGGTAATTCTGCCGCAGATATTGAAAGATTTTGATTTTAGTGATGTTCAGAGAGCGTTGGTCAGTTATGATGAGCAGGAAATTCAGGCGGCCCAGGAAGAAAATAAGCTCTTATTGCAAGGAATGAAGCAAATCGTAAGCCCGAACGAAAATCATCTCTTGCATTTACAGGTGCATAGCCAGGCGTATCAATCTCCAGGCCTGCAAATAACCCCGCAAATGGATGAACACATATTAACTACCAAGCAATTCTATGCGACCCAGAATCCCGGGTTAATACCGCAAAAGGGCGATAGTAAGGTTGCCCCGCAAACGACTACTCCCGACCAGAATAGAACGGGAGTCCCCGCTTTTGCCGATATAGTGGGCGAGATAAACAGCTCGCCTGGGGTTGGCGGGGAAAAAGGCGGAAGATGATATATGAATTTGAGTGTATAATTTGCAACGAACATTTTGATTGTGTTCAAAGAATAAACGATGAGCATAAGGCTTTTCATTGCGGGATTGAAGCGCGAAGGGTGTGGGGCGCTCTTAATACCGACAAGGATTTAACTTATAATTTTATTACTGAAAATTTTGGCGAACCGATACAGATAAATTCTCACCGGCAATACAAAAAATTACTTAAGGAACACGGCTTCTGTGATTGCTCTCCGAAAGAAATGCGGCAGGAGGCGGAATTTAGGAGAAGAGTAAATCAGGAAGACCATTCCCGTGAATGTAGAAAAATGGCGGAGAATATTGTTTCAAAGAATAGGGAAAGAATAAGATTCAGGAGGAAGTAATGGAAGAGAACGGGAATGGAAAAGAAAAACCGGAGTTTAAATATTTTACCAGACTTATGTTTAATGATGAAACCGGCGCTTATAGTTTTGAGACCAATGTCCCTAACTCCATCATTGGATACGGTATGCTTGAATTTGGGAAGAAGGGGATAGATAATCATATTTTTAAGGCTCAACAGAATAAGGTTGTGGGAGCGCCAGGCGGGATAATGAATTTTGCCAGGAAGATTGTGCGATAAAGCTCATAAAGGGGGGGCTGATTTCCTCTTTAAAAATAATAAGAAAGAGAGGTGTATAATGGCGAATAATCCGAAACGGGTTTCAAATCCGACTCAGGTCAGCAGGACTGGCGGAACGGCGAAGCAGATAAACTCTTCTATTATAAAAGGGCCGACTGCTTCGAGTGAAAATTTACAACCCTATAATAGGGGAAGCAAGAGGAAATAGTTTTAGCTGGCGACGGTCAGCTGAATACCCCAATAGTTTTAAATAGCCCTTTTCCATTCGAATGGGTGGAAGAGGGCTATTTTATTGGGAAACACCAACCATATAGTCCAAGCTTGAAAAAGCAGACTACAAAAAGGAGTGTTAAAGATGAAAGAAGAAATGAAGGAAAAGTCTTATGGCCAATTTTGGAACAACAGGTTCTCACGCTTCCCATTTGATAACAGGGGAGAGGTTGCCGTTGTTGGTGGGGAGCCAAAGACCAAAATCAAGGTTAATGGGCAGGAGAAGGAAGTAACGCAAGACGAGCTTATCAAATTAGCTCAAATGGGGGATGACTATACAGTCAAAACCCAGACACTCGCCAAGAAAGAACAAGCCCTCAAGGCGGAACAAGAACGAGTAGCGGGACTGCAAACTATTGTAGATAAAATGGAAGCTGACCCAAAACTTAAAGAAACCTTGAATAAGGTTTGGTCTGATTACGAGTCGGGCAGGATTGCTAAGTCGGAGAACAAGGTGAGCAATTTGAAAAAGATTGATAAGCTTATTGAGGAAGCTTCCAATTCGGATGAAAGAGAGCGATTGCGGGATGTTCGGGATATTATCGAAGAACAAGCTCGCACGAAAGAGTTTGAAAACAGGATGGCTATTCTGGAAGGTAAAATTGCTTCTGTAATAGACACGGCCCAGATTGGGCAGTCTGATAGGACAGAAGTCCAGATAGAAAAACTAAAGGAAGATTATGGAGATGACCTGGTAAATAAACATAAAGATGAGATTAAATCTTTAGCGTTAAAATATCCGCGCCAGGCAGTAGAAAATCTTCTTTTACATCTTGCCGATAAATTCCAAATCCGCTCTTCACTCTTGGAACAGGCGAAGAAAAAAGATAAGGAAGAATTAGAAAAGAAGAAATTCAATTCTTTCCCAGGCGGGCAAGATGGGCATTTTACCGCCAAGACTCCCTTGCAAAAAGACAATGTGGGGAGGACTACTTCGGCGAGTATTATGCAACGAGTGCTTGAACGATTAGGAAAGAAATAAAAAGGAGAAATAAATGGCTGGAAACCTTAGCATAACAAGAGAATACCAAAGAATATTCTCTATTGTTGCTGATGAGGCTGAGGGCGTTCTGTTTGATAATGTGTCTACGAGGACTTCGCTTCTATACCATATGAAGAATATGGGAGCGATAATCAAGACCGGCGGGAAGCCGCACCTTCGTTTTTCTATTTTGAAGGAGCTTCCTACCGCTCAAGGTTATACTGACCTCGACCCATTAACTCCCGTCCGAGGCGACCCCTTCACTTCCTGTATTTATGAATGGAAGCAATTAGCCGTTCCCGTTCAGGTGTCTGGTTTAGATATGATTAAGACCCCTGAAGGCAATGAAATTGACCTGGTTGAGGCATTTCTACAATCAGCGGAAGCGGCTATGAGGGAAGCGGTTGGCGGGCAGAGTCTTGGTATATATTCATCCGCGGATGAAACCAACCTGCGCGCTATTACGGGTTTGCAGAATATGCTTACCTCATCAACAACCACAGGGACAGTGGGTAACTTGTCCAGGGCAACATTAAGTAAGTGGAGACATCAATCCGGGAATGTAGCCAGTCTTTTTGGCACTAACGGATTGAATATAATGAGAACTTTGTATCGGCAGTGCGCGTTGTATGATGAAACACCTGATACCATTGTTCTTACCGGTTCAGCGATGGATAATTATGAGAGGGCGTTGACTTCCACCTTTCAGGTTAATCTTCCGCTTGTTCCGGGAAGCGAAAAGATGATGGACGCTGGATTTGATAATTATAGATACAAACGGGCGATTATGTTTGCCGATGATGGTATGCCCGCGAACTATGGTTATTTTTTGAATGTGGCCAAACATTTTCGCTTGTTTGTTCGGGAGGGCCGAGATGCCGAAATAGGCGATTTTGTGAAATCGCAAGGCAAGGACGACCTGGTAACCTTTGTCCTGTGGGCCGGAAACGCGGTAATGACTAATCTTGGCCGCAACGGTGTAATGTTAAATGCGGATACTTATAGTTAATAATGGAGGATAAAATGAGAAAATTAGTTTCGTTTTTCGCTCTGTTATTTGCTTTGGTATTGGCATTTAACGGAGCGTGTTTCGCGTGGGGAACTGCCAGCGGCGATGGTTCTAATTATGGCCAATTGCAGGAAACCGCGGTGTTTTTCAACAATTCCGGAGTAAGGTTAGTCCACGGAGAGGCCGTTTGTTTAGACCTCAACGGGACAGGTGTAACCGCAGGGACTACCCTTGGCGCTTATGTTGAGGATTTAAGCACCAATGACAGCGTTCTTGCTGTTGGGGTGGTCAAGGTGGCTTCCGATAACCAGACTCCTGTAATTGTGGTTACCAAGGGGCCGATTGACACACTGGCGGCGGATTCTTCTGACGCTGTAACAAGCGGGGCGGCAGTAGGAACTTCCGCGAGTGGAGAAGCCGGTTCTATAGGCGGCGGAACAAACTTAGGTATAGCGCTTGAGGCTGGAGCTGGCACAGATGCAGATTATTTATTCATCTGGGTTGACCCAACCGGAGCTGATTAAGTAAACAAAAAGAGGAGGGGGTGTAGTGCCCCCTCCTCTAATAAAATATGTGGCATATCTTATCAATATTGTTTATTTTATCTTCAGTGGCAATCCTACCCAACGCGGTAGATAATTTTTGGATACCCAAGGACGCGGTGTTTTTAATGGGTGGATTTTTTCTATTAGGCTATAATTTTATCTCCAATAAGGAACGGACTCTTATTTTTAAGAATAAATGGATAGGTTTAATTTTGATTTATTTAATGTTGTCTTTTGGCTGGTATTTTTTTTTCCCCATACTTACAGCCAAAGAGGGGCAGAGGGTATTTTGGAATGTCTGGAATTTCCTGCCGACCATAAATGTTATTTTGGGAATTTTATTATTGAAGGATTTTGTGGAGTATACTGATGGCCTCAATCGCTGGGTTACAATAGCAAGGATGTTATGTTGGGTGGGCTTTGGATACGGCGTTTACGCGTTGCTTCAATTCTTCGGATTAGACCAAATATTCACCAAAGATTTGAAGTGGAGCAATCCTAACCGTATGATTACTTTTATGGGCAATAGTATGCACTCCGCTAACTTCATAGCGATATTATCGCCTCTTTGTCTTATCTTTAAAGGTATGCGTTATAAAATATTCTATGCTTTATCTTTCGTTATTCTAATCTTGATTAACAGCACGATTTCAATGGTGGGGTTTATCACCGGATTTGCTCTTTATCTTTTGTTCACAAAGAGGTTTAAAGTGCTGGCCTGGATTGGGGTGGCGCTTTTTGTGTTGGGAGTATTGCTTTGGATGTATTATCCTCAATATTTCAGTTTCTCTGGGCGGTTTGAGTTGTGGAAGATAACTCTGATCGCCTGGAAAGAAAAAGCTATTACCGGCTTTGGGTTGGGCGGGTTTGGAATGAAGATGTATAAAGATAGCACTAACTCTATCGCTATTGCCTGCACGAATGATTATTTACAGATATTGCACGATGGCGGACTCATATTATCAGTTCTGGTTTTTAGTTATCTGGCTAACTTATTCAAGAGAATAATTATGGCAAAGGACAATATTTTACTCGTGGGGTATGTCTCATCTTTTGTGGCTTATCTTGTGGTGGCAGGAGGAAGTTTTATTATTTGGATAGCTCCAATGGCTCTTATTGGATTGATTTATATATCAGCGATAGAAACGCAAGTTTAAAAAAAGGAGAACTATGGGAAAAAAAGAATATAAGGCGGAAATTTTGCCAGGAGTGGAAACATTGCCGGAAGAGAAAGAGGAAGTCAGGGAAGAGTTATCGGAATTAGAAACATTGAGGCAGATTAAGAAAAATGTCCAGGAGGAAGTAGGTAGGTTGCAGATAGCTGTAAGCAATCTTTTGGCGCAAAAACATTCCTTGGAGATAAAGGAATCCTTGGATGATAGATTGGCTGATGGAGAGAGGTTTAACAAGTTTGCCGACGAAGAGAGGCGGATTGAGATAAAAAGGATAGAGGCTGAAAAAAGAATAGATACCGCTGACATTTGCGAGCGGAAATTAAATGACCGGACAATAGAAGTTGAGCGGAGAGAACAAAAAACAATGAATCTTGAGGTTTTGATATCCGATTTGAATAAACAACGGGCAAACTTCGAAATATATAAAACCTCCGTCAATGACCAGCTGGAATCGGCGAAAATTACCATTGCTGAAGCAAATGCCTCTTTTGAAAAAATAGAAGTGGAAAAGCAAATGCTTACGGGAAGGGAGAGGGTGGTTAAGGATAAGGAAAAATACTGGAATGACTTAATCGGTAAGCTTGAAGAAGATAGAAAGAAATTCCAGATAGAGAAAGAAAATTTTATTGGATTGGGTAAAATAGAAAAGGAGGTTATCAATGATTAAAGAGGCAAAACCAAAGGAATTAACTCTTCAGGATATTATAGAGGGGGATATTCTGAAAAATGTAAATAAAAAGATACAGGAACTCGAAAGCAAGAAAAGCTCTCTTGAAGGTGAAATAGATAAAAAGAAGGAAGAACTTACAAGGATGGTGCAGAATATTGATAAGGAGATAGATCAGAAAATACAAAAAGTCGGCGCAGAAGCGCAAGAACATATCACCCGGGCGAATAAACTATTAAAAGAAGCCGAAACAAAGCTCAAAACCGCTGAACAAAGAGAAAGGGATTCAGCGGTTATCGAAGGGCAGATGAAGCGGCTGGATGAAAGTAATAAAGCGTCTATTGAAGCGCAAAAATCAGCAGACAACGCTTTAATGTTAGCGTTAGAAAAAGAGCGTAAGGCGAATTTGCTTATTGAGCAATATACCAAGCGCCTGGATGAACTCGGAGAGAAGAAAGAAGGCCAGAAGGAAGAAAATAAAAAATAAGAGGTTGCTATGCCGCGAATGCAGTTTTCTACAATCTATACACGGGTTGAAGCAATAAGCAATGTTACCAATCAACGCGCCTTGGTTAAGGAATCTATCCAAATGGGGTTGGATAGGGTAACAATGATTGACCTGCCTTACTTGATGACTGAAGGGGTAATATCTACGATTGCTCCTTATGAAACCGGAACGGTAACGGCTACGAATGGTTCAAAGACCATAACCGGAAGCAACACAATTTTTACCGTTGCTATGGTAGGCAGGAAAATAAGGATAGAGGATGAAAACGCTTATTATCGGATAGCGGCGTTTGTATCTACGACCGAAATTACTCTTGAGGCGGCATATCAAGGCACTACGCAGTCTGGGGCGGATTATTCTATTTATAAGGATGAA
>Ga0209541_10002359_pt1 | contig 35885 bp, 43 predicted proteins | sample RifCSPlowO2_01_FD_184027 | JGI IMG/M metagenome (GOLD analysis project Ga0209541, IMG submission 184027) | Groundwater microbial communities from Rifle, Colorado - Rifle CSP2_plank lowO2_0.1 (SPAdes) (version 2) | ecosystem: Environmental > Aquatic > Deep subsurface > Groundwater | place...
GGTACATTAAGAAATCAAGATGGTGCAGATATTTTAGCAAAAATGATGACTTTAATCTCAACATGGAGATTAAATGGGCAAAATCCATTTTATTCTTTGAGAGCGCTAATTTGAGCTATGCACATACGGAAATTTAGTGATGTCAACCTCAATGTGGTGCAAACATGCTTCCTAATATAGTCGTCGTTGGAGCAGAAGGAAGGCGAAAAAAAGTTACGTTACGTCTTATTTTTTACTTCATTTCGTAACGGCAGTGGTTCGGTCAAAATTGAAAAAAAATATATGACATTCCCACTTAACTTGACATTATCTGGAACTTTCAAAAGTATTCCATTATTTCTTCGCATAGACTAATGCAGTATTGAATTTTTTGAAAACAACATCAACGGCTTTGAAACCGGCATCATATAACCATTCTCTCTGAGATTCAAGCGGCGCAAGGCTATTCAGAAATTTATGGTGGTGTGCCCATTCACGTAATGACTGTTCATCTGCGGCTTTCTCAACCAGATGGTGAACGTGTAATGCCTCATTGACCGCTGCTTCAACAGGATTTCGATACGTGACTAAGTCGCCAAAAATAAATTGTCCAGCGTCTTTCAGAGAATCATATATTCGTTGAAATAGTCTTTTTTTATCTTCATCGGTTGCTTGATGATGGATGCTCAAAACGGAAACAACAAGGTCGTTATGTTGTGGCAAATCAATAATGGAATAATCCCCCAAAATGAATTGTACTGAATAATTGCCAAGCTTTTCACGTGCTCCTTGAAGCATCGTCTGTGAAAAATCGATTGCAGTATAATCTGCGTGAGGAAATTGTTGGAGTATTCTTTTGGCAGTCAAACCCGTCCCTACTCCAAGCTCAAGGACGCGTGGATTTGTAGTTAAATCTCTCTGAACTATTGCATCAATGCATTCGTGAACTTCACGGTGTCCCGGAATAGAGCGTACGATGTCTCGGTCATACTGACTCATTGGGTAATGATCGTAGTTTAGAGCACTTGGCGAGACATTTGTCATGTTAAAATGAGATTTCCACGCAGCAACATATAAATTAGGTTTCCCCCTTAGTGGGTTACTTGGAAACATTAATAAACAGATTTGGAATTAAGCACAAGATGTATGAAAAAACCCTTGAGGCGCTCGGCTTAACAAGAGGCGAAGCGAAAGTCTATCTGGCTTTAAATAAGCTCGGCGAGGTGACTGTTGGTCCCATCGGAAAAGAGAGCAAGGTCTCAAAATCAAAAATGTACGATATTTTGGACAAGCTCATTGCAAAGGGATTGGTCAGCTATATCACAAGAAATGGAACAAAATATTTTTCCACAAACGACCCGCAAATGATATTGAGCTACATCCAAAAAAAGAAAGATGAGCTCGAAGAAACGCAAAAAGAAGTCGAAGAGATCATTCAGAATCTCACGCTCCAGCGCACATTGACCCATCATCACAAACTCGCAGAGATATATGAGGGATTTCATGGGCTCAAAATGATGAGAGAAGAATTGATGCTCACCCTGAAGAAAAACGACGAACTTCTCGTTCTCGGTGCGCCGAAGATTGCAAATGAAAAATGGGAAGCATGGTTCATGGATTTTCACAAACGACGGGAGGCGAAAGGAGTAGGCATGCGCATCATCTACAACAGCAATGCCTATGAATTCGGAGAAAAAAGAAAGCAATTCAAACATACGCACGTAAAATATCTTCCAAACAATCTCATCAGTCCAAACTGGATAGACATCTACAACGATGTAATTCTATTTGTTTTTGTTCTCAAAGAACCGCTCACATTTGTCATAAGGGATAATTCACTCGCACAAAGCTTCAAAGCCTACTTTGAAATAGTTTGGAAAGCAAGCAAATCTCAGTATGTACTGTGATTCAGTCGTCTATTTTTTTGTTCATCTCAATCAATCGCTCGGCATTCTTGTACCCAACGTTTTCTTGTACGCTTGGATCGAGCCGACCGATAAAAGCGCGGGCATATTTCACTAAGAACAATCCTACATCAACGTCATAATTCCATACTGCATCGCCTCTATCTGTGCCCCACATGAAACGGTCAGGATGCTTTTCAATCGATGTTTCCCAACGCCTGAGGTCTTTCGCAATAAGATTGTTAAAATCATTTTCTGCAGCTTTCAAAAATTCTTCTTTGCTCTTGCCAACATATAAACGAAAATGCTGATGAAATTGAGGATTTGCAGTAAAATAAATATTTGGATACTTGGTCATAAGCGTATCAATATCTTCTTCGAGTTCTTCTGCATGAACAATGAAGATAATATCAGGATGCTGTTGTAAAACGCGCTCCCAGTTGTTAACCTGATTTCTACCAGGATGATAATACACCATTAAATGATGTTCACGTGCTAACTTGTAGTTTTCCAGATAAAGAGGGTCATCCGGAGGCGGATTTTTTTCTTCTGTCGGAGAAGAGCCTACTTCTCCATATCCTTGAAATAAATTAGGATAGACGTTCAGCATTCTCTTCAGAACTTTTGCGTCCACCGTCGGTGTATCTTCCGTTGGAGGCATGATAAAAGGGATAAATAAGTTAGGATACTGTTCCATACTTTTTTTTGCTATCTCCAGCGACTGTGCAGTAATCTCCTGATAGATGGGAAAAAAAGCGAAATTTTTGGTTGTACCCTCACGTTGCAGGGTGCAGGCAATTTCACTCATTTTTACATTCTTGCCAAGAAGTGCTGCTGGACCACCGAATGCGCCTTCCTCATTGTCCTCATAATTATAATTTGCCTCACCTTCTTCAGGCATTGAATCAGGAATAGCAGGAAGATGTAAATGCGTATCAATCAGCGGACCTCGATAATAATTTTCGGGATAGGTCTGCTTTTCAACCGGTGGGCAGTAAGAAGGCGCCATCGCCGCATCAATTCTCTTCTTCCATACTGCCTGCTCAAAGGTGAGTTCAACTTTTTCTTCTGTTTGATTGTTTTCAGCAGGTGCTGATATTGCTTTTATCACTTCCTGATGTGGTGAAGGAGAACTTTCATTCTCAAGTACAACGATAGATTCCGGTTCAGAGGGTGGTATTTCCACTTCTTTTTGAGCACAACCTACCAAAAACAGCATGCACAATAAAAAGAGAGCAATCTTATTACTCATTGTATATAATCTCATTCATCTTCTCCACTCAACTCAATTAATCTTTCAGCATTCTGGTAAGCAAACTTTTCCTGTACTGCTGGATCAAGCCGTCCGATGAAAGCGCGAGTAAACTCTTCAACCAAGATGCTAATTTCTTCATCAAAGTGCCAATCCCCAGCCCTATCAGTTCCCCACATAAATCTGTCTGGATGCTGCTCAATTTTATTTTTCCATTTTTTCACTGCATCATTTAACATGGCGTCAAAGTTTTGGGTAAATTTTAGTTTATATTCTTCTTTACCACTTACCGTATACATAAGCGGTCCAGAAGGTCTAGGGAGATTAGGAAGGCGGATTAGGATGGTATCAATAGAATAATAGACGTTTGGATACTTTTCAATCAAGTTTGTAATTGAATTTTCTATTTGTGGTCCATGAAGTAAGAATTTAACATCTGGGTTTTTCTTGAGGGCATTTTCAACATTTGTTTCCTGTCCTGTATCTGGATGAATCATAACTACAAAATTGTGCCTATCTGCAATGTTGTTGATTTCCAAAGAAATACGGTCGTCCGGAGTTGCTCCTTCCCTATCAGGATCGTAAAATACTATTTCTCCAAAACCGTCAAACACACCCGCATTTGAACTTACTACATCATCTACTTCTTCTGTCTCTAACTCCAAAGGAGTGAGAAATAGATGAACCCCAACAGGCAATTGATTTCTCATCTCAGCTGCATATCGCATTGATTGTTTTAGATTATTGTAGTTCCACATGTAGAAGAGAAAAGCTCCAGTAACTTTTTCTTTATCAAAAGAACATAAAATTTCATCGAGAGTAATCTCTTCTCCGAGTATCGGAACCCTAAAACCTTCCGGAAAAAATAGAGGGTTTTCCTCATGTTCTTCTTCAAAAGCAGGAGGCATATGGAAATGAGCATCAAATAAATGTCCATCATAATAAGGCTCAGCCTTGAATTGCGGAGAGAATTCTCTACTGCAGATAGGTTTTTGAACTTTAGTTTCTTGAGGAGCTGGTTGATTACCCGTTACATTTTGTTTTTGTGGAGTTATGTCAGGTACATTATTGGCTTCTCTTTCTATTGGTGGTGATTCTTTCTCAATAGTTATTGGAGATGTTTGAATGTCTTGCTCAGTCGGTTGGGCACACCCGTTCATAAGAGCAGCTCCAATTATTACAAATAAAAATACCCAGTATATTTTTGCGTTCATTGTTATTATTTACCTCTCATACATCTTAGCATTATTTGTAAATCCGTTTACCTGCGAAGCGGTTTTTCCTGGAAAGACCTCCAATTTAATTTTTCTGTCTTCAATCATCTGGACAAGAATCACTCCATCTACCTCATTCTTAGGCACAACATGAATTGGACCTGCATACATATCATAATCCCAAACTTTGCCTGTTGATGCAACTTTATATCCAAACTTAACAACTTCATATTTGATCATACCACTCTCTTTGTTCACATCCTTAGGATCTGGCGCATTCCCCTTAACTGCAAACTGCCCCCAATTTTCATTATAATCTCCAATAGAGACTTCAAGGGAAGAGGGGTCCATTGTAAAGTAAGCAAATACTAAATGTCCAACAGCATAACCATAGTTGGGATCATTAATTTTAGTTAGGTCTTTATAACCGCCAGTCCCCTCAAGAAACCAGGTGCCAACTAATCTCCCATCAATATCATAATCAATCCTGCCTCCTAAGGGGGGAATAGTTCTTGGATTTTTTGCCAGCAGTTTGCTCTTAAATGGCTCTTTGTAATAATCAAAAGGATCAACTGTATAGATTTTCCAATATTCAGAATTGTAATGCTCTGGCACAACATATTGTTTGGGCTCTGCACCAATATAGAAAACACTATAATCAAGAGACTTGCCTCCAACCTTACCGATGAGCTCACCTTCAGCTACAGGAAGCCGCAAACCTTTTTCAGGATTTTCTCTCGCCAAAGCAACTGCTTGACGAATTTGCGGAGAAATATCGCTAAGCTGACCGATAAGAGAATAAAAGTCGCAACTATGTTCGACAAAAACAGATATGTCTGCTCCTCCTTCCCATAGTTCAACAACATATCCTGCAGCAGGCGCATAAATGTCAACTTTATGAGGCGGATTCCGCATCCTCCAGTCGATAGGATACCAGTATTGATGATCAACAGGGGTAATATGACCATCAATCATATCACCAAGTGGGATAATAAATGCAATATCTTCAGGTTTCATAGAAGGAAATCCAAACTGGACAGTACCATTGCCTTCGCATTTTCCTTTACTCCATCTTTCATCAAGAATATTTTTATATTGTCGAGTTGGTGGTTGTTGTTCTCTTAATCTTGCTAAAAGGATCTTCTGACATATTGGATTTTCAGTATTTTTTTGGCAATATTCCTCGCATTCTCCACGATAAATTTCACAGAAAGAAAGACATTCTTCTTCGCCAGAACATAATTGTCCCAGTCCTTGAGGTGGTGGAGTAGTTTTACTATCAACTTGTTGAACTGCTTCTTGAATTTCTACATTTGATTCACCAGCTTCATTGATTTGAAGTTTTTCCTGTTGAGCACATCCGCTCATGAAGATAACTAAAAAGACTGATAAAATCAGTAATGTTACATAACCTCTTTTTAACTTCATGGTATCAACCATCTTTTTATTTTTATAATAATCCTTCGTCAACCTCTGGAACTGCTGCGCTTTCACTTCATTCGATACAGACAACAGTATGACTCCGCTATTCGTTTCGCGACGTTACTTTTTCCTTTTCTTTTTCTTCCCCGACAACACTTTGCCGACTTCCTGTTCAACAACGCTTTGGAATCGTGACGCATGTTTCTTCGCTTCTGTTACAAGCTGTCGTGCAAGTTTCTTTCCTTCTTTCTCATTTAACGTTCCGCTGCGCTGCATCTGGTCAACCATCTCATCCACTTTCTTCTTGGTCATCGCAAGCAATCCAAGACCCATCCATGTTGATTTTCGTATCCATTTTTGTACATTCATGTCTTCACCTCTGCACGTACATCGTTCGGTGTACGAGCCATAATCCTAACAATAATGCACTACCAAATCCATAAAATGAAAGATAATGAACGCCCAAGATGAGTGGCGCAGAATCAATTTGCATAATCAGAGCCGAACTTATTGCAATCGCTGCAATCATTAATCCAATCGCAATGTTCCCTGAACTATGTTCAAGCTCTGTACGCAGTTCAGAAAACTCATAGGGGACAACTTCAAGAGACAATTTTCCTGAACTTAAATTTTTCATCGCTTCCAATGCGTACTCAGGTGCTTTCTCAATGATTGATTTGTAGGTCTCAATATGTTTTTTTGCACCTTTAAACAGGTTGCTTGGAGAATGACTGCGAAGCATTTCGCGCTCAATCAATGGCGCAGTTTGTGCTAAAAGACGAAAGCTTGGGCTATAGCGAAGACCGACGCCTTCCATGGTAATGACCGTTTTTGCAAACAATGTGAAGTCAATCGGCACTTCAATCTGATGACGATGAATTGTATCCAAAATATTAGTCATGAGCTGCGAAATCTGCACGTCCTTGAGCTTTTCAATGCGCACCTGATCCAAAATATCCTGCACATCACGCTGAAGCTGCTGCTTGTTTGTCAAGCCGTTTTTACGCTGCAATTCAAGAAGTGCATTGAACGCCATGTCGGGGTCATTCGTCACCGTTGCATTGAGCAACTTCAAAGTAACATTACGCAGATGGTCATCAAAACGACCAACAACACCGAAATCGATGAACGCAATCTTGTTGTTATTAATCAGAATGTTGCCTGGATGCGGGTCAGCGTGAAAGATGCCATCCGACAAGACCATTTCAACCAGCGCCCTGTACGTTTTTCTGATGATGATGTTGAGATTTTTATGCCTCTTCAATTCAGTTATGTGATTGATTGGAACGCCAGAAATGAACTGCATGGTGAGTACACGGCGCGTGCAGTAATCATCATACATTTTTGGGATAATGATATCAGCAGAGCGACGGAAATTTTCTCCAACAATTTTTGTATTTGATGCTTCGTACATAAAATTTAATTCTCTCAATGTCCAGCGCTTGAACTCTTCAACCAGTGTCGGCAGAGGAAAATCATGCAGTGCTTTGTGCTTGTGCAGCCATTCGGCAAGAAAATGAAGAATTTCAATATCTTCTTTTATTATTCGTTCAATCCCGGGACGTTGTACTTTGACCGCTACAACAGCCCCTGACTTCAGGCGTGCGCGATGAACCTGTGCAAGAGACGCACTGGCGATTGGCTTTTCCTCAAATGATGCGAAGATTTCATGCGGGTCTTTGCCAAATTCTTCTTTTATTGTCTGTCTGATTGAGGCGTATGGAACTGGTGGCGTATGGTCCTGCATCTTTTCAAATTCTGCAATGTATTCCGGCGGAACGACGTCGGGACGTAAACTCAACAGCTGGCCAAACTTGATGAATGTTGGTCCTAAACGCTCAAAAGCCTGCCGCAGATGGACTTCACCATGCCATGATGACTCTTTTTCCTGCAGAGCTTTCTTAAGGCGCTTTGAAAAAGGAATAAGATGATGCAGCTGCGCCTTCTTGATGAAATAGCCAAATTCTTCTTCCATGAAAACGGTTAAAATTTCTTTGACGCGGTGGAGATAACGAAAGTGCATAGGTTCCTCTTTTAATGTTGATAATCTCTATTGATTTTAAAAGTCTTTGCTTAATTGAGAATTTGCTTCTTTGTTTCTTCGCATAATTTACCTAACCATTTCATGAATGGGGTCCCACCCGTTCCTTTCGGATCAGCTACTCGTGCATGGATATAATCGTTTGCGTATTCCAAATGCTTACCTCTGAATCGAACGACTTCTTCAACACACGCATTATATCTGGTTTTCAGGTCAGGATTGTCAATGCGGAGTACAGCATCACGTAAACTTTCTGGGTTACTCTCGACTGTCGCAATGAATCTTGCATGTTCACGTGGCATATATTTTCTCATCTCTGTCAAATGTGTGGTAAGCTCATTATCAGAATGTTTTATTCCTAATGCGCCATCAATCGATGGGATGATTGAACTTTGTGCGCCGGTTTCACCCCTAAAATTCATCACGGTGCCACCATTTCCTCCGACGCCCTCATATCTCACATTATTGAAGCTAAAAATATAAGGTCTAACAAGGCGATGATAGACTGCAGGATCGCATTTCTCGGGCATTCGTGCGAGTGTTACGTTGATATCCTGTAATCCTTCTTTTATATCGTCGAGTGCACGTCCAACGGTTTCCTCACTTTTGTCATCCAAACCTCGTGAGATGGCACTGATAACTTTGCCTGCTTTTGCCTCAATAGCAACATGGACGAGAACAAACCATTCTTCGTCAGGAACATTCAAGAAATGCTGTTGTAATCTGATGTTTCCTAAATCAATTGGTCCATTTGTATCCAAGCGTTCCCAGTTAGTGAGACAGTAAGAAGCGTACGATAAAATGGGTGGGCGTTCGAGCGCTGCTGCAATCTGTACCAGAGGAACTGCAACACCCGCAGGAATATGGTCTGCAGGATTCTGATGGTTTCCTGATGCATACACATATGAACTCGCAAAATAAGAATAGATAACCATCAACCGACTTAAATCCGAACCTTTTGGAACTTCACTGTAATCAGTGGGGCTTAAATTCCTCAAGGCGTCCTGTACTTTGCCTTGTTTAAATAAATGGTGAACATCCTTTGCAAGTTGCTGCACACCAAGGGCATCATCAATTGTTAATGTTCGTGCAGGATCAGGGTTCGGAAGAAATCCGCGCTCAGCATGAATACCAATCTCATCTCTTTGCATATTCCCAGCACAAATAGAGTACTATTTAAAATTTTTCTTATTGCGGTTGAGAATGCTGCTGTGGACGTTTTGATTTCCTTTATGCCAGCCAATATGACCAGCCATCTTCGCATCAATCTTGTTGATAGCCTCTTTGAGATGAAATGAATAGCCGATGTTCGCAATCAGCAGTGCGATGACAAGTTCTTCAAACCCAAGACTGCCACCAAGAATTTTGCGCAGCAATTCAATGGAGAGATACACTAAAAAAGCAACAAATAGCCAGTACAAGATTGGTTTCAGATTCATTGTACGCCCCATACTCGAAGTATAAACCACACGATGAGAAGAATTAAAATAAACGATAATACGATGGTGAGAATGTCAGGCTTTTGCATAGAGATAGAAAAGTTTTATCTGTTTATATTTTTGTTGCAAGGCTACCGTCTGCCATAACGATAGACCGGACCGATTTCGCGCAGAGACATACGACTGGTAATTGGGATTGGTGATTCTGGTGCCAACTGAATTGATGGACGATAGTTATCCTTGTCTTTTGGAATATACATCCGAGCTTCAAGAGTTTTTGCATCCCGTGGGAAAAGTTCCATGAAGCGTGAGAAAACGCGTTTAATTAAAAAGATTGCGATTCTTCGGTTCTATCAACTTTATTAGTCGTCGTGAAGCAGAAGAAAGGCGAAAAAAAATGTTACGTAAAAAACGTTTATTTTTTCTTTCTTCTTCCTTTCGTAACAACGAAGACTGGGAGTCCATAATTCGCAATTTAGCTTGACATTATCTAATTCTTCAGTTTCCAAACAAGAAGATTTTTAAACCAATCTCCAGAGTATCGACCCATGAGTTACGAACTGCTCATCGCAGAGAAGCCCAGCGCAGCACAAAAGATAGCAGCAGCTCTTGCAGATGGTAAGTTGTCAAAGAAAGCGCGCAAGAAAGTTCCATACTATGAATTGAAGCATAACGGAAAAGATATCGTCGTCTGCGCCGCAGTTGGTCATCTCTATACACTTGCAGAAAAAGGAAAAGGTACATGGAACTATCCTGTTTTTGATATCCAATGGATAAGTGGCAGCAAAGATGCAGGCTACATCAAAGATTACATCGATAACATTTCAGAATTGAGCAAGAACGCAACAGAGTTCACCATCTGCACTGATTTTGATGTCGAAGGAGAACTCATTGGATTTAACGCGCTGAGATATGCGTGCAAACAGAAAGATGCCAATCGTATGAAGTTTAGCACTTTAACCAAAGGTGACCTGATTGAAGCGTACGACCAGAAAATGAAGCACATCGATTGGGGACAGGCTCATGCAGGTGAAACACGTCACAAACTCGACTGGTTTTACGGTATTAACCTGAGCAGAGCATTGACTGATTCCATTAAAGCAGCACATTCATTTAGAGTAATGAGCATCGGTCGCGTTCAAGGTCCGTCATTAAAAATGATTGTTGATAGGGAACATGAAATTACTGCGTTCAAGCCAGTGTCATACTGGCAAATCCAACTTATCGGAGATGCAAAGAAAAAAGAAATTGAAGCTTGGCATGTCGAAGACAAGTTCTGGGACAAGACAAAAGCTGATGCAGTATTTAAAAAAGTCAAAGCAGAGAAAGAAGCTCTTGTTGCGGAAGTAAAGCGGCAGAACGGCAAGCAGCAGCCTCCATTTCCGTTTGATTTGACAACATTACAAACAGAAACGTACGCGCATCACGGCATCAATCCAAAAGAAACGCTCTCACATGCGCAAAAACTGTATCTTGCGGGAGTTATTTCATATCCACGCACGAGTTCACAGCAATTGACACCAAAACTTGGCTTTCATAAAATCTTGACCGAATTAAAAAAGCAAAAAGAGTTTACTGTGTTGTGCGAAAAACTGCTTGAGAAAAAAACATTAAACCCCAATAATGGACCGAAAGCTGACCCTGCACATCCTGCTATTTATCCAACGGGCGTTGCTCCAAAAGAATTAACGCCGCGCGAAGCAAAAGTGTACGACTTGATTGTCAAACGATTTATGGCGACCTTTGGCGAGCCTGCGTTGCGTGAACAGATGACTATTGTGCTTGACGTGAAAAAAGAAAAGTTCAAAGCGCAGGGACGAAGAACGCTTGAACCAGGATGGCATATTTTTTACCAGCCTTATATCAAACAAAAAGAGATTGAACTGCCTGCGGTTGCGGAGAAAGACATTGTTCTTGTCAAAAAATTAACGCTTTTGGATAAAGAAACACAGCCGCCAAAACGATATACACAAAGTAGCATCATCAGGGAACTAGAAAAAAGAAATTTGGGAACGAAAGCAACACGCGCAGAAATTGTTGATACGTTGTTCAAACGCGGCTATGCTGAAGGAAAACAGATTACCGCAACTCAGCTTGGCATTTCAACGGTTGAAACACTTGAAAAATATTCGCCGCGCATCCTTGATGAAGCGCTGACACGAAGCTTTGAAGAAGACATGGAAAAAATCCGTGAAGGAAACGAAAAACCAGATAAAGTGCTGGAAACCGCAAAAAAAGTGTTGGTCGGATTGCTGGATGAATTCAAAGCGAAAGAGAAGAATATTGGTGAGAGTTTGTTGAAAGCGGTGCACGAGGCACAAGACCATGCAAATACCATTGCTGCGTGTCCGGTGTGTAAGAAAGGAACGATTAAAATAACAATGAACAAGAAAACAAAACAGAAATTCTTGGGCTGTGATAAATATCCTGATTGCCAGACAACGTATCCATTGCCGCAGAATGCCTTAATCAAAGCGACGGAGAAAAGCTGCGAAAAATGTTCTTTTCCGCAAGTGTTGGTCATCCGAAGAAAAGCGCGACCGCAGGTTTTCTGCGTTAACCCACAATGTCCGACGAAGCTGCTTGAAGCCGCTGAACAGAAAAAGATGGAAAAACAGTCTGAGCAGCACAAGAAGAAATGTTCTGACTGCGGCAAAGATTTAGTGTTGCGGCGAAGCTTTTACGGCCAGTTCTGGGGATGTTCAGGATATCCTAATTGCAGACATATTGAAAAGATTGATAATGGGAAGAAGGAGAGTACTGCGAAAAAACAACTACCTCAGAAATCGTGAATTCTCTTTCAAATATCTCTTGAACAACCACTGGACAAAAATTATATCAATTCTTTTTGTCTGTGAGCGCTCCAACGCAGTGTAATAACTGTTTCTGTTTGTATAAAGAATGTTCAACATGGGATATCCAGCTTTCTTAAGAACAAAATTCATCATGAGCCTTGACATTCTTCCGTTCCCATCCGCAAATGGATGGATAGTAACAAATTTCAAATGGACGAGGGCAGCAAGTTCGACGGGATGAAGCTTCAGTTTATTTTTGTTATACCATTTGAAGAATTCAGTAATCAGAGGATACACTTCAACAGGAGATGGTGGAAGAAACGTACTGCCAGATATGGCAACCTGATGCTGCCTAATTTTACCAGCAATATCTTCTTTTGTTTGTTTAAGTAGTTTATGATGCCAGTACAAAATAAGTTGTAATGAGATATCTTTCTTTTCGGCGAACATTTCGAGAAAAACAGAATTATGTGTCTCAGCTTCTTTTGTATCAACAATTGATTTATCATGAGGTGTTATACCTCTTTCGATAAGATTTGCCGTTTCACGCAATGTAAGCGTTGACCCTTCTATTTTCTGGGTGTCATAAGTAAACTTAATTGCAAATTTTTTCAGTTCTTCTTTAAAACTCGAAGGCGGAATTTTTCCTGACTCTTTTTGATATTTATCATGAATAGCATTAAGCTTTAGGTACCATCGTTCCTTATAAAATTCAGCAAGAAACTCTTTTTTTATTTTCTCTAAGTCTTTTGGAAGCTGATGACCAAGGTATTTTTCCTTTTTGGAGACCGTTTCATTTATGCGAAAAGTATGGTCAAGATAATAATAAGTTTTAGTTCCGATTGTTTTCTTTCTTACAGTAACCATATCTTTAACTTGGCACTACAAATTTATAAATCTTCCTATTTTCTCAAAAATGTAGGGGTAAGAATTATTGAGATATTTCAGAAATCTTCACGCATGTTGTACCCATGGACGTCCAGTTCCAGACGTTACCTCAGGAAGTAAAAAACTAAAACATTACGTATTTTTTCGCTTTCCTTCTGCTCCACCGACCACCACTAACGTCCAAAACTTTGTTCACCTTCATCTGCACACCTCAAATTTGAATTTACCAGTAGCAAACCTTATAATCTTCAAAATAATCTCCTGTTCATGGTGATGGACACGCTTCTTTACTTTGTAACGACTATTTTTAACTTACTCATCGCACCCTTTACCCATGCGCGTGACATGCTGTGGATTATTATTCCCGTCTATCTCAACTGGGTATTGACCGAAATCTATCAGGAAAAGAAAGGAACCTCATTCGGCAATGCAATCGCAAACGGTTTCGTGGCATTGTGGGTTGGCGTTGACTGGATGCGAACAACAGTTGATTTGTTTTCGGCGAAAGGAGTCAAATTTGCTGCGGCTCTCTCAAAGAATTTTCCAAAACTTGGGTTTGCAATACTTATGGGATTGTATGGCGTGTTCATCATTTTCATGGGGATGCGCGGAAGCAAGCTTGCTGAATACATCGGACGTGTCCGTGAAGTGACTTATCTTACAATAATGATAACGCCAATTTTTTATGGTATTGTGCAGCCGACGCTTGGCGTATTACTGAGCATTGCCGCATTCTTTCCACTATTCTATGGAATGGTTGAGCTATTGCTGTATATGATACCCACACCAAAAATATACGAAAAAGAAAGTACGATGCCTTTGTTTAATCAGCCGGGCTTTCCACCACCGCAACGAGAACATTTGGAATACAGAGAATAATCAGTTTATCATTCTGTATGCTTCTTTCATCACTTCTTTAAAAGTCTGAAAGCTCATACACGCATCAGTCACTGAAAGTCCCGACCTGAGCGTGCGACGGTCAAATCCAGTTAGATCGGCAGGAATTTTTTGTGCGCCTGCATTTATGTATACTTCAAGCATTGCTCCACGAGTCAGTGAGGTATAACCCATTTGTTGAGAAACATCAGTGAAAACTTTAATTTGTTTTTCAGGATCTTTTCCAGAATTGCCATGGTTACAGTCAATAACGATTCGCGGTGGTACTCCAGCTGCATTCATGAGTCTGCCCGCATGGAGCACGGACTCTCGATCATAATTTGTGCCTCCTGTTGTGCCACGAAGAATAAGATGTGCGTAGGCATTTCCCTTGCTTGTAAACATAGCAAATGAGTCTGTTGGGAGATCGCGCCCTCCGGAGACCGCTGGTGCACGAGCTTTTTTTATACCTGAGATGACATTCTCCAAGCTGCCACTCAAGCTGTTTTTTATGCCGACTGGAACGGACGTACGCGAAGCATGAGCGTGATGAAAATGCGACTCGGAAGTCCGCGCACCAATCCATCCGTAACACAGTCCATCAGTAATATAGCGGGGAACATTATCAGTGTCAACAAATTCTGCAGCCAGTCCCAATCCCAGCGTTGCTGCATACGCCATGAGATGACGGACGTCACGCAACGACTTTTCTGGATCAAGGGTGCCGTTCATGTGTGGATCCCAGATATATCCTGGCCAGCCAATTCCTGTTCTTGGTTTCTCAGGGCAAAATCTAGCCACTACAAGGAAAACGTCCTTGACAGCATCAGCTATTGACCGCAATTCCTGAAGAATATATTTTGTTTCACCAAGATCATGAATAGAACATGGACCCGCGATGAGCAGGTGCCTGCTGTTCACCCCTTCCAGTATTCGCTTCACTTCATCCCTGCGGTTTAGAACAGCTGCCTCATCAATGGGGATTTCTCCACGCATTTCTGCAGCTGGTGTAACACGGACCTCTTTGTCTATATTGACATCTGAAATTCTCATAACACAATGGGAAAGCAGCCTTTTTATATTCCTACCGCAAAAGATTTAAGAACTGAGTTTGTTCACTTGGGGATCATGGACACCGGATACAAAGTTTCTGATTTGATGAATGAAAATGTTCTCACGGTAACGAGCAATACAACATTACGAAGCTGTGCAAAAGTCATGGCAACAAAAAAAATCGGCAGCGTTATTGTTCAGGAAGGCAAGAAAGTCGTTGGCATTTTGACAGAACAAGATTTGGCGCGAAAAGTCGTTGCACAGGGAGTTGATGCTGATGACTCAGTTGTCGCAGAAGTTATGTCAAAGAAGCTTGTCACCATTATGCCATCTGATGATGTTTATACTGCAATGGTCAGAATGAGCAAATACAATATCAAACACCTCCCTGTGATGAAAGGCGAGCAGCTGGTAGGCATTTTAACGGTCAAAGACATTATCCGCGCAAATCCAACACTTCTTGAAAAGATGAATGTTGAACGCTGATGCATCACACGCTTGAATTTCTTTACGGTCTTGAAAGATTCGGCATTAAACTTGGTTTAGATGTTGTTACCCAGCTCTTGAAACTATTAGGCAATCCACATCACCAATTTCAAAGCATTCATATTGCAGGAACAAATGGCAAAGGAAGCGTTGCTGCTTTTTGTGATTCTGTTCTGCGTCAAACGGGCTTGACTGTCGGCTTGTACACTAGTCCACATCTCATAAGATTTAACGAAAGAATACAAGTGAATGGAATTGAAATTACAGACGAAGAGCTTGTTTCACTGACAGAGTTGATTCGTGACAAGATGGGAAAATTAAAGCCCACTTTTTTTGAATTTACGACAGCACTTGCTTTTCTTTATTTTGCGCAGAAAAAAGTTGATGTTGCGGTCGTTGAAACCGGCATGGGCGGACGGCTTGACGCAACGAATGTCATTACACCGTTGGTATCGGTCATCACCAACATTGGCAAAGACCATATGGAGTATCTTGGTAACTCGCTGACGGAAATTGCAGCTGAAAAAGCCGGCATTATCAAAGAGAATGTGCCGGTTGTCACGGCAGCATCAGGAGATGCGTTGCGTGTTATTCGTGATGTCGCAGCAAAAAAAAATGCTCAAGTGATAGAAGTAAAAACCGCAAGAAAAATACAGCAAACGCTTGAAGTGTTATCGTTTGCCATCGAAGAAAAAAAATATACAACATCATTGCTCGGAGACCATCAGCTCACCAACGCAGCGCTCGCCTATGGGGCGATTACATGTGTAAGAAAAAAGTTTGGAGTCTCTGATAAAAATATCATCGACGGATTTAAAGCAACCCGATGGCCTGGCAGGATTGACATTCTATCGAAAGAGCCTTTAACAATCATCGATGGCGCACATAATGTTGATGGCATGCGAGCGCTTGCCGCCTTTGTGAAAACATTATCAAACAGAAAAATACTCCTGCTCGGCATCGCAAAAGACAAAGAAGCAGAAGAAATGGTCAAAATCATTGTGCCATTGTTTGAGCAAGTCATTGTTACTGAAGGCAGCTACAAACCGATGGACGTGAAACAATTGGCGAGTATTGTTAAAACATATCGTCCCGTAAAATCAATTAAAGACAGTCGAAAAGCATTTGAAAAAGCAAAGGGACTGCAAGGCAATGAGATGCTTCTGATTACTGGAAGTTTGTATCTGATTGGTGACGTTTTATCTGTGATGAAGAAAGAAACTATTGCAGCACAGCAAACATTTTAAACCAGCATTTTTCTAGCAAATTATGATTATCGGAGTGACGGGCCTTTACGGCTCGGGAAAAGATACCGTTGCTGAACTGTTAAAAGAAAAGAATTTTTTTCACATATCGCTTTCAGACATGCTCCGTGAAGAATTGAAAGCACGAAAAGTACCAGTCACCCGCGAAAATCTCATCAAAGTTGGCAACGAGCTTCGCAAAGATTTTGGAAGTGACGTTCTTGCAAAGAAAGCCTTGGCACAGCTCAAAGACGGAGAAAATTATGTCATTACTTCTATTCGCAATGTCGAAGAAGCAAAAACAATCACTGCACGCTCAGAAGCATTGCTCATCAAAGTCGAATCCTCAATTCAGGAACGGCTGAAAAGAATCGTGATGCGCAACCGTGAACAAGACCCAAAAACACTTGAGGAACTCAAAGCCCGCGAAAAACAGGAGATGTCAAATGACGCAGCAGCCCAACAACTGCATAAAGTCATGGCAATGGCAAAGGTCACGGTGCGCAATAATGGAACAATTGACGAGCTGCGTGTAAAAACAGACAAGCTCGTTGAAGATTACTTGTACAAACTGCAGCCATCTCGCCCAAGCTGGGATGAATATTTCATGAATGTTGCAGAGATGATTAAGTTACGTTCCACCTGCATGTCCGCGCGTAAAGGCGCAGTGCTTGTAAAAGACAATAGAGTAGTTTCTACCGGATATAACGGTTCTCCACGTGGAGCAAAACACTGCAATCAGGGCGGATGTGTGCGATGTACACAGCGGCATCTTGGTAAAATTAAATCTGGGGTGTATAACGAGCCGTGCATCTGCTGTCATTCAGAGGAAAACGCAATCGTGCAGGCTGCGGTTCATGGCATCAGCACAGAAGGCTCAACGATGTACACGACGTTTACTCCGTGCGTGAATTGTTCAAAGATGATTATTAACGCAGGCATCAAAGAAGTCGTTGCTAAAGTAGAGTATCCCGATGACGTTGGATTGCAGTTGTTGAAAGAGGTTGGAGTTAATTTTCGGTTGTTTCGGTGAGAGATTCGATGGAGCGTGAACTTAAACCTGAATTTTTAAAGAGACTTGATAACATCAGGAAAGGGAAGTACGTTTCTTACAAGTCCATTGATGAATTGAGATTAATGGCCAGTTAAATGAGAGCATCAGATATTTTCATTTTCTCCCAGTCACGGCCGTTACAAAAGGAAGAAAAAAAACGTTTGAAAAATTATTTTTCGCCTTCCTTCTGCTTCAACGACGACCACGTGCAGCATCTTCAACACATTTGAAGTGCTATAAATTTTGCGATTTTTAGTTCAATTCCACAGAAATATACTTAAACAAATCCCATTCTTGAGTACGTATGAAAATTTTTCTGGGTTCAGACCATGCAGGCTTTCCGTTGAAAGAATTTTTAAAAAAGCATTTGAGTAAAACATACGACGTTGAAGATTGCGGAACATTTGACGAAAAACCTTGTGATTACCCTGATTTTATCTTTCCTGTTGCTGAAAAAATTGCAAAGCACAAAAACAGCAAAGGCATCATTCTCGGCGGCTCTGGTCAGGGAGAAGCAATTGCCGCAAACCGTGTAAAAGGAATTCGCGCCGCAGTATTCTATGGCGGAAATCCTGAAATCGTAAAACTTTCACGAACACATAACAACGCAAATATACTCTCTCTCGGCGCACGTTTTGTAACTGAAAAAGAAGCACTTTCAGCAGTCCAATTATGGTTAGAAACCGATTTTTCAGAAGAAGAACGTCATGTACGGAGGATTAAGAAAATTGACGCACATTAAGATTGCTCCGTCAATATTAGCTGCTGATTTTGGACAGTTGCAGCAGGAAATAAATGTCATTGAGAAACACAGCGATGAGCTTCATATTGACGTCATGGACGGGCATTTCGTACCTGCGATAACGATGGGACCAGTTATTTTGAAATCACTGAAGACTACATTGCCTGTCGATGTTCATCTGATGGTCTTTAATCCTGAAAAGTATGTCGAAGCATTTGCACACGCAGGAGCAAAGAATATTTCGTTTCATGTTGAAGCGACACAGAAGCCGGGAGAAGTCATCGCTGCCATCATAAAAGCTGGTTGTACTGCTGGAATTGCGATTAATCCTGAAACGCCTATCGAGAAAGTGATGATGTTAGTGCCTGATGTTGATAGGATAGTGGTGATGAGTGTTCGTCCAGGTGCTGCAGGACAGCTCTTTATTCCTTCGGTTTTGTCTAAAGTCATGTTCTTACGAAAAATGACGACAAAAGACATTGAGATTGATGGCGGTATTACTGCAGATAATGTAAAGAAAGCAGTTGATGCGGGTGCAAATATCATCGTTGCTGCCAATGCTATCTTCGGACAAAAAGATAGAGTGAAAGCGATTGAAGAATTGAGAAATGGATTTGCGCCATGAAATATGCAATTATACAGGGCTACGATCCTGCTGGTCAAAAAAGGTATGCTGCAGCTTTTTTTGAGGATGTAATGGAAGATTCCAAGATTGCAGAGCATTATACAACTATCAAGATGGAGATTGTTTATCTTGGAAATATTCGAGGCTCTGTTACGCACAAGAAAGCCCATAATTCTCCCAATCCATTAGTGAAAATTATTGTTGATGAAGTATATCGGGCTAACACGTCAAAAGTTTTTGATGTTGACAGCTTGGAGAAAAGATTGGCTGCACTTTCCCGAAAAAAATAATGTGATTATGCAGATTTATAATTTTTACTCAGAAACAAGCTCCAACACTTTTTCTCTGGACGTCGCGCCTGACTTTATTTTAAACTTTAACCCAAACTCCTTCTTCAGAAATTTCAAAAGTTCAACATTCGCTTTGTTCTTGTCGGGCGGAGCAGCAATTCGTACTTTGACTATATTGTTTTCAATCGAAACATTTTCAGTCTTTGAAGCGTTTGGAACGACTTTGACCTCAAGAATATTGTTTTTGATTGGAAGGTTCATTTTTCAACGCTTAAAATAATCATCCTGAGTGCCTCATAATACTTTCGTGGATGTGAAAGTGTCCTTAGAACCAATGCGCTGCTTCTTCCTGCTGTTTCTATGACAACCGAACCTGTATTGAACAATACGTCGAGTGGCCATCGTTGGACTAATCTAACATCTGTTGCTTTTTTCATCGGCAAAAATTTTTCTCGTTTGGTGAAAAATCCTTCAAAAAAATAAACGCCTGTCTGGTCAATTTTGTACGTTGTTGCTTTCATGTTAAGGGCAGTGAGGAATGGCCGCACTGAAAGAAAAAAAATAACTCCAATTACGAGAAGCACTGCAACAGAAACGTTTAGGGTGTTTGTGACACTCCAAGTGATTATAAGAACAATTGGTATGAAAGCAAGTGGGATTACTTCAACAAATATAGCTTTAAGTACAGAAACTCCTACATTTGGTTTCACAATAATAGGTAATTCTAATCCCTTCATTTGTATTCCCGCCACGTATGCTTGCACTTCTGGCATTTGAAGAAACGTGTTTCCGGTTCGTCTGATGCGCGTGTCTGGATGCTCCAGAAATAGGCTTTGTTATGTCCGCACTTCTTACATTCCATGTCAACCAACGGCTTGGTTTCGACTTCATCGACAACGTGGATTTCTTTTTGAGCACTGCCTTTTTCACTGATGGTGGAAGATACGTTTTGAGCACTGTAGCCACAGCCACAACCCATCACTTTTTTTCCTTTGTCCATTTTTGGACGCAATAAACTCTTACACTTTGGACAGAACATGTTAGATACCCCCACACGGCCATGCATTTTTTGTTGCCGAACAGTATGGCGCGCCAATATAATCAACAAATAAGATTTTTACCCAGCCAAGCAACGGAATGCGCAGCATAGCCTTTCCGAATACTTGTTCAGCTTTGATATCAGTTTCATCAAGACAGCCATCACTGCACTCGTTAATCTGGCGTGCGTTGTTGTCACCTTTTGTCTGGAAGTGTGAACCTATTTTTACAACACGGTGGATGATGGGGTCAGGACGCGGCTGCTCGCGATGGCTCTGAAACACGATGACATCACCAACCTTTATATTTTTTGCACTTCTCAAAATGATAATGTCACCCTTGTCAAAACCATTTTTCAAAGGAAATTGTTTAAAATCGGCTTTGGTGATGTTGTTCTTCTCATACCATGAACCAAAGTCGCCCCACCATAACTCGAATGATTCGCGATGCTCCATGCTCGGCGAAACAACCGCAACAATGGGAAAAGACGTTCCAAGAAAAGCGCCAAGCAATGGATAGACAATGAATTTAATCAGTACAAACGCAAGAACAATATTGACCAGCCAGCTCAAAACGCTGTCCTCGTGCCAGATAAAATGCCATGTCTTTTTCAAGAGCTGCGTGAGCTGAACTTTATCCATTTGAGAGGAATACCCCTGAAAAGTTTAAATAGTTTTGGTTTTCGAGAGGTTTATGGCATCGGATGCACAAATTTCAGATGAAGAAAGAAGGTCACGAAAAGAAGTACTTGACACGATTGATCGAAGAATGGATGAATGTGTGGCACGACGTAATTGGGTTCCACAAACCGATAAAACAGGAGATTTTGCACAATACTCTTTCTTTGGAGATTTCGGCGGTACAACTGCACGGCTTTATTACAACGAGCATCCTCCACGATTAGTTATTCTTGATTTAGGAGAGGGTAAAGCACTCCATGAGGTTGGAAAGAGAATCGAAGAAGATTTGAGAGAAAGAATAACTATTCAATATCAAAAAGGCACAGGAAAACCGCTATCACTTTAAGTAGTAATTAGGTAATGTCAACTTCAATGTATTGCAAACGTGTTTCGCACTTGTTTATGGTGTTCGTTGGAGCAAAAGGAAGGCGAAAAAATAAAAAACGTTTTTTACGTATTTTTTCTTCCTGAGGTAACGGTCGCGACTGGGGCGTCCACAACAGCAAAACTACCGTTTATCAACGAAATGCTTTAAAAACCCCCAGCTTTTGCTTCATCCATGGATTTTTGCGTCAAGTGCGGGAAAAAAGAATTGTATGAAGACTTCTTATGCGAGAAGTGTTACACCGCAGAGCATCCACAGCGAGCAAAGAAAGTAAAGCCAAGAAAAAAGCCTGAAGCGCAGCATAGCGGTTATTTCGAAGCAACGTTGCAGATTCGTGTCATCGACCAGCACATTGTTGATTTCGTATACAAAGACCTTGAAAAACAGAAAATTATTGCCACCAAAGAAAAATGGCTTCCCAACGGCGTCGATCTATCAGTGAACAGCAGAAAGTATGCGCAGCAGCTTGGCAAAGCACTGCAACAAAAATTTGGAGGCATCCTTAAAGTCACGGCAAGAATTTTCACGCGTGACCGGCAGAGCAGCAAGGATGTGTACCGTATCACTGTCTTATTCAAGCAGTTTCCATTCAAGAAAGGAGATACATTTACCTACAAAGGTACAACATATGTTGTGAAAAATGCATCGCGTGAAGTTATTGGTGAGGATGCAACGAATAAAGAAAAAATATTTCGCTACAATGAGCTCGAACGCGCGCACGTTTTTTGACAATGAATGATGACATTTTAGTGTTGGAAGCTTTGCAGGAATTAGATGCTGAACTTTCTTTCTCCGTAGGAAAAAAACTACTCATTGAGTTTCTGCGTGGTGAAAAGAGTGATAGTGTTGTAAGAAACAAGATGCATCGCCTGCCTTTGTTCGGCGCATTAAGCGGATACCAAACCAAAGAAATTGAAGACATGATTGAGCAGGCGTTTTATAAGAATTTTATTGTGCAGGAGCCTTTGCCAAACAAAAAGTGGGTTAAAACATTAAAGCTTGCTGATGCCGGCATTAAAGAACTACGCACACCGCGCAAACACCCACAGTTGGGATATGTCTATTCAGCAATTACCGAAGATGATAAAAAAGTGTTTTCATCCTTTGATTTTTTTCTTTCGAAGTACAACGACGAGCAGAAAAAAGCAATTACAGCGATTGCTCCTCATATTCTGTGCATTGCGGGCGCCGGAAGTGGAAAAACAACAACACTAACAAAACGGATTGAGTTTCTTGTGCGGTTTAGAGGAATTAACCCTTCAAAGATACTTGCGATTACATTCACCCGCAAAGCGAGGCAGGAAATGGAGCAGCGACTTCATGCATCAGGCATCGATGTTCAGGTGGAAACCTTCAATTCATTTTCTGAAAAAATGTTGAAACAGCATAACAATCTTCTCTACGATAGAGAAATGCGCATCATTACCTACACAGAAAAAATACAGTTGTTGCAGCATACATTACAAAAACAGGGTTTATCAGTTCAAAACGCGCTCAGTCTATATTATGATAATTCCAATAAAACCGATACAGAATTGTTTGCCGGTTTCCTTAATGACTGTTTTACAATTATTGAACACATTAAACATCATCCGGTCGCGTGGGACGCAGCCTTAAGTGTTCGGGACAGTGCGCGTTTGCGTATGATGCAACGCGTATGCACAGAGATACAACAAAGCATGACTGAGCATGGACTACGCGATTTTGCTGACCAGGTTGTTGATGCAGTCAAACTTATGGAAAAAAATCCTGTTGCTCCTGCATATGACCATGTTCTTGTCGATGAATATCAGGATGTCAACCCGCTTCAGATAAAGTTGCTCGATACGCTTAGTCCAAAAGCGTTGTTTTGCGTCGGCGATCCACGTCAAAGCATTTTCGGATGGAGAGGCTCTGACGTTTCATGTATTCTCGATTTCCAAAAAAAGTTTTCGGCGGCAGAAGTCATTGCGCTGCGCGACAATTACCGTTCACCTGTTACTATTGTTACTTTTATGAATGAAGCAATCTCGTCAATGAAATTACCTCCGTTGCAGGCTGCTGTTGAAGGCGACGGTACTATCAAATTGGTCGAATGTGCCAATGAAACTGCAGAATATGATTTTGTCATTCAATCGTTGTTGAAAAGCAGCGTGCAGCGCAACAACATATTTGTTCTGGCACGAACACATCGATTACTGAAAGAGATGAGCGAGCGCATGAAGCTGTTAGGAGTAAAACATATTATCCGCAGCGAAGAAACCGAACTTCGTGCAGCGCATCATGAAGAAGTCGTGCTTTCAACAATCCATGCTATCAAAGGAATGGAAGCACATACAGTATTTGTCATCGGTTGTACGGCACAATGCTTTCCCTGCAAAGCAGGCGACCATCCTGTTGTCGACCTTGTAAAAGACCAGCACTACGATGCGTTTGAAGAAGAACGACGATTGTTTTATGTTGCACTGAGCAGAGCACAAAAAGAGTTGTATCTGACGCACACTGGAGGACTGACACGGTTTTTAACTGATAAGATGAGGGATTTGCTGCAAACAAAAAAGAATGGAAAGAACGATGCTTTTGATAGGCTGCGCGCGTGGAGAGCAGAGTTAGCGCGTGAACAGGGCGTGCCACCATTTGTTATTTTTCACGACAGTGTGCTTCTTGAAATTTCGGCAAGAAAGCCGGAAACACTTCAGGAATTGCAGAACATCAGAGGGGTTGGGCCGACAAAGCTCATGAAGTACGGCGAACGATTGTTAGAGCTGTTGATGTGAGGTTCTTCGAATTTGTTAATGTGGTTGTTAAAGCAGAAGGAAGGCGAAAAAATATTTTTTAACGTATTTTTCTCTTCCTTTCGTAGCGGCGGTGACTGGGCGTCAATAGGTCGCACTTCACGTGAAGATTATCTGACGTTCGCACTTAATTTGACCATTTTTAGAGAGAAGATTTAAAATGAGTTAAAAATTGATGGATAAAATGAAAAGAAATACTGTTCGGCCTCAGGTGGAAAAGCGAGTTGAAGAAAGAGTATATTCCATAACGGATATTTGTGACATGATAAGAATAGCTGGTGTAATTGGTGGTCCCGGATATAAGACAATGAAACAGTATGTCGAAGAGAAGGTGTTAGGCATATCACCAACTGACCTTGGAATTGAATGCCAGTCATCAATGGCTAAAGCTTACTATGTTCGCAGTTCAAATTTACCAAAGATAATAGACGGGTTACACTTGCCTGTCACAAAGGAACAACTGGAGGCAGCAGCTCCGCGATGGTAGCAAAACTATCAAAGCCCGAAGCGCAGAAAGCCACTGTAGATTTATTTGCGCTTGCGGAAAAACAGTTCAAAATTAATACTGAAAAAGCACATTTGTACGTCAAAAAAGCGCGGCGCATTGCAATGAAACATAAGTTGCGACTGCCTGCGCAGCTCAAAAGGAAGCTCTGCAAACACTGTTATCATTTCCTGCAGCCGGGGGCAAACGCACGGATACGAATTCATGCAAGTAAAATTGTTATCACCTGCTGGGATTGTAAGCATATCACACGAATACCTATAAAATGAGTTCAATCTATAACTTTTTTTCAATCTCTGCTCGTAAAGCATTAATGTGTAATTCAAATTTTAATTTTAGTGTTTTCCAGTCATCATATTTTAGAAATTGTCCTCTATAATTTATTGCATTTCGTTTCAGTCTTGCTGTTTCGAAAAATTCCCAGTCCAGCTCTAGTTCGGGATGTTTGAAACAGAGATATGCATTTTTACATTGATGATTTTCTGCTCCAATCCCTTCAAACAACAAATATGCTTCAATCAATCCTCTTAACGATTCATAGTGGTCGCGGAAAACAAATGTCCAGTCCGTACTGTCTTTTGGAATATCTTTCGCTGCGTTATTGATAAATTCAAGACTTTTTTCTGCAACATTTTTTATTGATTTTATGAGTTCAACGTCGCAACTTTTTTCTTTTATACTCCCTGTACTCATACACCACCTATATGTTTTGTCCAGATTGTCAATTGTAAGTTTCATGTAACCTCCGCAAAATCCTGAATCTCCCCTTTTACTACATAACCATTAACTATATTTTGTATCAAGCCCGTTTTTACATTCTCTATTTCTTCCTCATCCTGAAATACATGCAGTTCAATTTTTCGATTCAATTTCAGTTCATACGTACTTTTATCGAAATTTGAGACGTCTCCAAAAATAAAAATATCAACATCTGAATTTTTGTACCAGTCGCCTTTGATAATACTTCCAAATAAAATAATGGTTTTTGCAGTTTTGAGAGATAAGAGCTTGACAATAAGACCGCTTTTGTGCAGCTTTTCCAGAGCATAAACTCTCTTCAGAGAATAATAAATAGGATTGTTAGCGCCAACGGTATAGTAAGGGAATCTCTCTTTTTGTTTGACATGTTTGAGTAATTTTTCAGATACATATTTTTTAAGCCATTTATTTGCAACTAACTTAGTAACTTTTGCTGCTCTGACAACTTCTTCAAAATGCCATTCTTTCAGGGGACTAGTTTCCAAGATTAAGCCCAATACCTGCTCTTCTTTACTTTTACTTGCCATAATTAGTATATCTGAGTATTACTATTTTAACCTTTTGTTTTTGTTAGTATTATCACTGGTAGGTAACTAAACATTTAAATATAAGTGGGCCTCTTTTGAGCATATGGCAATGAATATTTTTGACAAATGGAAAGTGCAGCGCGCTTTTGTCCATGTGAAGAATGACCTCAGTCATATGAAGACAATATTGACTAATGGTTTGTTTTCGCTGTCAACTGAGTATGCAAAATTGCTGCTTCGTGTGCAGAACTTGGAACGAAAAATTGAACAGCTTGAAGCACAGCGGCAAGAACACTATTCATACAATTACGCAAAAAGTTACTAAGGTTGTATGTCACTGACACTTAATCTTGAACTTGAGAAAGCAGTAGAAAAAATTAATTCTGAAAAGGCAAAGCTCGTGTGCATTCAGTTGCCTGACGGATTGAAGCCGCGCACTGATGACATTAAGAAAGAGCTTGAACAGAAAACGCAAGCAACAATCATCTTCTGGTCGGGAAGCTGCTTTGGCGCATGTGATGTTCCTGTTGGACTCGATAAGTTGGGAGTTGACTTAATCATTCAATTCGGACATACACACTGGATGCCGAAGCTGAAAGGGTATGAGTACTGAAAACAGCGAAATGTTTAGATATTGATTGCATAAACAATTTAACGTGACTGGAGTTATATCTTGTGACTTAGAACGCGCGCGCCGTGCTGCAAAGTCGATGGACAGGATAAGACGTTCCGGTATTTTTGACAAAGGAAAATCAGGCGTGGAGATTATACGAGAATGGAGAGAGAAAAGAAAGTAGTGGATGCTCTTTTTGGCAATTTCATCACGGTTTAAAAAGAGTTTCCAAAAATGATTGAACGATTTGATTACATCACGATTCTTTCCGAAGAAAAGACGACATATATGCCTGAAATTTAAAATTATTTCAACAATAGTTCTCTTGCTTCTGCACTGAATTCGTAATAATCATTTTCTTTCAAGTCTTTTATTATTTTTCTAATTTCTTTAATCGAAACAATATTTTTCTTCTTACAAAGATGTAAAAAAGCAGGAATACTTATCACTTTCAAGCTTTTTTCTTTGGCAACCAATCTTGCTTTTTGGTCATCAATCAGGATTATGTCACCACTGTTGTTTGCTAATATAAAACAGCCTAATTCTCCATTGCCCAATTTAATTTTTTCTTCCGTAAAATTTGATTTAAGTAAATCTACAGTTTTGACAAGAATGAATCTGTCGCCATTCAGTTCTGTCTCACGAAAAACACAGAGAGAAGAAATATCACTAAAAAAAGGGGCTTCTTTCAATTCCTCATACACTGTTGATGGAACGACAACATGAGTGACATTCAAAGCTTTCAAAACCAACTTTAACTTTCCAATCTTAAAGAAAGAACTGAGGAAATCAGTGTCGAGAATTACCATTTAGACGTTTGCTAATTCTTCTTCCATTTCTTTTTTAGTTGCTGCTCCTCTTCGTAACTTAATGCCTTTGTCAATAAAAATCTTCTTCATCTCTTCATAGTTCACATCCGCGACCTCTACGGCTTTTCCTAATGAGATTTTTCCTTCTTTGTACAGAACAGAGGCTATTGCTATTCTGAGATCTTTTCTTGTTGCCAGAATTGTTCTCATCGCATCTCTCAAAAACTCAGAAGTGCTATCGTAATATCCCGTCTCAGGAATTGCCCCTAATTCCAGTCTGAGCATTTCAGGGACGGTAAAGCTCAGAGTTTCGCTTCTTATTGTTTTGGTTACCATTGTCCTAATATTGGTAGGGTATTATTTAAAGTTTCCTATTACACAAAGTCCCCGCCGGCAATCCGTACATAAATCCTAGAGCTGCGATTATCGCCTCGGGCTGGTAGATTGTGAGGAAGAATAAAAAGAGGTAAACAAAAGCAATTCTTCGTGGACAGCCTACGAGAAGCAAGACCACCGCAATAATAAAAAGAAATTCGTACAGCAGAACCGCAAATACCAAAATCAACAGAAACAATACTATTTCAAGCGCTTTGAAATATTTTTTACCTTGTTTCATTTCTTCTTCAGTGAACAAAGGCAAGACATAGCCGATAGCAAATCCTATTGCAATTGTCGCGATAAGAACAATCTGCTGGAACATGAAGGTATGATACGTTATAGGTTAAAAAAGATGATGGTTTTACTTCAGTTTACTTCTAAACTTTCACGGCGTTTTTCTCATCAAATAATGCCTCAACACTTCTCTCACCTCGTTCATTCCAATCGTGCGTCCCAGCGCAGCATACTTCTCTCTATCTTTTTCGTCCGTCACCACAAAGAACCAATCGTTGTACTTCCGATTCAATTGTTTCACTTTCAACAACAAGTCGTTTCGTTTATTCGTTCCCGTCTCAATTTCAATGGCAATCTTTTGCCCACGACAATGAACTACAATATCTGCGTCTTTTGTCTCATGTATCTCAACATGAGGGCTATACTTTCGTGCATATTCTTCAATCACTTTCACCGCAAAAAAGTGCCTCAGCGATTCGTTTCTTCGCGGACGAAGCACATATTCTTCCTGCCTGCCCCCATACACGCCAATATGCGAAGAGATAACATAACCCTGCTGCATCAGTTCGTGAACCTGTTCAGATGTCAAATCTTTCTTTCGATAAAACCCTTTTGCATAATCCAGTTTGTTCTCTTCAAATTCGGTTACAATCGGACGCGCAGAAATCTCAACAATGTTCGTTGTCATGTACGCATGTTCTTCAGGCGATGCAATTATTTTAATTTCAGAATGTTCGTTTGCAACAATAAGAATCCCTTCTCCAATCGCAGCGGTCAATAATTTCTCGCGTTCTTCAAACGATAACTGAAAAGTCTCAACAATGTCGTCGATGATCGCAGGCTTCTGGCGCAATAATAGGGTGTATTCAGAATTATTCAACAATGCTTTGCCTGCAGAGCTCCGTACAATATCCTGAACGTCCTGTGTAATCAACAACAACCCCAAATTAAATTTTCTACAGGTCTTGACAATCCTGAAGATATAGCTTTCCTCCTGCGTTCGTTGTAATAGAGACCAAGCTTCATCGATCACCAGAACTTTCCGTTCCGTGTCGCTTCTCATCTTCATCATGACATAATCGAGAATGAGGAACATCATCGTCGGCTTTACCTGCTCAGGCATGTCTCCGATGTTAAAGCATACAATCTGTTGTCAAAATTTAATTTTGTCTGCCTATTCAAAAATTTAAACACGCCGCTGACATACATTTCGATACGATTTATCAGACTTCGATACGTCTCGCTCTCAATTTTCGTTGCATAGCGTGACATTGACTTCAATTCCTGTAACAAATTGTCCATGATTGGAGGACGCCGTTTCCATGTTTTTTCGTCGCTTGTAATGCCTTTCGCTGCATAAATGTTCGTCAATGCCCTGTCCAGCACTGCTTTTTGTATCTCCGATGTCCCTCCGAGCATGACATGAAACAAATCTAACAATGCCAATTTCTTCTCATCAAATTCATGTCCAAGTAAATCCAGAGGGTTGATGATGGTATCAGAGGTTCGTGAAAGCGTAATCAATTCGCCCGAAAAATGCTTCACCAGTTCAGTATATTCTCGTTGCGGGTCAATGCACAGCACTTTTGTCCCAGCAACAAGAAGCCGTGAAATCATCAGCTTGCTGAAATAAGACTTGCCGCCCCCGGACGAAGCCAGTACTATACCATTCGCATTGTTCAGCTTGAAAATGTCTTTAATAATCGGAATATTGTTTTTATTCAAACCAAACAGAATGCCGGTTTCGTCCATCTCTAAAAATTGTGACGTAAATGGAAAAAAGGCAGACAGCGCTTTTGTAGTAATGTTTCTTCTCCGCCCAAGCATGTTTCGTCCGAGAGGCAACGCAGAACTGAATGCAATGTCCTGCTCATACGAACAATTTACCGAATGCATCAACATCGCCCGCAGCTGCGATTCAACTTTCTGCGTTACAGTGTCAAGTTCAGCAACAGAAGGAGCTCTGCACGCGATGTACAACGAAATGTCAAACAATTTTTCACTGCCTCTTTGCACCTGCTCAAGCACAAGTCTCGTGTCAGTTCGCTGTATCTCTAGCGATGGATTTATCATGCCCTTGCGTTCCATGCTCCAGAGGTCAGCGTGCTGTTTCTGAAGCTCTTTGTTCAGCATGACCATCATGCTTTCATAACTATACGGCTCAATGTGCAATGAAATCAGAATATTTCCGTTGATTGTCACAATCTTATCCAAAAAACCTTCTTCAACGGAGCGGGGGTAGCCTTCGACCGCAATCGTTCTTAAGAACATACCATCGATATCGAGATAGGTTGGATGATTTTTTATCAGTTTTGGTTCGTTGTGCTCTTTAAAAAGCGTCTGAAAACAGCCCTGTACAATGTACTGTGGTTCACGTTCCTCAGAACATCGCAGTCCAATTACATTCATTGTAATCTGTTTATCTGACGCAACAATGTAAAAAGACCGGTTGAGCAAGGATTGAGATGTAATCAATTGCTGCATATATTTTTTGAAATCGGCAAACAGCGAAGGATATGTAGTTTTTTCTTCGAGCTTTGATAAGTACACGTCCAAATTCAGCGTGTCGGTTGCAATGAAAATTTGTACTGGAACATCTAAGCCATTGAGAAATTTCTGGAAATTTGAGCAGATGAACGCTTTCTGCTGTGCATTATGAAGATGAAAATTCACCGGCTGAACTTTTGTGATTGCTACTTTAACCAACGTCTATCATGCCGCCCTCAACCCTCGCAGAAATATAATCTTTCAATCGTTTATCAGTGATATTTCGCCAGAAAAACCAACGGAATATACGTCTACATTTTTTCGGAATATGTGTGAACATGAACAGTACTGCAATAGTTACAGGAATTGCCGCAAGTGTTATCCGCGTCGCAATGTCCGCCGATATCTTTGTCATGAATAACACAGCAAAGGGCATGAACAGAAACGCATACAGCAACTGTTGTGCAGTCAAACGAAACATTATTTCCTCGCGATGCTGCAAAGGCTGTGGGATGTCGTAGCTCATAGGAAATATTTCACTGTACCCATTGAACGTATCATTTTGCTGCCCATAAAAGCTTTCAAAAGCGCTCCAACAGTTACATACAACAGTATTGCATTAACTATCGCGAGCGTTGCAATAAGTAAAAGTGATTTTAATTCTTCAAAGAAAGATATCATCAGAAGCTTGTCTGTTATCAAAAACACAATCGTCACAAAAAATGGGACGAAAACAAGTGTCGCAAAGAAGTAAATAATTGATAAGCCATATTCTCTTAATGGAGGTATGAAGTACAGAAATATGCCCACGGGAAAAAGCACGACACCGACCGCAACAAAAATAAATCGTATCAAAAGAAAAATGACCGTTGCGCCCAGTGCTGCAACATACAGCAAAACAAAAAACAAGTTCGTGTGTATTGAAGATATTGGAAGAAAGAACCTCTCGGACAACAGACTCAACATCCCTCTTGTTAAAGCAGCGCTTGCGTCAATCAGCAGTCCATACAAAAAGTACGAACCTTGAACGAGAACGAGCACCACAAACGCATTTTTCAATGAGTCCTTTGCTAATGTTCGTCGTTGCATGTCGCTGCCCGCAGACACAAACTGCATTGAAGCATACAGGAAAAAGAAGATGTAAAAAAATGACAAGGCATATACAATCACTGACCAGAACGAAGCGAATGATGATATATCGATATTCTGCGAAAGCAGCTTTTGAAACGATTCTGCCAATGTTTTTATCGGTGCATTCAAACTATCAAGAATAAATTCTTCAAGACAGCTGCCGATGTCAGAACAACCCATTAGGTCACCATGTAACTGATGAGATACGGCGTTGCCCAGAGAAGCGCCATGCCGATAAAGACAAAAGTTGCACGTGTTTTTGCTTCATCTCTGAGACGAACGTCACCGCCTGAAACCATAAACTGAGCTGCAGAAACAAGCAGATAGATAGCAGCGACAATACTGACCCCATATTTCAATAAGCGATATGTTTTTGCAACCGGCTCAAGAATCTTGTCAAATGTCTGTTTTTCAGAATTGCTGAGCTCATCATCAATTGCTGCAGATACGTGTGGCATCAGCAACAAGATTGCACATATCACTGCTCCAATATGCCAGCTCATTGTTCACCACGATACACATTTTTCATGTCTTTTACAATCACTTCAAAACGCCTTGCGTGCAGTTTGTTAAGGTCACGATGCGTTTCCACATCATCCGTTAACATTCGCGCATCGCTGACTATCTGCTGGCAACCAGTAAGCTGCTCAGTCATATGCTGGAGCGAACGTAACTTCGCAGCAAGATTGTCTGTCGCTGTCTTATGGTCACGGGACAAAGATTCAAACCGCGTTTCAAGCGTTCCATACATCGTATCTTTTCGTTTTCCTTTCTGCTCCAGCGCAACAATCTGCTGCTGCATCTGCTGTCGCTCATCACGATAAAAAAGTTGCAGCTCATGGACAGCATATGTCGTCACTGCTGCAAGTGTTATCGCCGTTCCAAGAAGCACTGTCCGCGCTGCTTTGTACAAAAGATTGTCTTTTTTGTATCGCAGCTCAACGTTCGGGTCGCGCAGCTCTGCCATGACTTTCAACGAAGCATCTATCCTTCTGTTGGCATCGTGCAGTCCATTCGCATCGCAGACTGCCTGTGCTGCGTACTTTCTCTCCAATTTTTCAATGTGTTCCGTTTCCATGAAGTAAAGTTTTTCGCTCCTTTATTTGTTTTAGTTTGGTTGCAGCATTTTTGCATTTTAATGTCGCTTCAATGCTTTTTTCCAGCGCGTCATCCACTGCTCCAAGATCGCCACTCTGTGTTGCTTTTACGACGTGCTGCGCAGTATCGGTGTATGCTGCTGCGTACGTTCCCAGAACCTCTGCCTGCTGTCGCTCTGCGTGTCCGTACATGTGGCCGCGGACGTGATTTGTTGCCTGCTTGAACATCTCATCCAGATGGAGCAGCGTATCAACCTGCTCCTGAGCTCCAAGATTTTCAATACCTGTCGTTATTCGCTGATACACAGCCCGCGCAAATTCATCAACCGATTTGTATTTCATAATGTCATTCATCTCAATCACCACTTATGGACGATAAACCACTGATATTTAAACTTTGGTAGTAGTAATTACAACTACTTTTTTTCTAAAAATTAAATCTTGCTTGTTTTCTTTGAGCGTGAGCCTTTCAGGAAACAGGCAAGCTTATGTTTTCCATATTGTACCGTATCAACGGCATGAAGAATAATGAGTGCTACTTCTTGTTCGGGTTGGGTTTCCATTTTAAGAATGAAACGCCGAGGGAGGGACTTTCAAGCAGTATGCCATAAATGCTTCGCATTTAAGGTACCTTTTGAACCCTCACGCCCGTAAAGGCACTGGATGTCTGCGCGGATAACGTTGTCATTACTTGCGTATGCAGAGCTCAACGTTCGCTAATGTAGCAATCCAGCGCACTACCAGGTTATGCGACCTCGGCTTGAAAAACATCTCTACTCAGATACTATTTAAAGGTTTTTGGCGTTTAGAAAAAACTAGCGGGGAGAGGACTTTCCGGCGAACGCCTTTTGAATTCGGCAACCATCTTAACGATGATTTCCTCCGACTTCCGCAATGCAAAGTCGAAACTTAGCGATTCTGCGGGTTATGAGCCCGCCGGGCAAACAGGCACTTTTTAACGAAGTGTCTCCTGACTGCCCTACCCCGCTATATGTCAAACTCGTCCCACTTTCTTTATAAATCTTTGCACACGCAAATGTCAACTTTGTATAAGCCTCGAATTTGTTGATAGTCGTCGTTGAAGCAGAAGGAAGGCGAAAAAATACGTAAAAACATTTATTTTTTTTTCTTCCTTTCGTAGCATCTGACTGTGAGTTTTTAGGTCACACTTGCTTAAAATACCTGACATTTGACATTATCGCACACGCATGTTTAAAACTTTAAAAACAAAAACTTTTAAACCTGTTCTCCTCTCCCACTCTTGAGGTGGTTTGATGGACAAAGAAAAACCCAAGAAGGATACAAAGAAGAAAGATGATAAACCCACAGTCAAAAAATCAAAGAATGTCTGTGAGTTCTGCTGAATTTACTCTCGGCATTGACGAAGCGGGAAGGGGACCGGTACTCGGTCCTTTGGTCATGGCGGGCGTTGTTCTTACTGAAAGTGCTTCAGAACATCTGAACAAGCTCGGAGTCAAAGATAGCAAGCAACTGACTGCAGAAAAAAGAGAGGGATTATACGGTTCTATCATAACCGAAGCACATCAGTATAAACTTATCATTCTCGATCCGGCGACCATTGACGCTGCCTTGTCATCCACTCAATTAAATTTAAATTGGCTTGAAGCGCACAATGCAGCACAAATCATCAACGAATTAAATGTATTGCATGCAATCGTTGACTGTCCAAGTCCGAACATTGAAGCGTACAAACAATACATGCTTCGCTTGCTGAACAATAAATCACTCAATCTTGTTCTGGAACACAAAGCGGAAAAACATATTCCGGTTGCTGCAGCGTCGATTCTTGCAAAAGTAACACGGGACAGAATTATCGAAGAATTGAAAAAACAGATTGGCATTGATTTTGGTTCAGGGTATATGACTGACCCACTGACACAGGCGTTTTTGAAAAATCATTATGACAAACATCATGTTCTGTTCAGAAAGCAATGGCAATCGTATAAAGATGTGGTGACGGAGAAGCAACAGATGAAGTTGGGAACTTTTTAATAAGAATCGAAGTCCCCTCTAATTTGGAGGGGTTTAGAAAAACCCCGTGAGTACTTTCTGATTTTTGTGTAATGCTGCCATCGTCAGCTCATATCATGGGTCTCCAAACTCTTTCCATTGCTTTGCGAGATAGTTGAGCGATAAAAAGCCACTGGACACATGATATGTTTCACTAAATGCTGATAAATAAGCTCATTTTTGCTTTTTTCAGAGCCACTGGACAAAAAATAAGCTCCACTGGACAACCGTGCGCGTGAGGTATATAAATGGAAAAATCAAGAAAGATTTTGATGAAGACCTACAAATTTCGTCTATATCCAAGCGAGCATGTCGAGCAGAAGATGTTTTACACTATTGAATTGTGCAGGCAGACGTACAACATTCTGCTTGGCGAGCTACAGGAACAAAAGGTCATTGACAAAGCACAGATACAGGGCATCATTCCTGACATGAAAATCTGCGACAGCAGATTCAAGAAGCTTTACTCAAAGACGATGCAGTACGAATGCTATCGTTTGTTCTCAAACCTGCGTGCTTTGTCGCAGACGAAGAAGCGAGGTAGAAACGTTGGCTCATTGCGCTTCAAAGGCAAAGGCTGGTTCAAGACTTTTACCTACAATCAAAGTGGTTTCAAACTCATAGGAACAAACAAGCGCTACAACACACTCCGCTTGTCAAAGATTGGCGATATTCCAATTCGCTGTCATCGTGCTATCAAAGGTCAGGTGAAACAAGTCACAATCAAACACGAGCAATCAGGCAAATGGTTTGCTTATGTTGTCAGCGATGAAAAGAAATCTATTGTTCAGCAGCCCATCAAGAATGTCGTTGGGATTGATGTTGGACTGGATAATTTTGTGTATGACAGTGATGGTCATGTTGTGAAGAATCCACGACATCTAAAACATAATGAAATAAAATTGACAAAGCTCCAACAAAATCTTTCACGAAAAAAGAAAGGAAGCAAGAATCGTGTTAAACAGAGGATAAGAGTGGCTTGCAGACATGAAAAAATAAAAAACATCCGCACAGATTTTCTGCATAAAATTTCTTATTATTACACAACACAGTATGATGCGATTGGCATGGAAGACATGCCAATGACATTGAAGAAAGATAAGTTTTCAAAATCAAGGCAGGACGCATCGTGG
>Ga0209541_10002360_pt1 | contig 35871 bp, 36 predicted proteins | sample RifCSPlowO2_01_FD_184027 | JGI IMG/M metagenome (GOLD analysis project Ga0209541, IMG submission 184027) | Groundwater microbial communities from Rifle, Colorado - Rifle CSP2_plank lowO2_0.1 (SPAdes) (version 2) | ecosystem: Environmental > Aquatic > Deep subsurface > Groundwater | place...
TTTGTTTTGGAAATAGGTTCTAACTTGGTACAATAAAGACACCAAAAATTTTTAGAGAGGCTTAACTGGTTCTGCAAGATTTTGAACAAGCCTTCTTAAATCAAAAGACTTAACCCCTCTGTTATGGTGCGAGAGGGTGTGTCGGTAGATTTTATGTAATTTACCACTCCTTGTAGTATCTCTGGCGTGGTACTGTATTGGTTTTTAGAATAATCAATTTGGTGGAACATGAGGATGAGCCACGTCTTACTCACGTTGACTTGATCAATCCAAGTCTTTATTTGATCCAAGGTTGTTGTGTTATCAACTTGCTGTATTTTCAAAGCGTACTTGTCAGTGTCTTTTGTATTAAAACCCCTGTCCACGCTTCGGGCCGAACTCATGCCTGCGTTTTTAATCATTTGTTTTAAGGAATCATTGTAATCTCCAAACGGGTACGCCAAGGTTTTGATTGTGTTAGCCCCCATCGCGAGCAAATCTGTTTTGGCCAGATCAATTTCTGCCAAGGCCTGATCGGTAGTTAGTGATGTTAAGGATGGGTGAGTTCGGGTGTGATTGCCGATTTCGTGGCCAGCATTTTGGAGTCCAAGAAGATGAGTTTGATTCATGTAGAAACCGGAAGCATTAACTAATTTGAAGTTGTCGACAGTGAGAGATCCGTTGGCACTTATGGCTTGGTAGATAGTGATGGTTTTGGCATCAATCGGAACAGAGAAAGTTTTCTTAAAATATTTCCAGACTGGCGAAGCGGCTAGTGTGCCAAGCTCCATGGTTTGGATAGAGCCATCGGCTTTTCTCATTTGAGCCACCACCTTGGTTGAGACAGTGCTTACATATTGGTCGCTGAACGTGTAATTCCAGCCGCCTTTTATAGGGATCTCATTAAATATCCATTTAGCCTCTCCGTTTTTATAAGCGGAGACATTTATTTTGGCTACCCGAGAACCATTTGCTCCGGCGACAGGATAGCTGAATGTCGCCGTGTTGTTTCCGGATTTACTTCCTGTCCAGCCGTCAGGGACATTATTATTATCGAGGTCGTTTTCTAAAGAAGAGTTATTAATCCACGCCAACGCGCCGCTTATGATGTAAAAGGTTCCTTTTATATTGGCGGCGTCAAGAATCGGTTTGGCGTTGGTAAAATGAGAAATCCAACCGTCATCAAAAGTGAGAGAAACAAATCCACTATTAAAACCTGTCGGGTCTATCGGAAGGGTGGTGGTCGCTGTGTTTTTAGACAGGCTAAAGTTATCAACTGTCAAAGAGCCGTTGCTTTTAATGAGATGAAGAACTGTTACCGATACCATACCCTCCGGTACGGTGAATGTTTTCTCAACTGTCGCGGGGCTTGCGGAAGCGGGTAAAGTGGCCAAATCCAAATAGGTGAAAGTTCCTGAAGCGTTGGTGTATCGGACGGTCAGAGTAGTTGAAGTGTTTGATACATATTGGTCTTTAAACATGTACTCCTCGCCCGCGGTAACTGACACGTCAGCGAAATACCATTTCGCATCGCCGTTTGAATAAGCCGAGAGATCAATTTTTCCGGCGCGGCCGGAGATCCCCCCGACTGGATAGGTGAAAACCACGCTGTTACTTCCCCAACTGCCCTTAAACCATTGGTCGGGGATAGCATTGGCATCAGCGTCGTTTTCAAGTGACGGATTTTGAATGAGGTTAGGGCCAGCCGCGGTAGAAATATTTGGCGCTATGACACCGTACAGAAAAAATAATCCGATTAACAGATAAGCAAACAGAAATTTCCGACTGACTAGGGCAATCATGAGATCGTTACAATGTGAAACAACAAAAAAATTATATCACGTAGTTTGATATTCAAACTGCAACCAGAAGTGCATATCTTCTCTACGGGCGTTCGTTTACAGTTTTTGCTTTTCCCAGAGTTCAAAAAAGCGGCCTTTGGTTTTGTGGAGTTCGGAAAAGTTACCCGACTCGATGATTTTGCCGTTTTGAATAACAATAATTCGATCCATTTCTTTTATAGTGGTCAGACGGTGGGCGATGACCACGGCGGTAACGCTTTTGAAAAAAGTTTTTAGGGAATCTTGGATTTTTTCTTCGGATTCAATATCGAGATGCGAGGTGGCTTCATCGAGGAGTAGAATTTGAGGGTTTTTGAAAATTGCCCGCGCGATGCCGACTCGCTGTTTTTCACCACCAGAGAGTTTCACGCCTTTCTCGCCAATGATTGATTCGATACCAATTGGTAGCTTGGTCAAAAAGTCTTTGACGTGCGAGGTATTTACTGCGTTTTGGAAGGCGACGCTATTATGTTCCTGTCTCGGGTTGGTGATGGTGATGTTGTCTCGAAGCGTCGCGTTAAAAAGTTCGGTGTCTTGAAGCACCACGGCCACATGATTGAAATAGTCTTTTTTGCTGATATTTTTGAGTGGAATGCCATCAAAATTGATTTCACCCTCGTAAGATTCGCGTTCTTTAAGCAGGAGTTTGAATAGGGTTGATTTGCCGGCGCCCGAAATACCGATAATGCCTATTTTTTCACCGCGCCGAATTTCAAAAGAAATATTTTTGAGAGCGTGATTGTTTTCATACGAAAACGAAACATTTTTGAGTGAAATTTGTTTCCAGTTTTCCGGAAATTTCACTTTGTCTTTTTCATCGTCGATAATAATCGGCGTTTTGAGTATTTCTTGCATACGCGCGACCGCGTTTTTGGCGACGGAGAAATCTTCTGACACATCTGTGAGTTCAACCATTGCCTGCCAGACGCTGCCGAAGTAGCCGCTAAAAAGTATCAGAAAACCGATTTCATATTTTCCTTCCAAAATGCCGTAGACGATAAAGATCATGGCGCCAACGCGGAACATTTGAGCGTAAAAATTCCGGACTGTGTTACCGGCTTGGAACCAGTAAATGCGTTTTTTTATCGTCTCGAATAAATCAAGAGCGTTCTTTGAGAGCGTTTCGGTGATTTTGCCTGCCATAGACATGACTTTGACACTCCGGACGTTGTTGATTGATTCGAAAATCACGCCGCTCCGATGTTCTTCTTTGGCGTTGACGATATTTGTAAAGGCAATCGCTCGCTTTCTATAAAAATAAGATAGAAGATAGTAGCTCACGAGAAAAATCATAGTGGCGATTCCTATGTGAAAGTCGAATTTTGTGATGATCCAGATGACACCGATAAGGTTGATGGTAATTTCAATGACATTGTTTATCCAAATTCGGAGAATTTTGTCGAGGCTCGCTCCACCACGCTCAATCCGCTTGAATTTACTTCCAGCACTTTCGCTTTCGTGCCACGACATATCGAGGAGCATGAGGTGTTTCATGGCGCGAAGTTGCGCGTCCAGTGCAATCTTTTCTGAAATGCGAAACATTTTTGATTTCGCGAGATAGATGCCGCGATAGCGAAGGATTGTCGCTAGAATTATCAGGGAAAAAACGAGGTAAAGTGGCGAGAGAGATTGCCCGGGAGTGTAATGGCTGAAAAAATTTATGATTGTGGCGAGCGCGAACGGGGGATAGAGCCACGCGAGGTCAGCAATAATCCTCCACATTGTTCCAAGCCAGAAGTTTTTTCTGTATGGAGTAAGATAGAACCAAATATCTTTGATAAGAGTGCGAATGGAGTACATGCGCGTTATTTTAACATGGAAGAATGTTTCGGTAGCGTTTTATACAGAATTATTTTTATTTGAAGGGACGTCATTCTCCCAAATGTATTCAAACATAATTCGAAATGTCTCGGCAATATATTTACTTTCTACAAGCACGGTGATTAATGTTTCTTTGAAGTTTGTTATGGCCACTTTGTCTCCATAAATAATGATTTGAGCTGGAATGTGCAATTTTTCTGCGGGGACTTGTTTCCGAGTGATGAGATGCTTCTCATCTTCTTCGATTGGAGTTGCGATAGGCTGGCCGGTTGCAATCGGGGTGATGGCTTTTGTTTTTATATTTTGCTCCACCTGGCGTTTAATTTGTTCTCGAATAAGATGCAGGATTTCTTGACGACCATCATTTATCGGCGAGCTGATGACAAAAATATCTTTTCCAATTTCCAATATATCGTCGTATACATGCTGTATGCCAATGACGCCTTCAAAAAATTGCACGTTTGGTTTTCCTTGAAGGAAGTTGTAGGCCGAGGAAAGAGAGCCGAACGAGCTTTGTAAGGTAGCAATTGATTGCTCGGTCAACTTCTGCTTCTCGTGGAGCAATTCTTTAAGCCTCTCTGGATGTGTAGGGGCAAATAAAGCAATTCTACCGTATGTCTTTTTCTTTTCGACAAGTTTAAGGTAGGTGAGTTGGCCGAGAATTTTGTAAGTTAAGGCCCTACCGAGGTTGGTTTTGCTTGCAAGATGACGTGCCGAAGAAAGACCACCTTCAAGAAGTGATAGGTATAGTCGCGACTGTTCAGGAGAAAGGCCGGCATTTTCTAAGACTTTTTCATCTATGAGTGTCATATATTTGTAACAGTTATAGCTTATACAATATAAAATTATTGTCAATAGTCATATAACTATAAATACCATAGTCACAAAACAGTAAACAACTTGACATATTTCTGATATATGCTAAACTTTTCGGCAGAGACGGTAGAGATTGGCGAGGCAATTGTTGCTTTGCCGCTATCGTTTGAAAATTCAGTTCAGAAAGTACCTATGAAAACTTATTTCGGATTCGGAATTGCCCCCAGTATGTTTCCCCCAGCCTGCTCCATCCGGAAGCAAACACTTTCAGTGGAGGAGGCAAAGGGGATTATCGGGGAAGGGGTGGTCAGTTGTTTGAACCCGTCGCACAAGGCCAGCATCGACGTGATGCAGTCACGCTTCGGTATTTCGGTGGAGATTCCACCGAAGGCGCCGAGCGTGGTGGTGCAGTGCGGGGAACGAGCACTGGTAATGGGAGTCAGCGGACTCCCCCGGTTGGAAAACCGGCATGAGTACACCTCGGAAGAGGTGGCGGGGGCGAAATTCAATTTCGCGCTGTTTACGGTTACAGAATAAGGCCGTGGGGGTTGAAAGGTCCCTAGTAAACTTTCCGTCTGCCGCAACAGACGCAACAATTTTTCCTGGACGAGTTTTTGCGGAAACTCGTCCTCTTATCGGGCTCGTCATCTTTAAGATGGTGAATCCGTAGGAGAAAGCAGTTCTTTATTTTATGTGTCAGGTTCCTGCTAGCAAGGAATCTGAAAAGGGTTTACTCCTCGGTGTTGATCAGAGATGATCAAGACAGGAGTGGTATAAACCTACGCTCAAGGAGTTGGAGATTAAGGGAGAGAAATCCCTTAGACCAACACAACCGCCTATCCTTGAGCACTTCATTGAGTTCGTGAATCAAAAATATTTCGCGGATTCATAGAGTTCTTTGCAAACAGTTTTTAGCTTTTCTTCATGCCCCGAAGAAAATCTTCCGTCACTGGGCGCGTAAGCGTGGCTGGCCGGAGGCACTCCGAAAGGAGAGGGGAATGCTATGAGATGTTCGAAAAGGACATGCTTGGGCGGTACCGGGTTGAGATCCGGTCACGCAGAGCCAGAATCTGCGTCCATCTGAATCCACGCCTCGGTGGATACGATGGCGGCACAAGATTGCCGAAAGTGTGTGGCGACACATTCAGTTACTCAAAAAGGGCAAAAAGGTTCAAATCCAATTTGCCCACTCAATTGAGCTCATAAAGTGAAAGATTATTTGTGAGTTCATAGAGTTCAGTTCTTTGGAAAATTACAAGTTATGAATTGGACAGATATGCCGGTTGTAACGCGAGACAGTCTCATGCGTCCGACCTGCTTATGCCTTGATTGTGGTCAGCTTGTAACTTCTGATCGGGTAGTTCGTGATTTCAGGATCTATATTCCGCGGGGCGATAAATTCGCAGCCTGTGGATGGATTCTGGAGCACTGCCCAGAGGGAGCCCTTAAAAAAATCAATTGCGACGGCGCGCTGGTTCGAGAAGAACCTTCGCCGTTGCGAAAGATATTGGGCTGATCACAAGACTGAAGGATCGCACCACCTTCAATACAGAAGTGCGTACGTTGTCACCGTACAAAAATGGTGAGTTGGGGTTGCAGGCCCTGGGAACCAAAAAGGTTCTCTCTGTTTCCCGATGTGGGTTGGGACTGATGAGTCCAAAAGGACGAAACAGAAAAAGTTTTTTGTAAACGGTCTTCATACGCTGTGGCGCTGATACATTCGGCCCCAGAGCGTATGAAGACAAAAACCTTCTATCACGCTTCGCTACTACCTTTCAAAGAGGGAGACATGGTGAAGCCGGGACGCAAACGTGGATACGTTTGCTTGGCCACCACACCAAAGCAGGGTGAGTATTGGCGCGGAGTCCTTGCTTCTTCGCGAAGATTGGGAGCAAAGGCCGGATGGAAACTTTTCGCGGTAGAACTTCCAATCGAAACCCCCGTCGAAGATTGCCGGGGACACTATCACTTTGAATACCCGGGCGAGGAAAAACTTGCTGGGGAAGTGGAACCGCACACGGATGTGGACGGAGAGGTAAATGTGCGACAACCTATCAAAGTGGTAGGAGAGATCCCAGCGGAGGAATGCCGAGAAAATCGGCGCCGGATTGAACGAGAGCAACAGCACTACGAAATTCGCGAACAGGTCCGTTGGGGAGTATAAAAGTTGGAAGCCTTCAAAAAACTTCCTTCCGTGCAGAGAGAATCTGCAACGCTTTTCCCGCCGCAACGGGTCAATTTCAACCGGACGAGTTTTTGCGGAAACTCGTCCACTTCATTGAGTTCATCACGAAATGGTGGATTCACAGAGTTCAGTTCTTTGTAACAACATATTCATAGTGCGCTTGGCGTTTGAAAAAATTTCCAGCGCACTATGAATATGAAAACACTAAAAATCGTTGGTTTAATCACGCTCTCGCTTATTATTATGGTGGGAGGACTGGTCTTCGCCGCAAGTTTTGCGGTCGAGGAACTCCAGAGTTGGCCGAAGGCGCTGATGGAGGCCCGGACGGTGGTTTATGGGCAGATTTTGCTCGGGATAAGTCTCGGGTGGGCGAGTAGGGTATGGAAAAAGCGGTTGGCCCTCGTTGTCTTTTTGGCGATAGGGGTTTCTGTCTGTGGATTTGCATGGGCACTCTCGGCTTTGCCACTGGACAGATTCGGGTTGTGCTTTTGGGGGATACTTCTGTATGTTTTGATGGGGGGAATAATCCTCGCCAAGTTTATACAGGAGACATTTCCTCGTTACCACCCATTGCCGCCGAAGGTGACTGGAAACCCGTCGCTCAATTAGGAGAAAAGGTTGGAAGCGAACCTAAAAAACTTTCATCGGCCGCGATTGTTACGGCGTCATCACCAACGAGACTGGTGCGTAATTTGCTTCGGGGAAGCTCCGAAGGGCCTGACGAGCCGAAACTGTTACGATGCTATGTATTAAATATATAGCGAAGCGGGACGGCAAGGTCATGTCCTTGCACGACAGTCATGAGTCTGCGAACCAAGCGGTTTACGATTCGGAACGTCGTGACAGAGAAGACATGGTCAAGTCACAGTACATAGTTCGTCGAGCCATTGTTTGGGTAATACCAAACTGGATTGGCGACTTGTTCAAGTGACTAGTCCTGACCGGAAGCTATTCAGCCGGAATAAAGAAAGAAATAGCACTTGAGAAAGTGCAAACATCTCCTAGTTGAGTACATCTAGAAAAAATGCTCACCGAATTTAATTATCGGTGTTCTGTTTCGGAATGTGCATTCCGACTGATGAGCTTTAAAGAGCGAAACAGAATGTTCTTTTATAAAAGTATTCACAGCGCTTTGCGCCTGATCATTTCGGGACCAGAGCGCTATGAATACTAAAATTATTGAAGCTCGAGAGGCCGTACGCGTCTTATGGGAGACATATTCTGAATTAAAACAGGGATTTTTGGATCCCAACACTCTTCGGCGGAGATCGCCTCTACTGCTCGGACGAAGCGGCAGTTGTCGAAGTTGATGGGAAAATCGTGGCTTTGGCCACAATCGCGCCGGAAGGAGAAATGACATCCGGTGAACCGACTATTGTCGGCCTTTACACCGTCCGCTCTTGCCGATATCGTGGATATGGTAAGATTGTGCTTGAGGCTGCGATTCGTCGCAGTTTAGAGCGCGGATTTCCCAAAATCCGTATTGATGTACTCACACCGAAGGCGATGAAACTTGTGCAGTCTCTTTCGGAGGAATTGCTGTCCGTTTTGGCTGTGCATGACCAGTCGATGTTTGGTGGATTTCTTGAATAGAAAGCCTTAAAGAAGAAAGGAGGTGAAAAAATGACGGCTCAAGAGTATGAGTCGTTTGTGTCTGTAGCGGAGAGGTTCGCCAAAGATGGTGAATACCCATTGCAGACCATTCGGCGGGTCTTACTCTCAGGGGAGTTTAGGGAAGTTCGGTATCGAGACATAAGTCCGAGAGGTCTGGTGTTTCTGGGGGAACTCCTTGGTCTTGAAGTGACGTCTGCGCCTCGAGGAATGTCGAGGTGGCAGATTACTTTCAAGGAAAAGGGTAAGTAACTGCGGCTTCGGCACGCGGGGCAGAGCGACTGCCTGGCAACAGAATCGTCGCAAGAGAATTTTCATCCCGTTAGAGGCTGCGCTCGTCGGCCTACCTCTGACGGGATTCATCAAAAGCCCAGAATCAATCTGGGCTTTGTCGTTTTTGTTTCCACGAAAAAGTATATATTCTGATGTTCTTGAGAATGTCAGAATATACTAACGGTTATAATTCTATTTCAAATATACTCCTTGTTTCATACTACGGCCAAGTTTTGCAGGAGAGAAATGGAAGCGCGGTTTTTGCGAAGCGCTTTTGATGCTTCAAGCACTTCAATAAGCACTGGTTGTTCGCTTTTGGAGAAGTGCACGATAAGGTTGCCCATTTCTTGCGCATAGGCGACGGGTGTTTTTTTGTCCGCTTCCATTGAGAGTACGTCGGCTTCGCGATTGTATGTGATTTTTATATTATTTTTTTTCATATTGCGATTTTCTACCCGGGTAGAATGTGATGACCTTTAAGATATCTCGCTCAATTTTGTACACGACTCGCAATACACGAGTTCGATCAAATGGTTGTTGGGCGATCCGAAGCGGTTCTCTGCTCTGGTCAGTTCGTTCTGGTTTTAGTACGGTATTAATGACTTTTTGTTTTGAAACTGGAACACTGTGTTGTTTAAGAACCTCAAATTTTTACAGAGCGTGCTTCGTAAAGAGGATTCTCATTAATCATACTATTATCACAAAGGGATTTTTGGCAAAATCCACTTCGTTGTCTCTAAACCCCAATGGGGGTTTACGGCACTTCTTTCCAATCGGTAATTATGTAACCACCAGAAGGCCCGGCAGTGAAAAGCAAGCTGGCAAGACCGCTTTTATACTCAACCACGGCACTATTCGAAAGCGTCAACTTGTATGACGTCACTTCCCGCAAACTAATACTGTTTGCGAGAGAAATTAAACCGTGAGGCGCATACACGAGTACTTCACCAGAAATATTATTCGAGATCGTCATGGCTTGGTTACCACCACCATTTTCTGCATCATTGTTCATAGAAACAAGAAGAATATACGAATTGGAACCGGCCCCAGAAAAAGTCACGCTATTTGAAATATTTATCTTGCTTCCGCTAGAACGATTTGATGATTTGTCGGCAATGATAGCGACTGACTTACCAGACAGCGAAGCGTCGACAGAAATATCGGCACTGTTTGATAAATTAATCGTACCAGTCACCCACACCGGACCGGCAAGTGTAATATCCGCAATGTTTGAAATGTTAAGGTCGCAAGGAATTTTAATCGGCCCAAGAGTGACAGCCCCAGAACTTACATTGTACGAGCCACCACTACACGTAGCCGTGCCCCCTGCCGCCGCATCACTCTCCCACTCAAATATGTCCGAGTCTGGAATGGGCATCGAGCTTGTCGCCTGATCGGCACTTGCTGGATATGAGGTTCCTAAAACAGTACTACCGGAAATACTTTGGTAATAGGCATTTTTATCCGCGGTTGAATTAGAAATCGTGTGCGCATAAATTGAACTCGTGGCATGCATGCCTGAAACAGACCCCATCGGACCAGCAGAAATAATATCACCCAAAACCATGTTGCCGCTTCCAGAAATTGGTCCGTTGGAAAACAAATTGCCTTTAATACTTGAACTATTGGCAAAAGTAACACCACCTTTGTCTGTCTGTACGCCATAGTGAAACGACGCACTATCACCAGAGGAAAGGCTGGTTTGCACTTTTCGGCGAGCATCGGATTTGTTTCCCGTTGACACAATTGTCACCACCCCAGAAACCGTCGTTGACGTGGCATACGCAGTATCAGAACCGATAGTCAAATACTCTATCGAATCTACCGCCAAACCTGTTTTGTACCGATACGTCATATCTTCAGAAAGGCTCTCCGCGAGAACGTAACTTTGTTTTGACGTTTGTAATTGGCGCGCCAACGCCGCCTCCTTGAGAACGGGTGTTACCGTGCCAAAAACCAGCGTCATGGTAATACCAAGAAAGAAAATAACCGCTGTAACCATAGCCTGCCCACCACGGGTAGATGATGGATTTTGGAATCTGGAAGTTAAAAAAGGTGGCAATCCCCAGTGGTTTGCATCTTCGTTTTTTATGCTTTCTATATTTTTGTTCATAATTCTTAATTCCTGAATCTTAGTTCTTGCCCGCCCGAACCCAGCCCGACAAGGTCATTCTGGCGGGGACTGATATCGTTCAGTCGGGCGGGAATCCTGCTTCCTGAATCTACCCCTCATCTATTCTTGTACGATCCCCGGAGTACTGCCGTTGAATAGAATTTCTCCTCGCGATACGTTGTTGAGGTACCGCTTGCGAGCCACAATTCCACTGTCACCGCCTCGGTGGTGGTCGTACTCACTGAATAGAAAATAAGCCGCGTAACTTTGGTCGTCGAAGCGATAAGCGACCCCTTATCAACTCCGCCTTCGCTCACTCGAAGCAGACCATTTGAAACAGAAAATGTGAGCACCGTACTTGCGCCCCCCGCGTCATATGTATTAAGAGCGAGCGCTGGCGAAGTGGTTGTCGCAAGCGTGCTTTGTGCTACGTTGATACTATCAGCCAACTTAATTTCATTAGAAATTCGCTCGAGCGCGGTAAACGCGGAGAGATCAATGTCTTTAGAAACTTTGAGCGAGCGGTAGGTAGTGGTCAAATTGATAAGTATCACGATAACCGCGGTCAAAATCACCGAAAGAAGACCGACATAAACAATCATTTCAACAAGTGAAAATCCTTGGGAGGAGCGTGCTGTTTTTATTTTAAGAATATCCTTCATGTCAAAAAAGTTTAGTGAGATACCCCACAAGCTGTTTTGTGGTTGTCGCACCTTTATACAGCCACGAAACGGAAACTGTAATTTTTTTAGTATCGGGATCAAGTGTCCCGCCACTTGAGACAATATCCTTTGAAACGCTTCGGTTCACGGCGCTAACAACCACAATTCGATCAAAAATACCGTTTATCAATACCCCACTCGCGGCAGTAGACCACTTTTTAGCCCCAGCATCAAAAGAAAGATAGTAAGTAGTACCAAGCGACAACCCTGAAATTGAACCCCAGTTTTGATCGCGAATAAGTCGCATCACTTCCATACCCTCATCTTCGAGAAAGGCCGCTTGGATAGGGCGGGGCGCGACAAGCGAGGCGTTAACATAGAGAGCGTATGTCATAAGCAGGCCAACGCCGGCAAGAGAAAGAATCGAGGCGCCAACAATCACCTCTATAAGTCCTATGCCTTTTTTATGTTTACCCCGAGACATATCTACTTGGTGTCAATAATACCGGTCGAATTGATAAAAACTGTTTTTTTTGTGCTCGCCGAAGAGGTAAGAGCCACGTCAAGTGAACCAAAATTGAGAGTAGTGCCTTTAAGTTTATCGAACACGACATCAGCGCCGCCGCCATTAAAAGAGATGGAGTTTAGGCTAACTGCCGAACTTAATGGGTACACCACATTACCAGCCGCACCTCCAACATAAGCACTTCCGGCAAAGCGGATGATTTGGTTTGAAAGGAAATGTACACCGTACACATTGCCACCTTGGCCAGAAAGCGTGAGTGATCGCGCTTCTTCAAGAATAGCGACAACCTGGCGCGTTTCTGCTTCAAGCAACTGGCGATTCTTGAAGCCCGAGACCGAATAAAAAACTAAACCAGAGAGAATGACGATGATGCCAAGTACCGCAAGCATTTCAATCAACGTAAAACCTTTCCGGTAATTCCTTTTCATCTTAGAAACTGCTAGATGCTGTTAACGAGCGAGTAAATCGGACTGATAACTGAAACTGCAAAAACCCCAACGGCCGCGCCGACCATGATCATAAGCACCGGTTCGATTATCGTCGAAAGATTTTTGGTAGTTTGATCAATTTCCTTTTCATAAAAAGTTGCCACGCCATCAAGCGTCTCGCCAAGTTTGCCCGTTTCCTCTCCAACACTAATCATTTCGCCGACAAACACCGGGTAGAGTTCGGTATGACTTGAAAACACTGATGAGATGGGCTCACCCTTTTGAATTTTTGTTTTTGCCTCATCCAAAACATCGCGGTAGTAGCTGTTTTGCACCACTTCACTGGTAATCTCGAGGCTACGCACCACATCGACTCCGGAGGTTACGAGTGAGGCGAAGGTTCGGGCGGTGCGGGCAGAATTGGCCTGCACCACGATTTTCTTAAAAACTGGCAAACGAAGAAGCACGAAGTCACGCATACGTCCGCCGATTCGCGTGCGCAAACCAAAAAAAAGTGCGGCGGCAGAGGCAATAATCACGGCTGGAAAAATGATGTAGTGATTTAAAAGAAAAGAACTGACACCCAAAATGACCCGAGTCGGTAGCGGCAGAGGCACATTAAGCTCTTTGAAGGTAGCGGTAAGTTGTGGAATAACAAAAATAAGCATGAGAATCGCGATCACAACAATGAGCGCGATAATAATAGCCGGATACATAAGCGCCCCGAGGATTTTTTTCTGCAGTTCATACGAATCATTCATTTGGCGCGCCACAAGTTTGAAGGCATTGGCAATCGCGCCACTCTGCTCTCCCGCTTTAACCATGGAAACAAAAAGTGATGAGAAGGTTTGGGGAAAAGCGGCGAGCGCGGCGGAAAGTTCTTCCCCGCGGCTCACCCGATCACCGACTTCTTTAATTGTTTGCTTAAATTTTTTCTTATCGGTTTCGCGCTCAAGAATGGAAAGCGCGCGCGACACCGAGAGACCAGCCTCAATCATCGCGCCAAGGTTTTTGGCAAAAATAATCTTGTCGTGCATTTTCACACGTCCGAATATATTTATTGAAAACGAATGAGGTTTGACTTCCTTGGCAAAAACAATGGTCTCCCCTTCGGCTTTGAGATCGCGGGATAGCGAAAATTTGTCCGGAGCTTCTCGAAGCCCCTCATATGATTCGCCGCTTTGCCGCAATGCTTTAAATGAAAACTGCATGGGAAATTATGAAACATGAAACATATAACATAAAACATGAGGAGGGAGATAAGCAGGGATTTCCCCTTTCCTAATGTTCCATGTTGTATGTTTTGTGTTTTGTGTTATATGTTTCATGTTATATCTTTTTCCTCACTCCGACACCACTCGAAGCACTTCTTCGATCGTCGTTACGCCCTGCACGGCCTTAAAAATACCGTCCTCTATCATCGTAAGCATACCTTCGCTCTTTGCTTGCGACTCAATTTCAGCCGAGGTCGACCCTTTAAGAATAAGCTGACGGATTGTTGGCGTTACTTTAAGCACTTCGTAAATACCGATACGGCTAGCGTAGCCGTCTTCACATTTTTCGGATGGCTTCGGTTTATAAAAAGGAATTTTTTCCCATGAATCAGTTTTGCCAATGATTTTTTCCTCCTTCAGGGTGGCGAGTACGCGCGACAAATCAACAACCTTGCCTAAATTTTCTATTTCGAGTTTGGAAAGAAAATATTTTTCTTTGACGTCGCATAATTTACGCACCAATCTCTGGCCGATGATAATATTGACTGTGGAAACAAGCAGGAACCCTTCGACTTTCATATCGAGGAGGCGCGGAATAGCTCCAGCGGCAGAATTAGTGTGAAGAGTGGAGATCACGAGGTGGCCAGTCAAAGAAGCGTTGACGGCAAGCGCGGCTGTCTCATTATCGCGAATTTCTCCAACCATAACGATGTCCGGATCCTGACGTAAGAGTGACCGAAGACCGTTCGCGAAACTGAAACCGATCTCGGGCTTTACCTGCGTCTGATTGACCCTGGTCATTTGATACTCGACAGGATCTTCAATCGTCGAGATGTTAACCTCGGGAGTATTTAAAATATCGAGCACGGTGTAAAGCGTCGTCGTTTTTCCTGAACCGGTTGGACCGGTAGTTAAAATCATACCGGTGCGCTGTTTTGTGGCGGCATGAATCCGCTCTAAGGTCTCACCGTGGAAACCAAGGCCTTCCAGACTAAAGCCGGAAGCATTTTCCTTGAGAAGCCGCATGACCGCTTTTTCTCCGAAGTACGTTGGTAGAATTGAAACACGAAATGAAACTTTTTCCTCGTCTGTTTCGACTTTGAATCGCCCGTCTTGTGGCAAGCGTTTTTCATCGAGCTTCAAGTTTGAGAGCACTTTGATCCTGGCGATAATACTTGAGGCGATCGTCCGCGGCAGCACCATGGTGTCATGGAGGATGCCGTCAATCCGATAGCGCACCAAAACCTCTTTTTCCAAAGGCTCAATGTGAATATCAGAAGCGTTTTGAAGAATCGCATGTTTAAGCAACGTATCAACAATCCGAACCACCGGCAAATCTTCAGCTTTCTTTTTTAGATCTGTTTCGCTTTCGGTTTCATCCTCACCGCTACTCACCGCTTTAATAGCAGAAGCCTCCTTTTGGATGATATCCCCGAATTCTGCTTTAAGGCTTTTTTGATACTGTAGCAACGCGGTTTTGATTGATTCGCGATTGGTGAGCCGTGGCACAATTTGGAGTCCCACTTTTTTCTTCACGAAATCAATAGCCGCCAAATCATCGGTGTCGAGCATGGCCACTTCGAGAGCTCGGTCGGCTTTTTTGAAAGCCACAATGTTATGGTTGCGAGCAATCGGCTCGGGAATCATGGAGAGAACCGAGAAATCAATTTTCTGGCCGCGCAGATCAACGAAAGGGATGCCGAGCACGTATGCCTCAACACGGACCACATCATCAGCAGTCAATGAACCGCGTTTCACAAGCTCATCGGCAATAGCCGTCCCTTTTTTAAAAGATTCGTCTTCAGCTTTTTCAAAATCTGCTTTTGAAACTAAGCCGGAGTCCAAAATAAAATTTTTAAACTGTTTTTCTTCGATGTACATAGAAAAAGAAACGCCCGAGAAAGGCCGGTCTCACACCTTCCATTATAACAGCAGACCTTTCAACAAAAAACTTGCCTCTGTAGACAAGTTTTTTTGTTTGAAACGAAAAATATCTGCTCGACTTAAAATTCTTCGATGGTTGGATCAGCAACTTTTACAGTGCCGACGCAATCCGGCGAAGTTCCCACCCCAATAACGTCAACTCGAGCCGTTTTGATGCCAACCGAGGTATATGTTTTAACAATCGTCCGCGCCGTCCCCGACAAACTTTCATCTCCCGACCACGAATACGTGTAAGAGTTTGAGAAGGGTACGGGGTTGGCAGTCCAAGTAACTGATTCCCCGAGAAGAATCGAGGCTTTGGAAGGAGCACAGGTGATAGATGAGAGCGCTGGTTCAGAAACGGTTACCGCCGTAGTGCAAGCCCGAACGCCGGTGGTTTGACCGTCAGAAGATGAGACATTAACGCTGGCAGTTTTTGAACCAGCAGTATTATAGACTTTGGAAACCGCCGGGCCGTTTCCGGTAAGCGAATCCGATCCTGACCACACATAGGTGTATGGTGAGACCCCACCTGAAATGGAACTATTCCAAGTAACAGTTGAACCTGTCGTGGCGCTGGTCGGACTTGGCAGACAGCTCGCCGAGAGAGTCGGACAGGTTGAAGCATTCGCGCTTGCCTGATTTGATGGGGCAGAATTGCCGCTCGGCGAGGTGGCGACAACGCGATATGAATGCGCGCTTCCCGGAGTCAAACTGCTGTCCGTAAAACTAGTGTTTCCACCAGTGTAGACTGGCGAGGCTCCGCCGTCACGGTACAACGAATAAGAGGTGGTGCCTGGAACTGATGTCCACGACACATTGATTGCGCCGACACAAACACCTCCAGCCCCCGAAGTCGGAGCCGAGGTTGAAGCTGTCACCGTTGGAGCTGGCAGTGGTGGAGAAACAATAATATCAACATAGCCCTCACTTGAACCAACCCAAGTTTGAGTTAGGTCTACTCCTCCAGTTACGGGATCAATGCCATATGCTATAGTATCCGCTCGGAAAAATATCCGGTACTTACCAGGGACCATCGGGGCAGTAAACGGCCCGTAATTAAACGTATTCGTAGTAATAGAACTTGTTCCCCTTTGCTCATGAGAAAAAGTTTCTGTAGTAGTAGCACCATTGAAACCGATTTTGATAGTCGAATCAAACCTTGACTCGTTAGAGCAATTCCAAAAATCCTGCCGACCATCAATGTAGAATGTGCTACCCGCCGCAATTACTTGATTATCATATGGACTGTTTATGAACAAAGCTGGATATTCTTGAGGGAACGCAATCGGATCAGACATGGTCTTAACGTAGGTTTCAATATACGCCTCGGCCGAATGTGGAAATGATGCCAAACCAAAAAATGAAGCGGCGAGCAAAACGAGGAGCGCAGTTGTGCCGCCGATATTTGGAGGTGTCGTATTTTCTTTTTTGTCTGTCTGCACGCCCGACATAGGAGGAAGAGTGCTAGCTATATTCATTTTTGATCCGCGTGATCTTCGAATGGTTATGGTTATGAAAATAATAATGAGGAGAATAAACAAGGCATAGATGCCTGCCCAGGCCATATTAAAGCTAGCCGGATTTACGTTGGCTTGTGATGAATCAGCTTTCGTTAGGGTATTTGATTCTGTGGCCAAGACAGAACCATTTTTTTCGATTGAAGCAACCGCCTTGAGCGAAGAGGCGGAAGCCGACAATGACACGGGCACGGTAATTTTGTTTCCAAATTTATCAAGATCAAGTTTTGCGGTGTTTTCACCAACTTTGTTTCCTACCCCATCAAAAAGTGTGACTTTAACATCAACAATCCCAACTTTTGGAGCCTCCCCTGTACCCTGATCAAGTGGCGCGCCGCCATACAAAACATCAACATTAACCACATCGCCCTTACTACCGCTTTGACTCTCCGACGTAACTGTTTGAATCGAAGCCATATCGCCCAAAATCATATAGCGGAAGGTTGCAACACTTGCCTTTGGCTGACTCGCCTCATCTAAAAATGACACGTCCCCCGCGTACACAAGTGGTTTGTAATCAAAAGTGGGTAAAGGTATAACAATTGTTTTTGTTGACTTTGAGGAAACAGTAACCGAATCTGACTTGAATTCATTAAGTAATTCTCCCGTGCTGATCCGGTTATACATTCTCACATTCGGCGTAAAAGTAATTAATTCAGTTCCGGGGTTGGAAAAAGAAACTTTAAATCCCACCGTCCCGCCTTTGGGCACGACAGCGCCCAACTCTGCGCCATACGAGACACCTCCAATTTCAATACTTGAGGAGGCCACATTTAAGAGTGACGACGTGCCTGCGACAGAAATTCTGACATCATCCCACCCAAGGTAAAAACCCGCGTACATTGCCTGAATTCTAATAGCCAGATCATTACCGGAAACGGTCGATGGCAGGTTGTAATTAAACGAAATCGTCTTTTTCTCTCCCACCGCCAGAAAGGCTTGGCCTAGCTTCTGCTCATCATAAACCACTGTAGGCTGATTATCCTTATATTCCCCCACCAAGAAAACCGAATAGGAAACATCCGGAGCGTTGTTGGTGCTATTATTGAAAAGCGTAAACACCCCGCTAACAACACCGCCAGATTCCAAATTATTGTTGTTGAGTGCTAAATCAATAATATGAATTTGCGGTATAGAACCACGAGGCGTGGCAGTTTGAGCGTAAGAGGATGTGGCAAACCCAAAAACTGCGATCATAATAGCGAAGGAGGCAAAACGGCGGCTGATGTTTAGAAACATAATTATGTTGTGTAAAAAATAATAAGCTTTTTTATAAGCAAAAAGAGAACCACGGCCCAAAAGCCGTACTCTCTTACATTTTAGCCTAAAAATAAGCTGGGGTCTTGGTTTTATTGTCATCCCTGTGTATAACTTTCGGGCAGAACTTGACAAAACAAGTCAAAACCCCTAATATGGAAAAACACTGTAAGTTCGCTCGCGAGGCGAACTTTTTTATAGAAAATAACGAATGAAGTGAGTATATTTTCTTACCCGCTAAACTTTTTGCTCCCGCACGTTCTTGAGTCTCGCGAGACTGGCAAATCAGGAGCAAAAAGTTTCTCGGGTGAAGATTTTCAAATTCGCTTCGCTCATAAGAAAATCATTCATGTTTGATCTTAAAGTTATAAATTCAGTCCTCGAACAACTTGAGGAGGAGCGCGGTATCCCTAAAGAAAAAGTGCTTGAAGCCATAGAAATGGCTTTGGCGACTGCGTACAAGAAAGAATACGGCAAGAAAGGCCAGATTGTTCGGGCTAAATTCGACATAAACACTGGAAAAACCGATTTTTTCCAAGTGAAAATTGTCGTTGACGATTCGCGCGTCATCGTAGAGGAGAACATCGAGGGTGAAGACGCCCCGCCGAAAGAAATCGCGCCCGATGACGAACGCATCCGTTTCAATTCAGAACATCATATTTTCATCAATGATGCCAAGAAAATAAAACGGGATGCCGAACTCGATTCCGAAATAATTTTTCCATTGGAATCAAAAGGGTCCTACGGACGAATCGCCGCCCAAACCGCAAAGCAAGTCATCATCCAAAAAATCCGAGAGGCGGAAAAAGTCTCTATCCTTGACGAATACGGCAAACGCGAGGGGGATATTATAAGCGGCACGGTGCAGAGAGTAGAGAGGGGTACTATTTTTATTGATCTTGGCCGCGCCACCGGCATGCTCCCCTACGAAGAGCAGATCCCAGGGGAACGCTATAAACAAGGAGAACGTATCCGCAGTTACCTAACGCGAGTTGAGGAAACGCCGAAGGGAATATTTTTGCGCCTATCGCGTTCACATCCAAAATTTCTAGAAAAACTGTTTGCCCTTGAAGCGCCAGAAATCGCGAGCAACGTTGTGGAAATCAAGGCGATCGCGCGCGAACCCGGATCGCGTTCCAAAGTCGCCGTTTTCTCAAATGACCCGCATATTGACGCCGTCGGCTCGATGGTCGGACAAAGAGGCGTCCGCGTTTCAACCGTCATGAGCGAGCTCGGTGGCGAAAAGATAGATATAATCGAGTGGTCGGAGAATCAAAAAAAGTTTATCGAAGAAGCGCTTTCTCCCGCGGAAATTAAAACGGTCACCCTTGATCAAAACGAGCGCAAAGCGACCGTTGAAGTGAGCGAGGATCAGCAATCCCTAGCCATTGGCAAGGGCGGACAAAATGTCCGGCTGGCGGCAAAATTAACAGGTTGGAGAATAGATATTCAATCAGCCAAAGGTGAAAACCTTGCGGAAACTGACGGGGGGAAAGAAGTAGCACTACCGAAAGAAGTATTACCAGAAGAAAACAAAGAAAAGGACGAGACAGAAACTCCAAAAGCGAAAGAAAAGAGCAAAAAATCAGCTAAATAAAGAAGAAGAAAATTATTAAGTTAACTAAAGAAGTTTATGAATCTTCTACACGATGTCGAACCGGGAACAAAAGAAAAAATTAACGTCATTATTGAAATCAACCGTGGTTCAAAAAATAAATATGAGATAGACAAGAAAACGGGTTTAATCGCGCTCGATCGCACCGCTCACACCTCTCAAGATTTTCCTTTTGACTACGGCTTCATCCCGCAAACCCTATGGGATGACGGTGATGCGGTTGACGTGGTTCTCCTCACCACCTTCCCACTCTTGCCGGGAATTTTGGTACGTGTGCGTCCTGTGGCTCTCATGAACATGGTGGACGGCGGAGACGCAGATGACAAAATTATCGCCGTACCAGTCGACGATCCGCGTTGGAGTGAAGTCGTAGACCTTAAAGACGTCAACAAACACACCATAAAAGAAATTGAGCATTTTTACTCAACCTACAAAAAACTCCAAAATAAAGAGGTTATCGTCAAGGGTTTTAAGGGTAAAAAAGAAGCAGAAGCTGCTTTTGAAAGGGGGTTGAAACTCTATAAAGAGGCTAAGTAACCTATTTGTATTGCTTTCTAAAGAAAAAACAGTGGTTGCCCCGCTGTTTTTTCTTTAGTATACTTTATGTATAGCAGTTTTATAAAATATCTTAACTAACGTGAACCCTATTAAACAAAAAACGATTAGGCGCTCGCTACTCGTCCTGGGGAGCTTTGCTTCCATGCTTTTCAGTTCGACTCTTTTAGTTTCCGCGGAAGAAACTTCTTCCAGAAGCGCGACGGTAAAACCGATCGTTAAAGAATTGCGAACCGACATAAAAAACGACATACGGACAATGCAAACTGACGTTAAAGCAGTCCGAGACAATGCTTCAACGAGCGGAAAAACAAACGCGGAAGTAAGAGGTGAGATAAAAAACATTCGGGAAGAGACTCGAAGCGACATCAAAGATTCAGTGGAGAAGGCTCGATCGGCGTTGCGCAAGGAAAAAGAAAATAGAATCAAGCGAGAAGTCCAAAAAGTTATCGAACGATTTAATGCCGCGATTGAAAGGCTGGAAAAATTAGCCCTGCGAATTGATTCTCGAATTAAGAAATTTGAAGCACGGGGGGCGGATGTAGCGGTGGCAAAAAGCAAACTAGCGGAAGCAAAGGTGAAAATATCGGAAGCGCAAGGAGCAGTCCTCTCACTTGGATCTGGATCAACCACACCGATAATCGCCTCAACAACTCCAAGCGGAATTATCATTTCCAAAGAGTTCCGCGAAGCGGTTGAAAAGACTAAAAACATAATCAAGGCCGCTCATGCCGCACTCGTCGACGCCATAGTCGCCCTGAAACCAGCGGCAGAAAAGGCTGAGACAGAAACGGCAACTTCCACTAACAACGATTAAAAATTAACAATTTTAACGAATTTCTATAATGGAAAACATGATACCAAACACGACTCCGCTGCCTCCGCAAGGAGAAAGCAAGCTGGGACCAATCATTGGAATTATTATTGTTGTCATTGTTCTTATCATCGGAGCCTTATACTTCTGGGGTGAAAAACTGAACAAAGCAAACGACTTACCGCAAGGCGACACGATGGTAAACAATCTCAAATCCCAGCAAAATTCCGACGAAGTTAGCTCCATCGAGGCCGATCTTAAGGCTACAAATCTGGATGATATTGACGCTGATCTCAAAGCTGAAGCCGCAAGTTCGGTACAATAAAAACAAAACGAAAAAATGAGTCGCGTAAAAAATCCCCTTTTCAGGGGATTTTTTACAAAATCAAAAAAAGAAGGTAGACTAACATTTCTTATAATTGTTATGACAAAAGAACAAACACGAATCCAAAACGCGCGCGTCGTCGAACATCCTGACTCTACAGTGGAAATCGAGGCGGAACTTTCTGCTGAAACGCTCTTGACGTACCGCGCTCACATTCTTAAGGATTTCAACCAAAACCTCTCAATATCCGGTTTTCGAAAAGGAAAAATCCCGGATGAGGTTATTATTTCACGCGTCGGTGAAATGGCTATTTTGGAAGAAGAAGTCGAGCATGCTCTTCGGGAAGAAATCCCAAAACTGCTTGCCGAAAAAAAAATTGACGCCTTGGGAAGACCCGACGTCTCTATTATGAAACTAGTGCCCGGACAAACAACGTCCTTCAAAATCCGAGTATCGGTTTTCCCGAAAATCACTCTGCCAAACTATCGAGAAATCGCCAAAAAAGAAATGACAAAAGAGGATGAGCCGACAGACATCTCTAAAGAAGAATTAGAAAATGTTATAAAAGAAATTCAAAAAAGTAAACTCCCAAAGACATCGGTATCTGCCAAGCCAGAAAAAACAAAAGAGGATAAGGTGGAGCTGCCTCCGATCACCGATGAGTTTGTAAAAACTCTTGGAAATTTCTCAAACGTCGAAGATTTCAAAAAAAAGATAACGGAAAATATGCGGCAAGAAAAAATATATCGCACCAAAGAAAAAAAGAGGCTATCCATTTCAGAAAAAATTGTCATCGGTACAAAAGTTTCTCTTCCTCCGGTTTTGATTGAAAGCGAAATCGAAAAAATGCTCCATCAATTCAAAGATGACGTGGAGAGGTTGGGTGTAACGCTTCCTGATTACCTAAAGCACATCAAAAAAACCGAAGACGACCTTAAAAAAGAATGGCGACCAGACGCGATACGCCGCGCCACTCTACAACTTGTTCTCAACCAAATCGCACTTCAGGAAAAAATTACGCTGGATGAAGCGGCAGTACAAAAAGAAGTTGATCATATTCTGGAACACTACAAAGACGCCGACCCTAATCGCGCGCGTATCTACACCGAAACCATCCTCACCAACGAAAAAGTTTTTACCTTTTTGGAAAACCAATAATATTTTCCATTACTGTGTCACATGGCAAATCAACTGGAAATCTTTTCATAAATCAACTACCCGGTAGCAGAACTGCGAGAAAATCTTTCCTAACCTATTTTCCACATTCATCCTTGCGTCTGTATGTTTGCAATGCATTCCTATTGTGTAACACAACTGAAGCGATCGCTCGAGTTGTGTTACAGTATTAGGAACACTGGAGCTAATATGACTGCTGATGAAAATTTTATATACTGAATTTTTTCTTTAGAGCCTCACCGTTATCAACGTGCGTCGCTTCAATGTAGTGTATCTCATCCCCAAGAAACAAATGTTCTTTGATAAAATCTATCTCGTCCTTGCATCTAAAGGGGAAAATGAATATTGATTTTTGGTATGGTAAAAAACCAAGCTCTTTCAATTTGACTACAAACTGATCACGCCCGCGCTTTCTCCTTTCAGAAATATCATAAGTTACAATCCTCCAAATACCATCCCAATATTTTGAAGTTTTTATTTTCATATCCTCAAAATCATACTGGAGCGATCTTTTCTTTCCTTTTTCCGTTATTTCAATCACTTCATTACCATCCTTATAGTGAGACGTCACGTACTTTGATTTCTTAAGATTATGCACTGACCGCATAAACTTTCGTTTGTCACCTTTAAAATAATTAGTGATAATCTTCGTGGCATACGGTGAAGATAGAACCAAAACAATAGCCCCACCAACCAGTAGTGATTTCAGAATAATTTTCGCGACTTCCCCTCTTAAATATCTCTTTTTACCTTTTTCTATAGTCATACTCTTATCGTAATTGTGTATTTTTGTGTGTAAAGTATACCGCTTATTGTAACACAACTGAAGCGATCGCTTGAGTTGTGTAACTTGAAAATTATTTATTTTTTAAAAGAGAGGGATTGGAATGGAACGCAAGATTAGGGGTGTAAAACTAGAGCAAAAGGAGTGATGTTGCGGCGATGGTCGCTGTTTCAGCACGCAAGATTGTGGAGCCGAGAGAATAAAGTGGGATTGCCTTTTTTTCAAACAAAGAAATCTCACGATCGCTCCAACCGCCTTCAGGGCCAATTAATACAGAGGTGGATTCAAGATTCCCGCCCGACTGAACGATGCCAGTCGTTCGGGCGGGCAAGATTTTAGATTCACGAAATGGAGAGCCGTAGGGGTGAAACGCGATCGGATTGACCAGAGGCGAGGAGACAGCATCTCCGAGCGAGACCGGCTCGGACATTGTGGGCAATATCCCTCGGCCTGACTGTTCGGAGGCCTCTTTCACGATTTTTAAAGAACGCTCCATGTTAATATTTTTCTTTTCGCTTCGATCCGAGAGAACAGGTACAAAATGTGAAACGCCAAGCTCCGTACATTTCTCCAAAACAAGATCAAAATTTCCACCTTTGATTATGGACTGGTAGAGAAACACCTCGCGGCGTGGCAACATTGTGTTTTGTTCCTTTTTCACAACAAGGAGGCTTGCTTCCCGAAATGACAACTCGGCAATTTGGCAGAGTGCCTCAAAACCTGAATTATCAAAAAGCGTTGTGAAACTACCCACATTAAACCGAAACACATGCCGCCACTGGTAGAGTAGTTCTGAATTGGAGAGCGTCATAACACTCCCCTTCTCCAGAATCGGCTTATTAACATAAAATCGATGGACTCTCATTGTAATCCACTCTACCGTGAAACTATAAAAAGAAAAAGCCCAATCGTTCGAAAGGGCTTTCTGTAAATTACAAGCCTACCATCCCATTGTTTCAGAGGGACACATGGCGATAAGAAGCGCTTCCATAATATCCTCTGGAAGAATAGCCCTTTCGCCAGCCGGCAACTCTTTCAAATCACGCCAACCAAAAGAAACGTGCCTGTCAGTGGGAAAGAACTTATTGACCGCGAGTCGTATGCTCATCATACTTAGTTTTCGGTCCAGCTCGTCTTCAAAAGGACCCGCGAAAATTTGTACTGATGTAAAAACTTCCCATCGCCACAGTTTAAATGTTCGGCGAGTAAAGATAATTTGAGTGTACATAGCCGCTCTCCTTTTCTTTTTTTATCCTTACACTAAAAAATAAACTTGTCAATCTGCATGTCTCCTTGCTATACTTTTCTCTATCAATTAATTAAAAGCTTTTGAAGCTCGTGAAGCTTCGGAAGCTCCAAGCTAATTATGTTAATACCAACCGTTATAGAAAAATCGCCCTTCGGCGAGCGCGCCTATGATATTTATTCGCGACTGCTTCGAGAAAACATTATTTTCCTGGGCGGGCCGATTGACGACCATGTGGCCAATATTATTATTGCTCAACTGCTTTTTCTCCAATCTGAAGACCCGAAAAAAGACATCTCGCTCTATGTTAATTCCCCGGGCGGATCAGTCACGGCAACCCTGGCGATCGTTGACACCATGCGCCACATCAAAAATGACGTCGGAACCGTTTGTGTTGGCATCGCCGCCTCCGGCGCCGCTATCATCCTTTCCTCCGGCAAAAAAGGCAAACGCTTCATGCTTCCAAACGCCGAAGTCATGATCCATCAACCACTTGGCGGCGTTGAAGGCCAAGCAACGGATATTGCCATCACCGCCAAGCACATCCTTAAAACCAGAGAAAACTTAAATGCTATGCTCGCGGAAAACACCGGCAAATCAGTCGCGCAAATCGAAAAAGATGTTGAGCGAGATTTCTTCATGTCAGCAGACGAAGCCAAAAAATACGGCATTGTTGATGAGATTGTGAAGACAAAACTCTAAACGCATATTTTGTATCCAATGCTTCTAAACTGTGCTAAAGAAACGTGGTCAGGTTTTTGCTAAACACCGAGAACAAGAGTTTTCTCGCGGCCTTTAGCATTTAACCACTCTCTCATGCATATCACTCCTGTTAAAACTCGCCTGTTTCTCGAGGGCAAAGATCTTATTGCTTTCATCAAAGAACACATTCCAAAAATCGCAGAAAAATCTCTGCTTATCGTTACCTCGAAGATTGTCGCGCTCGCGGAAAAACGAACCGCGGTTGTAGCAAATCAAAAAGAAAAAGAACGCCTCATACGATCAGAAAGTCAGTTTGCGCTCCAAACCAAATACGTTTGGCTGACTATCCGTGATAATTTAGTTATGGCTTCAGCTGGTATTGATGAATCAAATGGCAACGGCAAACTGATTCTGCTACCGAAAAACAGTTTCAAAACCGCCATTTTTATTCGAAAGAAAATCAAAAAAATATACGGCCTAAAAAAGTTCGGGGTTATTATCACCGACTCGCGACTCTTACCGCTCCGAAATGGCACGGTTGGCGTCGCGACAGGCTACGCTGGTTTTCGGGGTCTTAAAAGTTACAAGGGTAAATCTGATTTATTTGGCCGGAAATTTTTGTATCAACGAGTCGATGTGGCGGACAGTCTTGCCACGGCAGCAGTTTTTTGTATGGGCGAGGGCAACGAATCAATCCCCCTTGCCATGATCACGAGCGCACCTGTGGCGTGGCGTGAACGCATTAAAGAAACCGAACTTGAAATCGACCCCCGCGAAGATGTCTACCAGCCACTATTTGCAAAGATTAGGAGACTGGGACCAAAACGATTCAAAAAGGTATGAGAGCGAGTGCGAAATCGGTCAAGATAGACAAATCATCCCCCTTCTTATATATTATAGTCATTAGTATTTTAAAATTTGAGAATTTCGCTTTCGTTTTAAGATGCCCGGGTTCGCACACTATACTCTGTCTCTCTTCTATGTTTGAAATAATCACAACCTATAGCAGATCTCTAAACGCTCCGTCTGAAGGCGGGGTTTAAGGCGCGGTTTTCGCATTAATAATATGCCATTAAAAGAAGTGCTACTCATTGCGCTTGCGGCTTCGCTTGCGGGGGTAGTTTTTGGATATTTCCTTCGCTGGATAGTATCCTTGGGCAAAAAAGGCTCGGTTGAACTTGAAATCAAGCAACTGCTCCTCGATGCCAAAGAAGAAGCCAAAAAAATAACCGAGGAGGCGAGCAAGAAAGCCGAAGAGGCTCTAAAGCAAAGCCACATCGAGGTAAAAGAGAAAGAAGAAAAACTTAAAAAAACTGAGGACAGGTTGATTAAAAAGGAGGAGCTCTTAGACAAACGTCAGATCGACATTGATAAAGAAGTTGAGGAAATCAAAAACAAAGTCGCGGAAATCAAAAAAATAAAAGAGAAAGTTGACGCCATGGAAGTGGAACGTCAGACTGCACTTCTGCGTGTTGCCGGCATGACGGAGGGCACGGCCAAAGAAGAACTTCTCGCCGCAGTCGAGAAAAAATGCGAGGAGGACATCATGATCCGGATGCAGAAACTGGAAACCATGGGACAAGAGCGGCTTGAGAAAAAGGCACAGGATATTTTGGCGACTAGTATTCAGCGCCTAAGTTCTTCGGTCGCTGCCGATGCGCTTTCCACCGTCGTCTCCATTCCCTCTGATGATCTCAAGGGCAAAATCATCGGCAAAGAAGGCCGAAACATCAAAGCTTTCGAGCGAGCCACTGGAATTGAAGTTATTGTTGATGATACCCCTGGTTCGATTATCATTTCCTCCTTTGATCCGGTGCGCCGCCAAGTGGCGCGTGTTGCCCTCGAAAACCTAATTTTGGACGGCCGTATTCAGCCAGCGAAAATTGAAAAGGAAGTTGAAAAAGCGCATGAAGAAATAAATAAAATTATCAAAGAGAAAGGCAACCAAGCGGCCTATGAAGCTGGCGTGTTTAATCTTGACCCGCGCGTTGTTTCTATTTTAGGCCGGCTTCATTTCCGAACCAGCTATGGCCAGAATGTGCTTCAACACTCGATTGAAATGGCCCATATAGCAGGCATGATTGCCGAAGAACTCGGCGCGAACGTCTCGGTGGCTAAAGCCGGAGCACTGCTCCATGACATTGGCAAAGCGGTAGACCATGAAGTGCAAGGGACTCACGTTGAAATTGGCCGACGAATCCTCCAGAAATTTGGTGTTTCCGAGGAGGTGGTCAAAGCAATGCAAGCGCATCACGGCGAATACCCTTACGAAACCGTCGAATCAATCATTGTTCAGACCGCCGACGCCATTTCAGGCTCTCGTCCGGGGGCGCGGCGCGACACGGTGGAAAACTATCTGAAACGGCTACAAGACCTTGAAGCCATCGCCAATTCATTTAAAGGTATAGACAAGGCCTACGCTCTCCAAGCGGGACGTGAAATAAGGGTTTTTGTCCGCCCAGAAGAAATAACTGATCTCGACGCCAAAAAACTGGCTCGTGATATAGCTCTCCGCATCGAAAACGAGCTCAAATACCCAGGGGAAATCAAGGTAAACATCATTCGGGAGACCCGCTCGATAGAATTCGCAAGATAATCTGAAGAAGTTGGTTTTACACCTCCCATTCCCCAAAGTCGAACCTTAAATCTCTAAAAGGTTCAACCTTGTTGGTTTAATTTTCCCACGAAATTATAAATTATTAGACAATTTTGTCAACCTTTACTCCTGATTGCTTAAAAAACGGCCTATTATATAATGTTGATGAGAGATCTATAAGATTAAGGGTCGACTTCTTACTAGCCATAAACTATATCCCCATGAATAAGCAAGCAATCGTAGACGTTGTCCACGGCAAACTTGGCACCACCAAGGTGCAAGCCGAGCAAGTCGTAGACACGGTCATTGAATCAATCGTCGGCAACCTAAAAAAAGGTGAGGAAGTTTCAATCGCAGGCCTAGGTATTTTCTCCGTTAAACAACGCGCCGCGAGACAAGCACGGAATCCTCGCACCGGTGAAACCCTGCAGGTTCCAGCCATGAAAGTTCCAAAATTCCGCGCCGCTAAGGCCCTAAAAGAAGCCGTCAAATAACTTCTTAGTTATTTAATCCCGAGGTTTTATCGAGGGATCATTTTTCACACTTACACAAAACCCGCCTTCCGGCGGGTTTTGTGTTCCTTAATCAACAAAAAGAGGCTTCTTTTATTCATGACTTTCCTTTTCCTCCCACTTTTTCGAATGTTCAATCATACTGTTTTTCAAGTTTTCTGGCCCTATAGTAACTGCCTCTCTGTCCTTCTCGAGTTGCTCTCGGCGGATAGCCAGAAAATTTCCAAGGTCCTTAATAGGGCTGCCGTCCGGATTTCTGCCTTTATTGCTAATAACTTGCATGGTAAACGCGTCTCGGCCAAGAAGAGAATCTTTGCTTGCAAGCTCGAGTGCGGCTTCCCTGTCCGCCTTGGTTTCTACAACCTCGTCCTTTTTTGGCGAACCTTCAATGTTATTTGACATATACTTTTATTTATTTAATAATAGAAACAGAACGATTCGTAAACAATTATATCACGGAGGGAAAACAATGAAACCGGTGGTCCTTGTGCATGGTTTCCTGACGGCAAAAAGACTTGAGAATATTTGGCGGGAAATCAAACGATACCGAGATCTGGACCAAATTGCAGGATCTCCAGACACGGAAATCGGCTTGGTAATCGCAAGCGAAGGCGGAAGAGCCAAGAAAACAATCGAGCTCATCGAAAAAATTAAGAGGGATAACATTTATCTGACAGCAAAAATATACCAAGCCGAATCGGCAGCAGCACTCCTCGCTCTTGCCGCCACGGAGCGGGAAATCGTCCAGCACGGGGTCTTTTCAATTCATCTCGGAGCTGTAACTATTGAGTCCTGCGATTTAGCAGGCCGCGGCAAAATTCCCCGCGCCAGGCTTTCAGAATTGAAGACCGTGAGACAAACGGCCTTCGACCTTCTGAAACTTTCTGGCTTTCCCGAACGGGGGCCATTTATGGATTCACTCATTGCAAGAAATAGACTGGCCTTGAACCCCGAAGAATGTCTGGAGCTTGGTCTAGTTCAGAGAATTATTTGAAGTTTGTGACATCACACCAAAACAACCCCCACCACATGAGAATGTGGCGGGGGGTTTTATATCACTCTAGGAAATCGCGACAAAGCAGAGATAAAGTTCTTCTTTTTGTCATGCAACCCGAATTCTCCCTGATAAATTCGGCTGGTTGTTGTTCTCCCGCCTGACGGAGGGGTGTTATAATGAACGCATGAAAAAAGATAAGAAATTAATAGTGGCAAATTGGAAGATGAATCCCGTCACTTTTGTCGAGGCGAAAGAGGTTTTTCTAAAAACCAGAAAAGTTGTTTCTACCCTTAAAAACGTGGACGTGGTTGTGTGCCCGCCATTCGTGTATTTACCACTCGTTCAAAGACTGACCGGTGGTAAAAAACATATTCACATTGGAGCCCAGAATAGTTCATCCGAAGACAAAGGTTCGTATACCGGAGAAGTTTCTCCAGTAATGTTAAGAGATGGCGGTGTTGAGTATGTTATTTTGGGGCACTCCGAGCGTCGAGCTCTTGGTGAAACAAATGAGGTTGTCTGTCGAAAAGCTATAAGTGCTCTTCGAGCGGGACTCAAGATTATTCTTTGTATTGGGGAAGAATTTCGAGATAATCAAGGTGCGTACTTGGGCTTTTTAGAAAATCAAATCAAAAGTTCACTTGTTGGAATTTCTCGCGCTTCTCTTGGAAATATCATTATCGCTTACGAACCTGTTTTTGCCATTGGGAAGAAAGAAAGTGATGCCATGAATCCTCGCGAACTTTTGGAGACAGTTTTGTATATACGCAAAATTCTTTTTTCATTGTATGGCAAGGAGGGGATGGAAGAAGTTCCCGTTCTTTATGGTGGTTCAGTAGGAGAGAAAAATTGCCGAGATATTCTTTCGGAAGGCGGCGCCCAGGGACTTCTCGTCGGCCACGCTAGTTTGGATACCGAAGCTTTCAGACTTATCATCAAAATTGCGGAATCGCTATAGAGCCCATGACCTTTCCTTGCTTAAGTAGAGAAAAAATTATTTCGGGCACGCGTGTTTTGCTTCGGCTTGATCTTAATGTGCCGATTAAAGAGGGTAAGGTGACTGATGATTTTCGAATTTTGCGTTCAATGAAGACACTGGAGTTTCTGGTTTCCTCTGGCGCTCGGACAGTTATTGTCGCGCATATTGATGATAAAGAGGGTGGCACACTTTTACCGGTTTTCGAGTATTTAAAGAAGAAATTTAAAATAGAGTTTTCTTCGTTTAAAGAGGCCGGCCGCAAGGCGGCCGGCCTCACCCCGGGCTCTTTTTTATTTATCGAAAACATCCGCGAGAATGAAGGAGAAGTCGAAAACGACGAAGCGTTTGCCAAGGAACTCTCTATGTTCGGCAGTCTCTATATAAATGAGGCCTTTTCCGTTTCGCACCGGCCGCACGCTTCGATTGTCGGCGTTCCAAAATTTTTGCCGTCCTACGCCGGTTTTCTTTTTGAAGAAGAAGTCAGGGTTCTTTCCGAGGTGTTTAATCCGCCGCGGCCATTTCTGTTTATCTTAGGCGGCGCGAAATTTGAAACCAAAATACCGCTCATCCAGAAATTTTTGAAGCTGGCCGATCATTGTTTTGTTGGCGGGGCTTTGGCGAATGATTTTTTCAAAGTCAAAGGATTTGAAGTCGGAACATCACGACTTTCTGAAGCTGTCATAGACCTCTCGCTAATTCTTTCTCACCCAAAGTTGTCTATTCCTTCTGACGTTGTGGTTAAGAGTGATGGTGGAAAAAGTATAAAAAAACCCGAGGAAGTAAAAAGTACGGATGTTATTTTTGATGCTGGTCCAAAAACAGTAGAAGATATTAAAAAACTTATTCTTCAGTCGAAATTTGTTTTGTGGAATGGACCGCTTGGTAATTACGAAAATGGTTTTGCTTCCGGAACAGAAGCGTTGGCATGCGCTGTTTCCGAATCAAAATGTCGCTCGATTGTGGGTGGGGGAGACACGCTCGCTGTTATTTCAAAACTCGGCATTCTCGACAAATTTTCTTTCGTTTCAACTGGCGGCGGCGCCATGCTTGATTTTCTAGCAGACGAAACTTTGCCGGGGGTTATTGCACTCGAGAAAAGTGTGGGGTAAAGCTCAAAGGAGGTTTTGCTATTATCCTTTCACACTTCCACACATTCCAACGTTCTTCCGAACAGTGGAATGTATGAAAGCGCCTCCCCCCTTGACACCCCCATCCCCCTGTTATAGTCTCGGAGCAGAGTCTAACTCTCGGCACGCGTCCCGTGCCGGGTTCCGAAGAATACACGTACGGTCCGCTTATGGCGGATGAAGACGCTGTTTCTCTTCGGAGAGACAGTACCTTGGTATTTTGGAGAATCGAAGCACCTCTGTGTATACGGCGTGGCCGTATATATCCCTTTAATCTTATGGTCTCCTACGGGAAGCGAACCCCTCCTTTCTATCCGTTTTAATCTCGCGTCCCGTCTGTGGTAGAGCCACCGTTTGACCGACAAGGTCAGAAAATGGCTTAACTACAGAAGTCTCGAGACCCTACAGATTTTGGAGAGGGGTGGGACTGGCTGACTGCCCTCTTTGGAATTTGTCGGGTCTCGAGACCCTACAGATTTTGGAGAGGGGTGGGACTTCGGGTCGCTTTGATACGGCCCGACAAGTGTCTCGATATCCTACAGATTTAGATTGGTATCAGATACCAATCTAGGGGGTTAAGCGTTTCCGCGGGGAGACGCTTTTTTGTTGACAGGATGTATCTTATATGATAATAAGAACGTGGATTGACTGATATTTGATATATGAAGAAAAAGACAACTCGTCCAACAGGACTCCCAAAGAGTCCACAACCTCTTGCAGATCACGTGCGAGCATTGACACGCCGTATCAATGTTTTCAGGCTTCATTTCAAGAATCAACCGCGGCATTTCCACGATGGAAAAGCCAAGCGGATCTTCTCGACCTCGATTCATCGGCGCGGCTTAGCGCTCGAAGAACTTAAGGCCAAAAACCCGGAACTCTATCAAACCGTCGTAAACTCAATCCAAAAAGGAGGTGGAGAATGAACGACACCGAAACTTCCGAAACTCTGACATCCCACAGAACCGTTTGTGCTCATCTTCATGTGGTCGGAGAAACGGGCTCACTACCTCGACTTGTCGAGGCGGCGCTCGCCGAACTCATCACGTTAAATGGGAGGGCAACGCAAGCTCTGCTTTCCTTGGCGAAAAACGGATTGGTCCTTCGGCGCGATAAAGAGGAAAATCTCATCGCCGCGGAACTCACCTTGCCTTGCCGCAAAAACAAATATGCTGACGTTGCCGCAAAGGCCGGCGAACCGATCTTGGCTACGCGTATCAACAACAAGGGTAAACTAGTTACCAAAAAATGGTACGGTGAAGGAAATTCTTATCACATAGTTCGCTTCACGCCGGAGACTGGAATGTTTACGGTGCGAGTGTTCGATCGGTATGCTTTTGACGAGGAACTCCTGCACTTGCATTCTGAAGTTGTTTTCGGGTCTGACCTTCCGAAAGGAATAAAAGCGAAAACAGACTCATTACCTGCAAACTTCCTTCAGGCGGTTTTTACCTCTTTTTTGGAATTACCCTTTCAAGGTTTTCCAGACATTGTGGTCAAACCTGCCATGAAGCAGGCCGCTGAACAGCTTCTCTCTTATGTTCAGCTTGAAGCCGGAGAAAACCAGCAGGCGGAATACCCCGATACGAACGAGCGGGATCCCGAACTTCGACTCGTTGAATGGCAAAAATCACTTCATGAACTGTCCGTTCGCACCGAGCCCTTTGAATTTGTTCGGGCACGAGACATTGATTATTACGCCGAAACTGATCGGAGAGGTAACCGGTTTGTGAATATCACTCCCGAATGGACGAAGTTTGCCGAGTCGCCATTCGCGCGGCGTCTGCCGCTCAAAATTCCACCGGAATTTTGTATCTTGCTTCGCCGGAAAACCGAGGGACACGCGAAGATTCCGAATCGGATATATCTCGGTTTGCAAATTTTTGACGGAGTAACGCCGGACAGTACATTGGGCGTGCTTGCGACTGCCGAGGATGGGAAATTGTTCTGGTGGCACGACCACCTCGATGAATTTTCCAATCTAGAAGGTAAACCAGAGCCGAAACTCAAAAATAAACCACAGCTTCTTATGGTGTCTCTCGAGTACGATCGGGAACAGCGCTTTGAGGAAAGTGTCGGTGGCGATCGGAAGATCTGTCTCGTGACACTCAAGGAAACCAGAAACTTCCGCAGGGGTCGCCATGGCCATACGCGAACAGACCGGCTTCCAGCCGGAAACACCTTGTGGCGGGCTGACTTTGCCACATCTGCGGAGGTTGCTGCCCCAAAATGGAACGGGCGAATACTGGGTATCCATTTTCAGCATAACCCAGTTATCACCTGGGCGCTTATGGATCATGATGCGGAAGTACTCGAGAAGGGATTCATCGAAGGCAATGCTTTTTTAGGTAAAGCCTTGGACAAGCAAGCCTTGAATGAATACTTGCAAAAAGGAGGCAAGTGGGTCGGTGATCGTTCTTTCGGAAACAAGCTGAAAGGTATCACTCACACCCTCGCTTCTCTTATTGTACGGTTGGCACGCGAGAAAGATGCATGGATTGCCCTCGAAGAAATTAGCTGGGTGCAAAAACAGTCGGCTGATTCGGTGGCAAATCGCCGGTTCTCAATGTGGAACTACAGCCGCCTCGCCACTCTAATTGAATGGCTTGGTACTGACATTGCCACACGAGATTGTGGAACAGCCGCACCACTCGCTCACAAGGTGAGCGACTACCTCACCCACTTCACCTGTCCGGAATGTGGCGCTTGCCGTAAAGCGGGACAGAAAAAAGAGATTGCAGATACAGTTCGCGCGGGCGACATTCTGACCTGCCGCAAATGCGGTTTCTCGGGTCCGATTCCCGACAACTTCATTGCGGAATTCGTCGCGAAAAAAGCTCTTGAGCGCATGCTCAAGAAAAAACCAGTCTAGCTCATTTGTTTTTATTACACACCGGCAAACATACTCTGTTTGCCGGTTTTTTCTTTTCTGATAGCCTACCCGTATGACGAGCTTGCTACTTTCACAGGCGGATTATGTTCGGACTCCACGGGCGCTTGAAACTGGCAGAAATATTGTGGAAAGAAAAATAGAAAACTGCAGACTCCTGCTCTCACGATATCAAACTAGCACGAGACGCGGCGACGCGACAAAAGCGGATTTGATCAACGACATCAAGTTAGACATTGAAGCTGTGCGCGAGAAAGTGGCAGAAACGAAAAACATCGAAGAGCTCTTACTTTTGGAAGCGCGGGCCGCGAACTATTACTATCAAGGTATCGCTCTTGTAAGCAAACAGTTTTCTTGGACAAGAAAACGCCATGGTGACAGCGACCTATTCAACTTACTTTTGAATATCGGTTACCATTTGCTCACTCTTGAATGTGAGAAAGCTCTTTTGGAGGCTGGTCTATATCTTGAAGCAGGATTCGTTCACGGCCCTTCGTCTGGCAAACCGCTCCTCTATGATTTTGTAGAAGTGTTTCGTCAGCCGTGCGTGGATAGAATTATTCTGCCTCTTTTTTCAAGGAAGAATGCGTTACCGGCCGGCGATAAGGGCAAGGCCCAATTTCTTAAAAGATTTCAGTCTTGCCTTGCAACTCAATTTTGGTATAAAAACAGATGTGAGACAATGAGGAGAATTTTTCTTCTTGAGGCGTATGAACTCAAAAGATTGATTCTTGATCAAAAAGTATATGTACCCTACAAACATCGTTGGGGAAACAGCAGTCCGTGTAACAAAAAAGCGTCTCCCCGCGGAAACGCTTAACCCCCTAGATTGGTATCTGATACCAATCTAAATCTGTAGGATCTCGAGACACTTGTCGGGCCGTATCAAAGCGACCCGAAGTCCCACCCCTCTCCAAAATCTGTAGGGTCTCGAGACTTAAACAAAAAGTGTCTCGAGGGCGACATGTCCCACCCCTCTCCAAAATCTGTAGGGTCTCGAGACTTAGTTGGGCAAGCTTAGGTTGGACATTGTTGTCCCACCCCTCTCCAAAATCTGTAAGGTCTCGAGACTACCGGTCTCTCAACTTTTGGAAACGCCTGTCCCACCCCTCTCCAAAATCTGTAGGGTCTCGAGACGACGAGTTCCACAACTTCTCCACTGACGCCTGTCCCACCCCTCTCCAAAATCTGTAGGGTCTCGAGACCAGAGCCAAACTGTTCCATATTCGCGAAAGTCCCACCCCTCTCCAAAATCTGTAGGGTCTCGAGACTCGACGCTTAGTATCCATGGGATTTCCTAGTCCCACCCCTCTCCAAAATCTGTAGGGTCTCGAGACTTCTGTAGTTAAGCCATTTTCTGACCTTGTCGGTCAAACGGTGGCTC